>ERZ779885.2649-NODE-2649-length-16094-cov-3.777916_pt1 | contig 16094 bp, 9 predicted proteins | sample MGYA00511554_ERZ779885 | MGnify/ENA primary metagenome ERZ779885 (study PRJEB29588, sample SAMEA2160998) | human gut metagenome | biome: human gut; feature: human-associated habitat; material: faeces | place: Denmark | collected 2008/2010 ... | reverse complement strand
AGTACAGGTGGATGTCGGGGTTGTCGAGCGTCTTCTCAAGCGCTGATGCGATGAATTTGATGGACGGGTGGTCGGGGGCCACTCCGTAACGTACCAAGCCGAACGGCACAGGCAGCTTTTCGAACAGGTCGATGCGCGCGGCAGTGCCGAGGCCAAGCCCCTCGCCGAGCTTCTTCAACTGGCGCAGGAAAATGTCAGAGGAGTAGACGCCTGCAGGGCCGGCACCGATTACAGCAATACGAAGTTCATTAGTTTCAGTCACGCGCTCTAGCCTAATGCATTCCCTGCATTTGCGACAGGGGTGCTTATGCACTTTCTTACGACTTCTTCGCCTTGTGCGCACTGGCGTTGGTGTTTGCACTGAATCCAGATGAATCCAACGCGTGGCTGCATTAATCGTACGCGATGAGCGCGGCAGATGCACGTACAATCGCAAGTAGTCGCAGAATCGCGAGATGCAGGAATCCGAAATATCGGAATTCGCCCATCCCGCAATCGCAAGCAAGTACTTATCAAGTACCAAGCAATCGTAAGAAGGTGGCAATGCGCATTCACATCACATATACCGGCGGCACCATCGGCATGATTGACTCGCCGAACGGCCTGATTCCGGGAGCCGACACTCGCGGATGGCTGTTCCGCCTGCTGGAGGACGCGCACATGGACGCAAGCCTGTTCACGTTCACCGAGCTTAATCCGCTTATCGACTCTTCGAACGCGACGCCCGACAATTGGCAGACGATGGTTGATGACTTGCGTGCGCATCACGATGATGCCGACGCGTTCGTAGTGCTGCATGGCACCGACACGATGAGCTATTCGAGCGCCGCGATTTCGTATGCACTGGCCGATTTCGGCAAGCCGGTGATTTTCACGGGCTCGCAGCATCCGCTCGGCAAAATCGAATCGGATGCCATTGCGAATGTCACGGGCGCGCTGAACGCCGCGATGAGCGGACGATTCCACGGTGTAGGACTGTTTTTTGGACATCACCTGTTTGCCGGAAATCGCGTGAGCAAGTCGTCGAGTTGGGCGTTTGAAGGATTTTCGGCGCCTTCCGTCGGACCGCTGGCTCGTACGGGCATGCCATGGCACTGGTATGCAGACGATGTTGCTTCGGTCGGTTGCGGCTGGACGTCACCTCAGCCTTACTCCCGTCACGATGTTGCTGTGATTGATATGGCGCCCGGCATTTCCGCGGCGCGATTGGAAGCGATGCTTACACCGCATCCGGAAGCGGTATTGCTGCGCGCGTACGGCGTCGGCAATGTGCCGAGCGACGAACCGGGATTGACCGACGTGATTGCCGACGTGCTGCATGACGATGTTCCCGTTGTGATCGCGTCGCAATGTCAGCAGGCGGAAGTGCTGCTCGGCCATTACGAGACGGGCGATGCGATCGCTCGTGCCGGCGCGATCGGATCCGGTGATATGACGCTGGAAGCCGCGTATGCGAAAATCATGTTCCTGCTGTCGCAAGGCATGACCGGAGCCGACTTTGGCAAGTGGATGCGCGTATCGATCGCTGGAGAAATCTCGCCAAGCTCGTTGTAAACGCTTCCCCAAAACGCCGCGCATGACACCACTCCCCGCAATTACGCGGATTCGCCGCGGTCGAAAAGCACAGTGAGCGCCCACAGAATGCTGACCACGTCGATAACCTCCTGCATGAATGCGCCAACGACCACGGGAATCAGGTTGAATGCGGCTGCGACCATGCCGATGATGGCGAGGCTGAGACCGATCAACACCGCCTGAAGCATCACGTTTTTCGTACGGCGTGCGATGGCGATGGCACGCGGCACAGAGGCGATATCATCATTCATGATGACCACTTGCGCGGATTCGGAAGCTGCGGTGGACGTGCCGTCGGTCATGGCCATGCCGATGTCGGCGACTGCAAGTACAGGGGCATCGTTGACGCCGTCGCCGACCATCATGGTGACTTGGCGATTCCTGGATTCGCCAGTTATACGCCGCATGATGCGGGCGGGCATGGACTGGTTTTGATGCGTGGACTCGGTGGCGTTCTTAACAGCGGCAACCTTATCTTCAGGGAACAGCTCGGATTGTACGTCATCGATACCGACCTCATTTGCGATGATGCGGGCGGACGCGGCCTTGTCGCCGGTAAGCATGGACAGCTCCTTGATACCAAGCTCATGCAGACGGGCCAAGGAACGTTTCGCATTCGCACGGGGCACGTCGCGAAGCACGATGCGGGCGGCCAGTTTGCCATCGATCGCCACGTATGCGGCCATCTCGTCCGGCGCAAGCGGAGCGAACAGCGAGTTTGCGGTTTCGGACTTGCGGACGGGCGTCGTCTGCGACGCCTCAGCGGAAGGGGTGATGAAGGGGGCTACAACTGTAGACTGCGCATCGTCAGACATTCCGTCTCGTACTCCTAGAGTGTCCGATTCTGGAGAATCGGACATGTAACGTTCACCCGACGCATGCAGGACCGGCGTGAATCCGGATCCGTCGGCCGTCACATACGCAAAACGCCCCACACGCACCCGATGCCCATTCACTTCGCCGGAAACACCTTTGCCTGAATCCTCCACAATGTTCTTCACCACCGGATAGTCGCGCCCATGCCCAGACAGATCACGCTCAGCGCACAACCGCTGCCCCGACGTATACCGCGCATACAAGTCGTTCATGGCCTTGCGCCCGGCCGCCGCAATGCCTTTCGACAGAATGTGCACCGAGTAACTTTCCACCACACCGGCCATCATGAGAATATGGTCTTCGTTGAACGGCGAACTCGTTTCGAACGGCTTCTCCACGCGCACGACCTGCGGTTGCTTGACGGTAAGCGTGCCGGTTTTATCGAAGAAAATATGCGATACGCGACCTAGATTTTCCAACACGTCCTGTGCTTTAATCAAGATTCCCGCTTTGGCAAGACGCCCTGTTCCAGCCACATACGCAACCGGTGCGGCAATCAGAAGCGGACAAGGCGTGGCGAGAACCAGCACCTGCGCAAATCGCAGCGGCAATCCGGAAACCGCCCATGCAATCCCAGCAATCGCGAGCGAAAGCACGGTAAACGGCACTGCAAGCATATCCGCGGTCTTCACGACAGCGGGGCGCGACTCTTGCGCCGACGAAACCAGCTCGAGAATCTTCTGATACTGCGAATCCTGCGCCAATTGCGTGGCACGCATCGTCAGCGCGGTCGATCCGTTGACCGCACCCGACAGCACGCGCGCGCCCGCATACACTTCGCGCGGCACCGGCTCGCCGTTGATATTGCTCAGATCCAACGTGGCGACGCCCGACAGCAGTTCGCCGTCGACCGGCACCGTTTCGCCCGGCAGCACGAGGATCACGTCGCCAAGCTTGACCTGGTCGACCGGAACGGTTTCGAAATGCTCGCCGGCCGCGTCGTAAGGCTTGGTTTGGGTGGTGGACTTATTCGTTTCCGCAGCGTTAGGCACATCCACACTGGCGACCTTGCGAAAGCCGTCCGCCGTCATGTCGCCCTCAGCATCACCGGCAGTACCGTCGGCCCCGGCAGCCGCCGCACGTGCACCCACGCCCGGCAACGTCACCACGTGCGCGGTCCGCGGCGCCGCATCAACCAGCGCCGTCAGGTTGCCTTCCGCCTTCGACTGTGCGAATTCCTCAATCGCCTCGCCGGAGGAAATCATCAGCACCACGGCCCACGCAGCCCAGTATTCCTGCACCGCCACCGTCGACGCGATCGCAATAACCGCAAGCAAATCCACACCGACGTGACCGTGCCGCAAATCGTCAATCATGCCGATCACAGTCACCACAATCGTGTACACGACCAGCGCGATCACGATCCACTGCCCGACACCCGGATTGAACGGTCCGAAAGTCAGCGAGACGCCCGCAGCCTCCCACGGACGCCACGAACCCAGCAATGCCAACGGAATCGCGGCAATGATGGCGATCGGCAGCAGCGGAACTTCTTTGCAAATGGAAATGATTCTACGCATGAGAATCTCCTTACGCTCGTATCGGACGCCTTGTTAACCCATCGGCGCCCCGCCTGCGCGGACCCTCGATACACGGCGTAAAAAGATATTTCCAGCATAACAGAGCATTGCGATTGCCGCGGCCGTTTGCGTGTGCTTCCGTTCGTCGCGCGCGTTCCGCGCATACGAAAAGGGCCGTGCGATTGCTCGCACAGCCCTTGTTTTCCGTCGTTTTTCGGCTTGTTCAGCGTTTTCCGCGATTACGCGGATTGCGGTTGCGGCTTCGCCGTCAGCCTATCGGGTGGCAGCCACCCGTATCGCTGTCGGCATGAACGCCGCACACCGTACGTTGCCGTACGATGCCGCGCATCCGGCTTTACCACAGACCGAACGGATCGAACAGGCCACCGCCGTCGCCGTTGTTGCCGTTACCGCCATTCTGGCCGTTCTGGCTGCCGCCATTCTGGCCGTTGCCGTTATCGTCGTTGCCGTTGTTCTGCTGACGCTGTTCCTGCTTGTTGGAGGAGTTCGTCTTGGTCTCTTCCTGGTCGAGCGTCACTTCGAGATCCATGGTGTTGCCGCCGCGCACAACGGTCAGCTTCACCTTGTCTCCCATGGCGGAGGCGCGCACGTAACCGAGCAGCGAGTAGTTGTTGTTCACTGCCTTTCCGTTGAACGCCACGATGGAGTCGCCGGCCTTCACGCCGGCCTTGGACGCCGGGCCACCGTCGGTCACGGCCTGCACCTGGGCGCAGCCGCGGGTCACACCGTCCGCTTCCACCGAGGAGCTCTTGATGGTGATGCCAAGCACCACATGCTTCACGGAACCGTTGTCGATGATCTCGTTGGTCACGCGCTTGACGAGGTTCGACGGAATGGCGAAGCCGATGCCGATGGAACCTGCCGTGCCGGACGAGCTTGCGGTGGAGGCGATGGACGAGTTGATGCCGATCACCTGGCCGGCCGCATTAAAGGTCGGGCCGCCGGAGTTGCCCGGGTTGATGGCGGCGTCGATCTGCACGGCGTTGGTGACGATGGCGTTGTTGTCGTCATCGGTCACGGTCACCGGGCGGTTGAGCGCGGACACGATGCCGGTGGTGGCGGTGTCGTCGTAGCCGAGCGGATTGCCGATCGCCATGACGGCCTCGCCGACGGCGAGATTGTCGGAATCGGCGAATTCCGCGACTTTCAGATCGCTCGGCGGATTGTCGAGCTTGATCACGGCCAAATCGGTGGTGGTGTCGGTGCCGACCACCTTCGCGGAATAGACGGCGCCGCTGGCGAGCGTCACCTGAATCTGCTGCGCGCCGGAAATCACGTGGTTATTGGTGGCGATATAGCCCTTGTCGCTGATCACCACGCCGGAGCCCTTGGCTTCGCCGTCGCTGGTCGCCACGTCGATGGCCACCACGGAATCGGACACTTCCTTGGCCACCGCGGTCCAATCGACCGCCGTACCGGACTTCGCCTTGGCGGAACCGGAACCGGACGTGTTGGACTTGACGTCGGACAGCGAGCTGGAGGTCGGCACATGCACCCAACCGTTGGTAATCGCGGTGAAGCCGACGCCGAGGCACAGCGCGCCGGACACCAGTGCGGCCACAACGGCGGTGACCACATGGCTGGTCATGCCGGACTTCTGCTTGGTGACGACCGGCGTCTGGTTCGGCTGGTTCGGGAAGCCCTGCCCCGGAGCGCCGAACGGATTGCGGTTGCCCGGTCCCGCAGGGGGCATGTTCGCGCCGTACTGCGGCTGCTGCTGATTGTTCTGCTGCGCGCCGTTCTGCGCGGACGAGCCGCCAAACGGATTGCCGAACGGATTGCCATTGTTCCGCTGATTGCCGGTCGTATACGGGTTGCCGAAAGCGCCGAAGAACGACGGACGGTTGTCCTGCGGCTGGCCCTGCTGCTGCGCGCCGTACTGCGGTTGCTGGGCGGTCTGGCCGCTGGCATCGCCAGCCGGCGGCGTCGGCACCGGACCGTACACGCCGTATTCGGGCGCCGGACGGTACTGTTCGGTCGGCGCATCCTGCGTCGCGTTGTTGATCACCGTGCGTTCACCGGCAGCGGAAGCATAATCCGGCGTATCGTCAGCGGTATTGCCTGCCGTGCCATCCGCCGCGTCCACGGTAGGAAGGGCGGTGGTGGGCTGCTCGCCCGCGTTCGGCACTGCAATCGGTTCGGTAACGGAAGTCTGTGCTTCGTCGGCGACGTTCTCGCTCGGCGTCTGCGGCGCGGTCTGCTGCGTGCCATCCTGCGGCTGGGCGATGTTCTGATCGCTATTATCTTCAGCCATTGTTGCTCCTTATTCGTCTCGCGGCATTCAACATGGTCAGCAATCGTGCCGCTCGAACTGCTATCTAAGAGTAAAGATACCTGCTCTGGAAGTTTCCTGAATGTTTGTTGAAAGTAGCAACCGAATCTCTTGGCAGTTCTCTCCATACGGTGCCAGAGGCTATGCGATGCAACTTGACAAACCTCAGCCGATACGCCTTCTCACAACCATCGCAAGAAATTCGATAACTCATTCGCGTTATATGTGGCAGAAATGCAGCCACACAAAAACTCATTTGCGCTATATGTGGCACTTTCCTCTGCACAGATGGGTTCAAAACGTCGTTTCAACACCCCCTAACGACTCTTGTTTTCGGAAAACTGCCACATATAAGGGAAATCACATTTTTCAACGGAACGAATCTGCCACATATAAGGAAAATCGTATTCAGCCGGCGAACGACGTAGCCACCGTCGGCAATCGGCGCTATCGCATACAGTTGAAAGCATGACAAGCTTGAACGAATCACAGATCAACGCGGCGGCACACGAAACCGCGGCAACAGCCGCAGCGAACATGGCGGCACCAGTCGAAAATCTCATCGAACATCCGCGTGGAGCGGAACCAGGCAAGCCGGGCCGCCGCGACGCCTTCTATTTCGAGCAGAAAACCCGCCTTCCCGACGCGGCCGACGGCAAGGGACGCGGCGGCGCACGATACGGCCGCACCGGTACCATTCATACCCCCCACGGCGATATTCACACTCCGGCGTTCGTGCCCGTGGCCACGCAGGCCGCGATGAAAGCCGTGCTGCCAGAAACCATGAAGGACCTCGGCGCACAATGCCTGCTGTCCAACGCGTTTCACCTGTATGAACGCCCCGGTGAGCAAGTGCTCGACGAAGCCGGCGGTCTTGCCAAATTCATGAACTGGAACGGTCCGACCTTCACCGATTCCGGCGGTTTCCAAGTGCTTTCGCTCGGCGCGGGCTTCAAGAAAACCCTCGCCATGGATGTGACCGGAATGAAATCAGACGACGTGATCGCCGAAGGCAAAGAGCGCCTCGCGTTCGTAGACGAGGACGGCGTAACGTTCAAATCGCCGCTCAACGGCTCACTGCACCGTTTTTCCGCCGAAATTTCAATGGGAATCCAGCATAAGATCGGTGCCGACATCATGTTTGCGTTCGACGAGCTGACCACACTGATGAATACGCGCGGCTACCAGGAACGTTCCGTGGAACGCACCTACCGTTGGGCGCAGCGTTGCGTTGCCGAGCATAAGAGGCTTACCGAAGAGCGCGTCGGCAAGCCGTATCAGGCGCTGTATGGTGTGGTGCAGGGCGCAAATTATGAGGATTTGCGCAGGCATGCGGCCGGACAGATCGCTTCGCTGGATTTTGACGGCGTTGGTATCGGAGGCGCGATTGAAAAACGCATCATCGGCGACACTTGCGCTTGGATTTGCGATGCGATGCCGGAAAGCCGGCCACGTCACGTGCTCGGCATCGCTGCAGTCGACGACATTTTCGCATGTGTTGAGAATGGTGGAGACACGTTCGATTGCGTCGCACCGGCGCGTTGCGGCCGAAATGGCGCGATTTTCACGCGCGACGGACGTTACAACATCAAGCGCGCGCAATTCAAGCATGATTTTGGCCCGCTTGAAGAGGGCTGCGATTGCTACACGTGCACGCATTATTCGCGTGCTTACGTGGATCATGCGTTGCGCGCCCGCGAATTCAACGGTTTCACATTGGCCACGATCCACAACGAGCATTTCTTCGTGAAGCTGCTGGACGACATTCGCGCGTCGATTGACGGCGGATATTTCGACGAATTCCGCGACGAAGCCTTGGCCCGCTTCTACGCCAACGGTTCCCGCGGCTAATGCATTCCACGTGGGCTTTCCGCCCAAACGAATGCTGAACCACACTTCCGCATTCCAAGGCGCCGACGAACAAACCCGTCGGCGTCTTTTTTTCATGCGTGTCGCGCGTGTCATGCATACACCCAGCCGTCTCGCCCCCATCCACCACTCCATGTGTCCGTTTCTCCAGAATCGGACAAGCTGCGTCGCGCCGCTTGAATTTTCCTACGGAAAATGGCGGCGCGACACGCCGATTTGAGGTTGTGTGGGTTTTGGTGTAAATTAATTCACTGTCTGCGAGCGTGGCGGAATGGTAGACGCGCTGTCTTCAGGTGGCAGTGAGTGTATGCTCGTGGGGGTTCAACTCCCCCCGCTCGCACTATGATGAAAGGCCGGAGCCGAAAGGTTCCGGCTTTTTTTCGTTTCCCAAGCGGCAGTAAGGCTCAGCGGCTCCCGACACCTCCAGTGACTGGAAAAATCAGGACTCGTGGTCGGACGTGCGCACCATAAGTGTCCGATTCGGGAGAAACGGACAACTGTGGCGCAGTTTTACCCGTTTAGTTGTCCGATTCTGCAGAATCGGACAGTTTGTGGAGAATGGTTAGCGCACGAGGAAGACCATGATGATGATCATAGCGAAGCCGGTCAGGTCGGTGAAGGTGAACGTTTCGCCAGCCCACGCCACTGCGGTGATGGTGGCCATGACCGGTTCGCTGGTGCCGAGCATGGTGGCACGCACCGCGCCAACGCGCATCACGCCTGCCATGTAGAGCCAGAACGCGAGGAACGTGCCGCATACGATGGTGTAGAGCAGCAGGAGCACGCCTCGCGCGTCCAGTGCGGGAATGTTCGCCCACGGTTGCGCGAACGGGCATAGAATGAGTCCGGACATAAGGAATGTGATGCCGTTGATGGTCATGTTGCCCCATTTGAGCATGAGCATGACCGGCAGGATGGACATGGCCGCGGTGCTCACCGCGTCGATCAGTCCCCATGCGAGCCCCTGCCATGGCAGCGACAGCGAGGCGAAGTTGCCGCCGGTGGCGATGAGGAACGTGCCTGCGAGTGCCAGGAGCACGCCGACCAATTCACGCTTGAGAGGCAGTCGTTTGACGCGCAGGCATACCCAGGAGAGCACGAAGACCAGGTTGAGCGTCTGCAATACGGTGGCGGTTCCGGAGTTCGTCCAGTCGATGGTCATCAGGTAGGAGACCTGCACCAGAAGCACGCATATCAGCGTGGTGACCAGATATTTCGGATACGATTTGACGTCTTTGACCGCTCCGGCGAGTTTCTGCGGCGTGGTGATGGCCGATCCGACCAGGAAGATCAGGCTGGCGAATAGCGCGCGCACGCAGGAAAGCCAGACCGGATCCAGCTGGTAGTCGCGCATCAGCAGTTTGGCCACGGTACTGTTCATGCCCCACATGGCACCGCCCAGCAGTGTCATGCCAGTGCCGATGAGCAGACTTTTCGGCGTCTGCTCCAGCACATGTTCCGTTTTTTTCGCGGTTTTTTTCGCAATTTTTTGCGATTCGGAAGTTTTCTGCGATTGCGACGCCTGTCCCGACGTTTGCTTTGCCACGGCCTATCCTCGCTCTCTCCACGGCTTTCACGGCAAATTCACGGCGATTGTAACGCACACGGTGCGCATACTAAACGTCAGTTATGCAAAACAGATTTATTCCGCCAAACTTGCGTTCGGTGCCGCCAAAAAAACGAGGATTTTGTCAAGATATGATTCGAGTACGGCATTCGGCATGGAGAAAATTTCGTGCAATGACTGGCTGTACCGCACTTTTTCGATGGAACCGCCACCTTCTCGCACACGTTCAACGAAGTCATCTTGTGGTCCGTTGAGCACCCACACGTCGCGGCCGGCTTGGAATAGCAATACCGGGGCTTCGATGGCTCCGCACATGTCGGGTTTGAGCACGGCTCGGGAAAGCGCCATCGCCTGGTTTGCCCAATCAAAAGTGGCAGCATTGGTCTGGCATGACTTGTCTGTCAAGCGCTGTTTGTGGAACCAGCGGATGCGTGCTTCGGAAGCTCCCTTGTAATCGTCGGGATTGAGGTTTCCGTCGAAATCGGTATGGCCGAACACGCGCGATTTGCCGAAGCCAAGCCCGCAGATCACGCCGACCACAATGCGTGCAATCCACGTTGGCATGCCGACCACCGGCGCAATCATCGGCGCGGACAGCACCGCTTTGTCGAACAATGACGGGTAGCGTTCCAGCACGGCCGCGCCGATGCCGCCGCCCATGGAATGGCAGTACAAGTACATTGGGCCATCTCCAGCCACTTCGCGACCCACGGACTGCGCGAACGTGGCGAAATCGGCCACATACCGGCGCCAATCGTCGATCCATACCAAGCTCGGGTTGCTCATGTCGTGCGTGGAATGGCCATGTCCGCGATGTTCGAACACGCATACGGAATAGCCGGCCAGTAGGAAGTACCACACCATTTCGCTGTATTTGCGTCCGAATTCGGTGAATCCGTGCGAAATCACCACCGCACCGCGGAATACGCCCGATGCGCCGTCTTCACGCAATGCGTCGAATTTGTGCGCGTCGTAGCAGTAGTAATGCAACCGTCCAGAATGCTCCAGCTTAGGTAGCATATTGCCGTCCCAATCAACGGTGGCAGGTTCCATCCAGCCCTCCGCCATGCAGTTACGCAGCGCAGGCAGTACCGTTTCGTCCATTTCGGCGTCGTAGCGCGCCTCATCGATGAGCGTGATAGTCATGAATTCCATCTTAGGCGAACAAAGCCAAGACAAAACTAAGCACAAGCATGTGCGCTGTATAACGATGTATCAACAGTGCGTCACGCACTGTATCGCCACCCCGCGCGTCATCCTCGCATACTATGGAAGCATGAAATGTGTTTCACTACTGATGGTGGTGACGTTGTCTCTCACCAGCACACCAGCATATGCGTATGCAACAACTCCCGTTGACGGCAACGACGATATCTCCACTGCCGCGAATCCCAATTGCCCAACATGGCTGCAATGGCTGTGTGGGAAAAGAAAGTGATCGCATAATGACCACGTCGGAAAAGCATCCTAAGATTCATCGCATCGCGCTGGTCGACAATGATCCGCGAGCGCTGGATTCGCTCAGTGCCGTCATTGCCTGCAAAGTGCCGACCGCATATGTGGTGTGGACTGCGACTTCTGGCGATGAGGCGATAGAACGCTGTCAGGACGCGAACAGCAATGTCAGTTTGTTGATTCTTGATATGTCGATGGAAGGTTTGCAGGGGCCTGCTACTTGTCGTCGGTTGCGTTTGATGGGCAAGCATATGCCGATTCTTGGTGCGACGAGTTTTTCCATCAAGAGTTATCGGGACAAGCTGGTGGAGGCTGGTGCGCAGGGTTTGGTTGGTAAGGAGAATGCCGACCAGTTGGCGCAGATTATTATGCGTATGTGCAATGGCGAGGTGATGGAGGGGTTTGAGACGCCTGCGTTGGCTAATTTGCGTATTAGTAGGGAGGCTGAGACTGCGCCTTCGCTCACTGTTCGTGAGGAGCAGATTATTTCTTTGTGTGCGGAGGGCATGCTTGATCGAGAGATTGCCGAGCGTTTGGGGATTTCCGAAGCCACCATCCGCAAGCATATGCAAAGTATTTTAAGGAAACTCAACTGTAAGACTTCGCGTCAGGCAGTGGCATTGTGGGTGAGGTCCAATGCGTTCTAAACCTGCAGCTCAGTACATTGCGTGGCGGAATCGTGTGCGCACGTTGCATCCGAATTTGTGGCATCCAATCCGTTTTACCATCATGTTGATCGTGCTCGTATGGACCGCATATGGAGTTTGTTACGAACCGCCTACCGACATATCTGGCGTGGTTTGGATTGCGATGCTGGTTGCAGTGCTCGTGGTATCTCCATTATTTCCAAAAAGCATGTCGGTGGCGATTATTGTGATTGCCTATGCTGGCGATCTGTTTACCTCTTACGCAAGTTCGGGTAATTCTCTTCCCACGCATCTCTACGCTTATGGCATGCTTGCGTACAGTACCAATGTCATTATCGCGGCAGCGCTGTTCACATATTACATTGCTACTATCCTGCTGATTTCGCCTCCTGGCCCAGGCACTAACCCTGTCTCCATGATCAGCATGTATGCCATGGTGCTGCTGCTCGGCAGGGCGTTGAGTTGGAGCGAGAAAACGACGCGGAAGCGTTTTGAAGCGGCGCAAAACAAGAATCGGTTGCAGGAGTTGGAAAGCCGCGCACGCATTGCCGACGCTATTCACGATGCGGTGACGGGCGATTTGTCGGCGGCGGCGTTTGTGGCACAACGGCATGTTGCCGGCGTTTCAGGCAGCCCTAGTGCCGCTGCCGGAGGCCCTGTCAGCGCAGCCGATGCAGCCGACGCCGAAGACTGGCGTCAGATCAACGAATACATTCTTTTCGCATTGACGAATGTGCATCGCGTTATCGACGAATTGAATATGGATGCCACCGTCCTCCCCGGCGATGCTGACGGCGAAGCGCTGGCCAATCTGCTGCGAGCCACCATGAACGACGGCGACCGACGTTTGCGTAAACTCGGCTTCGAAATCACGTCCATACGGCACTGTGCGGGTGGCAAACCGAGTGCATCGCGGGAGACCGCCGAGCTTGTCAATAATCTGCTGCGTGAAATCTATGCGAATATCGCTCGTCATGCTGCCCCGGGAAGCAAGGTTGATCTTTCGGTGATGCTTAGACCGAATGCCATTGAAATCACTCAAATCAATCCCATGAAAGAAGGGATAGCCGGAGCCGACGGGCACGATAACGAACTTCCTGGCGGCCATGGGCTTGCCTCGTTCAAGAAGCAACTTGAATCACATCAGGGCACGCTCACCGCGTCCGCGCAGGACGGCAGTTGGACGCTTTTCGCGTATATTCCGGTGACTGTCATCGACGATTCGCCGGGATTGTTTGAGCAAGTGCAGGCGTGATCGTGCATATTGCTATTGCAAATCTGACGTGATTCACGTGTTTTCTGATGTGATTCACGTTTCGACTTTGCTTGGCATTCGCCTATTTCTAACGATTTTCGGCTTTTCCAAGCCCAAATTGGGGGGGGGTACACAAATGTGGTACCCCCTCGCTTGCGAAGTCGCTTTCGCCTGTTTTATGTTGGCAATCGAGAAGGGAACGCGTTCGCCCACGACGCTCGGATGCTTGGCAGTCCGGGAGTCGCGGGGGAACGCGTTTTGCTTTTGTTCGTCGCTTTTGCTTGCGCTGTTGCAGCTATCATTACAGCGTTATCGGCTCAGCACTACCGTTCCAATGCTTTCGCGAGGAAATCGCGCTGCAGGATCAGCAGATTTTCAGCGACGGTTTCGTCATTGGTCATATGCGTGATGCCGGTCAGCGGCAGGAACGTGTGCTTGCGTCCGGCCGCCATCAGCGCTTGGCTCAGGCGTAGGCTGTGCGCGATCGTCACATTGTCGTCGGCGAATCCGTGAATGAGCATGAGCGGGCGATCAAGCTGAGGCGCGTCGGAAATGATGCTGTTACGTTCGTACACGGCCGGATCAAGGCCCAAGTAGCGTTCGGTGTAGTGCGTGTCGTACAGCGTCCAGTCGGTCGGGGGTGCGCCCGCGCAGGCCGCAGCGAAGGTTTCCGGCGCTTCCAGCACGGCGAGCGCGGAAAGGAATCCGCCGTACGACCAGCCGATCATGGCTACGCGGTTGAGGTCGGGTTGCGGGATGGTGGTTTCCGAGGATTCCTTGTTTTCTTGCGCGGCCAGTGTTGCCAACACTTCCGGTAGCGCACGTACGGCGTCTACTTGGTCTTCGAGCGTCACGGATTTCATGGTTTCGTAGATGGCACGGTCCCATTTCGGCCCGCGTCCGGTGGTGCCGCGTCCGTCGGCGGTGACCACGATGTAGCCTTGGTCGGCCCACCATTGCGCATCCCAGTAGAAGGATTGGTTTTCGACGACTTGCTGGAATCCGGGACCGCCGTAAGGCTTCATGAGCACCGGCAGAGTGTCGGCATGCGCGTATTCGCTGCTAGCCGAGGGGAGCACGATTGCCGTGTACAGGCCACGTTCGCCAAGTCGGGTGAAGTGTACGTTCGGCGTGAATCCGGGGGTTTCGGCATGGTTTTCGATTGGTGAGACCACCATTGACGCCACGTCTGTACCATTTTCGTCGGTTGTGACGATGTTCATGCAATGCTGCATTTGCACAGTTGCATCATCCATGCCGCGTCCGGTCACCACGCAGCCGTTGCCTGCGCGAGACATGGTCCACTGGCCGGGCGCGTAGGTGAGGGGTTCCCATGTGCCGTCATAGCGGATCGACACCACGTCGAAGCTGCGGGCGTCATGATCGGCGGCGTTGGACTGCCAGAGGAATGGCAGGCTGTCGTCAGACAACAGTTCGGGGGTGCGCTGTACCACGCAGAGCACGTCGTCGTCGGTCACATTGAGCACTTCGCGCACCTGCAGTCCGGCCGGCGTGAAGGGCACGCCATCGACGGTAAGGCGGTTCGTGTCGGCATCCATGTCGTTCATCGCGCAGATCAGGCGTCCATTCGGCGTGAATGCGGGCGTGCCGTGGATCAGATCGAGCCAGTAGGCGTTGCTGTGTTTTTCGAGCACGCGCGTGCTGCCCGGGCGTTCACCTTCGGCATATTCGGGAATGGCGATGGAGAAGGTTTCGACTTGATCGCCTTCATCGTCGGTGAATCCGTTTTCCGCGTCTCGCATGGTAGCGATCGGTTCGCCCACGTGGATGGCGAGCACCTGATCGTGCTGCTGGAGTCGGTCTTGCACGAGGATGATCGGCTCATGCCCGCTCGTCCAGCTGACTGCGGCCAAATATTCGTAAGTTTCATGATCCCACTGCACCTCATTCGCGATTGCCCCGTAGCAGCAGTTGTCGCTGTCGAAGCCAAGTTCCAGCAGGGTCAGTTGCACGTTGGCATTGGCGGTCAATGCTTGCGGATAGCGGTTGGATCGTGCAGGATTCGCAGGATTAGCTGGGTCCGAAAGATGCCAGATTGGTTCCGGGGATTCATCGTAGGTTTCGAACAGCACATATTTGGAATCGGGAGACCACCAGAAGCCGTCGTAGCGGTTCATTTCCTCGCCTGCTGCGAATTCCGCCAAGCCGATCTTCCATTCGCCGTCTTGCGGGATTGAAGCGACTACCGAAATCGCGTCTCCGATTTCGCAATCGTCGTCACCGAAAGCCGTGTCGAAAGCGGTATCGGCAAGATCGACATTCACCAGATAGGTGCCGGTGGTGTACATGACATGCTGCCCGTCAGGGCTGATACGCGGATTCAGTACCGGCTTGAGCTCGTCTTCTTCTATGGCGATAGCTCGCGTCACGCCGACTGCGATGTCGGTGAGGAAGAGTTGTCCGTTGATGGTGAAGGTCACGCGGTTGCCGCTTGCGTCGGTGGAATAGCCGACGATTCCGGAACCACCTTCGCGTGCACGTTCGCGACGCGCCCGTTCCTCAGCGGGAACGTCTTCGGCGTCGGCATCGGCGAGCAGCGTGCGTGGATCGGCGAGCAGCATTTCGCTGGCGTTGCCGTTTTCGTCGATCACGCTCATCCACAGTGAGGTGACGGTGTCTTCCGATCCGTCGGAACGCAGGAACAATGCACGGGAACCGTCTGCAATCACACGAGCGGAACGCGGAGCTCCGCAGGAAAATCGCAGTGTACGAGCTTTTTTACGAGGAAACTGTCGAATCGCATCTGTCATATTTCCAACCTATCACCATTCCATATCTCCTTTCCCACAGACATCCATCGCACAGCATGGAATCGAAATGATGGTGACAAACCCAGAATCATATACCCCCTAGATGGTATAAAGACCGAAATATTGAATGAAATTTTTGCAATTAAAGAGCTTACGAATTGGCGCTCGGCGCTCTACCGCGTAGGATGGGTGAGGATAGAAAGGGACAAGCATGAGTGTTCTCGACCGATTTGAGAAGAGCGTGGAAGGCGCCGTCAACGGGGTTT
>ERZ779885.2648-NODE-2648-length-16098-cov-2.920526_pt1 | contig 16098 bp, 14 predicted proteins | sample MGYA00511554_ERZ779885 | MGnify/ENA primary metagenome ERZ779885 (study PRJEB29588, sample SAMEA2160998) | human gut metagenome | biome: human gut; feature: human-associated habitat; material: faeces | place: Denmark | collected 2008/2010 ... | reverse complement strand
CTGATTTTGACAAAAACAAAAGGTATTCTATTGTAAGCTTTCTAGAGAAGATTCGTCCCTATGCAGATATTATTATTGACTCATCAAAGGAAAGTAAAACCTTTAATTTTGGTGTGTCAAATGGCTTAAGGACACTGCAAGACGCTGGATTTATTAAGATGGAGCATATTATGGATCAAGAAGATACCTGGAATTTGTATCATATAAATGAGCTAAGTGCAAATGAAATTATTACAAATATAACCATATTAAAATAGGGGGAAATTATGAATTTATCAATAGCTAAAGAAAGACTTGCTGCTGTTGTTAAACCTGATTCGGTTACAGCTTCTCAGGGAGATTTTCTGGCAACGCATGTAGAGATAAAGAAGTTGGTGCTTCTCAATAAGTTTGAATTTGTTCCTGATTCTCAAAAATATACTTCTGAAGAGAATATTTATAAAAAGTTTATTATTAACCCTACCAATAGACATCAATTTATTGTTGTGTACGGTCAAAGTGGAACTGGTAAATCACATCTGATCCGCTGGTTTGAGGCTCGTTATAAATCTGATAGGCCAGATGATGAGGTGGTTTTGTTTATTCGACGAAGCGATAATACCTTGAAAGGAACAATTCGCCAGCTGCTGGAAAAGCCAGAAGTGCAGGATATAGGTAATAAGGAAATTATTAAACGCCTTGCAAATGCATCGGTAGCTGTTCCAGAAGATAAGCTTAAGGACATGATTTATCATAATTTCATTATTGAAGTTAATAATGATAATGATGAATATGAAATTCAGTTGAATAATATTAAGAAAAAGCGACTGGTGGCATTCATGAATAATGAAACTATTCATGATTATATGATGAGATCTGGTGGGCCAATTGAGAGAATCTATTCTAAGGTTGCTGAAAATTCTTTAGTGGATTTGGATACAATTGCGCAGTTTAAGCCAGAAGATTTTATAGTTTCAGTTGATTTGTATGATGATATGCAGCAGTCAGGTGCCGATCCTAAAGCAGACAAAATGGCCAGAGCACTTATGGCAAATGATGCAATGGAAGATGCAAAAAAATTTAGTGATTATCTGAACCAGTTTGTTGAGATAGTTATTCAGAGATGTGCTGGAATTGAACCGGGTGATTTTGAACAGGTCTTTATGGATATTAGGAAGGAGCTGTACCGGCTGGGGAAAAATCTGACTTTATTTATTGAGGATGTGACTTCATTTACTGGGGTTGATAATGCACTTTTAAATGCTCTAATGGAAGAACATAACGATCGTGATATATGTAGACTTTCATCAATTGTTGGTGGGACAAATGCATATATAAATGATTGCTTTCGACAGAATCATCGAGATCGAGTGACTCAATATGTGTACATTCCAGATGATGTTTTTGATGAAAATGGAATATATGAATTTGTTGGACGATACATAAACGCAATGTCATTACCGGTAGATGCGATTTCTTCATGGGTAGATGCCAAGGCACTTCCTAGCGAATATCCAGTACATGAAGTTGTGGAAGGGAAAAAATGGGAATATATTGAAATACCATATGACAAAAAATTATGTCTCTATCCGTTCAGTAAGAATAGTATTAGGTATCTATATAAAAATGAGTTAACCAGAGGACATCAGACTCCAAGATATATTATCAGAGATATTATAGAACCTGTAGTAAGTGATTTGATTTATAATAAAACAAACTTTCCAAGCAAAAAGTATGCACTTGTAAATATAAACACTACACTTAACTTTATGGTTCATAATCAAGTTAAAGATGAGGAACAGGCAGACCGAGTATTCCGTTTTATGAGTATATGGGGAAATAATTATGCTAAACAGTTTATGCTCGAAGATATAACATATATTGCAGGATTACCTTCATATGTGTATGAAGAACTAGGACTCCCTATTATTAATTTACAGGAAACGATTCCGGAGCCAGAGCCTAAAATTGATTCAACTCCGTCTCCAGAAGATATTAATCAAACTACAAATCAAGATTCTAAACAGGCTATTTCGCCAGATAAACAGAAAAAACTTGATGATGCAAATGTAAAGCTAACCCAATGGGTAAATGGAATGCCAATTAACATTTCCACAACTGGAGGTGCAGAAGGTACTATACGTACGGCAAGAGAGGATATGGGAGAATTTCTGATTTCAGCTATTAATTGGCAAGAAGAAGGTGTATCTCTGGACAATATTTCAAAAGTAAAGGCTTCAATTAGTGGCAAAGCCTCAAAGTATAAGCTTGTTGCTTTGGAAAACCAGACAAAGGGAAATGGGTATTATATTCTTCCAGCAACTTGGGATTCTTTGAATGTTATTAATGCATTCATACGATGGAGAGAATTTGGAAATCAAAGTTGGGAATATCCTGGCTCTGATTTTGATGTTTATCAGATTACATCTTGGACTGCGAGAATAAAAAAACAGATTGTCAAAGCAGTTTCTTTTTATGATGATAAAACTGAAACGAAGTATATTGAGGCTGCGATGGCAGCTGAAATGTATCGATTGATTCTTAATGGAGAATATAGGGAAAAAAATATTGGTAATTTAACTGCAGAATATCTGTTTTGTAGCCACCAGGCGAAAAATAAAAATACTTGGCATTCGAATGAATGGAAGTCATTACTTTCTGTTATGCAGCAAAAAGATGATGATACTATCAATAGAGAAACCATCCAGCAGTATTTCAATATTATGCAAGGAAGTGCAGCTGGATCGGTTGTGGTGCTGGATGCAGTTAATCTTGCTAAAACAATTCGAAAAGTAAAAACGAATAGGTTGCAGATTCCGGAAGAAGAACTTCAGTTAGATGATAAAGTAAAGCTTCGAAAGGACACATATTCATTTTTTATAGATATTACAAGTCGAGTTGATAGTGTTGCAAATGCAGAAGTTGAAGTGGCGAAAAAGGCAATTCAACCAATTTATGATTGCTTTAACGATGATGACGTTGAAGAAGATGATATCAGTGCTTTGCTAATGAAGGTGAATCAATTTTATAAGGAAATCGACGAAACACAAATTAACATTAAGACAGCTTCAACAGATGCTGTAAAGAAAGGAATTAAACTGATTGCGAAGGCAATTGGGGATATTAATAGGGTTTTGGATGAAGATGATTCACTTACTGTGCTTATGGCATTTTCGGGAGATCCTATAGGTATGATTCAGCCTTTATTAACGTTAATCAATCAGGTATCTTCTGATATTACTGAAGTAGAAAAGCAGATTGATAACAGAAAGAATAAACTTGATATGTCTGGTTCTAGCGAAAATGATGAAAATTATTATGGTGAAGAACTTGCAATAATTGAGAGTGATTTAAACTTGTTGGGAGCGTTACGGTGATGGATATGATAATAAATGTTCTAAATAAAAAAATTAAAGATATGAAGGATCTTCGTCAGCGTGAAGAGAGAAGAGCTAATAAAGATAAACAGGATATTTTAGATTTTCAATTTAAGGCGCTAACAAAACAGATTCATGCGTTGATGGCTACGCTTCAATATACAAAAGAAAATATGCAATTCCAATTAAGTGATGTGTTATTATTGGAGTTGGAAAATCTATTGACAGAACATAAGGCTGCGATTCGGTCGGGCGTTGCAGAAAAGGATGCTATTAATCAGACTGAAATTGATTTTAAGAATATCCAGCAAAATATAAAAAAAGAGTGGTCGAAGCAATATTCGGTTTTGACAAGCTCGACCATTAGTACATTGCATGTAATATCCGGAATTGACTCTGAACGTGTGACTAAATGTATGGAAGGAATTACAAAGGGATCTGTTTGGTCAATGAATATTGATAATTTTAAGACAATGAATTACAATCTTTCAGAAGCCCAAAATTTGATTGATGGATTGGGTTTGGATCAGCAGATTATAACGTTTCTGCAAAAGATGAATAGTGGTAAGGCAACAGTGGTGGACCTGAATGACAATGTGTTGCGATGGTTGAAGGAAGAATCATTGGATAAGCGAGTAAAGCTTTCATTTATAGGTGGCAGTAGAAGATATTAAATGTCTTCAAATATTTTGATAATTACTCTGAAATAGAGTATAAATCATTGACTTTTATAAAATATGGGAATATACTTAAGTAGCTACTTAAGTATATTCCCTATTGCTTTAATTGGAGATGATTATGAAGTATGTTTATAAGTTCCCTGTGGTTCGGGGAGTTCAAGCAAAAAAAGAATATTATATTGCGATGGTTCCTTTGAAGATGTTGTCGCGTTTGTTTACAACAGACAGTGAATATGTCCTTCCAGAATATAGAGCACAACGAAAACTGAACGAGTCTAGAATTCCAGTAATTAGCAAATATATTCTGGATAATAGAGATACATATGTTTTCTCTGCGTTAGCAGCATCGATTGATGGTGAATTTTCTTTTGTGTCAGATTCAATTAATCCAGATGTTGGAATATTAGAAGTTTCAATGGATGCCAAATTTTTGATCAATGATGGGCAGCATAGAAAGTCTGCTATTTTGGAGGCGATGAGCGAAGAGCCATCATTGGGAGACGAGACAATATCTATTGTTTTTTTTGCAGATAAAGGACTGAAAAGAAGTCAGCAAATTTTTACGGATTTGAATAAAAATGCAGTAAAGACATCTAATTCTATTTCTGAGTTATATGATTCGCGGGATGAAATGGCAGTTATTACCAGAAATGTTATATGGAATATTGAATTTTTAAATAGTTATACAGATAAGGAGAGAGATAATCTTGGAAAGTATTCTTCAAAACTATTTGCCTTAAATGCTTTTTATTCTGCAAATAAAACTATTATCGGAAGAAAACTAGAAAAAAATACCGAAGAGTTTCTTATGGAATATTGGAAGACAGTGGTTGAACATATGATGCAATGGCAGGCACTGCAGAATAAGGAAATCACGAAAGTTGATTTACGAGAGCAATATATAGCAACTCAAAACATAGTAATTCAGGCATTGGGCAGAGTGGGTAATTATTTTTATAATAATCCGAATATAAATATGCATGAATGTATTGAAAAACTGGATAAAGTAGATTGGAATCGTAATGCTAGAATATGGTATTTGAGAGCAATCAGTGAAACAGGCAGGATTATTACAAATAAAAAAGCTACATTACTCATTGCTAATGTACTGAAGGCAGAAATGGGAATTCCATTATCTGAAGAAGAACAGAAAGCAGAAGATGTCTTGCAAAAAACAATAGGTGAACAGGTGGGAGATAAAAATGGCAATTAACAAAGAGACAATAAATGGTTTGATGAAGACAATTCAAAATCTATATTTGTCGGATGATATACCTTGGATGATTGGATATTCGGGAGGAAAGGACAGCACGGCAGCATTGCAGCTTGTTTGGATGTCTATTGAGGACCTTCCGGTTGAGCAACGGAAAAAGGCGATTCATGTAATGAATACAGATACTCTAGTAGAGTCGCCTGTTGTGTCAAAATGGGTTGAGCATTCATTGGAAGCGATGCGGATTGCAGCTAGGGAAAAACATTTGCCTATTATACCAGAGAGATTGATTCCTGATTATAATAATACCTTTTGGGTTAATTTGATTGGACGCGGATATCCGTTTCCAAGAATGAAGTATAGATGGTGTACCGATCGGTTAAAGATTAAGCCAGTTAATAATTTTATAAAGAATAAAATCGCAGAGCATGGGGAGGTAATACTTGTTCTTGGTACACGAAAAGCAGAAAGTTCTAGACGAAATCAGACAATGACAAATCTGGAAAAGAAGAGAGTAAGAGAACTACTTAGTCCGAATCCTACATTAGCAAATGAGTTTGTTTTTTCACCGCTTGAAGAATGGTCGGATGATGATGTCTGGGTGTTTCTTATGCAATATAAGAACCCATGGGGATACTCCAATATGGAACTTTTGACCATGTATAGAGGGGCTACAGCTGACAATGAATGTCCGCTGATGGTTAATAAAGATTTGCCATCCTGTGGAAAAAGTCGCTTTGGTTGTTGGGTATGTACTATGGTTGAAAAAGATAAATCAATGGAAGCAATGATTGCAAATGATGAGGAAAAAGAGTGGATGACACCGCTTCTAGAATTCCGAAATAAATTTGGCAATGAAGAGGGAGACCGTGAGCGACGAAGCTTCCGCCGCATGCACGGAGAACTGAAAGGTAATTATAGAAAATTGTTCCATGGACCTTATAAAAAAGAAGTTAGAGAAGAATGGCTTAGAGATCTTCTTCAAATTCAGAAAAACATCAATGAGGAAGGACCTGAAGAGTTTGCAGATTTGGAATTGATAAGAATTCCAGAGCTTCAGGCAATTAGAAGAATATGGGTATTGGAAAAGCATGAATTTGATGATGCTGTTCCGAGAATTTATCATGAGGTTACTGGAAAAGAATTCGTAGATCCAGATTGGATCTGTGCTGAAGGTTTTGGCAAAGAAGAATGGGATATTCTCAAATCGGTTTGTCAGAAATTGTATGGAGATCAGGAACTAGCATTTGAAATGATGTACAGCTTAATTGATGTAGAAAGTAATGCGGTTGGAATGAATCAGAGAAAGGGGATTATTGATGAGCTGGAACAGGTAATCTCTAAAACATTTTATCAGAATGAGGATGATGCTACAAAGTATTATATGGATAAAATGAGCCGGAAGAAAGATTATGGTGGAAAATATAACGAAAAATTTTTGAGTTATGGAAATCAGCTGCCAGAAGAAGAAATGGATGAGGAGTCAGAAGAATGATAATCAACCGATTAACCATGCACAACTTTGGCGTGTATGCAGGAACCAATAATTTTGAATTTACCCACAAGAAGCCAATAGCTCTGATTGGTGGAATGAATGGACGTGGAAAAACTACTTTTCTTGAGGCAATTCTTCTATCTCTGTATGGAATGAATTCTATTGCTTATCAGGAGAGTAATTATAATTCATATGGGCAATATCTCAGATCCTATGTGAATAAAAATGATTGGAGTCAGAGTAGTTTTATTGAGCTAGAGTTTGCTCTTAACGAAAGCACAAATGATACTTATGTGGTTAGAAGAGAGTGGGATGCTATTTCTAGAATCACTAAGGAAAAGATTGCTGTTCAGCAAAATGGGTCATATAATGAGTTTCTTACAAAAAACTGGGCGATGTTTGTAGAAAATATCTTGCCAAGTGCGTTGTCAAGTTTCTATTTTTTCGACGGAGAAAAAATAGCAGAACTTGCTGTAGCTAAAACAGATGATCAAATGAAAGAATCAATTCGTGCAATGCTTGGTATTACAATTCTTGATGTTCTAAAAAATGATCTGGGCCGCAGTATAAGGAGAATTAGCAAGAAAGATAAAGGGGATCAATCTAGTTCTAAACTGGATGAGCTTCGTGATGAACGAGATCAGGCTATTTTAGAATTAGAGAAACTTGATGGTTCTATTCGTTTGGTAACTGAAAAAGTTGAAGGAATAGAGAATGTTATTGAACAACTTCATAAACGCTATGAACTTCGGGGCGGTGCTGTGCTTGAACAGCGTCAAAAATTGATGAAAAAACGGGCAGAGATCCAAACAGAGATTACACAAAATGCAGAAGATTTGATTGAAATGGCAGCAACAGAGTTACCGATAGTTCTTGTTAGAGATTTAGTAGGTCAAATTAAGTTACAAGCTGAAGATGAACATAATGATTTTATTATGCAGCAGGCACTAGAGCAGATGGACACATATTTATCGAATTTTGCTGTGAATCATCCAGATTTAATTGATGCAGGAAGAGTATTTGTGGATTTTGTAAGGAATCAAACGGAAGAAGATGCTACACCTCAACTTTATGAAATGTCTGATCATGCACTGTTTCAGATGAATGAATTGATTGAAAGTGCACTTCAACAGAGTTCTGACTATACGAAAAAATTGCTCTATAATAAGGAAACTTTAAAGAGACAACTTGACGAAATAGACAGTTATCTTACGTTGGATATAAATGAGAAAGAATTGACAGCAATATATGATCAAATAAAAACTAATGAAGCTGAGTTAGTAGAGGCACAAGTGGAATTGAATAAGCTGCAGCAAGCACGAAGTTCAGTTAATGCAGTTGCAATTACGAAAACTGCTGAATACAACAGGGATGTAGAAACGTATCTTCAGAAAATAGAACTTCAGGACGACACAGATCGGTTGCTAAAATATTCTAATATGGCGTTGAGAATTGTTGATGCTTACACCATAGAATTGCAGAAGCGAAAAACAGGAACACTTGCGAAAACTATTACTGAGTGTTATAAGAAGTTAGCAAATAAAAAAAATTTAATACAGAAAATTATTATGGATCCTAAAACGCTTGATATGCAATATCTTGATGAAAATGGCAATGCAGTAGCAAAGGAATCTTTATCTGCAGGAGAAAAGCAGCTTATGGTTATTGCTATTCTGTGGGCATTGGCTATTTGTTCAAAGAAAAAGCTACCAGTTATAATTGATACTCCATTATCCAGACTTGATTCACAGCATCGGATTTCAATTATATCCACATATTTCCCCAATGCTAGTGATCAAACCATTATTCTCTCTACAGATACAGAAATTGATCATAATTATTATGACATAATGAAAGAGTCTGTTGGGGACGAATTTACTCTTATATATAGTGAAGAGACAAAGAGTACATCAATTGAGAAAGGGTATTTTCAGAATTATGATAGTAAAACAGGTACGCCTGTCGCAGCAGGCGAAAGATCAGCTTTCTAGATTGAAGGCCAAAACAGGTATAAAAAACTGGAATATTCTCTGCAGATGGGCACTGTGTTATTCACTTGCAGAGAAAACCTTGCCAACAGATATTCCAATTGCTAGTGACAGTAATTTGGAAATGTCTTGGTACACTTTTGGTGGAGATTATTATGAAATTTACGAGGCGCTTGTTAAAGCTTGGTGTGTTAGTATGGGGTTGGAAACTGATAATGAAACGGTTACAAAATATTTCCGTTTAAATCTTGAAAGGGGAATAGCACATCTTTGCGGAACAGGTTTTATAAAAAGTATTGACGATCTCTTATTATTGGCGGTGAGAAAATGAGTATATATTTAGACTATAATGCATCTGCTCCAATTGATTCTAGAGTACTTGATGATATGATTGAGGTGTATAAGGGCGCTATCGGAAATGCGGATAGCAGGACACATAATCATGGAGAAAAGGCAAGAGAAATTGTAGAGCATGCCAGAAATCAAGTCGCTGATTTACTAGGCGTGACTTCTGGTGAAGTTTTTTTTACAAGTGGATCTACAGAAAGCAATAATATTGCTATACGTGGACTTGAAGAGTATGCAGAAAAAACAGGAAAAAAGCACATTATTACGTCTGCAATAGAGCATAAGGCTGTTTTGGAGACTGTAAAGGCAATGGGAAAGAAAGGCTTTGAGGTTGATATTGTGAATCCAGATCTTTCAGGAAGGGTTGATGCAGATCAGATTCTTTCGCTTGTTAGAGAAGATACATTGCTTGTAAGTTTGATGCATGTAAATAATGAAACAGGAATTATTCAACCAGTAGAAGTAATTGGAGAAGAACTGGCCAAGAGAAAAGTCCTTTTTCATATAGATGCAACACAAAGTTGCGGAAAACTTGTAGAAGAAATTAAGCAGATGAAATATGATATGCTGACTTTTAGTGCACATAAGCTTCAAGGACCACAGGGAATTGGCGTTCTGGTACTTAGAAAGAAAGGATATAGGTTGCCGCCGGTAAAAGGCATTATGTATGGAGGACAACAGGAACATGGAATTAGACCGGGAACAATTCCGGTAGCTTTAGTGGCTGGATGCGGTCGTGCTTGTGAAATTGCAGCACGTGAGTATGCAGAAAACAAGAAGAAAACAGAGGAACTGAAGAAGATTGTAATGAGTTCTTTTGATGAGTCAGGGCTGGAATATCACATTAACGGTGACAAGAATTATTGTATAAGCAGTACAGTTAATATATGTATTCCTGGAGTAATGTCTGAAGCATTAATGATTTCTACAAAAAAGTACTGTAGCATATCAAACGGTTCAGCTTGTACTTCGAAAAGTTATTCACCAAGCTATGTCCTTTCAGCAATGGGAGTCCCAGAGAATGAAATTGAATGTTCGGTAAGGATTAGCTGGGGACCGGATACGTCCTCAGAAGAATTGGTGTATAATTTGAAGCAATTGATTGAGGTAGCTAGACAGATTAAGCAGTAATGGTGGGGTTGCAGGAGTCCTGAATTACATCTTAAATATATGAGAAGGAGTAATTCAGGACTACAAAGGGTGATATTGTTGAATTTAAAGTGTATCACACGATACTGCAAGATAGCAGAAGTGAAAGAAGTATAGGGGTGATTTAATGCCGGGATGGAATTTGAAATCTGGTGTTCTTGTGGAAGAAAAGGTTAGTGAAGATGAGATTTGGTCTTTGTTCAACTATGTGTTTTCTGATGCATGCAAAAAGACAAATACATATAAATTTGGACTGATCAAGTCTATATGTGATCAAGTGTATGACCTCTATGATCATGGGAGGGGATTCTTTTTATCCTATAGTAAAATCTTTTCAAAATTCGCAGAGAATTATTGGAATCTTGTCAATAAATATCATTTAAAGCAGATGTCTTATAATGGAAAATCTGAGTATTCAAAAATAGAACGGATATTGATGGATGCTGTTGAAATGTATAAAATCCCAGAGAACATTGCGTTTCAATCTATAGAAGAGAATGAACGTGATAAGATTACAAGATCTGTGACAGTAGAATGTAAGAATTGCGTAATAGGTGCTCTATATAATGATTTTGAAGGAAAACTTTATGCATTTGATTTGAAGGGAGAAGGTATTTATTTAAGTTATGAGGCATATTGTTTTCTAGCAAAGTATAAAATGGAAATTGAAAAATTAAATTATTATTCATGGGCAAGATTTCTTGAGAAAGTAAACGATGATAATGTGTTGATTCGAATATTGGAAAAACTTGATTTAGCTACTCCACAAAGAAAAGACTTATCTATGTATCGAGATATTTTATTTAAGGAATTTCAAGAAAATAGATGTTTCTATTGTGGAAAGAAATTGAGTAAAAATATTCATGTAGATCATTTTATACCATGGACATTTGTAAAAAACGATAATCTATGGAATTTTGTATTGGCATGCCCAGAATGTAATTTACGTAAAAGTGATAATCTTGTAAGTCATGATTATATAACAAAAATTCAAGAAAGGAATGAGGTGATTCGTGAATCTTCGGGGAAGTCATCAATTATAAAAAAAGAGTTTGATGGATATTATACTGGCTTGATTGAACGAATGTGGATATACGCAAAGATGAGTGGAATTCGAGAAAGTAAAAATGGTGAAGTTTTTGTAAAATCAACGAAGAATATAGGTCGGATATAGCAGTATCCGATCATAGAAATGAGGTATAAGCCCGTGAGTAAAGCATTGGAACTTGTTACCAGAAAAATGATAAAAGAGTGGTGCGAAAGGCAAGTTCCCAGAAAAGTACTAGGGGATTCGCACCTCAAAAACTTAGATAATTGGTTGAAAAAAATTGGAAGGTGTGCTAATATACACCTATAAATAGCAGGTATGCATAAAAAGTATCATGAAAAATTTAAAATATTGGACATTCTTGCAGTAACAACTCAAGCCCATGAGGGCATTGAAACGCTACGATCCGCACAATGCCAGCGCTTTCGTGGAGGCATCCAGTGCCTGTACCCGGCAAAAAAGTATGGAGCGCTTACTGTTCCTTTTTGCTTTCAGGCGTTAAAACGGTAATATTTTTCTTGTGTAAAGTAGAGCACTATAGTATAATAAAACCAGTTTTTTTGATAAGTTTAAAAGCTATAATAAGGAAATCGGCAAAATATGTAGCGACGAATACGGTAAGGCTTGTAAAACTGATCATGTGGTTTATCATTCTGTTTGCAATTGTTGCAGCAGTTTGTGTAATTACAGTTATCGTAACAGTGCTTAGAAAAAAATCAAAGTGAAGCTGATAAACATAAACATATTGGCTCCTGTACAAAGCAAAAATAAGAGAGGGGAAAAGTACAATTTATGAAGGTATTAGTGACCGGTTTTGATCCATTTGGCGGAGAAAGTGTCAATCCAGCTTATGAGGCAGTAAAGCTACTTCCAGACATCCTTGAAGGGGCACAGATTATTAAGCTAGAGATTCCAACTGTTTTTAAGAAAAGTATAGAGGTAGTAAAAGAGGCAGTGGAAAACGATCAGCCAGATGTTGTTATAAATGTTGGTCAGGCAGGCGGACGCGCTTGTGTGACCGTGGAGAAGGTGGCAATTAATTTGGCAGATGCAGGTATTCCAGATAATGCAGGTGACAGTCCAGAGGATGAGTCACTAGAAAAAGCTGGACCAGATGCTTATTTTTCAACACTTCCAGTGAAAGCAATGGTGGAAAATGTGAGGGCACATGGATTTCCATGTAGTGTTTCCTATTCGGCAGGTACCTATGTGTGCAATAGTGTGATGTATCGTGTGCTTCATTTGGCTGCCAGAAGCTATCCAAATATGAAGGCAGGTTTTATTCATGTTCCATATTCGTCTGAGCAGGTGGCAAATAAGGATAGACCGCTTGCATCGATGCCGATTGAGACAATTGCAAAATCGCTGGAACATGCAATTGAGGCAGTGGTAAAAGAATAAAAAGAGGTGCTTAACATGCAAAATGAAAATAAGGCATATCCTATGTCACGACTGTTAGAAGAAAAAAGTGCCTGTCCCCGGCAAAAACCTTTGTTATTTGGTGAAATAGATAGTACAGATGTAATCAAGGAAAGAAAGGTAAAGTCACTTATTAATAATCAGGTGAATTTATTTGATATTTAGGAAAAAGAGGGATTTTATGAAATACAATTTGTATTTTTATGATGGTAGCAAGAATGCAGTTGTTATGACTGATATGGTGGAGGGCAAAGAACTGGTGGTAGAGTGTGACAGGGCAGAAGCAAATGTGGTGTTTGATGTACTGGAGGATAGAGGCTATCTTGTCCGACTTGCCATGCAGGAGCCAGCAAGTTACATTCAGATTGCAATTAAGCCGAATGGCTTACAGGATTATGTGGATGCAATGTATTTAACTAAATAATAGGATTGTATGATGGCACTTTCGTGATGGCGAGAGTGTGTGGTACAATGAGAGGGTGAAAATTGAAGTTGGTGGTGCATAGATGAGGATACAAAGAGAAATTTTTAGAATTATTAAATGGATAGCAATACTGATTTTGGCATTGCTTGCAGTGTTCTTTTTAGTCAGAGCAATTGGAAAAGCAATCTATAATCAAACGCCTGCTGGTGGCATCAATGAATCTATGTATATTGATGTTAATGGCACGAGGCAGTGGATTAGTATTTACGGCGAGGATATAGATAATCCTGTCTTGTTATATTTACACGGAGGACCAGGTTCTTCAACAAGTCACTTGGATTATGTGATTACAAGAAAATGGGCAGATGTGTATACGATAGTAACTTGGGATCAGCGTAATTGTGGGAAAAGTTATAGCAAAGAGCAGAACGATGTGGCTTTGACAAAAGACTTGCTTTTAACTGATGGGAAGGAAGTTACAAAGTACGTTTTGGATTATCTGTCAAAGGATAAGCTGACTGTTTTAGGGCATTCATGGGGAAGTATATATGGAGCAAATTTGGTGCTTGAATATCCAGAGTATTATGAATGCTTTATTGGAGCCGGACAACTTGTAGATTGTTTGGAAAATGAAGAAGCATTCAAACAAGAAGCTTATATATGGGCGCAAAATGATGAAGAAATGCTGAATCTGGTAGAACAGTTGACACCAGATAATCCGACGGTAGAACATTTTTCTATCAAGAACACGATTATGCAAAAGTATGGTTATGATATGATGGCAAAGGGTGCAGATTATAATTTGATTTCCACAATAATTTTTAATCCATACTATTCTGTTGGCGATTGGATTCAATACCTAAATACAGATATGAGTATATATTTGGATTTTTATTCTTCTGGTGAATTTGCGAGTTTCTCAATCAAGGATAAGGTTGAATATCAAGTTCCTTTTTATAATATAAACGGTGACAGGGATTATCAAACTAATTACAAATTGGCGCAAGAGTATTTTGAAGAAGTAAGCGCACCGTATAAACAGATGTTTATTATGGAAGATATGACACACGGATTATTAGAGTCTGATTCAGAAGGATTTTCAGAGATTATTCATCAAATTGCAGAAATAGAAAGAGGACGCTAAAACTTAAGTAAGCCAGTGTGTTTAACAGAAAAGAAATTTGAAAATTCTTTTGGCGAAAAAGGTTATAGCCCACTTGCGCACTGTGTAAATCCTACATGGTATGCTGGCGGGCTTCTTTTTAACACATCAGGTTTAAGCGATGAATAACTATTGGATTCCATATCTGCACACTCAGCCGTTGAAAGTCAGGCCTTTTATAAATCAATGGGGTGTGTTGAGGCAGAAGTTTATAATCAAAAACATGTTGAAGATGAACCGTATGATTGTCAATTAGAATGCGGTCTTTAAGAATCAGCAAATAAAAAGAGGCATGTCGCTGCAAAAGCTGGTTTTGAGGTTGCTTGGGTGGAACTGATTACAGAAAGAATGGAGTATTAAGAAAGAATCAATATTCCGGAGAGTGAAGAGAAAAGGCAGTGGCTGGAAAAACAGAATTTTAAAAACACTGCTGAGAATGCTTATATGGGATAAAAAGAACGGAGGTGTATCTGCATATGATTTTTTGCTTTTCAGGAACAGGAAACAGCCGATATATAGCAAGGCGGTTTGCTGAAGCATTGCAGGATACGATAATAGATCTAAATGCAAAAATTAAAGCACAGGATAATTCGCTGATACAGACGGGACAGGATGTGATTGTCGTAGTTCCGACATATGCATGGCGTATTCCGCGGGTAGTATCAGAATGGCTTACTAAAACACAACTGACATCTGCTGAGCGTATTTGGTTTGTTATGGATTGCGGCAGCGAGATTGGAAATGCAGCAAAATATAATAGACAACTTGCAGCACAGTTGCATCTGACATATATGGGAACGGTACAAGTTGTTATGCCGGAGAACTATATTGCTATGTTTGGTGTACCAAAGGCAGATGAAGCCGTGAAAATTGTGGAGAAAGCAAATCCAGATATTGAAGATGCTATAGCAAGAGTTAAGGAGAGACAGAAGTTTCCAATACCTCGAAATAATTTGTATGATCGAATCAAGAGTGGCCTTGTGAATCCGATTTTTTATCAGCTTATAGTCAAGGCAGATTTGTTTAATGCGAGCGAAGCCTGTATTGGCTGCGGACAATGTGCCTTAAAATGTCCGATAAACAATATTCAGATTCAGAATGGAAAACCTGAGTGGGGCAAGAGATGTGCACACTGTATGGCCTGCATCTGCTATTGCCCTACGAAGGCAATTGAATACGGAAAGAAGAGCTTAGGAAAACCACGCTATCACTTTGAGGAGCTAAAGATTCAATAACTCGTGAGAAAACTTGAAATTTTAACAAAGTAAGGATTTTGAGAAACTTAAAAATAGTTTGTTTTAAGAAAGGGGTGAGAAAGATTAAATTTTTAATTATATTGTGGATTTGGCTTATAACCGGTTGCTCTTTACCAGTAAATCGCATAGAAAATAATTATTATTTGACAATTTTAGAATCAGGTATTGAATTAAACACAAATGGCGAAATTATAAAAAAATGGAATTGGAACGGAAAAGAATACTATGTTCAACATGTAAAGATAATTCAAATCAAAATTGATAAAATACATGGAGATGCAATAGGTGGAAAGGAGGTTGAAGGTGAACGTTCTATTGCTACTCTCACACAGTCTGTTGGAATTCCAATATATGATAAAGATTTAAGAATATCGGCAGATGATTTAAAAATTGGTGACATTGTTGAACTAAAGTATATTGATACTTCAATTGAACAAGGAGCGTTATCACCTTTTAGAGGTTATGAAGGAATTCTTCTTGTAAAAGAAATTGTAAAAGTGAAGCCGAATTTGCAATCGTAAAAGGAAATACCGTATTTGGAAATCTGATGGATGATGTTC
>ERZ779885.2638-NODE-2638-length-16134-cov-7.631072_pt1 | contig 16134 bp, 24 predicted proteins | sample MGYA00511554_ERZ779885 | MGnify/ENA primary metagenome ERZ779885 (study PRJEB29588, sample SAMEA2160998) | human gut metagenome | biome: human gut; feature: human-associated habitat; material: faeces | place: Denmark | collected 2008/2010 ... | reverse complement strand
CGGCGGATCTGTGATGACGGCGTCAAATGTGCCGGGAGGAAAGCTCTCCAGCACCGTAAGGCTGTCTCCGTGGATGATCTCCCATCTGGGCTTATCGCGCATGGGCATCCGCTCCCTTCGTTTTCTGTTTTGGTTTTTGTTTCGGTTTTGGTTTGGGCGGGTCTTGATATTCCTCGATGCGAGAAATACCGTCCTTTCCTGTTACAATGACGGGACGGTGAACGCGCTGCCCCATGCTTAAAAGCGTTTCCTCAATACATTCCGCAACTTCTCCGATATAGTACATATCCCACGGGAATTCATCTTCGCTCTTATTCAGAAACGTGAGGATCGTCTGATAGACCGCATTGTCGATCTCATCAAGACGCTCGGTTTGTGCGCTGGTGAATTCCGGATAGTGTTCATCTGACATTTTCAGCCCTCCTGCGTTCCGTAGTTTTGCCAGCCCGATTCTGCACCCGTTCATGCGTCAGTTCAAAAACGCTGAGATATTCCGCAGTCGCGTTTGCCAACAACGTATAATCACGCGAACCGGGGCAGCAAGCATACCACTGCGGCGTTTTCCCGTCGACCCAGATGTGCGGTTCAGAATTGCGAAAGTTCGGATTTGTGCTGCGGCAGCTTCTGCTGACAACGTCCCCGATTTTCATCCGAACACTGTCAATTTCGCCTTTCGTGGGATTCAGGATGGAAACTGTCAGATATGGATACTGATTCGCAACGATATCTTTTGTAAACCGCGCTTTGACCCGCAGATCGCCAAGACTGCCGTAGCAGCATTCGCCAACGAATTGCGGGTCATGGATCACGCGCCCATCCCCATAGATTTTTCTCAGTTCGTCCAGAAAGAAATTTGTCATGATACCTCCAAAAGAAAAGGGAGCGCCAGATTTCTCTGACGCTCCCGTAATTATGATTTGGATATTGTATTGTTGTCCTGCCGTGTTTCAATGCAGATGCTCTGCTTTGTGGAGCCCTTTTGTCGGCGCAGACAGAATATCATGTCCGGCGTGCGCTCAAAAAAGCCGGTCCCGCCCTTCCAACTCATGCCGCAGGAGCAATGCTGCAAGCCAATAAACTGCTGCTTCATTTTATGCCCGCAGCGAGGACACTTCTTATTATTCTTTCCCATCCGTATGGTTTAGCAGAAGAATCTAGCCTCGCCAAAAAATGACGTCCACTTTTGAATTACTTCTGCGCTTCTGGCTTCAATCACGTCCATGATGTTCCGGAGCACCCGGTCCGGGATTCTGGAATTGTTATTGCACAGGATGCAACCGCCAGCCCGTGTGATCCAGATCTTCGTCGCGTTACCGTTCGGCGCGCCCTGACAGACATGGACATGTACCGGTTCCAGCGGATCGTTTTCATTTGCCCAGAAGTAGACCCAGTAAGAACCGACCTTAAAAACCTGCGGCATTTTCCAAGCCTCCCTCTGCGGCAAACCGCATGATCAGATGCGCCGTAGACGAGATGATTTCCTGATACTTCTGAATCTCCGCTTCAGAGAAGCCGGAAACATCTTCCCAGCGGTATTCTGGCAGAAAGCACGTCGCATAGTGAAAGCAATCCTTTTCGTCCGGCTTTTCCACATAGACCTTTACGCTGCCATCGTCCAGAAGCTGAGAATGCACGATCTCGGTTTGGTCATCCAACGTTAAAAAAGGATACATCATTGTCCGACACCTCCTGTAAAAATAATATCCCTATTGGTATTTTACCAGCATTTCTGGATTTATGCAACTGCACAGTTCACGCCTATTTTTATATCGCCGCCCCAATAATATGTTAGGCCGCTGCTTGCAAATCCTGTTCTCGGAACATTGCGTCAATGTCCGCAAACGTCTGGCTGCGGTTGAATTTCTCTGTGACCTTGCCGGGGACGATTTGCAGACGCATCATTTTTTGCCACAGATCCGGATGATGGTCGTACAAATGTCGCAGCTCGGACAGCTTGGCATTCGGGCAAAACCAGCAGCCGCCGCGGTCGGCAAACTCGTACACAGGGGAAAGCAGTCCTGCTTGTTTGCAGAGCTGCTTCGCGTCATCCTCGGTGTATCCGTATTTCTCCAGCAGCGACACCTGATTGCCGCCTAGCCGTGCCAGACGCTGCGGTTCATCCTTTGCAATGCCGATGTACTGCACGGTGTTGGACGGCAGCGTTTTCTGATACTGCCGGATCGGGTGCATTTTGCAGTCGCGCTGGACATAGCATTTCCCGCACATAGGAAAAGAGCGGATCATACCTTTCTTCGACCCGCGTGTGACCTTCCCCATAAAAACAGAGGTGTAGGTTTTCTCGCTCCGAAGCACACGGACAGGTACGCCCAGTTTTTCAAGGGCGGGAATCGCTGCCTGATAGATAAACGCCTGATGTTCCGGCACTTCGCCAGAGGTAGCGTCGTCAAACATGACCTCGCAGTACACCGCTTCGTCCAACGGTTCGCCATGCTCCAAGGCCAGCAGGATCGTCGCAATGCTGTCTTTCCCGAAGGAACAGGAGGCGATGTGCTTTGGACTCATGTGCGATCGTCCTCCAGTTCCGCACAGGCCATCCGCAGCTTCTCTGTCTTGTCCGTCTGCTCCCATGCGGCCTGCGGGTGCATAAAGTGGCAGTTGTTGCAGACTTCTGCGAAGAACGGCTTGTCCAGATCCAGCGCGTGAATCATGCCTGCTGGGGTGAAATCAAAGACGCGGCGGACAGCTTCGGTCAGAAATGCGTCGTCATAGTATCCGCTCTCCTGCGTATCGATTTCGACGGCAACCGGCTCTGCCTGCCCAATGGCATAGGCGAGGCTGACCATACACACATCGGCAAGACCGGCGGCAACGATGTTCTTTGCCACATAACGCGCCATATACGCACCGCTGCGGTCAACTTTCGTGCCGTCCTTGCCGGAAAGCGCACCGCCGCCGTGGGGTACAAGCCCGCCGTAGGTGTCGACCATCAGCTTACGGCCGGTGAGACCGGTATCGGCTTCAAAGCCGCCCAGCACAAACCTGCCGGACGGATTGATGAGAATCTTCGTCTGCTCATCGATGCGTACATCATGACAGGCACGGGCAATGACCAGCCGATGGAGTTCCTTGCGGAGTTCTTCGCGTAGCTCGTCAAGGTCTTTGTCCGCGTCGTGCTGGCAGGAGATCACAATGGTGTCCACGCGCTCCGGCACACCGAACGCATACTGCACGGATACCTGCGCTTTGCCGTCCGGCCCCATTCCTGAAATCAGCTTTTCCTCCCGACAGGTGGTGAGCAGGCTCGTAATACGGTTCGCCAGCACGACCGGCGCGGGCAGTAGCTCGACTGTTTACCAGCAGGCGTAGCCGTACATGATCCCCTGATCGCCCGCGCCGAGCGTTTCGCCATCGACCGCGTCCGCAATATCGGGGCTTTGTGTATGCAGCCGCACCTCTACATTATAATTACAGTCAAATCCGGCTCTTTGAACCGTTTGTCGCACGATGGCTTCCACGTCGGGGCTTGCCGTTGTGCGGAGTTCCCCGGCAACAAGAATTTTGCCCGCTGTCGCCAGCACTTCACAGGCAACGCGGGCATTGGGATCTTCTTTGAGGCAGGCGTCCAGAATGCTGTCCGCAATCGTGTCGCAGAGCTTGTCCGGATGGCCTGCCGTGACGGACTCTGCCGTCAGGAGGTATTTATCTTTCATGCGTCGATTTTCCTTTCTTCGGCTGATTGAGCACCTTTCCATGCTGCATGACGAACAGCTTTTCGCGGGAATACAGGCGCGTATAGGTCTGTATCTGCTTGTCGGTCAAAGAACAAAATTCCTCGCTGCTGCCTTGTGCAAGGAAAAACGTGCCGTGGATAATGTCATACGGTACGCCATTGCGATTCCGCAGGAAGCGGTTTTCCGGCAGACCGAGGAGTTTGGCTTCTTCGTTGCACACCAGCAGGACATTATGATCTTCAAACGGTTCGACGGCCTGAATGAAACCACCCACAATAGCCTGCATGCTCGCCAAGCTGCCGTCGATCTCCTTGACATACGGATCTTTTGTTGGTTCCACGACCAGAATGCGAATGGGATCATCGCTCATAGTTATCCTTCTCCTTTCCGCGGCGGTTGTGATTGTAGTCGCCAATGTCTGTGATCGTCACATATTCCCCAATCAGGCACAGGGCTTCGCCGTAGCTGTGGCACTCGCCGCTGAAAATACGGTGGGTGAGTTCCTTCGCCTGATCCCGCAGCCCGGCTTCGCGCAGCGTCCTCGCCGCAATGCCGACAAGGTTAAAAATATTGCCGTCCTGCCCAATGAGCGGGCAGGACGGCTTTTCAACGCCCAATTCAGATTTCTCTAAAAAACCACCCAGACGGTTCGGCACATAATCACTGAGCCATGTCCCGCCAATCGTTCCGTATGTGGTAAGTCTCCACATGGCAAGTTTGCCGACATCAAGATCAACACCTTCAAAGTCAAACAGCATGTTGGTGTGACCGTCGTACTCAAACAGAGATGCCCGTTCAAACCGGCTGCCATTGCGCAGGATTCCGGCATCCGCGAGCATTTCGTTGATCCCTTCCAACCATTCCTGCGGATCGCCGCCGCAGCCTTGCAGGATCAGCCCTTCTCGGTCGCTCATTTTGCGAAGATCACCGGCCTGAATTCTCCGGATGGCGTTATCGCTCATGGCTGGCCTCCTTCCGCTGCGGCGGCTTGGTCTGCACTTTCTTTGGGTACGGTTCCATGCCGCATTCCTTGAGGCAGTTTTTGAATGCATATTTGAGGCAACCAACCGGCAGACCGTTCTGCTCGTAGCCCGTTTTGATGCCAAGATAGTAGTCTCTCGGCGGCAGGGACGGTTTCAGATGCAGCTCTGGGTTCATAATATAAGCCATGACCGGGACGCGCTGTCCGTCAAACGTCCGCACCTCCAGCGTCTGCTTGATGTACAGACGCGGATAGCCTTCATAGCGGTCGAGGGATGCTTCACATTTGCCAGTCAGCTCCCACAAAAGGCCGTAGACACAAGCGCCTTCCTTGGGTTCGACCGTCGCAACGCCGCTGCCGCGAAAGCGCAGGTCATAATTGTCCAGAACAGCCTGTCCGTAGACGCTCGCGTCCGGGCAGCGGTATCTCATCTGGTCCAGATTGATATTGCTGCCGTAGGCAAAATACAGTGGTTTTTCCATCCTCATTCCTCCAACAGCTCCAGCGCGCCGATCTCCTGCAAAACATGAATAAGTGCGGCTGCACGTTCTTCCGTGCTGCCCTCCGGCAGCTCACACTGGGTTTCCGTCATGCGGCGGATCGTGTTCTGCATATAGCGGATGTAGCCTTCCATGCCGTCAAAGGTATCTGCGTCAAAATGCATGGCACGGAGCTGGGTTAAAATTTCGATGGGCGTACCCTCGTATGTAGATTCTTCAATACAAATTCTCATTCGGTCACCTCTCCTGTTCCTGCTGAGATGTTCGGTTTTTGTGACTACTTGCATAGCAGTCCTTGTCATATCGCCAGGCGCGGTTGCCCTGAAGATTGGCAAGCAGATGATCGCGCGTATTCTTGAATTCATCGCCGTTCAGCCCCATCCGCACGAGCCAGACACGGAACGTGAACAATTCATTGTCGCTCACCGTCTTGCGCATGACACTGGTGCGCTGGGCGATGGCCTGTGCGGACATGGCAAGGCATAAATTGGCGTAGGCTTTTGCGCGACCGGCGTGCAGCGTAGAATTGAAACAGCGCCATTCAATGGTGCCGCGGTAAAAGACAGAATGCAGGTTCAGCGCATAATAGCGCGTCCAGTTGTAATGTTCGTGTGCAGAAATGCAGCCTTCGTACCAGATGTTTTCCAACTGCGTCAAATCTCTCGTCGGTTCATTGGACAGCCGCCTTGCCCGCTGCAGCATGGGTTCGCGCACGCGCTGACACCAGCGGTTGACACGGGCGGGGTCCGTTTTCAGGGCTTTGAACAGCAGATCTTCCTTGGAATACATGATACTAAGCAGGTTCTTGAGACTCTGGCGGTTATGATTGGAGGCGTCCACATGGACGTGCATCCCGCAGGAGTCGTTGACTTTTCCGCCTGCCTGCCGGATACGGCGCACACACTCCTGGAATTTCTCCATTTCGTCATAGGTGAGCTTCGGCGTCACCATTTCCACGCGATATTCCGGATCGGTCGTTCTGCGATAGTGCCCATCGTCGTTCCACTCTGCGCGGATACTGCCATCGCTCATGATGCGCCACTGCTTGCCCTCCCGATCCGGTACATACCAGCTATCGTAATTATCATAGCTGCGCTGCGGCGTCGTTTCAAAATATGCAGCAAGTGCCTCTGCCGCTTCTGCTCGCGTGATGCCGGTCAGCTCGATTTCCACGCCGAAGCACTGATCTTTGATGCCAATCATCGCTGCTCACAGTCCTGAAGAAAGAACATATTTACTACATCGTAGGGCATACGTCACGTCCTTCCTCTTTATCATGCAGTTCCGCATCTGCTGCGCGGATGCGGCGGCCAATGGCTTCTATGACCGTCACGGTCACGCTGTTGCCAGCTTGCTTGTATGCCTGCGCATCAGAATTGATGGCGAGGATCTTGTCAATCTGATCCTCGCTGAAACCCTGCAAACGGAAACACTCCCGCGGCATCAGCCTGCGGACTCTGCCGCCGCGCAGGACAATGCCGTGTGTGTTCGCTGTGTCCACCGTATGGGCAACGCCCGCAAACACACGCCCGCGGCGCGTATTGCTGCCCGCGAAACCGAGGTCGATGGAATCGCCTTCATGCGCTTCCTTGTAGCCTTTCTTCGTTGCTTCCTTGATATAGAGAACACCGGAATTCTGCCCCTTGAAGTTGGTAAGGGAGCCGTCCTGCCGGGTATGCAAACATCTGGCGTTCGCCGTGATCTTCGGATCGCCCTTCGTCAGATCTACAAAGTAGAGTCCGGATTGTCTGCTGGTGTCCTGCGTGCAGGCGATCCCGGCAGAATCATAGACTCGTTTGCCCAGCCGTCCATGGACGATCTGTACAAGAGCTTTTGCATCTGTTCCAAAGACAGGAAGTATTTTTCCGGCGCATCGGGGATCAAGATATCCGATAAGGAACAGCCGCCGTCTTGATTGAGGGACTCCAAAATGTTTGCTGTTAAGCACAGTCCATTCGACATGATACCCCAAGTCATAAAGCGTGGAGAGGATGACGCCAAACGTCCGGCCTCGGTCATGCGAAAGGAGCCCAGGCACGTTTTCAAGAAAAAGATACAGAGGCCTCTTCTCTTTAACCACTCTGGCCAGTTCAAAGAAGAGAGTACCTCTTGCATCTTCAAATCCTTTCCTCCTGCCAGCTGTAGAAAACGCCTGGTTATCCCGAAATTCGGCATAACCAGGCTTATCCCGAAGAAAAGAATATCCCGAAGTTTCAGCGGGAGTCCTTGAAATGCAAGTGGCTCTGCTATTAAAACTTCGGGATAATCTTTTGACTTGAGCACCTGATATAATGCCTGTACAGGCAAGAACCTGAAACAGAATTGTGAGGTGCAAATGAATGGATGAAATACAAATCACAGACCTTTCTTCGCGAGTTTTGAATGCCATGAGGGCGCGAAATCTCAAAGCAAAACCAATCACAGAATTTGAACGTTATGGACTCCGACGAATCCTCTTACATTTTTCAGAGCATGAGTGGATCGCCTACTCCAAAGAAGCAGTGTGGGCATTTGTTCTACAAGAGCGTTTAAGGGTAGAGAGCGGCCAGTTACCCGCATACCAGTGGGCACACGCACGCCGTGCCGCAGTGTATCTTGAGCAGATGGCGGAGCATGGCGTTATTCAAGAATCCCCCTTGCCAAGATGGGAAGCGGAGCATAATCGCCTATTTCGGTCCGTAGCGCAGGATGAGCCGCCGTCCCAGAAGATTGAAATACTGATTTGCCAAGTTCGAGATGCCATCATGAAATTAGATATGTCTGAAAAAGCAAAGCGGAATTATCTCTATTGTGGGCTTGGCGCAGTTTTGAAGCATTTTGATTTTCAGGGTGAAATGATTTACTCAGAGGAACTTCTGGATACATTTTTGGCTGATTCGCAGGAGCAATATTTGTCTGGAGAGATAAAGCAAGCAACTTGGCAAAGTATACGCAAATCAGTTTTGTGGATCAAAGAATATCGGGAAACAGAACACATTACACATCGTAAGCTGACAAACACAGCATTTATATATGCCAGTCCTGATTTCGAGCGACTGATCCAAGAATATGCTGCCTATATGCGCAACGCAGATTACCTGAAAGAGAAAACCCAGTCCGTTTACATTGCAGCGGTTCGAGCGTTCTTTAAGCGGATGGAATCTCTTGGACCAATTGAGTACAATCAGCTTACGCTGTGCGATGTTACTGCCTGCATCAGCAAGACGGCAACAGAAATGCCGTTAGGCATTTTTAACACAATGGTTGCTCTGCGCTCTTTTGCACAATTTGTTTCTGATATTCATCCAGAACTGCCCAATATCACAGCGGCTCTAAATTGCACCCCAGCGAAACGCAGGCGCGTTTATGTGGGATACTCCGACGAAGATGCGCAGAAAATTCTGGCAGTGATCGACAGAGAGAGCATAAAAGGGAAACGGGATTTTGCCATGGTGATGCTTGCCTACAGCACTGGTCTACGGAGTTGCGACATTTTGAACCTTAAATTTGAAAATATTGATTGGCGGACCCATGAAATTCGACTGATTCAAGAAAAGACCAATGTTCCTTTGGCCCTTCCACTTGACGCGGCAACAGGAAATGCCATTGCTGAGTACATCTTAAATGGGCGTCCCGAGTGCGATTCAGAGTACGTTTTTATAAGAACTCAGCATCCATATACAAGGATGCTGAGCTTCTGGCAAATCGTCGCTGAATATGCCCGCCGTGCATTGGGTACATCCAGGAAAATGAACGGCCCACACGCTTTTCGGCGGGGAATGGGAAGGCGGTTGCTGGAGGCAGGTGTGCCTTCACCCATGATTTGTGATGTTTTGGGCCATACGTCCGCGGCATCCCTGCGGCAATATACGGCATCCTCTCTGGAATGTTTAAGGAAGTGTGCGAGAACCTTAGAATCTATCCCGGTGATGCAGGAGGAACTGCAATGATGAAGTATCCTCTGAACAGCAAGTTTTCTGATCGAATCACTGATTTTGTGGACTACAAACACAGTTTGGGCCACAGCTACGAAGAGAGCTGCCGCATCTTATGGAAGTTTGATCTCTTTTGCTGCGATAGGTTTCCTGAAAAGAGCAGTTTTGACCGCGACATTGCCATGGCATGGCTGGAAATGCGGGACACAGAGGGCAGAGCAGGACACAGAAACCGTATCATGGTTTTGCGGGAATTTGCCCGGTATCTCAGCGCAATTGGTGACACAGCTTATCTAATCCCTATCTCTATGACGGCGAAAAGCCCCCGATATATGCCACACATTTTTACAGTTACAGAAATTGCAGCGTTTTTCTATGGTGCAGATCATTTCATTCCTCATAAGGATGCACCGGCCAGACATCTTGTAGTGCCTGTCTTTTACCGGCTGCTCTACTGCTGTGGTCTGCGCCCCGCCGAAGCCCGACTGCTTCGCAATGAGAATGTGGACTTGGTACGGGGTGTGCTTTATATTGAGGAATCCAAAGGACATAAAGACCGAACCGTGGTTGTGGCTGATGATCTGCTCCAGTTGATGAGGCGATATGCGGAAAAGGTTGCAGCTATTTACCCAGATTGCCCGTTTTTCTTCCCGAGATATGACGGAATGGGCGCTTATTCTAAGGTTTGGGCAGTGGAAACGTTTTGGAGATGTTTTCAGATGGGAGGCTTGACCCAGTTTGACGGACCCAGGCCCAGAGTTTATGACTTCAGGCACACCTTTGCCACTGAGTGTATCTGCCGTTGGATGCGCGAGGGGAAAGATGTGGATGCCATGCTCCCATTTTTGTCTGCCTATATGGGCCACGCCCGTTTTGAAGATACGGCCTATTACATTCATATGGTCCCTGATTTTTATCAACGGACCGGGAAACTTGACGTCTCTGCATATGAGACCCTGCTGCCGGAGGTATATCATGAAGATCAAGAATGAACCATTTTTTGTGACAATCCGCTCCTTTTTTGAAATTTATTTGGTGAAGAATCGAAGCTGCAGCCCGAATACCGTGAAATCCTATAAAGATGCGATGAACCTCTATCTGGACTTTTTAGAAGAAGCGAAAAATATCCCCACAGCGAGAGCCGGTTGGAATTGTTTCAGCCGCCAGTTTGTGCAGGAGTTTCTGATCTGGCTGGAGGAAAAGCGTGGCTGCAGCAAGCGGACACAGCGGCAGCGCCTCACTGCCATCCGATCTTTTGTGCGCTATGGCGGCATCCTCGATGTTTGCATCGTAGCCGTGCAGGCTGATGTAGAGAAAATCAAGCTCCGAAAGCCTCCCCAGAAACTGGTGCATTGGTTAACCAAAGAGGAGTTGGCCGTCTTTTTATCCCAGCCAGACAGCACAAAGAGGACCGGCCTGCGTGATATGGTTTTTCTGATTCTACTGTATGACACTGCTGCGCGATGCCAGGAGATGGTGGACTTGAAAATCCAGGATTTGATCCTGGATAAGGTTTCTCCCTGCGTATATCTCACTGGAAAGGGCAGCAAAACCAGAGTTGTCCCTCTCCTCCCGAAAACTGTGGAACATTTGCGTAGCTACTTGGACAAATTTCACCCGGAACATAGCCGAGACTCAACAGACTATTTGTTTTACACTTATGGTGGCCCGCAAAAGCGGATGTCTGAGGATACTGTTGCAGCTTTTGTGAAAAAGTATGGCATTTCCGCAAAGCGGATATGTCCCTCCATCCCAGACCGAGTTCATCCTCATATGCTTCGGCATACCAGGGCGATGCATTTATACCAGGATGGTGTTCCCCTGACCCTGATTTCTGAGTTCCTTGGGCACGCCCAAATTGAAACGACCAGAGTATATGCCTACGCTGACACAGAAATGAAGCGCAAAGCGATCCAAAAAGCAAACAGCACCACCCCACATACGATTCCAGATGCAATCTGGGACACTGATGATAAGGAGATGATGAGAAAATTAGCTGGTCTAAAATAACAAGTTTTATCCCGAAGTTTTGGCTGACAATCCCTTGTATTTCAAGGACTCCCGCTGAAACTTCGGGATATTCTTTTCTTCGGGATAAGCCTGGTTATCCCGAAATTCGGCATAACCAGGCTCTCTCACAGATCGGCAACCGCACGGGCCTTGCGGGGGAAAAATCCAGCCTGTTCTTTCATGCCATCCGCATCATTCGAGAAATGAGGGAGGCGACCAATGGACTGTTTCCAGTTATCGCTGTTTGGGAAAACGTCATGGGAGCGTTTTCTTCAAATGACCGGATGGATTTTAGAGCCGTCCTATCCGCGTTCACAGCCGCCGATGTTCCAATGCCTGCTTCTGGAAGATGGGCAGGAGCCGGCATGGTGCGAGGGGGAGCGCCCGATCTCGCATGGCGGCTCATGGACGCCCAGCATTGGGCAAAGCCCCGGCTGGCACGACGGCAGCGAATCTTTCTTGTGGCAGACTTTGGAGGACGGCGTTCCCACGAAATACTGTTTAAGCCCCGCCCAGTGCAGTCATTTTCTGCGCCTTGCGGAGATCGCGGGCTGTCCTCCCCCTGCGGAGATCGAGGCTCTTTTATTGAAGCAGGGCGGCGCGTACCAGTCACCCGACCCTTTCAATGCTTCCGTATGCGGGCGTCGGCAAAAGAGCGGTCAAGCGAAGCGTTCCGAAACAGCTTTGGACTGCCAACTGACCCTTTTCCCACTCTTTTAGCCAGTGATGTCAGCCCCTTTGCCTTTTGGTATGCGGACGATCCCGCCGGGGGCTGTATCCGTTTCCCCACGGAAACGGAGTGTGAGCGGCTCATGGGCCTGCCGGAAGGCTGGACAAAGTACGGCGTGAACGGTGAGGAAGCTTTGTCCTCCCACCGTTACCGTGCGCTGGGGAACGCCATCGCGCTGCCCTGCGCCGAGTACATCATGGCGGGGATCGCGGAGGTTTTGGGAGGAGGTGCTGATCATCATTTTTGAAGCCTATGTGACAAACCTCGGAAAGTACAACGAGGGTGAGCTTTTGAGCGAGCCGCTGAAGTTTCCCGCCGCCACCGAGGAGGTGCAGGCGGTGCTGAAGCGCATCGGTGTGGAGGGCCTGCGGTATGAGGAATACTTCATGGCGGAATATGTTTCAGATATTCCCGGCCTTGCGCAAAGCCTTGGTGAATACGCGGACATCGACGAGCTGAACCATCTTGCCCACCTGCTCTCTGAGCTGAATGAAAGCGAGCTGGATATTTTCAGCGCCGCCGTCAGCGCGGGCGAGCACACGGCCAGCGTGGGCGACCTCATCAATCTTGTCCATAACATCGGCTGCTACGATTTCTACCGCGGCATCACCGACGATGAAACGCTGGGACATATCTATGTGGAGGATATGGAAATGCTGGACGTGCCGGAGCCCATTCTGCCCTACTTCGATTTTGAAGCCTATGGGCGGGATGCGCGGATCAATGAAAATGGCCGGTATATCAATGGCGGCTACATGATCCGTTCCGGCGACAGCTTCGAGGAGATCTACCACGGGAAAACGGATATACCCAAAGAGGACCGGGTGTTCGCCTTTACGCCTGTTCCGATCCGGGAGCAGATGGCGTATTACCAGGAGGCCGCCCGGCGCTGTTTTCCACAGCTATTCAAGGAGCAGCAGAAAAGTGACCGGGAGGAAAGATAACGGCACTTCGGGACAAAGTGTCCCAAAGTGCCTGACGCGGAAGGAGGCGATATAGCTGATCAATGAAGATGTGTCCCAGCGGACGATAGCGATCACGATGCGGGCCACGAAACTGACCGCCCGTGGCCTTGCCTATGTGCTTCGGCCCATCGGCAGGAAAATCGCCAAGGCATACCGGGCAAGACAGACACCCCACGGCAAGCAGAGCGTCAAAAAGCTCATGGCGCACGGTGCGGCCACCAACAGCGTGGAGCTCGAAGCGCCGAAGCTGTTTGACCGCGCCGCCCGGAAATGGGGCATTGACTACGCCTTTTATAAAACAGAACCGGACAAGTACCTGCTCTTTTTCAAGTCCTCACAGGCGGACGCCATGACCGCCTGTTTTTCCGAATATTCCCGGATGGTGCTGAACAAAGCAAAATCCAACCGCCTACCGCTCCGTGAACAGCTCAAACAGGCCGCCGAGGCGCTGGCGCGTCAGCCGGTCCGGGAAAAGGAACGCAGCAAGGAGGTGGGCCATGGTGACAGATAAGCTGCGAAAATATCTGCTGCCCAACATTCCCTATGTGTTCATCGGCTGGGCGTTCCTCAAGCTGGGTACAGCTTATCGTCTGGCTGCGGGCAGCGATTTTGCCCATAAGCTGATCGGGCTGGGTCAGACCATTGGCCCGGTCTTTGCGGATCTCGCCCCCGGCATTGTTCCCTTTGACTGGCTGGTGGGCATCGTGGGTGCGCTGGCGTTCCGGCTGCTGATCTATTTCAAAAGCAAGAACGCCAAAAAGTACCGGCGTGACGCGGAGTACGGCAGCGCCCGTTGGGGAAACGAAAAGGACATCAAGCCCTTTGTCGATCCCAAGTTTGAAAACAATATGCTGTTGACCGCCACGGAACGGCTCACCATGAATACCCGCCCGAAAAATCCCGCCAACGCCCGCAACCTCAATTTCTGCGGGATCGGTTCGTCCGGCTCCGGCAAGACCCGCTTTTGGCTCACACCGCAGCTTTTGCAGGCCCATTCTTCCTATGTGGTGGTAGACCCCAAGGGCGGTGTGCTGGGGCAGGTCGGGGCCTTTCTCCAGCGCCGAGGCTATCAGATCAAGGTGTTCAACAGCATAGATTTTTCCAAGTCCATGCACTACAACCCTTTGTCGTATATCCGCAACGAGGCCGACATCCTGAAATTCGTGAACGCCCTGATCACCAACACCAAGGGCGAGGGCAAGGAGGGCGATCCGTTCTGGACGAAAGCGGAAACGCTTTTGTACTGCGCCCTGATTGCCTACATCATTTTCGAGGGGCCTGCCGAGGATCGGAATATGAATACGCTGGTGGACATGATCTCCGGCATGGAGGTCAAGGAGGATGACGAAAACTATAAAAACGCCGTGGATTATATGTTTGACGGCCTTGCCAAACGCAAACCGGATTGCTTCGCCGTGAAGCAATACCGTAAATTCAAGCTAAGCAGCGGCAAGACGGCCAAAAGCATACTTATTTCCTGCGGCGCACGTCTGGCCCCCTTTGACATCCCCCAGCTTCGGGAGATCATGTCCTATGACGAGCTGGAGCTTGACCGCATGGGAGATCGCCGGACGGCGACATTCTTCTGCATCAGCGATACGGACAGCACCTACAATTTCCTTGTGGCGCTGGCCTTTTCGCAGATGTTCAATCTTCTGTGCGAACGGGCGGACAATGTCCACGGCGGCAGGCTGCCCCATCATGTGCGGGTGCTGTGGGACGAGGCGGCCAACACCGGGCAGGTGCCAAACTTGGAAAAGCTGGTGGCGGTCATCCGTTCCCGTGAGATCAGCCTGTGCCTGTTGTATCAGCAGCTTGCCCAGTGCAAGGCCATCTACGACAAGAACGCGGAAACTATTCTCGGCAACATGGATAGTGTGCTGTTTCTCGGCGGACGCGAAAGCTCCACCATCAAGGAAATTTCGGAGAACTGGCTGGGAAAGGCCACCATCTCTATGCAGACCGAGGGACGCTCACGGGGTCAGTCCGAAAGCTACAGCCAGAATACCCAGCGGCTGGGCCGGGAACTGATGACCCCCAGCGAGCTTGCCACCATGCCCGGAGATCGGTGCATTTTGCAGCTCCGGGGGCTGCCGCCGTTCTACTCCAAGAAGTACGATTTGAAACAGCATCCCAACTACAAATACACCGCCGAGGCCGACAAGGTGAAGAACGCTTTTGACCTCAACGGCCTTGTGACGCGGCGGATGGACAAGCTCAACCCCAACGAAACCTATACCGTTTACAAGGTGGACGTGCCGGACGAGGCGCTCACAGACGAGGACGAGGACATCCTCAACTATGACGACCTCGACGACCCGGACGCTTTTGTATAACCTCTGGCAAAAAGGGCTCCCGCAAAATCGGAGATTTTGTGGGAAGAGGAGCCGCAGCGGAATGAGTGATTTTTCGCGCTTGCGCGGAAATGAACGATATGAAGTTTGCGGCGACGAGTCCAGAGGATCAGCTGCCGCCAGAAATGGCGGCTTTTTTCATAGCCGGGAACATCCCGGAGAAATGGAGGACTTATGCAGTTTTTTGCTTCTGCCGTTACTACCCTGCAAACTCTCGTCGTGGCGCTGGGCGCTGGCCTTGCCGTGTGGGGCGTGGTCAATCTGCTGGAGGGCTACGGCTCGGATAACGCAGCGGCCAAAAGCCAGGGCATCAAGCAGCTTATGGCTAATTAGATGTAACAAAAGCGAAGAAAGGAAAAGCGCAATCCAGACGGAACCGGTGGTGCGGTCAAGAAATATTGTGGAAACACAAGATTTCTGCTATAATGAGTGCAGTACATTTGACGATGGAGAGAAAGGCGGGACGCCTATGCACATAAGTTATCAGCCACTATGGAATACCCTGAAAGAGCGTGGTATGAGGAAAGAGGACTTGCGGCTTGCCGCCGGTCTGACCACCAACATGATTGCCAACATGGGCAAGGGGAAAAATATCAGCATGGAAACTCTGGTTCGTATCTGCAAAGCCTTGAATTGTGGGATTTTGGATGTAATTGAGCTTGAACCGGATGAAGGAAGGAAAAATAGGGAATAAACGGGCTAAAACTGATGATAGTCACCTGTTGCAATGGTTCGTTGCGCCTGTTCCTGCATGAATTGGTAGATTAAGAACGCCTTGTCTGCTATGATTTTTTCATAATCATTGTAACAGGAGGAGAAGTTATGACACTCGGAGAAAAAATACAGAAACTAAGAAAACAACAAGGGCTTTCTCAAGAAGCGCTTGCAGAGAAGGTAACGGTTACACGCCAGACGATTTCAAAATGGGAATTAGGAGTTTCCCATAGTTAAAGATACCACACCAAATATGATGAACCCACGCTTATA
>ERZ779885.2634-NODE-2634-length-16158-cov-4.635968_pt1 | contig 16158 bp, 9 predicted proteins | sample MGYA00511554_ERZ779885 | MGnify/ENA primary metagenome ERZ779885 (study PRJEB29588, sample SAMEA2160998) | human gut metagenome | biome: human gut; feature: human-associated habitat; material: faeces | place: Denmark | collected 2008/2010 ... | reverse complement strand
ATAAAATGTTTGATTCACTCAAGATAACAACTAGCTATCTCTCGTTTTACTGTTTATAAAAAGTTCATTCTGTTGAATGATGATTCTTAAAGAATTTTCGAGAATCGTATGTGTTTCACTGTTTAGTTATCAAGGTTCTTTGTTTGTCTGTCTCTCAGACAGCTCGTTTACTTTATCACATTCACCAGCGCCTGTCAAGTACTTTTTTAAGTTTTTTTCGAGGCATTTTTTGATGTCTGTGTGTCGCTCTCAAGCGACTTGTTTACTCTATCACATCTTTGTTTCTTTGTCAATAACTATTTTTGTTTTTTTCAAAACTTTTCAAATTGTTTATTCAGAAGGAACAATTCCTTGCGACAGCTTAGTTAGAATACCACTATAAAAAGAATCTGTCAACACTTTTTTTGAACTTTTTTCATTTTTTGTGTTATACTTAATAAACAGCCCTGAATCAGGCTTTATAAAAAGCATCTTATACTATAGAAGAAAGAGGTCATTTATCTTGAAATCTCAATCTAGTCCTTCAAACGCCAATACAAATGCCGGCAATCCATTAGGCATTGCTCCAACCGGCCGCCTTCTTGCTAAATTTGCAATCCCGGCTATCATCAGCATGCTGGTCAATGCTCTCTATAATATCGTAGATCAGATTTTTATCGGTCAGGGTGTCGGTATGCTTGGAAACGCTGCAACCAACATCGCATTTCCAGTCACAACGATTTCAACAGCCGCTGCACTGCTTCTCGGAATCGGCGGTGCATCCAATTACAATCTCGAAATGGGCGCTGGCAACGAACGAGAGGCAAGTGAAATTGCCGGAAGCGCACTTTCAACTTTAGTCATTACAGGCGTATCCATTGCCGCGATCATTTTGATCTTTTTGCATCCACTGCTTATTTTCTTTGGTGCAACAGACACCGTGATGCCTTATGCCACAGATTATGTAAGTATTATTGCGATCGGTCTTCCGTTCTTTACTTTATCCGTCGGCGGTAACCACCTGATCCGTGCCGACCGCAGTCCTACTTATTCTATGATGTGTACCCTGACCGGTGCGATCATCAATACGATTCTTGACCCACTGTTTATCTTTGGTTTCAAATGGGGAATCAAAGGTGGTGCATGGGCCACTGTGATCGGACAGATTATTTCCGCGCTATTGGTTGTGATCTACTTTACCAGATTCCGCAAAATGTATCTGAACCGTAAGATGATGAAGCCGCAACTACATCATCTGAAAGCAATCACTTCTCTTGGAATGGCATCCTGCATCAACCAGATCGCAATTGCAGCTGTTCAGATCGTAATGAATAATATTCTCCGTCATTATGGAGCATCCTCCGTCTACGGAAGCGATATTCCAATTGCATGTGTGGGAATCGTCTCTAAAGTAAACATGGTATTCCTGGCAATCTGCATCGGCATCTCTCAGGGTGCTCAGCCAATCTGGGGATTCAATTACGGTGCCAGAAAATACGACCGTGTCCGACAGACATATCGTTATTCAGCCACTGCCTGTACCATCATTGCAGTTATCTTTTTCCTTTGCTTCCAGCTTTTCCCGCATCAGATTGTAGGTATGTTTGGAGAAGGAAGTGATCTTTACTTTAAATTTGCTGAAAACTACCTGCGGATTTTTATGCTTCTTACTTTCGCAAATGGTATCCAACCAATGTCTGCCGGATTTTTTACTTCTATAGGAAAAGCCGGACTTGGCATCATTATGTCATTGACACGACAGGTAATCTTTCTGTTACCACTGGTTGTCATCTTCCCAATATTCATGGGAATTGACGGCGTAATGTATGCCGGCCCGATTGCAGATACTGCAGCTTTTATCCTGGCAGTTGTTTTTGCCCGCAGAGAACTCGGCAAAATGAAAAAAGCATAACTTTCCATATTTTAAAAGAACAACAAAAGCTGTATTTCAGGTTTTCTCCTGCTAATACAGCTTTGGCTTTAAAAATCTATTATTCACAGATATATTCTTCTATTTCTGTTACTCGGTTCCCCTTCTGTTCCTTCCATATCATAAGATACAGTTTATAATTCAAAGAATCACGCGCAATCGTAAAAGGTTCTTCTCTCAGAAGATCTGCACGAATTCCCTGGCTCTTCAACTCCCTCTGACGCTGTTTTGCTCTTTCCAATGCTTGCTGATACTTCCGTTCCACATCATCTCCAAAAAATCTTCTTGGATAATCTGCCGTTGCCTGCTGTAGTCTCTCGGACAACAGATCTACAATTCTGCTGTGCTTCGTCTGATGCAGCATAACTGCAAGTCTCTTCGCCCAGAATTTCGCAGGATGCTTTCTATAGAATTCTAACATTTTCAGTAAAGAAGTATCCTCACATTCCGCTGCCAGTTCTTTCATAATAAACAATTGCTTTTTCAGAAGGTATCCAGGGATTTTCTCTGGGCACGATATATTTCTCCGGTACTGCCGGATAGCAGCAATAATTTAATGGTGGAAATTCTACAAGTGCCGCCAGTTTTATTTCTTCTTCCGTGCAATATGCCTCACCAAGATAATCATATTTATCCCTGAGAATCGCAAGGCGATACTCCAATTGTCGCAAATATTCATAGTCTTTTACCCAGAAATGACCAGTATATGCATATTCATACAGATGGACTTCCAATTCCAGATCCTCAAAAAACAATGTCAGCACTGTATCATCCTGTTTTATGACAAGCACAAATCTGCCATCCTGCCTGGTCATGGATGCCTGCAGTTCTCCCTGATAATCGCTGTGATATTCCCCCGTCATACGAACATTTCGAAAAACCAGAAAGCTCTCAACCGCATCATTCATCAGATATACCAATGGAATATCCATGCTGGCCGATGCCTTATCCGATATTCTTCCCGATTCTGTCCGTATCTTCTCCGGAATGAGCAGTTCAAATTGATCCTGTTCCAGCAACTGTGCCAGTTTTTCCAAAGTTTCTTCTGTCATTTTTCTCCTAACATTCTCTAATACTTCTATTCCCTGCTTTTATATTTTTACCGAAAATCAGCTGATCTGCCATTTCACATGGCTTCCATTCTCATCTTTGTTTACGAGCAACTGATCTTCAATCTCCTGCTTCAGTTCTGACACATGAGAAATAATTCCAATCAGTCTGGAACCTTCTGCCATTTCCTGCAACACACGAACCGCCTGATTGCGTGAATGTTCGTCCAGTGAACCAAAGCCCTCATCAATAAACATCATGTCCAGGTTGATTGCAGCTGAACTCTGCTGAATCTGATCCGCCATGCCAAGCGCAAGCGACAATGCCGCCATAAAGGATTCTCCACCGGAAAGAGTACGAACCTCCCGTTCTTTTCCTGTCACAGTAGAATAAACCATCAAATCAAGCCCTCTGTTCTTTCCTTCACCAGCTTTTTCCAGATCATACATCCGGAGCTCAAACTGTCCTGCAGACATTTCCTGAAAGCGTCGATTCGCCGCGTATAAAATATGTTCCAGATAATACCGCTGTACATAAGTTTCCAAATCCATACGTGAGCCACTGACGTTTCCGGAAGTCATGCGGTACAACGCGTCGATTCTGGCATGTTCCTCCACGATTGATTTTCGCTCTTCCAGCCTGGATGAAAGTGTATCAAAAATTTCTCTGTCATCCTTGTTATCTATTCGCAATTGGTTATAAATCTTTTCTTTCTCCAAATATTCCGTTTCTGCAACTTCTTTTTCTTTCTGAAGTTCTTCCAACACTGGACGTTTTGATTCCCCAACTGCATTCTGCGCAGAATCTCGTCTTGCCTGTGCTGCAGTCTTTTTCTCATTATATGCATTAACCGTTTTCTGAAACTCTTCTGCCGCTTCACGGCTGTACGTCTCCACAAGCTCTTTCCATTCAGATTCTGTCATCTGTTTTATTTCCATTACTTCTGTATAAGAAGTTTTTCGATCTTCCACACACTTCTTCTGTTCCGGAATCTCCTGCTGGTAACGGCTGATCAGGGTTTCTGCCTGTTTCTGCGCATTTGCGGCTTTCTTCGCTTCTGCCAGAACTTTCTGATATACTTCTTCTGCCTGTTTTTTGCTGTCTTCAGCCTGAAGCAGTGCCGCCTTTGCCTCTTCTTCTGTCTTAAATTCAGTAGAGCCTTTTATGTTTTCCAGTGCGGCTTCACTTCCCGCCAGTTTTTCAGCAGCAGCTTTTTCTTTCTCTATGCACTCATCATAAGTATCCTGCAACTGTTTTTTCTGTTTCTCCATATTTTGAAGTGCTTCACGGATTTTTACCAGAAGCTTCGCATCTGCCGTCAGTTTTTCCAGTTCTGTCTCTGTCTGCTGTTTCCAGTTTTCCAGAGCATTGCTCATTTCCGTCACACTTGACTGCTCTGTTATAGAAGAAACACTTCTATGCAAACGTTCCTGGAGCTTTTGTACACTGGCAATATAAGTATCTTTTCGTGTATCGTATTCTGATCTGGCCGCAGCCGCATCTCCCGCTGCCTTCTCCTGAGTTTTACGTAGTTTATCCACATTTGTCTGCATATTTTGCAGTTTTTCTTCGGAGATATCCACAGATTCCACATCTTTTTTCGCCGGATGTGGATGTTCTATGGAACCACACACCGGACAGGGTTTTCCCGGTTCCAGTTCTGCTGCAAGAAAGCCGGCCTGTGCGTTTAGAAAATACAGTCTCACTTCTTCATATTCTGTATTTACCGCGTTATATTTTTCAGTTATTTTTGCATAATTTTCTCTTGTTTTAATCGCATTTTTACGGCATTGTTCTGCCTGATTTCCCAGTACCCTAACGTCTTTAATCTCTTGCAAAACAGCATCTGCTTCCTGCTTTTTATTCTCTGCGAGTACCAGCTTCTTATCCACTTCAGCCAGCTCTTCGCTCTGTTTTTTCCACTGTATTTCTTTCTGTTCCAAAGTCTCCTGCTGCTTGCGTACTTTCTGTGTGTTTTCTGATGCCAAAGCACAGTTTTTCCTGTCTGCTTCTGCCTGCACACGCAGGCTCTTTATCTGATTCAAAAGCTCCAGTGCCTTCTGCACTTTTTCTGCAATTTTGCTGTAACTCTGCAATTCCTGATCACGAATCAGCTTTTTCTGCTCCTCTGCTTTTTCCGCTGTTTTCCGCGTTTCTTCCAATATTGGCAACTGTTTTTCCTGAGTCTTTAATGATTGTTCTAATTCTGTCAGTCGTCTCTCCGCATCATTTAAGAGAACACTGGTCTCTCTGATCTCATACGCATTTCTGATACGGCTGATCAGGGCTGTTGTTTCCACCATTTTTGCTTCATCACCTGCACATTCCTGCAGTTTCTGCTCTGCATCTTCCAGCTGTATAAACCATTTCAGAACCTCTTCTGCTCTCGTATATTCCTCTCTTTTTTCATCCCTGCTTTTCCCTGATTTCCGATAATCTTTTTCTGCCAGATCAGTATGTTTTTCCAGCCAGTCACACAGTTTTTCCACTTCTTCCAGAAAGTCAGTAAGGCGTGTCATCTCACCATCTTCCAGTTGTTTTTTCAACTGTTTCAGATTCTCTGATTCATATGTTTCAGGTATACGGATCCTGCTCACTTCTCCCTGACATTGTGTTTTCAGAACTGCGATTTCTTTCTCTTTTACGCGCTTGCGGTTACCCAGTTCTGTCACAATATCCTGATACATTTCTGTATTAAAAAGCTTCCGGAAAATGACCTTTTTATCATCTGATTTTGCACGAAGAAGGTCCATAAATTCGCCCTGTGCAATCATCGCAACCTGCATAAACTGACTCTTGGTAAGTCCTACAGTCTCCTGCAGTTTTCGGTCAGCTTCTTTGGATGGATATTCCAATCCGTCTGGCATGATCAGACTTACCGAACCTGTATTTTCTTTTGGTTTACCCTTGTTTGCACCTCTTGTGATCGTTTTGAGATGTCTCGGAACACGGCGCACTGTATAGATTTCCCGTTTTTCATCACGGCCTTCCGAAAAGACAAGTTCGACATACGGTTCTGAATCAAAATCCACATACTGGCTCTGCAGAACTACGCCTTCTTTTTTGTTTAAAGAAGAGCTGGCTTCGCCATATAAAGCAAAAACGATCGCATCAAAGATCGTCGTTTTTCCCGCTCCGGTATCCCCGGTTATAAGAAAAAGATTCTGATTTACTTTCTCAAAATCAATTGTAGTTTCTTTACCATATGAGCCAAATGCCTGCATTTTTAAACGTAAAGGTTTCATTTATTTCACCCCCTGAACCGTATGTAGTACATCCTGCAAAATCATCTTTTCTTCTTCGTCCAGATCTTTCAGGAAAGAGCAGCACAGCTCATACGGATCCAGCAATTCTTCTGTCTGTAACGTTCTGGTATAATCCGTTTTCCGCTGATTTTCCCTCCGGATCTCCAGCAGATTCGGAAATGCCAGACGGATACGTTCCTGCATATCGATCACATCCAGATCCGCCTTATCTGTCAGGATCACAGTCACATAATCCTTACAGGATTCTTTCAAAACCTCCTCCAGAGTTCCTTTTACAACCTTCACCTGTCGCAACGGTTCAAGCGGTAAAATTGTTGTTTTTACCTCTCCTTTTACACCCATTTCTACCATAATAATGCCTTTTTGCTGCTGTGCTTCACTCACAGAGCAGGCAAGCGGAGTTCCGCAATAACGGTATAATTCACTCCCGACTTTCATTGGTTTGTGGATGTGTCCGAGTGCTGCATAATCAAAATTTCCCAGCACATCCGCAGATACCTCATCAATATTTCCGACGGTGCGCATCTCAGAATCCATACGTTCCACATCCTCTGCATTCTTACCGGAAGGAAGATAAAACTGGTGGCTGACAAGTACATTTCTCTCGTCTGAATTAATTTTTTCACGTCCGATCAGACGATGAAGTGTTTCATTATAAGAAAGATTGTTTCCATTCTCATCCACTCCCACAACCTGTTTCACCATAGATGGTTTTACAAACGGAAGGAGGTAAAAATTCACCTCTCCGTATGCATCATTCAGTGTTACTTTTTCGATATATTCTGACTCTGTACGCGGCGGCTGTCCCACCATATAGATGTTCTGCCCGGAAAGGACTTTGCGGAAACAGTTGACTCTCGGAGCACTGTCGTGGTTTCCGCTGATCATCATAATAACCGCATCCGGCACTGCTTCGGTGAGTCCGACCAGAAAATGGTCAAAAACCTCCACCGCCTCCGCTGACGGAACTGCCTTATCGTAAATGTCACCCGCAATTACCACCGCATCCGGCCGTTCCCTGCGTGCCAGTTCTGTAATTTCATCCAATATATATTCCTGATCTTCGCGGAGGTCCCGGTTCATCAGTTTTAATCCTATATGTAGATCTGATAAGTGAAAAAATTTCATACACAGCTCCTTTTCAGTCAGTCTTTTTGCCTCTACGTATATCATAACATTTCGATTGTTTGACTGCATCTTTTTCTTTTGAAGAATTAAACTTAAAGCACAGCCTTTGAATAAAATTTCATTGGTTTTGCTTTAATGCAAATTATTTTTTCTTTCTGATTTGTTTTTTTGCCTCTTTTTCAAGATTATAAACTCCTGTAATATTTTTCTGAGTTTTCCTCTTCATTGCACCATGAGGAGTGGTTGTTGCAATTTCTGCAACAACCACTTTCTCACCTAATTCTCCTTCTGTAAAAATGCATCCTGTACAATAACCTCTTTTACAATATTAGTCATTATTTTAGTATTGATCCAGCATTTTGTCCAATACTGCCGACATAAGAAAAAAGTTCCTTTTTTTAACTGTAAACTTTTCTTTGTCCTCACAAAATTATATAATAGAAGTGAGCATTTATTATTTCGGGCGGTTTTACTTATGAATTCAGGTGTTACAGATACTGAAACAATAAGACCTGAGAATCGGGAGGAGTTGATCTTATGTCGAATATAGAAGCTGTTGGAGGTGCACGATCATGAGTGAGTATACCATCCTGCCGCTGATCAATGCATCATTTCAGCCGGGTGAGGCGAAAAGGACGGTAGCCGGTTTTGAAGACAGGGATTTTCAGAAAATTGCACGTGCTGAATATTATTATTTTACCGGGCAGGCGGAGAAATGCAGCCATATAGCAGAACGTTACCTGATGAGCCATAATATAAAGCTTAAGATGTCTTCCTGCCTGTTATATGTATATTCGAATCTGACACTTGGCAGAGCCGTGGCATCCAGAAAAGGGATATGGGAGATTCGGGAATGTCTTGAAAAAGAAATGAAATATTCTTCGTCTGCGGAGGATAAAGCAATTAGTGTATTTGCAGGATATATGTCTTCCGTACTTTTGCATCTTCCGGTAGATGAACTTCCGGATGTGGAATTTTATGCAGCTGCACTGCCTCCTGGAATTAAGATGTTTTCTGCCTATGTGATAGCTCATATGGCGTATTTGAAAGGGGAGTACGGCAGAGCGCTTGGAATTTGTGAGGCAGCATTCATGTTCAGGGACGGCACCTATCCGATTAGTATGATTTATCTGTATTGCATGATGGCAATGTGCCAGATGAATCTGAAACATCAGCAGAAAGCAAAAGACGCATTGATGCTGGCATGGAATATGGCGAAAGAAGACGAATTCCTGGAACCCTTTATTGAACATCATGGTTTGCTGCAGGGACTTCTGGAGTCATGTATCCGTAAGGAAGATTCAAAACTATATAACAAATTATCGGATAAGGTTATCAGTTTTAGCAGAGGATGGATGGCAATCCACAATCCAATGTCAGAGAATTTCGTAACAGATGCATTATCCACGGTAGAATTCTCGATTGCCATGCTGGCAAGCCGTGACTGGAATAACCAGGAAATTGCAGATTATCTGGGATTTTCACCTAATACGGTTAAAACTTATCTGAGCAGGATTTATGTGAAGCTGAATATAAAAAAGAGGGATGAACTGAAAAAGTATATGCTGAAATAGCAAAATATACTTTTTCGAGGTGAAACGGAGATTACACGGAAGCAGTCAACATGATAAAATCTTTATATACAGAAATTACCAGCAAAATTCGATGTTTATTGGGAGGAAACTATATGAAAAAAAGATTTTTGAGCGTCCTGCTTACGCTGTTCATGGTTCTAATGATGCTGCCAACAACGGCATATGCAGATACAGCCTACTGCGATATTTGTGGTAAAGAGGTAGATATAGACTATAGTAACTATGAATATTTAAACGCGCAATTTCATCAGAGGTCTGGTTATTGCCAAGAATGTGGTTCTTTTGTTGCGAAGCCACGCTCTGAGCATAATTGGAGTGGAACGGCAACTTGCACAAGCGGACAGACTTGCACAGTTTGCGGTGGGACATCCAATCCACGTGGACATGCTTACGAAAGCACCGTGACTATCGAACCTACCTGCACTACAGACGGCGTTCGTACCTATGTCTGCAAGAATGACAGCAGTCACACCTACACCGAGCCGATCCCTGCTGCAGGTCATAATCTTGAAAAGGCAGAAAAGAAAGATGCCGGCTGCACCAAAGATGGATACGAAACATACTGGAGATGCCAGACCTGCAAAAAGCTTTTCTCAGACGCAGCAGGAACCGTGGAAATCAGCAATCCGACAGCGATTAAAGCAACTGGTCACAATCTTGAAAAGGTAGAAAAGAAAGAAGCCGGCTGCACAGAAGATGGACACGAAACATACTGGAAGTGTAACACCTGCAAAAAGCTTTTCTCAGACGAAGCAGGAACCGTGGAAATCAGCAATCCGACAGCGATTAAAGCAACTGGCCATAATCTGAAAAAGGTAGAGAAGAAGGATGCTACTGCTACAGAGGAAGGAAACAGCACATACTGGTTCTGCGATAAATGTAATAAGTATTTTAGTGATGCAAAAGCAGAAACTGAAATAAAAAAGGAAGACACAGTGCTTGCAAAACTTTCTACAGTAAACAAAAAGGAAACAGAGGCATCTTCAGCAAAGACAGCTAACGCAACAAAGGTGACCAGTACAACGGATAAAACAACGAAGTCCTCTCCAAAAACTGGTGACAGTACAGATGTGCAGTTATATGTGATTCTTATGCTCGTTTCAATAGGTGCTGCTGCAGGAGCTGGCGCTAAGAGAAAGCTTAAGACCCAGCGGTAATGACTATAAAGAATTAAATTTAAAATAACTTCTATATAACGAAGGGGCTGTTCTCGACAGCCCCTTTGTTTTTGTTTTATTTACTTTTCTTCAGAATCCTTGTCTGCAGCGGAGCCATGACTTCACTCTCTGTTCCATAAAGCAATTCATACTCTGCCGGAACCGGAACAGCCTGTGGCTTACGCGCATAGTTCTGGATGAAGAGATATTCGGTATCCTCGTTTTCTCTTACTGTTACAGAAACTCCTTCCGGAATAATCTCTATTGGAGATTTCAGACCTGCTTCTGCTGCTACTCTGCCATAGAAATCCTGGTAGAATCCAAGCTCCATGTCCGCGCATACATAATATACATGGCCTTTGCCAAATGCCTTGTGTGTCAGCACCGGATATCCCTGATAGAAGTCTTCGCCATAACGCATCAGCACTTCTGCATCCGAAACCTTGACCAGTTCGCAAAGGTTTTTGCAAGTATATACATTGCTGATTCCAAGATGACTTCCCGCCTCCGGGATCGCATGATTTTCTTCCCAGTCATAGAGCGCATCTGTCTCTGTGCTGCGGAGTCCCGCCACATCCATAAGCCCATATGGAGTTCCGCCAAGGAAGCATCTGTCAGTACCATCAACCAGTCCTGACCAGTAAGAAAGCACCAGAGTTCCACCGTTTTCCACATAAGCACGAAGCTTTTCTTCGTATCCATCTTTGAACATATATGCCATCGGAGCCGCCAGAACTTTATAATCGGAAAGGGAATGTTCCATTGCGATCACATCCACATTCAGCCCCTGTTCTCTCAGAGCACGGTAGTTTTTCTGGACTGCTTCGCGGTAGTGCATATCTACATTTCGTGGTCCCTGCACATCAGCGATCGCCCAGTCGTTCTCACGGTCATAGAGAACAGCCGCCTGCGATCTCATGCTGGTTCCAACCGTCTCCTGGATCTGCTCAAGAGCCTCGCCAACCTCTGTTACTTCGCGGAAAACGCGGGTATCATCTCCGCCATAATGATCGATCACTGCACCATGGAACTTCTCCGAAGCTCCCTGGCTCTGGCGAAGCTGGAAATACAGCACGCTGTCAGAACCATGTGCTACAGCCTGGAGAGATGCAGCCAGATGCATTCCCGGTTTTTTAAGTTTGTTGATCGGTTTCCAGTTCGTTGCAGACGGACAGGATTCCATAAGAAGGAATGGTTCCTTCCTGATACTGCGCATCAGATCATGCTGCATTTCCGCATCAACTGCAGTAAGATATTCTTCTTTTTTGTGCCAGCTTGGATAATTATCCCAAGATACCACGTCCAGAACATCCTTAAATTTTTTGTAATCCAGACCGTCATAATCATACATCAGATTTGCTGTTACAGGCAGTTCAGAACCACCCTCGCGGATCGCATCAACCTCATTTTTAATGAAGTCGATCGTCTGGTATGTCACAAATCTCTTCCAGTCAAGCTTCAGTGCATGAAGTTCATTTTCGCCTTTAGTTGACGGACTTTCAATCTGATCAAAGCTATTATATCTATGGCTCCAGAAAGTAGTACACCAACGTTTATTAAGGTTCTCGATCGTGCCGTATTTTTCTTTCAGCCATTCACGGAACTTCGCCTGGCACAGCGGGCAGTGGCATTCTCCTCCAAACTCGTTAGAGATATGCCACAGCATAACTGCCGGATGTCTGCCAAATCTTTCAGCTAATTTCTTATCAATCGCATGTACTTTTTCTCTGTATACCGGAGAGGTAAAGCAGTGATTATGTCTGCCTCCGAAGAATCTTCTTGTTCTGTCCGGATCCATACGAAGAACTTCTTCGTACTTGTCTGCCATCCATTTTGGTCTTGCTCCTGACGGTGTTGCAAGAATAGTATGGATGCCCTCTTTGTAGAGATTATTGATAATTTCCTCTAACCAGTCAAAGTTATATTTTCCCTCTTCTGGTTCAAGAACTGCCCAGGAAAAAATCCCTACAGATACAGTATTGATGTGTGCTTTTTTGAAATATTCGATGTCCTTTTGGAGAATATCCGGGCGGTCAAGCCACTGCTCCGGATTGTAATCTCCACCATGAAGATAATGTCCGTATTTGATCTGTTTTGCCATTTTTTCTCCTCTTAAAGTCCTTTAAAAACAAAGGAAAATTCCATCTTTTTGTCAGTTTTCAGCAAATATTCTTCGTGTGTGCGAGCACCCCAGCTGTCATCACCACCGATTCCCATCTGGTCTTTTGCCACACGTACAACAGTGTAATGAACCTCTGGAAGTTCATATGGATGCATTGCATTTTCCATCTCATGAGGTGTGTATGGAAGTGCAGAGAACATCATCGGCCCATTGTTTTCATCCATCTCAAAGAGCATTCCTCTACCCTTGCGGTCAGTTACTTTTGCCCAGCGTACTTCTTCTTTTGCACCACATTCCTGCGGTACCATATATCTTGCGATATTGTCTGCAACTTTGTTTGCATAAATGCCAAGTTTTGCACCTTTCTTACGGTCTGCATAAGTTTCTGCCTCGCCAAGTCCATACCATTCTACACGGTCATAATCTGCGTTGAATTTGAAGATTACACCGAATTCCGGCATATCACCGAGTTCTTTAACAGGGTCATACGTAAGAGTTGTTTTCACTCTTCCATCACCGAAAACTTCATAAGAAAGCTTGCATTCGCTGGTCGGTGTAGTCGGCATGATGTAGGTATAAGCTACTTTTACAGACTTCTCATTCACTTCTACTTCTGGCATATTTGACGGGCCATACGGTCCCTTGCGGAAGTCTTTGTGACTTAAGTACATGCTGGCAAGTTTCCACTGTCCGTAGCGCATTCCCATAAGATTTCCACAGTCATTGTCGGTTGGTGCACGCCAGAAATTCGGTTTCGGGATTGCCTCGATCATCTCTTTTCCGGCATATTTATAAGATACCAGACCACCGTTTAACACAGAGAAAAGTACTTCAAAGTGTGCGCCTCTGACACCGATATTGTGTGTGCTGCGGATCACTTTTACACCTTCCGGGCAGGTCTTTTTCGGTTCTTCAACCTGGTATACATACTGTCCAAAAGCCACCTCATGTCCTGCTTCTGCCCATGCTTTATCTTCTTTCAGATGGAAGGAAACAGTCACCGTATATTCGCCTGGTTTCTCTTCTTTTGCAAGCGGAAGTACATAAGTTTCTTCGCTTAATGGAGCAACTGCAGTTGCAAGAGAAGCCTTGTGGATCACTTTGCCATTCTTTGCAACAGTTACTTTGCAATCAAAAATATCTGTGCTTACAAACAGGTTTTTGTTGATGACTTTTACGCTGTCTGCACTGACTTCTGCAGTGATATTCTGGTAGTTGAATTTGACTTCCTGCATCTTTGGAGAAGCATCTCTGTTTCCGCCATATGCGATACCATTTCCACTGAAGTTGTAATCTGTCGGACGTTCTCCGAAGTCACCGCCGTATGCCTGGAATTCTTTGCCGTAGCGGTCTTTTTTGTAGATAGACTGGTCAATATAGTCCCAGATAAATCCGCCCTGATACTTCGGTTCTGTGTCTGTCAGATCTGTATATTTGTGCATTGCACCGCAGGAATTTCCCATTGCGTGGGTATATTCACAGCAGATAAACGGCTTGGAACTGTCTTTTGCAAGGAACTCCTTGATTGCTTCTACAGACGGATACATCTGGCTTTCCATGTCGCTGGTATCGTTATATCTGCGGTCGTGGCAGAGACCTTCATAATGAACCAGACGAGTCGGATCTGCCTTATGGAAGAACTGTGACATTTCAAAAATATCCTTGCCTCCGAAGGACTCATTTCCGCAGGACCAGATCAGGATCGCAGCGTGGTTTTTGTCTCTCTGGTACATGGAATTTGCACGATCAAGCATCATATCCAGCCATTCCGGTTTGTCATGCGGCACAACATAGGTGTAATCCTTCGTAAATTCAGCAACATCCCAGGAACCATGAGATTCAAGGTTTGTCTCATCGATCATATAGATTCCGTATTCATCGCAGAGCTGATAGATCAGGGATGCATCCGGATAATGGCAGGTACGGATTGCATTGATGTTGTTCTGTTTCATGATCTTAAGGTCTTTACGAAGCTCTTCTTCGGACACGTGTCTTCCACTCACAGAGCTGAATTCATGACGGTTTACGCCCTTGAATACGATACGTTTTCCGTTCAGTGTCATGATACCGTCTTTCATCTCAAAACGACGGAATCCAACCTTCTGCGGAACTACTTCCTGAAGTTCTCCTGCCTCGTTATAAACCTCTAAAACAAGGTCATAAAGCTGCGGATCTTCTGCACTCCAGAGTACCGGATCTTCTACTTTCCAGGAATAAATTTCCTCTCCGTCGAGTGCTTTTTTATCTTCGATCACGGTCTCTCCATCTTTGGAAAGAGTGATCTTTACTGTACCTTTGCCCCAGGTATCTGTTCCGATCTCAAGTGCCGCTGTACTTAAAGTTTCGTCCGGGATTGCACGGATCTGAAGGTCATAAACATGAACCTCCGGCACGGTATAAAGATAAACATCTCTGTAGATTCCAGAGAAACGATAGAAATCCTGGTCCTCGCACCAGCTGCTTGCTGTCCATTTGAATACCTGTGCTGCGAGTTTGTTTTCACCTTCTTTTACATACTCGGTCAGTTCAAATTCTGACGGTGTAAAGGAGTCTTCACTATATCCTACAAACTGTCCGTTGAGCCATAATGCAATGCCGCTCTCTGCTCCCTGAAAAGAAATAAAGAGACGTTTTCCCTGCATTTCTTCCGGCACTTCGAAGTATTTCACATAGCTTGCAACCGGGTTAAAGTGCTCCGGAATCTCACCCGGATGAATGTCTTCGTGACCTTCCCACGGATACTGTACGTTGGCATACTGAGGTGCATCATATCCTTCCATCTGGATATGTGCCGGCACGCGGATATCATCCCAGTCCTTGCAGCAATAGTCTGCTTTTTCAAATCCCGGGATTGCACTTCCGTAGTTGCGGGCATAGTGGAATTTCCAGATTCCATTGAGATCGTAACGGAAAGACGTTGCTTTTTCCTGCGCTTCCTCTCCATCTCTGTAATATGTATGGTCAGAATGCGCATCCATTCTTCTGTCCTTAAAATACTGTGGATCCTTTACTAAAGAATAATCAAAAGTTTTCATAAAAACCTCCTGTTATTTTAAAAAAAGGATGCCTAAGCACCCTTTTTTAATTCTTCCTTACTTAACCGCTCCGGTAATACCTTCTGCGAACTGTTTCTGCAGTACGAAGAATACAACCATTGTCGGGATGGAACAGAACAATACGCCGCACATCAGCATACCATAGTCTGTTACATAACCTGTGATCAGGTTTGCGATCAACATTGGCATTGTCATTGCTTTGTTATCTGTCATGATTACCTTCGGCCACAGGTAAGAGTTCCATGCATTCATGAAGGTAATAACTGCTGCTGCCGCATATGTTGATTTCATAGTCGGGATGAACATCTGGAAGAAGATTCTTACTTCGCTCAGTCCATCAATACGAGCTGCTTCGATAATATCTACCGGGAATGATCTTGCGTTCTGACGGAACATCATGATCATAAATGGTGTAGAAATGATCGGAAGGATAAAACCAACTGCTGTATTCAGAAGTCCTGCTTTAGAGAACATTTTGAACAACGGAACCATGGTTGCAACCTGCGGAACCATCATTGCCAGAAGCAGAATGGAGAACAGTCTGTCTTTTCCTTTGTCATGGTAAACTTCAAATCCATATCCTGCGATAGAGCAGATCAGCAGACAGATCACTGTGGTAAGGATTACATAAAAAAATGAGTTTCCAAGTGCTCTCCACAGTGGCTGCTGAGATGTCAGATTATGGAAGTTTTCCATAAAATGACTTCCCGGAAGGATACGTCCACGGGATACATCTGTTGATGTATTTGTCGCAGCTGATATCATCCAGTATAACGGGAATACAGAAATAAATGACACGATGATCAGAAAAATATAGGTAGGAATCAATCTTCTCTGAATGGCTGATTTGTTTTTCTTAGTCACGTGTATCACCT
>ERZ779885.2632-NODE-2632-length-16162-cov-5.015335_pt1 | contig 16162 bp, 16 predicted proteins | sample MGYA00511554_ERZ779885 | MGnify/ENA primary metagenome ERZ779885 (study PRJEB29588, sample SAMEA2160998) | human gut metagenome | biome: human gut; feature: human-associated habitat; material: faeces | place: Denmark | collected 2008/2010 ... | reverse complement strand
TCCTGATGGTCACGCATTCCGTCCGTGCGGCCAGCCGCGCGGGCCGGGTCCTGTTCATCAAGGACGGCGAGGTCTGCCACCAGCTCTACCGCGGCGGCATGACCGACGATCAGCTCTACCAGAAGATCACGGACGCGCTGACCGTCCTGCAGGCGGGAGGCGAGCGGGTATGACGCACAGACTCTATCCGCGCCTGGCCTGGCAGGGCATCACGAAGAACAAACGGCTGTATCTGCCGTTTCTGCTCACCTGCGTCGGCATGGTGATGATGACGTACATCCTGCTCTCGCTGGCGTCCTCCCCGGTCCTCAAGACGTTCCCGGGCGGCGGCGTCATGCCGATGATCCTCAGCATGGGCAGCTTCGTCATGGCGGCGTTCGCCGTTCTGTTCCTGTTTTATACGAATTCCTTCCTCATCCGCCGCAGAAACCGCGAGTTTGGCCTCTACAACATCCTCGGCATGGGCAAGGGGAATCTTGCCAGGGTGCTTGCGTGGGAATCGGTCATGATGGCGCTCGTGGCCATCGTGGGCGGCGAGGCGCTGGGCATTGCGCTCGGGAAGCTGTTTGAGCTGGTGCTCGTCAACATCGTGGGCGGCGACGTGCAGATGGACTTTACCGTCTCTGTCCCGGCCACGGCGATGACGGCGATCCTGTATCTCGGCATTTTCGCGCTTTTGTTCCTGCGCTCGCTGGTGACGGTCTGCCGGACGAACGCCGCGGCCCTGCTGCGCAGCGAATCCTACGGCGAAAAGCCGCCGAAGGCGAACTGGGCATTCGGCCTTGCCGGCTTTGTGATCCTCGGCGCGGCATATTATATTGCTGTGACGATCAAGCAGCCGCTGACGGCGCTGGCCGTGTTCTTCATTGCCGTTCTGATGGTCATCGTGGGGACGTATCTGATCTTCATTTCCGGCTCCGTCCTGCTGTGCCGTGTGCTGCAGAAGAACAAGCGGTATTACTATCAGAAAAACCACTTCATCTCCGTTTCCTCCATGGCCTACCGCATGAAGCGCAACGGCGCGGGTCTCGCATCCGTGTGCATTCTGGCCACGATGGTGCTCGTCATGCTCTCGTCGACGACGTGCCTGTACTTCGGCACCGAGGACGCGCTGCGCACCCGCTATCCGCAGGATCTTTCCATCGAGCTGCGCTTTACCAAGGACGAGGGCGGCGCGAACGAGGAGAACATCCGGATTGCGCGCGGCATGGTCGAATCTGTTATCGAGCAGGACAAGCTTGACGTGCAGGAGCAGTTCGATACGCGCAGCGCGTGGTTCTCCGGTCTTCTTACGGGAAACAGCTTTGAGCGCGCGGATCGCTCCACGCTCATGGACTATGAGCGTGCGGTCGACATGGTCATCCTGCCGCTGGAGGACTATACCCGCATGACGGGCGAAAGCCTGACGCTCGGGCCGGGCGAGGCGTATTTTTGCTGCCCGCGCATGGCCTACACGCAGTCGGAGCTCCACATCGGCGAGCTTTCGTACCAGATCAAGGGCCAGCTGCCCGATTTCGGCGGCTTCGGCGCGGACAGCGCGAACATCACGACGACATTCTATCTCGTCGTCCCGGACTTTGACGCCGCGATCGACGCGCTGCAGACGCAGGACACCCGCTACCCGGTCGTTATAAGCTGGCAGTATTCGTTTGATTCCGGCAGCCCCGACAAGGAGCAGATCGTGTTCCTTACTGACATGCTGGCGGCGTTCGCCGAAAACAAAGACGGGCTGGCCTACGCTTCGTACACGGTGGAGTCTCTGGCGTTCAACCGCGATGATTTCCAGGGCACCTACGGAAGTCTGTTCTTCCTTGCGATTTTGCTCAGCATCGTGTTCCTCGCGGCCGCTGTTCTGATCCTTTACTACAAGCAGATCTCCGAGGGCTATGAGGACCAGGCCCGGTTCGAGATCATGCAGCGCGTCGGCATGACGAAGACGGATATCCGCAAATCCATCAATTCGCAGCTGCTGCTGGTCTTCTTCCTGCCGCTTTTGTTTGCGGGGCTGCATCTGGGCTTTGCGTTCCCGTTCGTGCATAAGATGCTCGTGCTCTTCAACCTCACGAATCTGAAGCTGCTCATCGGCACGACGGTCATTACCTTTGCCGTCTACGCCGTGTTCTACGCCATCGTCTACCGCGTCACGTCCAATTCGTATTATGCGATCGTCGCGGGCGCAAAGGAGGATGCTGCATGATCCGTCTGCTTGTGCGTCTGGTGTTGGTATTGGTGCTGATCGCGGCGCTGCTCATCGGCATGACCTGCTGCGCGGCCCGGGTGGTCTTCGGCAGCTGCGCGGAGATCGGCGTGCAGCAGACCGTCCGCAACCTCGAGGACTTTTTCCTCTGGCTGCGGGACGTGTGGGCGCTTGCGCGGGTAAAACTGAACTTATGTATGGTGACCGTATGAAAAAAGTGAGATCCGGTGCCTCCGGCGGCGTGTTTTATCTGGGTCTTGCCCTGATCGGCGTGTTGGCGATCCCGGCAGCGGTGCTGCTCGGTCTGATCGCGGGTGTGTGGACGCTGACCGACAAGCTGACGGCGAACTATTTCAAGACCGAGGCAGACATCCGCCCGTTTTTCGAGAGCCAGCTCGAGATCTGCGGCGTCGAGTATTTCGACTTCTATCTGATGCACTCGCAGGGTCTTGTCAACTATGACCACTTCAAGGAGTGCCGCGCGTATGAGACGGCGTTCGCGCTCAAAAAAGAGGGCAAAATTCGCCACGTCGGCATTTCCTTCCACGACCGCGCCGAGGTGCTCGAGCGCATTCTGACCGAGTATCCCGAGATCGAAGTTGTCCAGATCCAGTTCAACTACGTCGACTACGACGATCCCGCGGTGCAGAGCCGCAAGTGCTATGAGGTCTGCCTCAAATTCAATAAGCCCGTCATCGTCATGGAGCCCGTCAAGGGCGGCAACCTCGTGAACCTGCCTGAGAACGCAAAGGCCGTGCTTGAAGACCTGCACGGCGGCAGCCCCGTGAGCTACGCCATCCGCTTTGTCGCGGGCTTCCCCGGCATGATGATGGTGCTCTCCGGCATGAGCAACATGGAGCAGATGCAGGACAACATCTCGTTCATGCGGGACTTCAAGCCCCTCGACGAGACCGAGCGCGCCGCGGTGGAAAAGGTGCAGGAGATCTTCCACAGCAAGGACCTCATCCCCTGCACGGCCTGCCGCTACTGCACGGACGGCTGCCCCAAGCACATCTCTATCCCTGACCTCTTCGCCATTATGAACGCCAAGCAGATTCACCACGACTGGAACGCGGACTGCTACTATGAAGATGTCCACACCGCGCCGGGCCGCAAGGCGTCCGACTGCTTAAAGTGCGGCAAGTGCGAAAAGGTCTGCCCGCAGCACCTCCCCATCCGCAAACTGCTCGAGCAGGTCGCGGCAGAATTTGAAAAGGCCCCCGCAGCGAATTAAGCTCAAAATGTAAAATGCAGCACCGGCGAGAGAAAGATGGAAAACTCTCGCCGGTGCTGTTTGCTTGCACTGATCCTTGATCTTTATCATAACACCGCGCCGCGGTGTTTTTCTTGGTCTGCCGCTTTGGCCGTTCGGCGAGGTGGACAGTGGACCCCAGAATTTTTTGTTTGTCGCCCTTTGTTTTAGGCTATGGCTGAAGTATAACGCGGATTCTTTAAGCGAACCTAAATTTGGTGTAAATAAAGTATGAACAATTCTCGTGTCGCGCGGGAAAAATATATGTAAAAAAGCGGCGCATTTTGCGTAAATTTCCGTTTCTTCCTTGCAATAACTGCTCCTTCGGCGTATAGGAAAGTAAATTTTGTCGATTTCTTAACAAATTTGCGGCGAAATTCATACCTGCGGCTCACCTCGCACGCGATCTTGCCGCGCGCTGCTCCTCCACATTCCGAAAGAGAGCGGCGGCACCATCGGATCAAGGGAGAAAATCATGCAGAAAAAACGAGTGCTCAGCCTGATTTTAGTCGCATTTGCAGCCGTTCGAACAGGTCGTTTTGCGGATGAGACGCGCGTGAATAAGCTCCATGCCGGCAAAATCCGGATTACAGAGCGCGGGCATGACCTCGAGAAGGTCGTGCTTTTTGGCGAATTCCGCGGTCGGACAGGCGGTGAACTCATAGTAGATGGGCTGATCCTTGTCAAACGGCGCGACGTGCATCTCAAAGTCGCCCCACTTGTCGCACTGCTTTTTCGCGTTCAAAAACGCGCGGTGCAGGAGCTTTTTGCAAAGCGGCTTGTTGATGTCGATGAATTTGAGCTTGCTGAGCTTTCGGAACGACGGCAGGAAGAGCTTCCCCTCCATCTCCTCGATCTCTTGAAGGCTTGTCACGTCCTTGCAGACGGCGTAATACGCCATCAACGCGATGCAGTCGTAATTGCCGCCCGGGCCGTTGTGAAAGTTTTTCTCCCCGCCAAGGTCGGTGCGCCAGTCGCTCAAAAAGTCGACATACTGCATCTGCACGCGCTCCCAGACGGCTTCGCGCTGCGATTCCGGATAGTGGTGCGCGATCTTCTCCCGAATTTCCGCCTTGCAGGGCTTTGAATAGATCACATGGCAGGTGCGGTCAAATTGCAGCTGATCGTCGTTCATTGTCTTCCCTCCCGTATTTTTTACGCTTGCCGATATCAGAGCGTCGGTTTGCCGTGAGGTCTTCTCCCCTGTCTTACGCTCGCTGCGCTTTTTTCATCGTCACGAGCAGCCCGCCGAACATCCAGACGTTGCCGATGGCGAGCCACGCGCAGCGCAGGGCGTTGCCAAGCGGCCGGTTGCCGAGCAGCGCCGCGAGAAAATACACGAGCATGCCGAACGCCATAGAGAAGACGCAGCACCGATACGGTGTCAGCCCCTTTCGGAATGCGACGATCTGCGTCATCACCAGCACAAAGAAGAAGATCCAGAACAGCACGAGCGGCGGCATCAGGAAGTATGCGCTGTACTGCGTCAAAAGCGCTTCGGAAAGCCCGTGTTTCATCAGAAACACCGCCGTGCACACCGGCACATGGAAGCCGCACGCGCAGAACATCAGGTAGCCGAAAATGTCGGAGCGGCAGCGGTGCGCGTATTTCGGCGACTTCGCCGCCATCAGGCGGTAAACACCGAAGCAGGCAAGTCCCTCAAGCACCACGCCGAAAAGCCCCAGCAGCGCCGCGGCAAAAAGGCCGCTGTCCGAGGTAGAAGTATAGGCCGATAGCATCTGTAAAACGCCTTCAAGCGCATCGTTCTCCACGCCCTAGCCGAGGATCAGGTCACCGGCGAGGTGCAGAACGGACGCAAAAAGGCCGATGGTCAGCAGCTTTTTGATGTGCGGCCAGTCAAGCTCACGCGAGATGCCGATGTCATTGAAGTCACTCATGCTTTTTATTCTCCTTTGCAAAGTCGAGGCGGACGATCTGCATGTTCATCATGCCGTCGCCGACCTTCGATAAAAAGCGGAAGAATTTCCGTACATTTTGATTCCTCAAGTCGTTGTAGCCCAGCATGTAGCCGCGCGAGGACACACGCAGCCTATCGCTCCACGCCGAAAGCTCGCGCCTTGCGTCGGTGACGGCGAAATACGCGCCGACGTCCTTGATCTCCGCGTCCTTGAGCCATGTTTTGAGCATCAGCTTGACCGCCTTGCGGTTCGCCGCGTCGAAGACGAGCTTGCCGCCTGGGAACGCCTCCGCCATCGCGCACACGAGCGCTTTGACCTGCGGCGTGAGGAAATAGTAGAACACACCCGCGGCGAAGAACACCGCGCCGCCGCTCGCGTCGATCTCACTGAACCATGAGGTGTCATTTAAGTTGCAGGGGATGTTTTTCTCGCGCTCTCCCGCAGGCAGGAGCGCATCGCGCACGGCGATGACATTGGGAAAGTCGAGGTTGTAAATTTTGCACGTGCCGTTGTCACAGGCGCGTCCCGTGGCGTCCAGCCCGCAGCCGAGGTTCACGACCGCCGCGTTCGGGTACGAGCGCAGATAGTCCCGCACCTCGCAGGCGAGGTCGCTCTGCCGCATGGCGCACTCTAAAAAGCCGAACTGCTGCATCATGCTCTGCGACCTTTTCGCGAGCGCGGAAAAATCATAGTCGATCTCTTCGATCAAGCGCATGGCCGTCTCGTCGCGGAACAGGTTCGGGTAGAGCTCCGAGCACATCTTGCGCCCGTAGAGCGGGATGACGAGCGTCTCCTGCACGGTGTTTTTCTCAATGTGGTACTTCATCGGTCTCTCCTTTCATTTTCCCGCGAGCTTCAGGCAGAAGTCGCAGCACTCATTCCCGCGGCCGAGCGTCTTTGTGCGGTGCCAGACGAGCTTCGGGTGCAGGTCGTCATAGGCGATGTCGTCGCTGTCGCAGAAGCAGGGGCAGAGCTCCGGACAGCCGTGTTCGACACAGGTGTCGTGATAGGGGCACTTCGTCATATCGATGCGCCAGACGCCGCCGGAGGTCTGATACTCCGTGGCCGCAAAGCCCGCCGTCTCGCCGTAGAATTTTGGCGTCAGCTTACTGAACAGCACCGGCGGCAGATGATAGAGCCCCGGAACCTTGAGCAGCTTGAGGATGGTTTTTCTCATCGTCCACGCATGCTCCGCCACATAGCCGTGGACGGTTTGCAGCGCCTCGTCCTTGGGCATGACGGTCTGCAAGGTCTCGTAGGCAGCGATGCCGGGCAAAATTTGACTTTCCAAATGGAACTGTTTTCCTTTCGACGCGTTCAGATGCATTGAGCGCAGGCGCGACAGCTTCTCGTCCAGCAGCCGATTCAATTCGACGCTCTGTTCTGGGAATTGCTGCGCGACAGTCTCGCGGAACGCCGCAATAATGTAGTTTCTCTTCATGCGCTTTTCCTCACTTTCGCAAAAACGGCAGCGGCGGCAGCTCGTTTTGCTCGATGATGCGATCCAGCATCGCCGCAAAGCCCTGCGGGTCGCGAATTTGATACTGCATGTGGTTATGATCTGGTCCATGGGCGAAACAAATTCCGTCTCCGGCTCGCTGGGGTTGAAGCCGTCGTAGGCGACGAGCACAACGTGATACCGCTCCGCCAGTTTTTGGGCCGTGGGAAGCATGCCAAGGTAGCTCACGCCGCCGCCATGCAGCATGACCATGAGCTCGGAGTGCTCCTGTCCGAATTCAAAATACTTCACGTGCTCTTCTCCTTCCCAACGATGCTCTTGACGAGCGCTGCCCAATCCTGCGGGTGGCAGGCCAGCAGCTCTTCGTGCTGCATGTCCTGCTCGTGGATGACAGGATGCGCAAAATGCTGCTCATAGCGGGCGCGGTACTTTTCGCCCATCTTGAGCGCGTAGAAGATATGAATTTCCGTCCCCGGCACGTCGAGCTTGTCGGACAGCGGCGTAATGAGGTCGGAATAGAACTGATTCTTGCAGCTCTGCTGCGTCAAATAGGGCCGCGCCCCGTCGAGTATCCGTAGGAACGCCGCGCCGTAATCACCCATCTGCCGCATCTGCTTTTCCACGCGCTTTTGCAGAAGCGGCGACTTGAACCTGCCGTCGCGCAGCATTGGAAACATCAGCGACAGCAGAAGGTCCGTCTGCAATTTTGCCGCAAATTTCGAGGACTGGTCCAAGTCCGAGCTGCCGAGGATGCCGTAGTCCATGCGGATGTTCCCACTTGCGGCCAGAAGGCCAACAAACGAGCCGCCGAGCCAGCAGCCGTAGGCTGCGCGGATGTGCCCGCCGCAGTTTACCTTGAGGTAGTCCTCGATCTTCGCCGTCTCTTCGAGCATCGTGGGGAATTCCGTCCGTTCGGTCTCATCAAAGCCGTCGTAGCTGACGCAGAGCATGCGGTACTCGTCAGAGAGCAGCGGGATCACGTGGCCGAAGTTGCCCTTCCAATGGCAGCAGGTGCCCGGCAGCAGCAAAATGACCGGTGCGTTTTCTTTGCCGAACGCATAGACCTTCATCGCTCCCGACCTCGCTTTCTCACTTTTGTGCCGTGATGCAGAGCCAGCCCTTTTCTCTCTTGTGGATCTGAATATTACGGAAGCCGGCCTGCTCCAACACATCCTTGAGCTGGACGTCCTTGTAGATGGTCATGCCGTCGATCTTCTCCGTCCACTTCTCGTCCTTTTCATTGTCTCCGCCGCACTCGTTGCAAATCAAAAACATCCCGCCCGGTTTCAGCACGCGATGGATCTCGCGGAAGCTCTGAAGCAAATCAGGCCAGAAGTAGACCGTCTCAAATGCGGTGACCAAATCAAACTGGTTCGCCGCGAAGATGAGGTCCGCGACGTTCCCCTGCAAAATGACGCAGCGGCCATTCAAAATGGTGTCCTCGTTGACCTTTTTCGCCTTTTCGACGCTGACGGGCGAATAGTCGACGCCTTTGACCTCGCCGTTTGGGCACTTTTTGAGCATCGTCCTGATGTTCGCGCCTCCGCCGCAGCCGCAGTCCAGGATGCTTGCGTCCTTTGCGATCTCGGCAAATTGCAATCCCCAATCCGCGAGCGCGCGGTGGCCGACGTTCATCATTGCGAGCATCAGCTTCCCGCCAAGGCCCTCGGGCTTGCGGGTATTTTCAAAAAACGACATGCTTTTTTCTCCTTTTTGCTCACTTGACCCACATCACAAGAAGGCCCGTGAGCACGCTGATGATGACGAGAAACAGCGAGCCCGGGAAGAGCATCCCCTTCACGTGGAACCACTTCTGCGCGTAAGCCTTGTCCATGTGCTCGGTCCCCGGCAGGCGGAATACTTTCAGATGCGCGAACAGCACCCAGTCGAGGAAAAACGTGTCCCACGCGCCGACGATCAGAAAGAGGATGGCCGCGAATTCCGCACCCGTCCAAAAGCTGTCCGTCCCGGCAAGGATGGCCCCGTACGTCAAAAGCACCGCGAACAGCACGATGCCAAAGCCCTTGAACGTGATGGTGCGGCCGCTGAGCGGCACGACCGGAACGTGCTCGTGCGTCTTGAAATATTCCTCCTGAATATCAGGCGGATAGTTGTGCACGCCGATCTCTGGGTGCTTGATGGTAGGGATCATCACCATTGCCGTGAAAAGCGCCGTAAAAACGACCGCTTCGATCCAAACCGTACTCCAAATCATGGATATTCCTCCTCACTTTTTCTCCAGCACAACGATGCGGTTGGAGATATTGCTGACCGCCGGAATCTTGCCGAGCAGCTTGTAGATGGACACAAATTCCGCCATGCCCTCGCACAGGCTGTGCTCTTCGACAAAGCGGAAATCCGGCAGCAGCGCGGCGAGCGCCGCGCCGTTCTTGACGCCCCAGGTGAACTTTGCCTTGCTCGCCTCGATGGACTTCTCCTTAAAGCGCTTCACGACCATCGGGTTCATCGTCTCGACAAGCACCGTCGCGCGGTCAAAGCGCGCCGCGATGACGTCGAAGATGCGCTTGACGTCGCTCTCCGATAAGTACATCGTCAAGCCCTCGATGATGACGAGGACGTCCGTGCTCGTCCCCTTGATCTCGCCGCCCCAGTCGTCCATCGCGGACATGGCGATCTGCGAGATCTTTCTGCTCTCAGGCAGGAGCTTTTCGCGCACGGCGATCGTCTCGGGCAGGTCTAAATTGTACCAGTGCGAATAGCCGCTCATGCGGTAGCAGCGCGTGTCGAGCCCGCAGGCGATGTTCACGACCACCGCACCGCCATGTCCCGCAAGGTAAGTCTTCACAAGCTTATCGAGCACGATGGTGCGCGCTATAACGCCGCTGTGCATCGCCGCATCCTTGTCGGCCATCGAAAAATCGTAGTCGAGCCGGTCGATGATCTCGACCGCCTTGTTGTCGGTGATCGCGCCGCGCGTCTTCGTCTCCTTCGCGCGGGCGTAAACCGTCTGTAACATCGTCTCCGGCACGCCGGAGAGCGTGATCTTCTCACTCATGGTGTCCTTCCTCCATCTTTTTCGCGCGCTCCGCCTTCCTGCAAACGAACCACGCGATGCTCTTCACATTGCCGAGCTGCACATCAGCGTACATGCCCTCAAGGCGTACTTTCAGGCTTTGCACCGTTTCATACGGCGGGGTGAAGAATTTCATCGGCTCGTAGACTTTTTTTATGAGTCGGTCCGTCCTTCTGCACTCGCCCGACACATAGAAGCAGCCGCAGAACGTACCGCCCGGCTTCAGCACACGGAACGTCTCGCGGTATGCCGCCTCCTTATCGGGGAAGGCGTGGAAGCCGTTGAGCGACAGCACGATATCAAAGCTGCTGTCCTCATACGGCAGCGCGCCCACGTCGCCCTGCCGGAACTGCACATTTTGGAGTCCCATGCGCTCAGCCTTTTCCCTCGCCTGCCCCATCATGTCGGGTGAATAGTCAAGGCAGGTAATATCGGCGCGCGGCAGCGTTTGATAGAGCGGCATCGTCAGAATGCCTGTGCCCACAGGGACCTCGAGGAGCTTTCCCGCAAAGTCCTCCGGCACACCAGTGAAAGCCTTATTCAGATATTCGCCGCACTCCTCCTTGCCCATATCCCACACCAAGCGGCACACGGCCTTGCCCGAGACGGTGGAGCAGGTGATCATGCCGTCGTAAAAATTGTTGCTGCCCGTCAGGCGGTAAGCATTGCGGATGTTCTCTTTTCGATCCATCGTTTTTTCCTCTTTACCTGCACATGAATTTATCGAAATAGCGGCAGAACTCCTCAGGATAGATCATCACGAGCTCTGCGTGCGCCATCTTCGGGATGCCGTGGATACGTGCCTGCGGAAAATAGTGCTTGATGAAGCGGATATTGCTCCTGCGGTCCTTCTTCTCCTCGTCGCCGTACCAGTAGGTGATCTTCGTGCCGATCTTTGCGGGCGTCTTTGGCAGAACATAGTTGTTCCCCGACCAGAAAATGTTGCGGATGGTCTGATCCGAGTAAGTCTTTAAGTATGCCTCGATGGCGTCGTATTCCTTTTTGTGGTCGCGCCCCGGCAGCGTGAATCGTTCCGGTGGAAAAGCCGCCTCTAAGATTTTGCGGTTATTCGCGGCGAGTTTGAACGACAGCATGTCGCGCGCAAGCAGCAGCTTTCGTATGAGATACGGCAGCTGGTACGGCGTGATGCCGCCGTCGATGAGCATGACGTCCGGCAGGGGGCTGAATTTCTCGTCCCCGTCCAGATAGCGCTGGATGCGGCGCGTGAGCACCTCCTCCATGGAGGCATAGTCGTCCGGGTGGGCCGACAGGCTCTTGATCTTGAATCTCCGGTAGGCGCTCTTCTTGGGCTTTGCGCCCTCATAGACGACCATCGACGCAACGATGTCGCTCGCGCCGGTGTTTGAGATATCGTAGGACTCCATGCGCCCGGGCGGCTCGGGGAGCGAGAGCATCCCCGCAAGCTGCGTCAGCGTGCGGTTCTCGCGCTCCTGCGCGGTCGTCACGCGCTCGACATCCTCGCGCGCGTTGCGCTGCGCCATGGCAAGGAGTTCCGCCTTCTCGCCCCTCTGGGGGACGTGGAGCGTCACCTTGTGCCCCGCGCGCTCGGTCAGGATTTGCGCAAGCTCGTCCGCGCCCTCGATCTCGCAGGGCAGCAGAATTTCGCGCGGCAGCACACTCTTATTGAGGTAATACTGCGGCAGTAGCGCAGACAGGATCATCTGCTCGCTCTCGTCCTGCGGCGCGGCGAAGAGGTTCAAGTCTCGACCCGTCACGCTGCCGTCCTCAATGTGCAGCACGGCGCTGCCGCACTTGAGCGCGCCGCGGTAAACTCCCCAGATATCGGTGTCGGCGCAAATGCCGGCGATGACCTTCTGCCGCTTGCCCAGCACCTCGATGGCGCGGATGCGGTCGCGCAGCGCCGCCGCCTGCTCAAAGTGCAGCGCCGCAGCCTCCTGCTCCATCTCCTCGCGCAGCGCGCGCGTTAAGCGGCGGTAGTGGCCGTTCAGCAGCTCTTCGGCCTGCCCGATGCGGCGCATGTACTCGTCCTCATCCGGCGTGCCGCGGCAGAACGCGTCGCAGCGCCCCATGTGATGGTTGAGGCAGGGCCGCTCCTTTCCAATGTCGCGCGGGAATTTGCGGCTGCACGTCGGCAGGCGGAATGCCGCACAGATCGCGTCGATGGCCGCGCGCGTCTCGTTTCGTCCGCCAAACGGGCCAAAGTACAGCGCGTTGTCGTCCGCAGGCTTAGAGGCCATCGTAAAGCGCGGATAGTGCTCCGTGCCGAGGCGCACAAAGGGATAGCCCTTGTCATCCTTTAACAAGATGTTGTAGCGCGGCATGTGCTGCTTGATGAGCGAGTTTTCAAGGATCAGCGCCTCGAACTCGGTCGAGACGAAGATCGTGTCAAAGTGGTCGACCTGTGAGACCATGCGGCGCGTTTTCTCATTGTGGGAGGAATTCTCCTGAAAATATTGGCTGACGCGGTTTTTCAGCTTCTTGGCCTTGCCCACATAAATCACCTTGCCGGTTTTGTCCATCATCAGATAGACCCCCGGGGCAAGGGGCAGATCGTTGGCCTTCTGCCGCAGCTCGTCCTTGGTCATGGCGGCGCTCCTTTCAGGGTTTTCCCCAGTATACCACGTTTTGTCCCGGAAAGATAGTTTGCATTTTTCCCGGGGACAGGTATAATAGAGGGGAAAATACACCGCTAAGAAAAGAGGGAGAATCCGTATGTATAACCAATGGAACAGCGCCAATGTGGACCAGCTGGTGCTGCGGAAAGGAGACGGCTGCGTGCTGTACAGCGGTCCGGAGGGCCGGGTGGTCCGGGATGACCACCTGGTCATGAGCGATATCGCCGACGGACCGGCTCTGGCGGCGCTTCTGCGCCGCCTGGGGCTGGAAAACGGGGGGCTTTTCTGCATCCCCCAGGGGGCCAGTGACGAGGCAGCCCGGGCCTTTGGCCTGAAAAAGGGCGTCCCCTGCACCCAGTGGGTCTATGGCGGCAGCCAGCCGCCCCGGGTCCCCCAGGGGGACGTGCGTCCCATTACGGAGGAGTACATTCCCCTGTGCGCCGCCCACTATCACCCGGAGGACGACGAGGCGGCATATCTGCGCAGCCGGATGGAGGCGGGGCAGTTGTGGGGCCTGTTTGAAGATGGGCAGCTGGCGGCTTTCATCGGTGTGCACCACGAGGGCAGCATGGGCATTTTAGAGGTGCTGCCGGAGTATCGCCGCCGGGGCCTGGCTATGACCCTGGAGGGGTGGCTGATCCGGTGGCATCTGGAGCGGGGCTGGACGCCCTATTGCCATGTGTATGAGGACAATCCGGCCTCCCACGCCCTGCAGAAAAAGCTGGGGCTGACTCCCGCGCCGGACCCGGTGGTGTGGTGCTGGCGGCCCCATGAGGACGGGGAGGCGGACCAATGACCGCCGTTGTGGCCGTGTGCGAAAACGGCGGCATCGGCAAGGACGGCGCACTGCTGTTCCACATCCGGGAGGACCTGCGGCGGTTCCGGCAGCTGACCCTGGGCAAAACCGTGGTCATGGGCCGGAAAACCCTGGAGAGTCTGCCCGGTGGCCGGGGGCTGCCGGACCGGCGGAACCTGGTGCTGACCCGGGACCCGGAGCTTTCTGCTCCGGGGGCGGAGGTGCTCCGGCGCCTGGAGGACGTGCCGGAGGACGCGGTGGTCATAGGCGGTGAGAGCGTGTACCGGCAGCTGCTGCCAAGGTGCGGCACGGTGTATGTGACGAAAATCTTTGCGTCGCCCCAGGCCGACGCGTTTTTTCCCGATCTGTCCCGGGACAGCGGGTGGACAGAAGCGGAACAGAGCGAAATGTATACCTCCGGCGGGGTGCGGTTTCAATATGTGACCTACCGGCGGAGATAGGAACGAAGGGAGCGATTCCATGGCAGACCTGGGCACCAACGTGCGGTATATCAAGGGCATCGGTGAGGTCCGGGCCAATGCCCTGGAAAAGCTGGGCATCGTGACCCTGGGGGACCTGATCTCCTATTTCCCCCGGGGGTATGAGGATCGGACCGCCGTCCGGCCCATCCGGGAGCTGACGGCCGGGGAATGCGTGTGCGTCCGGGGTATGGTGGCGGCAGACCCCACGCCCCGCCGCATTGCCGGAGGGCGCACCCTGGTCAAGACCCGGGTGGTGGACGACAGTGGGTCCATGGATCTGGTTTTTTTCAACGCCCAGCATCTGGGCAGCTCCCTGCGCATGGGGGAGACGTATGTGTTTTTCGGCAGGGTGGAGGACGATCTGCGGCACAGGCAGATGATCAACCCCCTGTTCGAGCCGGAGGGGCGGCAGCAGGTCACCGGACGCATTATGCCCATCTATCCCCTGACCGCCGGAGTGACCCAGGGGCTTATGGCCCGGGCAGCCCGGCAGGGGCTGGACGCCTGCCGGGAGCTGCTGCCGGACGTGCTGCCCGACGGCATCCGCCAGGCCCACAGCCTGTGCTATGTGAACTACGCCTATGAGAACATCCACTTTCCGTCGTCGCCGGAGGCCCTGGAGGTGGCCCGGCGGAGGCTGGTGTTTGAGGAGCTGTTTCTTCTGCCCTGCGGCTTGCAGCTGCTGCGGCAGCGGCGGCGGGATGTGGCGGGACCCGCGTGCCATCCCATGGATATGGAGCCCTTTTACCGGCGGCTGCCCTTCGCCCTGACCGGGGCCCAGCGGCGGGCCATTGCCGACGCCGTGGGGGACATGGTGTCCGGCAAGCCCATGAACCGCCTGTGCCAGGGGGACGTGGGCAGCGGAAAAACCATGGTGGCGGCGGCGTGTATCTGGTTCGCCGTGGAAAACGGGTGGCAGACGGCGCTGATGGCCCCCACGGAAATTCTGGCCCGGCAGCATTATCAGGGTCTGGCGCCGCTGCTGGCGCGGTTTTCCATCCGATGCGCCCTGCTGACCGGGTCCACCCGGGCCAGGGAGCGGCGGGAGATCCTGGCAGGGCTGGCGGATGGGACCATTGATCTGTGCATCGGCACTCACGCCCTGCTGACGGAGGACGTGCAGTATCAGAAGCTGGGCCTGGTGGTAACGGACGAGCAGCACCGGTTCGGCGTGAACCAGCGGGCGGCCCTGTCCCAGAAGGCGGAGGACCCCCACCTGCTGGTGCTGTCGGCCACGCCTATCCCCCGGACCCTGGCCCTGGTGATTTATGGCGACCTGGACGTGTCGGTGATCGACGAGCTGCCGCCGGGGCGGCAGAAGGTGGACACCTTCGCCCTGGGAGAGAGCTACCGGCCCCGGGTCCAGGCGTTTATCCGGAAGCTGGCGGCGGCGGGACAGCAGATCTTCGTGGTGTGCCCCCTGGTGGGGGAGCCGGACCAGATCCCCGATGAGCGCAAGGCCGTGACGGCCTACGCCAGGCAATTGCAGGAGCAGGTGTTTCCGGATCTGCGGGTGGCGGTGCTCCACGGGAAGATGAAGCCCAAGGAGAAGGAAAGAGTCATGGCAGCCTTTGCCGCCGGGGAAAGCGATATCCTGGTATCCACCACCGTGGTGGAGGTGGGGGTGGACGTGCCCAACGCCACCTGCATGGTGGTGGAAAACGCCGACCGGTTCGGCCTGTCCCAGCTGCACCAGCTGCGGGGCCGGGTGGGCCGGGGCAAGGCCAAAAGCTACTGCATCCTGCTGTCGGACAGCCAGAACGAGGAGACCCGGGCCCGGCTGAAGGTGATGACCCAGACCAACGACGGCTTCCGCATCTCCCAGGAGGACCTGCGGCTGCGGGGGCCGGGAGATTTCTTCGGCCAGCGGCAGCACGGTCTGCCGGCCATGAAGATCGCCGACCTCAGCTGCGACATGCGGCTTTTGGACGAGGCCCAGACGGCGGCCCGGCAGCTGATGGAGCGTGACCCGGAGCTGACGGACCCGGCCCACCGGCCCCTGCGCCGGCGCATCCGCCAGCTGTTCGACACCAACGCCGATATGCTGAACTGAGGAACATCCTTTGGAGCAAGCGTTCACGCCCCATGTGGTGGAGCTGGTGACGGGAGATAGCGGCGGGCCGCTGGTCGGGCTGCCCATGTATGAGGAGCTGAAGGCTCTGACAGAGGAAATATTTCCCGCGCAGCAGATGTGACCTGAAAAAACGCCGCCCGGCAGAGCCGGACGGGGGCAGCTGTGAATAAATCCATTGCTTTTCATGACGGCAAAAAACAACGGGTATCCGGCTTTCACCGGATACCCGTTGTCAGCTTGTCAAAAATTCTATTTGACAGATGCCCATGCGATGGCAGCGGGATTTTTTTGTTTATTCACCCCGGTCTGCGCGAATCAGCAGCCGCAGAGCCTCCACACCCACCTCCACGGC
>ERZ779885.2621-NODE-2621-length-16213-cov-4.675702_pt1 | contig 16213 bp, 8 predicted proteins | sample MGYA00511554_ERZ779885 | MGnify/ENA primary metagenome ERZ779885 (study PRJEB29588, sample SAMEA2160998) | human gut metagenome | biome: human gut; feature: human-associated habitat; material: faeces | place: Denmark | collected 2008/2010 ... | reverse complement strand
TCGATAGAAACATATCCGTTATGTTCTACAAATAAAGTATCCATTTCGGCCAATGAAGGAGAGGAAGGATTAAATACAGAAACATAAACATTTTCCTTCTCACCTTGGGCGGAAGTAATCTCCAGTACCCCAAATACTTTTTCGCCGGTCGGAACCTTTTCCCAGTCAATCGATACTTCAATCCGTTCCTCTGTGGAAGTCTCACCCGCTTTCTTACTCAACAGTATCCAGCTATCCGTTACAGATGCTTTCCATTTCAACGGACTTGCTCCTTTATTGAAAACATCTACATAATAAGACTGACGCAGATAAGTATTGAAGCAAGGCAATGAATGGAAACTCTTCAGCCCCTTCAGCACATCTTCTCCCTCTGCCATTACTCCCAACACAGCAGTAGATGCCAATGAAGCTTTTCTCAATGCCGGAAGTTCAAAATAAGCAGCAGCGAATCCTTGTTTCATAGTCATTACATGATTCCATTTACCACCAAGCAGCGAATTATACCCTTTTGTTATCACTTGCAAACTGTCATAGCAGGCTTTCACCGTTTTTTCCAATTCTCCGGTAGCTGCTCTTTGCTGAATGGAATACCAACGATTTCTCTGTCCGTCCAGTATCATTCTGTTCAACAGTTCACATCCTTTCACCGGATAATACATTGACTGATAAAAACATGCCTTTTTCTCTTCCGGTAATTTATTTAAAATTTCCTCTGTAATACTTCCGATTCGACGATATTCACTCAGGCGAAAATCTACTTCTCTATAATTCGTCAAAGAGAAATCAGTATCTGTATTCCGCTCTCTTCCATGCTTGTCGGTAGCCCACTGATAGCCCCATCCCATAAATTCCGGTCTGCGGGCGAAGGCCAGTTTATAGAATGAATTGAGCACATCTTGATATTCATTACGGTATTCGTCGCCCAGCATACCACATAACCATTCTGTCCGATAAGCAGCCGCTCTGTCAAAATTGAAAGAATCGATATCATATGCCATTGACAGGAAAAAATCGACAGCGAACTCACACGCCTTGATATCACCGGCATTGAGTAACCAGATCCGATCTGCTGTCATATCGTAGGCCTTGCGGAGCTCTTCATACATCAATGTGGGCGAAGTAGTATTCATCCAAAGATGGTCGTGAGGCTTACCCAGATAAGAAGAGTGATAATAAACCCCCGAACGTCCGGAACGTTTCTGTTCTTTCGGGCTACTCAAACGCTTCATATATCCATAATTATCATCCGGCCATATAATCGTTACATCATCCGGCAGTTCCAAACCTTCATCATATACATCCAATACCTCCTTATATGGAGTAAAAGCTTGCGGAATATCTTCTCCACGTTTACCTGTTGCATCGATCAACATTTTTCGTTGTGCCATCAACGCATCCTGAAGCATCTGTTTTCTATCCGACATGTTATTGCTTGCGTTCATCGCTCTATCGTGCAACCCACGCAGTGCCAGAGTGTATACATTTTCAAAAGGAGCACATTCGTTTGCACGAGCTCTCAGAACACTGTCCACCCCTGCCCTATTATTGATGTAATCCCATTCCCCCATCTTATCACGTTTCCATTCGCTTGCCGTATTGAACAACAGCGGTTCACAATGAGAGGAACCCATAACGATAGCAAAACTATCTGCAACCAATCTATTTTCAGGGATACGGTGGAATGCCATAGACGCATCGTGCATAGCCGGGCAGAGATAATTAGCCTGAAGGCGAAGCAATAACTCACAAACTTGTGCATACGTTTTCGGTCCAAAGTTTCCACGTTCCTTCTCATAATTGTTCTTTGACCAGCGGTAAAGTCCCCAATCTTCGTCATTGATAAAAATACCTCTGAATTTAACAGTAGGTTCTTTTGAAACGAATTTATGAACATTGACAGCCAGCTTTTTCTGCTGTTTTATCGGAGCGTCGGCCCACCAATACCAAGGAGAGACTCCTATTGCTTTCGATATGGAAAGAAGTCCGTAAGCAGTACCACGTCTGTCACTACCAGCTACAACAATGGCTTTTTTAATTCCCGGTGCAGGATTATCAACCGTTTCTATCATATACCGTTCCCATCCACCGGCGATAGGAGTTATATCTATTTTCTTTTTAGCTGTCAACGCATCGATCCAAGCACTTTTTCCGGCTGTCCCTACAATAATAGCATAACGAGCCGAGACCTCACTCGGATTACTTGCTTGTGCTTTCAGATCCTGCCCTGTCACGCGACGGACATCATCTGTAAATAAAGACACACTTTTACGAACCACAGTCTCATCCTTTCCATCAAAACAAACCACTACATTGGCAGACGGAGAAACAATAGGGAAACTGTTTTTACCAGCGTTCTTATCCAGTAATACTTGTGCTTCTGTTGAAATAAGGCTACAGCAAAAAAGCCCTGCTAATAAAATCTTATTTTTCATATAAAAGTTAGATTGATAATCGATGGTACAAAGAAAACCAAAAATCAACAGAAGTAATAAAAGAAATAGACCGATAAATGGAATAATATGGTCAAAAGGCTACTCTAAGTCCGTTTTATCATCCCAAAAAGGAAAAATCCAGTCGTCTAATAACCAATAAGGAAGTAGTCGATAAGTAAAGGACGAAGATTTACAAGCAAAGCCTCGCGTTGTTCCGGACTGGCGGCAAACAGAGCGGTAGACAGTATTTCTCCGACAGTTCCGTTCTTTGTTACAACAGCTATCTGTTTAATGCCCTCTACAAAAGAGGCATCGTGGGGAGAAATGATATGTTTGCGTCCATCCGATTCATTTCCGGAAGTAGTAAGGCATTCATTACAAAGAAGAACACTCTGCTTCATACCTATCTTATCTGTTTCCAGGCGGTTTCCAAAATTAACTTTCCACCCTGTCCCGGCTGGATGATCACCTAAGGCAAGTACAGAGCTGTTGCCCATATTAATCAAGGCATTCTCTATACAGCAGGTGTTCAATATAGCTCTGACAGTTTCCAGGGCATATCAAGAATCCCGAAAGGTTGATGGTAATTCCCGGTTGCAGGAAAAAGATACTGCGTTCTTCCGCTGACAAATACACCGAATGAATGGTGTCCGGATTATAATTCTCTGAATGAACTGTGACATCGAAGCATCCTGACGTTTTCCCATGATATTCCATGCACAAATCAATCATTGTATAAAGTTGCCTGCTCAGAATCACTGGACATATAGAAGCGGTCCGGTTAATAACAGCCAGCTCGCTGGCAGGGTCATAATAATTAGCTATTTTTTCCAGATAACTCAATGCTGCATGTATGCGTTCAACCACAGACATCAATTCTTCTTCTGGCTTCTGACTGTACAAAAGAATATCTACACGCGTATGCATAGAAGAGAACCAAGCGTAAAGTAATCCGTCCCCCTCATGGGATGGTCTGTACAAATGTTGAATAGCTATTTTCATCTATCAAAAGTAAAAGGAGTTATGCCTGAAACTAAATTCATTCGCAGAATAAGATTTTCGACACAACTCCTTCTTTTTTATACAGGATATTCTTATTTCAATTCCTTAATCTTCACATTCTTGAACCAAACTTCATCTCCGTGGTCTTGTAAAAGGATATTGCCTTCAATAATATTTCCGAAGTTAGGCCAGTTCTTATACTTACTATAAGCAACTAATGCATTCCACATCGCATTATTACGGTCGTACTCAATCAGCTTTTCTCCATTCAGCCAGTGTTCTACATGATTGCCCTTAACAATAACAGTAGCTGTATTGAACTCTTTCTTATGGAAAGGTTTATTCTTAGGAGCCGGAATCAGATCATACAATGAGCCTAACTGTCTGTTACCTTTTACACCAAGTTTAGCATCAGGATGTTTATCATCATCCAGAATCTGGAACTCGCAACCGATAGCAGAACCAGCACCCTTATTCATTTCCGGATTAACGAAGTACTTGATTCCACTATTTGCACCTTCAGTTATCTTGAAATCTACGGTCAGAATAAAGTCCTTATATGTGCGGGTAGTTACAATATCACCGCCATTAGCAGATTCAGCGCCACCACTCTTCATCACCTTAAGAATGCCGTCTTCCATCTTCCAGCCTTTTGCAGGGAAAGTAGACAGTTTCGCTCCTCTCCAGCCTTCATTAGTCTTGCCATCCCACAACAAAGCCCAGCCATCTTTCTTCTCACGCGGAGACAGTGTGTTAGGAATCAGATTTCTTTCCGGTGCAGCCTGAGACTCCGGTGTCTGATAACGCTCTACGTCTGCTGTACAAATACGGATATTCTTCCAGCTCACAGTTTTTCCTTCGTCAGCAGCATTACCAATAGCGTGTACCTGTAAAGCTATAAATCCGACAGGAGTCATGTCGTCCCAGATATTAGCGCAAGGCACTCCGTTAATCCAAGTACGGATAGAGTTACCTATCGCTTCAATCCGAGCCTTGTTCCAAGCATTGTTCTTGAAAGCTGTACGTGCCGAAGGATTCCAGTTCAAAGAATAAATCCAGTTTCTGCGAGCCTCATCATAGATACCACCGGACCAAGCACGTTTGGAAGGATCAATTTCGAACTGATAGCCATGTACGCGACCTTTATTATATTCTTTTTTACTCTCACTACGAATCTGCACTCCCGAGTTTAAACCATCATCAATCTTAAAGTCAAATTCAAGGATAAAGTCTCCATAATTTTTGGTGGTTGCCAAAAAAGTATTGGGAGTTCCCATTTTTGATACTCCTACAATAGCATCGTCTACGATTTTATACTCAGCTTTGCCATTCAGTTTTTTCCAGCCTTTCAGGTTTTTACCATTGAAAAGAGGTTCCCAGTTCTGTGCCGATAAAGAAGCAGCACAGAATAAAAGTAAAGTCAATACGACATTTTTCTTCATACTCATGTTGTTATTATAATCAAACTTTATTCTGTTTTTATATTCCCTACCAGCTTTTATAATTTATAGAATTCATCCCAGCCTTTACGCGGTGGGAGTCCGGCCAACATTGAATTCGCAAATTCATTATTTGTAATCTGCTTCGTGCGAGGATCGAAGAACAACTGAGTGTTAAGACGCTGTGCCATTACTCCCAATGAGAATACCTGGCTCAAAACGCCATTAATCTCGAACGGTGAACGTGTCTTTTCAATACCATTGCATGCCAACAAGAAGTTCTCGAAGTGATTGGATGGACTTTTAGGAACTTTCGGCAACTTATCTGCCATTTCCTTTGCCTTTTCTTCCGGAATAATAGACAAGGTACTTCCGTGGCTACCCCCTTTGAAAGTCAGTTCTTTTGAATAGATAATCTTTCCCGGATTCAGTTTAGCAGGAGGAACATCTCCCTGATTGGTTTTAGGAATGTTCGGGTCTAGTCCGGAAACGCCATAACCTGCCGGGATAGGAGGAAGATTATCCAGACCGTCATACCAGGTAATATCTACCGGTGGCATTCCTTTACGCTGCGGGAAGCGGAAAAGAATAGTAGAAGAATAAGGGAAGAAGTAATCATTGTGTCCTTCCTGATGTGTCAGAGTCACTTCATAAGGCAAGCCCAATTCAAGGAACTCGTGAACAGTATCCAATATATGTGCCCCCCAGTCACCCAAGGCTCCCATACCGAAGTCATACCAGCAACGCCATTCACCCTGATCATATTTATTACAATATTCATGGTAGGGAACAGCTCCCAGCCAGGTATTCCAATCCAAATCCTTCGGGAGTTGCTGACCTGAAGGTAGTTTATAAATGTTCGTATCCCACTTATGCCAGCGACGCGGATTATTCATATGAGCAGTAACAGCTGTCACATCCTTAATGATCCCCGCATCCATCCAAGCTTTAAACTGGAAGTAATTTGCTTCCGAGTGTCCCTGATTCCCCACCTGAGTAGCCAGGTTGGGACGTTTAAGGGCAGCCTGCATCAATAGTTCTGCCTCATAAAAAGTACGGGCCAACGGTTTCTCCACATATACATGTTTGCCGGAAGCCAGAGCCAGCATACTGATAGGGAAGTGAGAGTGATCAGGAGTAGCAATTGCTACAGCATCAAATTCGTTACCGGCCTTATCAAACATTTGGCGGAAATCCCTAAACTGTTTGGCTTTCGGATATTTAGCCATTATCTTTTGTGTATGTTTGGCACCCATGTCTACATCACATAAAGCCACCACTTCCACCATACCTGTCCGTGCAAAGTCTTCAATAATCTGCTCTCCGCGGTTACCAATGCCGATATAAGCAATCTTCACTTTGTCACCTCTTCCTTTTTTAGGTGAAGCAGTTTGCGCATGTAATAAATCACCGGTTCCCAATGCCAATCCGGCTGAAGCCATCGACATCGTTTTCAAAAAATCCCTTCGTGTTACCATAAATTATTTATTTTCATTGATATTGATTAAGTTCTTTATTTTTAAATATGCAGAAGAACTATCAACTCCTGTTCTTCTTTTTAAATAGTGCTTGCATTCCATAAAACAAGAGACGCAAAATCCCCCAGAAAGCATAAAGCACAAAAGTAAATATAATTATATAAAAAATAGACGTTATCATCTCCGTAAATGGTGCATGATAAGCAATAATTGCATAAAGATGTAGCAAATTAGATACTACGAAACAAACGAGTAAAGTGATTAACTCTATTTTCTTACGTCGTGCGGTTACAATCGTGTCTTTCATATTGCTTCGGGTGTTTTTACAGATTGATGGTTCAGATAGTCTATTTTATACTCATCAGGGAAATAGAGTGTCCGTTCTTCTTCCAATGCCTGATGACCCAACAAACAGAGCATACTTGCATAATATCCTTCTTCCGCGATGTTTTTAGGTTGTTTTTGTGTTATGACGGCCTCAACAAAAGCTTCCAACAACAATGATGTACCATCGCTCTTGGGACGTTCTCCGATAATAAATTCTCCTTTGTTTTCGTTTGCTGTTTCCGGTGCCCAGCTTGTTCCGGCAAAAGGCAGAGAATCGAATACCTTGTTCTCCCAGTCATTCACCATTTGCAGGAAGGCCGGTGCAGGAGCTACACTCTCAAAGTAATATTTTCCCTTTTCCGGTTCTACCGTTCCGAGATTACCCATGATCTGTTCTTCCAATCCATAGAACTTATTGGAAATGACAGAGTCAAATGTCATCTTTACCCCATCATCAAATACATATACACAACTCACATTGTCATACACATCTCTGCCGTCCTTCCAATAAGTGATGGCACCGTGTCCCATTACCTTTTCAGGAATCTTACGTAAAGCCCAACTTCCGATCTGAAGTTGATGGCAAGCGAGTTCCGTCATCAGTCCTTTTGAGAATTCTTTGTAAAGACGCCAATTTATCAGGCGTTCCAAATTGGGTGAAGGTACCGAACGTCTCCAATCCCCATTCCGATTCCAGAAAGTACGGATGGCATTTATTTCGCCAAAGGTACCTGCATGAATCATCTCCATTGCTTTAATGTAACGAGGATCGAACAGACGCTGTTGTCCTGTGAAGAAAATCTTTCCCGTGCTACGATGCTTCTGATACATACGGTAACACTCTTCCATCGTGAAACCTATTGACTTTTCACAGAACACATGCTTTCCTGCGTCGAAAGCATCCAATACGATCTTACAATGCGAGCTAAGAGGAGTAGCTACGAGTATAGCATCTATCGACTTATCTTCCAACACTTCCCGGTAGTCACCATACACTTTGGCATTAGGTGCAAGTTTCAATGCGTTCTCAATAGACGGTTTATAAATGTCGCACAATGCTACAATATCGACTTTGGGGTTCTTAGCTAAAAATCCCATTAAAAACCGTCCCCGGGAACCAGGCCCGATAATTGCCAGACGACACTTCTCGTTTGAGGTGTTCATCACCTCCGAAAAAGCAGAAAGCCAAGGGCTTGCTGCAAGAAGAGTGCCAGCCCCGGCTATGCCTAAATTCTTTAGAAAATCCCGCCTGCTAATAGGGGTATGTTTCATGCTTGTGGTATTTAAGATTATAATTGGTTTATTTGAAAATCAGTTATTAAATACAGGTGCTTTTTGTGTTTCGTAAGAAGGAGATCCTCCCTCTACGTAAGGCCAACCTTCTTGGTCCCACTTGATCTGGTCCAACAACAGAATACGTCCGTTCTCCGGAGTTGATCTTGAAAATCCATGATACAGAAGCCAGTCTTGTCCGGCATCATCCTGAATAATCTGCGAACCGTGCCCATTGCCTACAAAATGATCATTCGCACCTATCACCAAAGAATAACCATTTTTCAACATCGGTTTACCAGTCTTGTCTTTGTACGGGCCCCATACTTTCTTGGAACGTCCCACTACGACTTTATATGTACTTTTCACTCCTTGACAACAACTTCCTATGGAGGCAAACATATAATAATAATCGCCGTGCTTATGGATATAAACAGCTTCAAAAGCAGTTCCCGCTATTCTCTTTTTTTTCGCTCCCGGCATGATTGACAGCCCATCCGCAGTCAGTTCAATAACATATATTCCCCGGAAGCTGCCCCATACCAAATAGTTTCTCCCCTCATACTGCAGGAGACTGGGATCGATCGAGTTCTGTACACCAATCTCATTGCTACGAAACATCTTGCCATGATCCGTAAAAGGTCCCTGCGGAGAGTTGGCCGTAGCTACCCCAATTCCGCACGTTTGTTCTCCTCCCCACACCGACATTGCATAATAAAGCACATATTTACCGTTAATATAATTAATGTCAGGTGCCCAAATTCCAGCTTTAGGTTCAAACCTGGGACGAGTTTTATTCGTGAATGCAGTGTTGCAATACGTCCATTCCACCAAATCTTTCGACTTCATGATCGGAACGTTTCTGGTAGATTCGGTAGCATACACATAAAAATAACCATCTGCAGCTTTAATCACCGTAGGGTCGGGCATGGCAATATCTACAACCGGATTCTTATAACTCACCGCAGACTTTGTCTGTGCTCTCCCCTGCGAAAGACAAGCACCTATCATGAATACGAAAACGAACAAATTTACATACTTTTTCATCAAATCATTCCTTTAAAAGCTCCTTTTTACCTTATCTTTATAGCTATAAATTAATATTAACTTACAAAATCTTTGGGTAACACTCCAAATTGCTTCTGGAAACACTTGGCAAAATAAGACGGAGAATTAAACCCTACCATATAGCAAATCTCATTTACCCGATTTTCTCCCTCTTTCAATAATTGAGCAGCTCTCTTTAAACGCTCCAGACGAAGATATTCATTCGGACTCAAATCCAAGACGCCCTTTATCTTCCGATAGAAATTGGAACGGCTCATATTCAGGCTATCCGCCATATCATCCATGCTAAATTCCGGATTACTATAATTCACTTGGATAACCTCATTCAACTTCTTTATAAAATCTTCGTCAGCTTTTGTCAACGCCATCGTATTGGCAGCCACAAAAGGAGACTGTGCAAAAGCCTTACGTAGTTTCTCTCTATTCTGAATAAGGCTGGAAGCACAAGCCTGCAAATATTCCACAGAGAAAGGTTTCTCCAGATATGCGTCTGCTCCCAATTCCATTCCCTCTATCTTAGACTGGATATTCGTCTTCGCAGTCAACAGTATAACGGGAATATGACTATAATTCAAATCTGACTTTATTCTCTTACATAGTTCAAAACCATCCATCACAGGCATCACAACGTCACTAACCACTAGATTCACATAATTACCATCCAACACTTGTAACGCTTCCTCCCCGTTAGTAGCAGTCAATACAGCATATTCTTTCGATAGCTGACGCACTACAAAGGCAAGCATATCCGGATTATCTTCCACAACCAGCACTGTAGGACGGTTATCTTTCTTTTCCGCCTCTCCAGCAGGAATTTCGCTCATCTTGTCCATTCCTGCTTCCGGTTCCGGTGTTAAAGTGATTGTCATATCCTGAACTATCGGCAAAGTCAGACAGAAGGTATTATTTTCTTCCCCTTCTCCCATAGCCAGGGTTCCTTGATGCAGTTCTGCCAATGAACGGGAAAGAGCTAAGCCGATTCCTGTTCCAGTAGTCACTTTTCCGTCTTCTTTTTCATTAAAACGAACGAAAGGTTTGAAAATTTCCTCTTTCATCTCATTAGGAATAATTACTCCATCATTCTCTGTACGAATACGGAATGAATTATTATCATCCGCTTCCGACACCTCCAAAAATATATGTACGTAGCTTTCAGCATACTTCACCCCATTGTTCAACAGATTACTGATAATCTTCGTAAACGCCTCCCGGTTCACATGTGCATAAAAATCCTTTTCAGGCACTTGCAAGGTGAATTCCAAACCTTTCTGTTTGGCAAGGGAAGTGAAACGCACATGAGTCTCTTTCAGTACCTCCGTTACATTGCATTTCGCAAAATTCAAGCGGAATCCCTGACTTTCCGTTTTACGGAAGTCAAGTAACTGGTTAGTCAGATTCAACAATCGTTCCGTATTCTGCTTCATTACATTCAGGTCTTCCCGCGTTTCCGCATCGACCTGTTTCTTCAATATAATGTTTTCCAACGGACCTTTAATCAATGTTAGCGGTGTACGTATCTCATGGGCCACATTCGTAAAGAAATCAATCTTTGCATGGTAAACTTCACGTTCCTTCTCCTGCTCGAATTTCTCCATCTGTCGTCGATGTTTGCTATTACTGCGTCTCTTGAAATACACAACAATTTGTAAAGAACAACCGATAATCAGCAAAGCATACGCACAATACGCCCATATAGAAAGATAGAAAGGAGGAAGAATATGTACTTCCAATACCACTTCATCGTCACTCCATACTCCATCACTATTGGCAACTTTCACCCGGAAGGTATAATCACCATATCGAAGATTGGAGTAGGTAACAATAGGGCTTTCACCAACTGTCAACCAGTCTGTATCAAAGCCTTCCAACTTATACATAATCCGACTTGTCTTAGGAGCCTGAAAATCCAGCGCGGCTACACGGAAAGAGAAAGAATTCTGATTAGACTGGAGAACAAGCTGGTCAGAGAAAGTGATACTCTTTTCCAACGGAGAGCCCGGTTCACCAGCATATACTTCCTTTCCAAACAGAAAGAAATCAGTAATTACAATAGACGGGAGAAACTTGTTCTCGGAGAAATTCTTGGGATTAAAGGCTATAAAACCATCGATGCTACCCAAATAAATCGTACCATCCTCAGTTTCAAAGCTTGAACGATAATTAAACTGGTCGCCCAACAAGCCATTGGAGGTGGTATATACCTTCATCATTCCGGTAGTAGGTTGAAAGCAGACCAAACCGTTATTAGTTGTCAACCACAAAAATCCTTCTTTGTCCTCCACAATCTGGTATACAACATCGTTCGGCAGTCCGGCCGACAAATTATAATTGGCAAATGTCTCCGTATCCGGCTGAAAACGACAAAAACCTCCTCCTTGAGTAGTCAACCAGATTTGTCGGTGAGAGTCTTCAAAGATACTTAATACCTTATCATACGGGAGACTCTTCGGGTTATTTTCATCGTGCAAATAATTCTTCCATTTCTTTTCACTCACATTGTAGCAATAGGCTCCATTAGCATAAGTTGCCAACCATAGATTTCCTCCGGAGTCCTCCTTTATGTCATACACAAACCGACCGTTCAGTTCCGGTATCCGGTCGAAATCATCAGACTGTTTATTATATCGGAGCAAGCCGAATAAAGTTCCCAGGTAAATATCACCGGTCGTTGTGCAGCAAATAGAGAAAACACTATTATCTATCAATGAACGGGGAGAATCCGTTTTCTGATAGGTTTTCACGATAGCTCCCGTACGCGTATCTACTACTTTCACTCCTTTTGAAAAGGTTCCTACCCAAAGATGATCTCCAATTAAACATAAACCATGCACATTGGTAAAAGCACTACTGGGCGTAAAGAAGGAGAATGTTTTGGTCTTGGGGTTGAAACGGTTCAGACCACCGTCCTCCGTACCAATCCACAGGATACCTTGATTATCCTGACAGAACTCACGTACTCGTTTCCCACGCAAACCATTATCAGTCCCTTTGGGATAATATTTCTCGAAATACGTATAAAAACGAGGATAGTAATTCACACCGCCAAAATAAGAGCCAATCCAGATACCACCCTCGCGATCCTTACACAATGAATAAATAGCATTGTCGGATAAAGAATAAGGGTCGTTGATCGAACTGCGCAAATGAACATACTTACCCATTCGGAGATTATAAATATAGAGTCCCGATTCTGCACCAATCCACAATTCATTGTCAGAAGCAACCAGCAGTTCACGACAAAAAACAGACTCTCCACTTTCATCTTTAGAGAGTAAATCATGCAGTTTGTTAGAGGTCAGGTTCAGCTCTTTCACTCCTCCTTTTAAAGAGCCTATATATAGACAATTATATGCTCCTTTCACCAGGCCTATCACGACATCATTCTCATAAGTTTTTTGATCGTCTACAGGTGAGACATAAGGATGAAGGGTTTGCAAACGGTCTTTCGAATAGAAAAGTCCATCGCCATAGCAGCCAATCCAAAGGGTTCCGCTATTATCGAAAACAAAAGACTGGACATTGGTGGAGATAAAAGAAAAGTTCTTCAATGTGTGGTTCTGGAGTGTTCCTTCCTCCAGATCATAACAAAATAGTCCCTGCGACTCTACCGCTACCCAGACACATCCTTTGTTGTCTCCGGAGATTGCAGTTACGGTATGCTCTATTTTCGTGTTTTCTGCGCTCAATTCAGCAAAATGCCGGAAAGAATCTTTTTCCGGATTATAGATATAAAGTCCTACATCCGTACCTACCCAGATATTTCCTTTTGCATCCTCATAAAGAGCTGTGATAAAATTATTACCAATGCTCCGCCGTGTGCGGTCATCGTGTTTGAATTTGCGGAATGACAAACCGTCATATCTATTCAAACCATCTTTCGTGCCGAACCACATAAAGCCCTGCTTATCCTGCAAAATCGCATTGACCGTATTTTGAGATAATCCGTTCTGTACACTAAGATTTTTGAAATAATAATGCTCGTCCGCCATTTGAGCATGGCAGCCGATCTGATAGCCAATTAAACAGATTAAAAATATGAGAACTTTCTTCATAAACATACGTGTTTTCTATCCTTCCGTTTGAGTTACCAAATGTAGGCAAAATCACAGCGGAAAGATAGTAAATATGTCTCAATGAATGAAAGAATAGTCCTATTTTTCTATTCTGATACGCGCGTCAACTGCTACAACGGCCTTTTCTGTTGCTAAGAGCGGATTTATATCCATTTCTTTGATCTCTGTAGCGAAACGTAGTAAAGTGGACAAACGGACAATAATTTCAGCAAATTTATCTTCGTTGACTCCCTTTTGCCCACGTGTTCCCTGAATGATTTTATAAGCACGCAAAGAATGAATCATTGAATAAGCTTCTTCGTAAGAAAGCGGAGCCAAACCGGAAGATACATCTTTCAGCACCTCCACAAAAATACCTCCCAAACCACAAAGTACCACGTGACCGAACTTCTCTTCATATTTTGCGCCAACAAACAGTTCCGTACCTTTCAGCATCGGCTGTACCATAATTGCTCTTGCATCAGGTATCTGCATCATACGATCGAATTCCAGTGCCAGATGTTGCTCACTTTTAATGTTCAGAACGACACCGCCGACATCTGATTTGTGCACAGGACCAACCACTTTGGCAACTACCGGAAATCCGCACCGACGGGCAAAAGCTACTATCTCCTCTCTATTATCGGAAACAAATTCATCTACCAACGGAATACCGGCAGCATGCAACAATGCCTGTACATAATTGGGAGCGATATAACCATCCTCCGGAATCGAATCAATAATACGACGAATCCTCGGAACGTCCACTCCGAACAATTCTATTTCAGGAACTGCCGGTTTAGGAGCATTGACGATACGTGAAAGGGCAGTACCCAGGGTCACTTCGTCTGCAAAATTCACATGCCCTTTTGCCAGAAAGGCGGAAACCTCCGCTCCGGCTGTATTAATGGAAGGAAGAATGGGAAAAATCGGTTTCTTGCAAGTCTGCATCTTTTCGTGAAGCACATCATACATTTCAAACATAGTAACCAATCCCGGAGTTCCAAAGATGGCCATCATGGCGTCTATATTGTCAAGCTTTTCCTCGCAGTAGTCAATGCAAAGGCGCAGATGTTCCGGTGTTCCGGTAGCCAGAATATCAATAGGATTCCCGACGGCAGCACCAGGGAATAGTTGGGCTTTTAGTTCCTCGGCTACTTCTCCCTCCAGCTTAGGCACATTCAGTCCGCCTTTACTCAACGCATCTGTCAACATCACTCCCGGCCCTCCGGCATGAGTGATAATGGCAAAATTCTTTCCTTTCAATTCGGGTAAAGTAAACACGCAACCCACAGTAGTCAATTCTTCACGAGAGAAGCAACGCACAATGCCTGCTTTACGGAACAAAGCCTCCACCGCCGAATCGGAACTGGCAATTGCACCTGTATGGGAAGATGCCGCCCGGCTTCCGCTCTCCGAACTTCCGGCTTTGATTGCCGCAATCTTGCACCCTTTTCTAATCAAAGACGAAGCATGAAATAACAACCTGTCCGGATTCTGAATACTTTCAATATAGAGTAGTTTCAGATGAGAATCTTTTTCGGGATCGAAGTTCTCATCCATAAATTGCAATACATCTTCTACACCGATCTGCTTGGCGTTTCCCACCGACCAGACTGAATTGAACTGCAAACCTTTTGTTACGGCACTTTCGAGAATAAATACCGCCGTAGCACCGGAGCTGGAAATCAAGTCCACCCCTTTGGGGTTTAAGTTAGGAATCGGCTGGCTGAATACACTATGATGCCATGTATTCATCAATCCAATGCAATTAGGACCAATCAGTGAAGCGCCGTATTTATTAACTGTTTCCAAAATACGTTCTTCCAACAGCGCCCCTTCGTGGGTTTCTTCACCAAAACCAGCCGAGAGTATGATAAATGCCCTGGTTTGTTTCTTGCTAGCCAATGTTTCCACCATATCAGGACACATCGAGGCAGGCACAGCCAACACCGCCAGATCTGTGTCCGGTAGATCATTCACATCCGCAAAGGCGGGAACTCCCTGCACTTCCTTTTCCTTCGGATTCACCGCCCGAAGTTCTCCCTGATAACCTCCGTTTATCAAATTCTTTAATATTGCGCCACCCGGCTTATGCACATTATTCGATGCCCCTACTACGACAATACTTTCAGGACGAAGCAACTGGGTTGTTATCATATCATGCTTTGGTTTTCGTTTAACTTAGGTACAAATATATTCTTTCTTACGAGAAAAAAGAAAGAAAAAGGGGAGAAATATAGATGGAAATAGATGATAAAAGAGGAAATGAGCAAGAAATTATATAGATTATACTGACTTATTGAAATGCAAAGCTATAATCTTACCATGTAATTCTTATCATTAGAACAGAATATTACTTTATGCAGAAAAAATGGACATAAAAACTCATACAGAATCAAAATATACAAGATGAGTCCGGAGTATATTGGAAAACTTGAAGGATAAGCAAGTTGCATAATCCATATTCACACAAAACAGACTTTAAATCATTCGATTCAACATCAAAAAGGCAAAATTCCTAATTTCAGGAGCAGATTATTGCAAATATAAGTTCAAATAGAAACAACTCACATGTTACCTATTCGACAGCAACCAGCACAAAACAAGTATTCTAAATACCCTTTTGTCCTTTCGTTTAAAAGCAAGGAAGCACTTCTCACTGACCAATAAACCGTTTCTTTAAAAGGAACGAAGTCTTCCTTTAAAAGAAATGATTCATGATTCTATCAACAATCATGAATATTCACTCATTTGTATTCAAGAAAGATGACTTATTCCGCATATTCATACAGTATTTTATACGTCACTTCTTTTATTAGAATACAGTTTAGATACTCCTAATCTGTTTCAATCTTAAAAATAGAACATAATAGAAAATATAAAAATACCCCGATACAAATTGGCTATTTTCTAGCCAACTTATATCAGGGTAAAACACTTTCTTTTTACCTGTTTTTTATTACGAAACGTTCCTGTTTCATTCTGTGACCACTTTTCAATGAAATAATCTGTGTTAATCCGTGTAATCTGTGGTGAAAAGTCATTATCTTTGCACATTACAAAGTTGAAAACAACAAAAATCACACTATATAATGGAAAAGAAATTCAAAAGAACCACCGTCACATCGGCACTGCCGTAT
>ERZ779885.2617-NODE-2617-length-16232-cov-4.274402_pt1 | contig 16232 bp, 17 predicted proteins | sample MGYA00511554_ERZ779885 | MGnify/ENA primary metagenome ERZ779885 (study PRJEB29588, sample SAMEA2160998) | human gut metagenome | biome: human gut; feature: human-associated habitat; material: faeces | place: Denmark | collected 2008/2010 ... | reverse complement strand
GGGCAGATACAGATAGTCGACCTCCGGCGTCCTGCGGATGGCGGCAAGCAGCGCGTCGACCGTGCGCGCGCGCACCCGCGCCCCGTCAAACAGGTCTCCCGCAATCAGAACCGCGCGCACCGCGCGCTCCTGCGCAAACTCCGTCAGCCGGACAAAGCTCTGCAGCATTTCCGTATTTCGCACCGATGCCTGCTGCGCCGTCATATGCGTCTGCATCGGAGAATCCAGGTGGATGTCCGCACAATGGATCAGCTTCATAAGCGCCTCCCTCCGTCCGCCGTGCCCGGCAGACCCTTTTTCTCTCTTCTATCATATCCGCGCAAGCGCCGCATGGCAAGCGCCAAATTTGCAGAAAAACTGTCCGGCAGAAATGCTGCCGGACATACCGCCGTTTATTTTCTCTTTTTTACGCTGCCGCATTTTCATAGAACAGGTGCAGCCACTGCGTTCCCGCCGCGGCGTCTTCCGTGTCCTCTGCATCCGTTTCCGCTTTTTCATAGCGCGGAATCAGCAGCAGGTGAATCTGCCAGCCGTCAATTTCTCCTGCGCCGTCTTTGCCGTAGGTCAGAACGTCTTCGAAGTCCTCCGGCGTGCCGCCCTCCGTCAGCATCACAAGATAGCCCTGCGCGTCCGGATATCGCGCCCCGATTTCCGCCTGCGGCAGAAATTTCAGCGCATCCAGATAATCTGTCAGCTGATAGACGCTCTGCTGCTCCGCCCACTCGCCGCGCTCGGTCACGAAAAATTTCCCGCTGTCGGGGTGAATCCGCAGCTGCGCGCTGTAGACGTCCCATTTATCATAATAGAAAAAGCGAATCGTACCGCGATTTTCAAAATCAAAGTTCTTTGTCAGCCGCAGCTCAAAATTATCCGCGTTCACATACAGCGCCTCACTGTTTTTGAGCTTCTGCGTCTTTGCAATCTTCCCGGCGATCTGCGCAGAATCCAGCTGGGAGACATTGCTTCCGTCCATCGGAAACTCCTGTCTCACCCACTTTATGTTCTTCGCCAATGCTGCCGTCAGCGCGCAGATGGCTGCCAGCAGCAAAATCCACACGATTGGGAATCTGACCTTCTTCATGGACCGTCCGCTCCTTTCTAAGCCTTTTCGAGCAGCAGTACCGTCTCCACATGCGCGCACCTTGGAAACAGATCAAAGCAGTGCGCCTTCTTTGCCTCGTACCCCTTCTCCCGGAGTCTTGCCACATCGCGTGCCAGCGTTGCCGGGTCGCACGAAACATAGACAATCCGCGCCGGCGCCATCTGCGCCATTGCCGCAATCACATCCTCGCTCACGCCTTTTCTCGGCGGGTCGATGACGATCACGTCGGGCTTTATGCCATCGCGCGCAAATTTTGCGGCAGCTTCGCCCGCATCCGCGCAGAAAAATTCCGCATTTGAAATGCCGTTGCGCGCGGCGTTTTCCTTCGCGTCGCGGATTGCCGCGTCCACGATTTCCACACCGTAGACCTTTTTCACATGCCGCGCCAGACACAGCGTGATTGTGCCGCTGCCGCAATATAAATCCAGCGCCGTTTCCTCACCGCACAGACCGGCAAACTCAATGGCTGTTTCATACAGCCGCTCCGCCTGGTCGTGGTTCACCTGATAGAATGCCGCAGGCGAAAGCCGAAATGTCAGCCCCAACAGTGTATCTTCCAGCGCGCCATCTCCAATAAGTGCTTCAAAGCGGTCTCCGAGAATGACGTTGCTCTTTTTCGTGTTGTAATTGATGACAATCCCGCTGACCTCCGGCACTTGCTCGCGGATTGTCCGGACAAGCGCCTCTTTTTTTGCAAGCGTCTTTCCGTTGACGATCAGGCAAAGCAGAACCTTCGGGTCCTTGCTTGCCGCGCGCAGATAGATATGCCGGACCACGCCTGTGTGCGTCCGCTCGTCATACGCCGCAATATTTTCTTTTTCCATCCAGCGAAGCACCGCTTCGCGCGCCCGATTGGCGCTTTCCGGCTGAATTTTGCAGTCTGTGATGGCAATGACTGCATGGCTGCCTGCCCGATAAAAGCCCGCAACCGGCTTGCCGTTTTGCGCCTGCACCGGAAACTGCACCTTGTTGCGGTAGCCGTACACGCTCCGGCTGCCGGTGATCTGCAGGTCCGGAAATTCTACGCCGCCGATGCGAGACAGTGCATCCTGCACGCGGCGTTTTTTCTGCTCCAGCTCGCAAGCATAGTCCATGTGCCAGAACACGCAGCCGCCGCAGCGCCCAAAATACGGGCACTCCGGCTCCACGCGATGCGGCGATGCCTCCATCACACGCACGAGGCTTCCATACGCGCAGGTTCTTCCGACGTGGTCAATTTTGATCTCGCATGTTTCCCCCGGAATCACGCCCGGCACAAACACGACCTGTCCGTCAATACGCGCCACACCCGCGCCCTCGGCAGTCAAGCCGGTAATTTCCGCACGGTAGGTTTTGTTTTTCTCCATTGCTTTCTCTCCGTGTTTCACGTGAAACATTTCACGCATCCAATCGTTCGCCGGTTCGTGCGTCGAAGCGGTAGACATTCTCATGCTGCGTCTCACCGTCTGCGTCCGCGTACCGTTCCGTAACCGTGTACGTCACCGTCAGAATCCCGTCGTCCAGACTGGCGGTATAATCTCCGTCCAGGAACGCCATCGTGTGCCGCTCCTGCGCAGCCTCATAGACCGTCGTTCCCATGTAATCCTGCAAATTCATCTGCAAGGTCAAAAAGACATCATTGATTTTCTGTTCCACATCTTCCGAGCCGAGTCTGAAACAAGGAAGCACCAGCGACATGCTGACAATCTCCTCCTGATCCATCTGCACCTCATACGGCTCGTCCGTAAAGGTTTCGGGAACAGGCAAATCCGAAGCATTTTCCTCTGAAGGCTCGCCGTCTACACCCGGCTTCTGCCCCTCTACGACGCTCGGCAGCGTCACAATATCCTGCGTATCCGCCTGCGCAGCAGATTCCTGCGTCTGCGAATGATCAACCAGGCTGGCGGGCATCTCCTGCGTCGAAGCGCCATTTGCCGAGCAGGACGTCAAAAACAGCAAAGCGGCGCAAATTGCCGCGATCTCTCGTTTCATTCATAACACCTCACCAAAAGTTTACCACAGAACCCGACTTGTGTAAAGCCATCGCATCCGCTATACTAGGGTGTATTCTTCCAACTGCCAACGCACCCGGACAGCGGTCCTTTTTGCGCTGAACCGCGCCGTTTTTCCTTGAAATACGACAGTATTCCTGCGGAAAAACGTCTTGCTCAGCACGAAAATTCCTCGCCGCCGGTCACATTTCCAGTTTTCAGATACACCCTACAATATGCCGCAGCTTCCCAAATGGTTCCCTTGCTTTTTCCGCCCGTTTCCGCTATGATGAAGAAAGTCAAAAATGTCTGGAAGTGTTTTTATCATGCTGCGAAAAGTTTTCTGTATCCTGCTTGCCGTCTGCCTGAGCGTTCCTCTGGCTTGCCCTGCGCTTGCCGCCGATACGCCGGACGTGGTGGAAATGCCTGCCGTCGTCACGCCGCTGCAAAAAGAACCGGCGGCAGAAGAGCCTGCGCCGGAAGAACCTGCCGAAGAAGCCGGTGCATCGGAAGAAGACGCGCCGTCCGGGCTTGCCGCGCTGTTTGACGACTTCCGCGCAGAATACAATCTGACGGAGCAGAATTTTGCCGTCAGCTACTATGACACCGTCACGCAGGAAAGCTACAATTGGAACGAGACACATATGATGGTCGCAGCAAGCACCTTCAAGCTCCCGCTGAACCTCTATTATTATGAGATGGAAAATGCAGGCGAGATCGCGTCCGACGCGCTCATGACCCAGGGCGGCGCGACGCTGGACCTGTGCCACTATTTAAGCATCGTCGAGTCGAACAACGAAATCTCCCACGCGCTTTTGTACCGCATCGGGACCTTCCCGGAATATAAAGAGGCAATGCGCAAATACTTCACCATGACGGACGATGAAATCGACCCAAAATACTATCAGGACAACTACTACTGCACGCGCATGATGATGGACACGCTGAAATACCTCTATGCGCGCCAGGATGAATTTCCCGAGCTGATCGACTACATGAAGCAGTCGAACCCGCAGAACGGCTATTTCAAGGCGAAGGTCACCGAGATGGAGGTCGCGCACAAATACGGCAGCTTCGAGGGTGCGGAAAACGACGTTGGCATTTTCTATGCCGAGCATCCGTTCCTGCTCGCCGTGTATACGCAGAACGTCGGCGAGAGCGTTGTGCAGGCCGCAGCGCGGCTTTCCGCCGACTATAACGCGCAGCAGACGGAACTTTACAAGCAGCAGGCGCTGCAGGCGCAGCTGGACGCCTTCGAAGCAGAAAAGCAGGCGCGTCTGCAAGACGCCGAAGCGCGCGCGGAGCAAGCCCGGCTTACCCTTGCCGCCGCGCAGGAGGCAGAAAAAGCTGCACCAACCGGTGACGTTCTGTTGCTCGAAGCTGAGCCGGACACCGAACCGGCGCAAACGCCAGCGCAGCCGCAGGAGGCAGAATCGTCCGCGTCCGCATTCCAGTTCAACCCCGATAATTTCGAGTGGTGGATGCTTGCCGTGGCTGCGGCAGTGCTGCTGCTTGGAAGCGGCGGCGTGCTGCTCGTCTGGAAAACCGGCAAGATGAAGGAGCTCTCGCGTGACGCGGAGCAAGACGATGAAGACTCAGACGATTCCGACGCAGAGGCAGAAACCCCAAAAGAAGATACGCAGCTTCCGCACTGACCAAAAAACCTTCCCGTTTCCGGGAAGGTTTCTCTTGCATTTTGTAGTATGATTTGTTATACTAAGTATGAAAAGTCATACTCCAAAGGAGGCAGTTTTATGGCGATACATTTTCCGAAGGGAAAATACATCAGCATGGTCAAGGTCGGCGAGAAGGGGCAGATTGTAATTCCCAAGGGCGCGCGCGACCTGTTTTCGATTCAGCCGGGAGACAATCTGCTGCTGCTTGCCGACGAAGAAAAGGGCATTGCGCTCGTTCCGTCGGAATCGCTCGATACGCCCGCGGCGCTGTTTGCATTGGGAAAGGAAGTGAGCCGCAATGGCGGAAATTCTGACGGTCCGGAATCTGTGTAAGAATTATCCCGCGTTCGAGCTGCACGACGTGAGCTTCTCCATCCGCGCGTCAAGCATCATGGGGCTGATCGGACGAAACGGCGCGGGCAAGACGACGACGATCAAATCGATTCTGCGCCTCGTCCGCCCGGACGGCGGAAGCGTCGAATTTCTGGGGCAGCCGGTCGATGACGACGCGGCAGCCTTGCGCCGGGAGGCTGGCTACGTGTCGGGAGATCTTTGTTATTACCCGAGAAAGCGGCTCTCGCAGCTGACCGCCGTCACCCGAAGCTTCTACTCTGCCTGGGACAGCGCCCGATACGAAGCGCTGCTGCGCCGGTTTTCGCTGGATGACAGCAAGCGCGTGTGCGAGCTGTCCGCCGGCATGAAGGTCAAGTACCAGCTTGCCTGCGCCCTGTCGCACGGGGCAAAGCTTCTGATTCTCGACGAGCCGACATCGGGTCTGGACCCCGTGTCGAGAGACGATCTTCTGGATCTTCTGCGCTCGCTGTGCGAACAAGACGGTGTGTCGATTCTGTTTTCCACGCACATTACGAGCGATCTGGACGCCTGCGCCGACGATGTGACGTATCTGCAAAACGGAACCGTTGCCCAGAGCGTATCGCTTGCCGGATTCACCGCACCGTGGAAAAAGCTCACAGGTCCTGAAACAGCGCTTGCCCCGGCGCTTCGAGGCGCTCTGCGCGGACTTCGGGTGCACCGGGGCGAATTTGAAGCGCTCTATCCCAGCGATCTGCCCTGCCCCGCGGGCTGCCGCGAAGAGCTGGCGGATCTGCAGACCGTCATGGTTTATCTGGAACGGGAGGTGGAGACGGTATGATGCTTCTTAAAAAAGAGTGGAAGCTCGTGATGATGCCGGTGCCGCTGCTGTTTTTGCTTCTGAGCGCGCTGGTGCTGGTTCCGAACTATCCGTACTATGTCACGTTTTTCTATACCACGCTCGGCATTTTTCTGATGATGCAGTTCGCGCGCGAAAACCGGGACCTTTACTATATGGCGCTGCTGCCGGTGACAAAGCGTGAGATGGTCCGGGCGCGGTTCCTGCTCGTTTTGAGCGTGGAGGCGCTGCAGGTACTGGTATGCGTTCCGTTCATGCTCCTGCGCGCCAGCTACGGCTCTGTCAAAAATGCCGTCGGTATCGAGGCGAACGCCGCGTTTCTGGGTTTATCTCTGGTGCTGCTGGGTCTTTTTAACCGCATCTTCTTCCCGATGCACTACAAAAACGCCTACGATCTGGAAAAGCCGTTCCTGATGCCGATCGAGGACGTCTTCACCATCTCCGGCCGTGGTACCGTTGTCACCGGTCGTGTCGAGCGTGGCCAGCTGGCCGTCAACACCCCGGTCGAGATCGTTGGTATCCGTCCGACCCAGCAGACCACCGTCACCTCCATCGAGACCTTCCACAAGACCATGGACGCCTGCGAGGCTGGCGACAACACCGGTCTGCTTCTGCGTGGTCTCGGCCGTGACGATGTCGAGCGTGGCCAGGTTGTGGCCAAGCCGGGCTCCGTCACCCCGCACACCAAGTTCGAGGGCGAAGTCTACGTGCTGACCAAGGACGAAGGCGGCCGTCACTCGCCGTTCTTCTCCAACTACCGTCCGCAGTTCTACTTCCGCACCACCGACGTCACCGGCGTCATCGAGCTGCCGGAAGGCGTCGAGATGGTTCAGCCGGGCGACCACGCTACCTTCACCGTTGAGCTGATTCAGCCCATCGCTATGGAGGAAGGCCTGACCTTCGCTGTGCGTGAAGGTGGCCACACCGTCGGCTCCGGTCGTGTGACCAAGATCCTCGCCTGATTTTCATCAGACAAGAATCTTCGCTTGAACTAGCGTTATAGGAAATCCCCTTCGAGGAAACTCGGAGGGGATTTTCTATAACCGCAGCAGGATATGGATATGTACCACGACTTCCGGCCTGGATGCGCTAGTGTTGCTTTCCAATAGATAAACGGACTGCTGCACTGCGAGGATATGACACTGATGGCAGGCCGGGAAAGAAGGTCGATGATGACTGGTGCACAGGCCGCTCACTGTGGTTCTGTATCCGCAATTTCGCTGGGACTGCCCGTTTCCACGGCGATTCCCGAAGCCAAAGGCACACTGCCGAAAGCCTTGTTCGTAGGCAAAGCGCCGATTTCCGGCAAACTCAAGCAGCGATTGGTGAACGAGATCGAATCCATCACCATGCTGGCGTTGGCCCGGTCGGCCAACACGGGGCTTGCGGACGGCAAACTGATCCCGGAAGTGCTGGTCATCGGACTGAAGCTTACGGCCAAAGCCACCGGCATACCGAACGAAGTCATCGACCTGATCGCCGGACAGCGCAAATCGGGCATCGTGTTCGTGTGCGTACGCGACGTGCCGTTCGAGGGCAGCACGCGTGAGGAATGCGCGTTCGCCGTGCGCCGCGCCATACCGGGGCGTGCCGGGCACACGCCGATCTATCAGGTATATGCCGGCGACTGGCAGCCGGCGGGGGAGGCCCAGCTGGAGCTGGCCGGCTCTACTATTGATGAGCTGTGGGCATCGCTGTGCTCACAGACCATTTTGGGTACGCCGGAGGTCGAGAATCTGGATGCGCGCATCATTCGCCATACTGAAATTGCTCGGCTCGAATCCGAAGTGGACAAGCTCACTCGTGACCATCAGCGCGTCAAGAACCCGGCCCAGCGCAACGAGATCTATGCCAAACTCCACAAGGCCAAGGCGCAGCTCGCAAAACTGCGCGAGGCATAGTGATGTGAAAGCCATTGGGCTTCCGCTGGCGGGAGCTGGCTCGCGAAGCGAGACTGAGGGTGGTCCAGGTCCGTGGCCTAGGGCTACGCCCAAGCTAATTGAAATATTCGTGCATCATACAGCGTACAGTTAAACCATGTTCCCTCTGCTCGAAACCCTGGTCGCCGTATACGAGGTGGGTCAGTTCACGCTGGCCGCCGATGAGCTGAAGGTATCGCAGTCGACGGTGTCGTCGCGTATCGCCCAATTGGAGCAGATGGTCGGCACGCCGCTGTTCGTGCGCAATGCGAAAAGTGACGTGACGCCCACACAGGCCGGGCGGATGCTGTACCAGACTGCCATCGGCATCGACGGATTATGGCGGGATACGCGTGAGCAGATCGCCCGCGTGCAGGAGGCGCGTGAGCCGCTGGCCGTGTCGTTCTCGCACACGACCGCGGCGATTCTGCTGCCGAAGGCGTTGCCGGTGATGGCTCGGGACATGGACGGTTTCGACTTCGCTGTACACGTGATGAACTCGGATGCGATTCTCGAACAGGCCAGCATGAAGGCCGTGCAGCTCGGCGTGGTGGAAAAGCCGATCGTGAACGATTCGGTGGACCGCGTCACCCTGTGCGAGGACCGGCTGGTGTTGGCGGGGGAGCCTGACGGCGTGTGGATGGTGCGCGAACACGGTTCCGGCGTGCGGTATTACACGGATCTGTATTTCAAGACCGCTCAGGTTGTGCCTGCACGCACGATGGAAGTGTCCAGTAATGCGGCGATTGTGGCGGCGCTGTCCGCCGGGTTCGGGCAGTCGTTGATTTCGGAAGCCGCCGTGCCGGCGGGCGTGCCGGTGCAGCGGGAGCTTGGCGATGAGTTTGTGCGGCGGTTCTATGCGCTGGTGCCGAGATCCGGTCTGACGCACGATCAGCGGGAGTTGGCGGAGACGATTATTGCTGCGCTGCGCGGGTAGTCAGATAGTCGACTGAGGGGAGGTTGCGAACGTTGTTTCTCTCCCTCCGTCCGCCTGCGGCGGCCACCTCTCTCATCAGAGGGAGATCAATTAGGTATCGACAAAATCGATGATATGTATTGGTTGCAATGATTTGACCGATGTAAACGCTTGAGCTTCAATAGACATCATGAGAGAGTTCTGTACAAAATGGTGGAAGCGCATTGCCACCGTTGACATGCTGTTCATTGGTGTTCTGACTCTGCTGGCCTCGCTGTTCGCCTCCTGGCTCAAGCAGTTCCCCGGATTCAGCCTGTTCGGCGCGCTCATCATCGCGCTGCTCATCGGTATGATCATCCAGTTCCCGATCCGCAGTGCCTACGTCGGTTCCAATGATGGCCGCAAGGCAGGCGTCAAGGACGCCGCTGGCCTGATTTCCAACAAGCTGCTGCGCCTCGGCATCATCCTGCTCGGTTTCAAGCTCAACCTCGCCGTGCTGTTCACGCAGGGCATCAAGTGTCTGCCGATCGCCGCTGTGGTCGTTACGCTGACCATCATCGTGTGCTATGCCATCGCCCGCAAACTCGGTGTCGACCCGATGCTCGCCATCCTGACCGCCGGTGGCACCGGCATCTGCGGTGCGGCCGCCGTCATGGGCCTGGCCGGTTCCATCAAGGTGCCTGAGGACAAGCAGGACGAGAAGGACAACGACGTGACCATGGCCGTGGCCATCGTAGCCATTATGGGTACTGTGTTCGCGTTGCTGGAGATCGCGCTCGGCCCGCTGACCGGCATGACCAAGGACCAGCTGGGCATCACCGCCGGTGCTTCCCTGCACGAAATCGCCCACGCGGTCGCGGGCGGCGACGCGTTCGGCGCGGTGGACATCGCCACCATCATGAAGCTTTCCCGCGTGCTCATGCTTGTGTTCGCGGCCATCATCATCGCCATCTGGTGGGAGAAGAAGCATTCCGAGGTTCAGAGCACCGGCAAGAAGACCGTGGCCTTCCCGTGGTTCATGCTCGGCTTCATCGGCGCTTCGATTATCGGCACCTTCGTACCGTTCGTCACCTCCATCACCCCGCAGCTCGTGGACTTTGCGTACATCGTGCTCGGCATGGCCATGGCCGCGCTCGGCATCAACGTGAACTTCAAGGCCATCGCTTCCAAGGGCAAGAAGCCGATGCTCGCCAGCTTCCTGACATCGATTCTGCTCATGTGCTTCGCTGCAGGTGTTGCGATGCTGTTCTTCTGATAAGCGCTCCAAATACAAATAGGCGAAGGCGAACGACAGTGAGCAATTGGAATGTGTCACCTAAAAATCACGTACTTGCACAACGGATAACCCCAGCCGAACTGGCAGGCCATCGCAATGAACTTCACCACATATGGACTCAGCCCGGTCGCACCCGGCATCCAGCCGATCAGCAGCGTGCTGAACGTGAAGTTCCAGATCCACAGCAGCACGAACAGCGCCACGGAACGGGTGAAGTTGCTGGACGATTTGAATGTCACGTTGCGGTTCATCACGAAGTTGTAGGTCGCCGAACACACCACGGCGATGCCGTTGGCGATCTGTGAGGGTACGCCGATCAAGTGCAGAATGGCGAACGTCGCATACTCCACAATGGTCTGCGTGGCGGAAACACCCACATACTTGCCCAGCACGGCGAGTCCATTTTGCTTCGGGGTTGCCGTGCCCACGGTATTTTCCGCAGTATTCGTTGTGGTCGAGGTATTTGTGGCGCCCACACCTTGATTCGGCTTCACATCCGCTCCATTGTTCGCCATGCCCATATACCTCCCGGATGTACCTGTGACGTTCGACCTCGCAATGATACCGCTGACCGCGTCGGGAATCGGCGTGGCGGTCAGACGAGAAAACCGCAGGCCGCAGCAACGACCGGCACACCCAGCGACAGCACCAGATAGGCCGCTGCGGTGGGGTAGCGGTGTTTGCGGAAGAGCGTCACCATTTCGTTGATTGCGGTCGAGAACGTGGAGAAGCCGCCGAGGAAACCGGTGGCCAGCACTAGCCGCCATGGTTCATCAAGTGTCCCGCCGAGTGCCAGCGCCGCGACCAAACCGGCTAGGAATCCGGCGATGAGATTGATGGTGAACGTGGAAAGTGGGAATGCGCGCTGCCAGTACGTTTTGATGGTCACGTCAAGCAGATAGCGGCAGGAGGCGCCTACGCCGCCGCACAGGCAGACCAAGATTGGTAGGAATACGGTCATCACGCCTTACCTCCCTTGCTGGTCGTAGCGGCATTCGTATCAGCGGACGCTTCGGCGGATACGTTCGAGGAGCCGGCCAGATGCGTTCCTGCCCACACGCCGGCAGACGCACAAACCAGACCCAGCGCGAACGTCACCAGTAGATAGGCAATGCCGGCCGCCACCTGACCGTCGCGGATTGCGGTAAAACCTTCCAGCGCGAGTGTCGACATCGTAGACAAACCACCGCATACGCCCATGCCGAGTCCGCGACTGGCAAGTTCTTTGGAACGTGCGCCGAACCGGGAAGCGCCGGCCAAGTAAGCGGTCAACCCTGCATAGCAGAAGCAAGCCAGCATGTTGGCCACAAACGTGCCGGTATGGAAGCTGCCAGCCGCGGGAATCTGTGCGAACGCATAGCGGATAGCGGTGCCGATCGCACCGCCGCAGAAGACGACCAACACAATATCAAGATGAATATCGGGGAGCTTGCGCGCCGGGGGAGTGGTCGTGTGCGTAATCGGCCGGGCACCTGCGGATGGGGATTGCGAATCCATAATAGCCTTTCCTGAAACCGCTGAATCCTGCTGAAGACACAACGATTCCATGCAATATCAAATCGTGTGTAGGAACTATCAGCAGTGTGCGGTTCGAAACGAGTTCAGGCGGGTTCCATCGCCGGTTCCTTAGCCTACTCGTGGCGGCGACAACAAACGGCAGCAGTATCTCGGATATTGGCCTATCGCGGTGGATTTCGGCAAGAGACTTCTGCAATGCCGATGAACTTGGTTGCCGTGAGGCGATAAAGCACGTAGATGAATTGCTTGGTTGCTTCCATACCTCGTGGGTATGGCTCAACATGGTTTATGGCTATTGGCTAATACAGATCGATTGTCGTTTAATGGAACATGAGGATAACGGGCCCTAATCGCTCGGTGCCGGAAACAAGGAGTTGTGAATATGTCTGAAACCATGAAAGCCGCGATTTTCGTTGAGCCTGGCAAGATGACCGTGGAAGAAGTGCCAAAGGCGGCACTTCAGCAGGATGATGACATCGTGATTCGCATGGTGCGCACCTGTGTATGCGGCTCTGATTTGTGGTTCTTCCGTGGGCTGAGCGGACAGGCCGCACACAGTCAGGTGGGCCACGAAGCCATTGGCGTGGTCGAGGAGACTGGCGCGGCGGTCGAATCCGTTAAGCCAGGTGATTTCGTGGTCGTGCCATTCCCGTACAGCTGCGGCAAGTGCCCGGTATGCAAGGCCGGCTTCGAATCCGTGTGCCCGCACGGGGGCTACTTCTCCGCTTGTCAGGCCGAATACCTGCGTGTGCCCGAGGCGGACGGCACCGTGGTCAAGGTGCCCGGTTCACCGGAAGATTATTCCGATGAACAGCTCGCATCGCTGCTGACCATTTCCGATGTGATGTCCACCGGTTATCACGCGGCGGTTTCTGCCGAGGTCAAGCCCGGTGACACAGCCGTGGTCATGGGCGATGGTGCAGTCGGCCTGTGCGGTGTGATTGCCGCCAAGATGCGTGGTGCCACGCGCATTATTGCCATGAGCCGTCACGAGGATCGCGCGGCGCTCGCCCGCGAATTCGGTGCGACTGATATCGTGCCCGAGCGTGGCCAAGAGGCTATTGACAAGGTGCTGGAGATGACCGGTGGCTATGGTGCGGACGCGGTGCTCGAATGCGTGGGCTCCAAGCAGTCCTTCGACACGGCGATTGGCCTGATTCGCCGCGGTGGCGTGATTGGTCGTGTGGGTCTGCCGCACGACGTGGAGATCAGCGCCGAAGGCACGTTCTACGGCAACATCGGCATCAAGGGCGGCCCGGCTCCCGTGCGCCACTACGATATTGACGGTGGTCTGCTGGATGCGGTGCTTAAAGGCGAGATTAACCCTGGCCGCGTGTTCACCGCCGAATATGACCTCGACCATATTCAGGACGCTTATGAGGCCATGGACCAGCGCAAAGTTATTAAGGCGTTGATCCGGTTCTAATCGCGTGGTGTGACGGGGTTTACCGCAGTGGTATTTAACGTCCGTATGTATGCGTCCCCTTTGTAGGGCCGCATACATACGGACGTTGTGATGTGTCTGACGCGGTTTACGCTGAACGATTGTGGTGACGCAAACCGGTCACCTGTTACTCGGCGAGCAGTGCCTTGTACTGTGCAGCGGACTGGGCGAGGGCCTCGTCGGTGATGCCGAAAGCGCCGCACGTGGCGAACGGCTTGAGTCAGGTCGCGCCGATGTATAAGCCGTGCCCTCGATCGGAATAAGCAGCTGCTCGATGGGGTAGTGGCCGGGGTGCCGGTCTGGTAGGCCGATTCCGGCGAACCGGTGGACACTGCGCATCGCGTCGGGAACCGTGGCCAAGGCGTACACCAAACTCGCCGACTGCGGCATCATCGACACCGGTGCCGGCCGCGCGGCGCGTGTAAAACGGGTCAAGCCGATTCCCGAACCGCTGGTGCGCGCGGCCAAGACCTATGCCGACGAGGCCCGCCGGCTTGGCGCGAGCCTCGATGACGCCTTCAACGCCCTGTGCGCGCAGTGGTAAAGCGCGCACCGATGCGAAGCCTACACGGGGTGCACCGTCAGCGAAAAGTCGCCGATGGTGCTGACGGTCGAGGGTGAGGCCAGATTGCAGACATCTCGCAAGCAGTACGTGGCATACAGCGGAAGATAGGTTGTTCCGCCGTCCTGCGCAATATTGGAGCGGGACAGCACCACGCCCTGCGAGATGCGATATTCGGCATTGGCCAATACGGCGTCGATGGCGGCGTGCGTGCGGTAGCTGCGCCCCGACTTGACCTCGAACGGCATCACAGAATCGGCGTTCGTGTCAGCGATGAAATCGACTTCACCATGTTTCTTTGCCATGTAGTAATACAGCGGAATGCCTTGCGCCGTCAGCTCCTGAGCAATCACGTTCTCGTAGATGGCACCCAGATTCGGTGAGGAATCATCAAGGTATGCGGCTTGCGCGGTCGGTTGCGGGTATCGTGCCATGAGCATACCGGTATCAGACTGGTACAGTTTGAACTTCGGTGATTGCGCCGTGCGTTTCAATGGTGTTTTCGGCTCGGTGACGCAGTTGGTTTTCAATGCCACACCCGCATCGACAAGCCAAAGAAAATCCTTCTGATTGCGGTCGTACCGAGCACCGGGGCTGATGGAGGAGACGGCGAATCTGCCGTTACCGTCAATCAGCTGAGTGGGGAGCTGGTCGAAGATCTCCTGCACCTGCAATGCGCGATTGCCTGCGTACTGCGAAATATCGTGGCGATATTGCCGGTTCAACTCGTTCTGCACCGCGCGCACAGCCGCCAAATCACCCTTGGTGTCCAGAAAACGTTGCACGACTTCCGGCATGCCGCCGACTACCAGATAGGTGCGGAAGTTCGTCATCATTGCATCGTGAATGTACCGGTCGATTGGCGTGACCGACCGGCAGGATTCTCGGATGTTTTCAAGTGTCGACTTCTGTACGCCGATGGCCCAACAGAATTCCTCAAAATCCATGGGACGCATGGTTTTTTCGATGACCGAGCCAACGGGGTAGGAGCGTACGCCCTTGAACTCAGTGCCGAGCATGGAACCGGAGAACACATAATCGAAACGGCCATCGGCCACCAGAAACTTGACCATGGTCATCACATCCGGTGCCTCTTGCACCTCGTCGATGAAAATCAACGTATCACCGGGAATGAGCGTTGAAGGTGAGAACAAGGTAAGGCGGCTGATGAACTCCTGCACGTCGTTCGCCGATGCGAGCGCTCGGGCCGCCTGCTTGTTCTCGTACAGGTTGATTTCAAGGTAATGGGCGTATTCGTGCTTGGCGAACTCGCGTACCGCGTAGCTCTTGCCGATCTGGCGAGCGCCGGTCAGCAGCAGTGCTTTGCCGGTACCGCTCCGCTTCCATTCCAGCAGATCGTCCGAGATTTTGCGCTCAAGCATGGCAGCTCCTTTCCGAATCCCTTATGAGGGTAGCATTTTCTGCCTTGTATGTGCAAAATGCCGCATTTCAAAATGGGGCTTTGGTGCAAAATGCCGCATTTTAAAGTAGGGTTTTGGTGCAAAATGCCGTGTAAATGGTGAATTGGACGTGCTTGTAAGGGGAGCTGGATGATCGTGCGGCTGGATGACCTTGTAACTAAATGATTGAACGATTGCGCGGCCGTCGTTTGCGTGGCCGCAAAGTTGTGTGGGCTGTTCGCGAATTATGCGCGGTCGGCCGTCATGTGCCTGCGCTTGGGGTGCTCGATAAGTAGCGCTCGCTTCTTGGCGTCCTCGGCGGTCGAAGCCGGTACGCCGTCGGAGGAGGCGTCGATGATGCGCTGCAGGTAGCCGTATAGGGTGTGCAGCTCGTCGTCATTCAGACAGTCCAGCATAGAGGGGCCTGATCAAAACCAGTTCACGAGGTCCTTTTTGCTTTAATCCCCGCTGAGAGCGCGTAGCGCCGGAGGATGATCGGATGCCGCGACGCCGAATCAAGATTCAGCCGCTCGCCGACCAGCCCGACCAGCAAGGAACCGGATTCGCGCATCGGCGGCATGCGCGCTGCTATTCGCGCTGAAACAGCATGGCATGGGTGCGCTGACACCGCGCCGGCGCAAAGGCCATCAGTGAAACTGGGGAATCGGATTGCAGGTGGCGGACGGTGCCCAAGACGAAAGATTCTCGTCCGGCGTTCAGCCGCCGTCGTTGGCCGTGATGATACTGGAGACCATGAAACTCAGGCGGCGGCAGCCAAGGGCGAAGTCGAGAAAGAGGTGACGGCGTGACACTTGAACAGAGGTCAGATAGCGCGGCGGCGGAGCAGTGCCGAGCATGAGCGACGATCAACGGCCGCAGGCGATTGAGGTGCGCGGTGCGCGCGTGCATAACCTCAAGAACATCGACATCGACATTCCGCTGGGCGAACTGGTGGGCGTGGCCGGCGTCTCCGGTTCGGGCAAAAGCTCTCTGGCGCTCGGCGTGCTGTATGCGGAAGGTTCGCGGCGCTACTTGGAAGCGCTGTCCACGTACACGCGCCGTCGACTCAAGCCAGCCGCGCCCAGGTGGACGAAGTGCTGCATGTGCCGGCCGCGCTGGCCCTGCACCAGCGGCCCACTGTGCCCGGCATCCGTTCGACGTTCGGCACGATGACCGAATTGCTCAACAGCCTGCGACTCCTGTTTTCCCGCGTCGCCTCGCACGTGTGCCCGCATTGCGGGGCGCGCAATGAACCGACGCTGAACGTGGCGGCCGGCC
>ERZ779885.2612-NODE-2612-length-16251-cov-6.809089_pt1 | contig 16251 bp, 15 predicted proteins | sample MGYA00511554_ERZ779885 | MGnify/ENA primary metagenome ERZ779885 (study PRJEB29588, sample SAMEA2160998) | human gut metagenome | biome: human gut; feature: human-associated habitat; material: faeces | place: Denmark | collected 2008/2010 ... | reverse complement strand
GCTGGATAGCTGGTAGGAAAGGCTGAGTTTCCCTGTGGTTTGACGGTAGGGGATGGGCTATCAGCGCTATGCTGGATAGCTGGTAGGAAAGGCTAAGTTTGCTTGTGGCCGGAGAAAGAGGAATCGGCTCAACGTTACACAATCAATACCGCAGCATCCATCGTCCCACCAGTACCTGAACACATCTCCACAACCTACAACAATCTGCGTGCCCGGAAAGGGGGAGTGTGAGGGGGAAAAGCGGGCTTCGCAACTTTGAGTGCTTTCCCCCTCACAATTTCTTCAGCTTTGAAAAGCGAAAATTTCAGGCTGCCTGATAAAGGAGACGGGAGTTGTATTCGGAGTATAAATTATAAATACTGGATGCCTGGGATGACAGGTGGGGGATGTGATGAGATATAAGGAAACGATATGAAGAAGCAGACTTGTAATGTTCGTGGTTATGTAAAAAGTGCATATTGCTTTTTGACGGTATTACAGAGTTGCTATGCTGTGTTAAAATATAAACAATGTTAATATAATACAGTTACATTATTCATTTTATAACTATTTGTAAATGTGTTATGCTATCTTCTGATGAGAGATATATACTGAACACAGTCGTATGAAATGAGAGTGTTCATGAATAGCTGGCTGTCCGGGTTGCCGGGGCTTATGTGATGAAGGAGAGGATATTATTATGGAATTTAATCATGGCGTTTTGTTTTCAGATACATATCAGAAGAAGCTGAAGTCTCAGTTTTATTATGCAGATAAGGATCCACAGTATGGCGCGAGACTTTTCTTTGAGAACTCCGGTGGTTCTCTGAGACTTAAGAAGGCTGTTGAGGCTAAGGCTGCGATTGAGGAATTTCCGGATTGTCCGGAGCGTGCCCGTGGCAGGGGCTTTGATCTGGCTGATTATGTTAAGAATGGTACGCAGGAGATCCTTGAGGTTATTTTTGGTGCGAAGAGTGGTGCGCTTATCACTGAGCTGACTGCTTCTCAGACCATGTTCCATGCGGTTGGTACGATCATGGAAGGTGTTGACTGGGGTAAGAACGCAGTTACTTCTGCTCTGGAGCATCCGTCTGCTCATGATGCGGTTGAGTATTACTGTAAAAAGACCGGCAGAGAGTTTCGTGAGGTTCCGGCTAATAAGGTGACTGGTGGCCTTGATCCGGATGAGATCATGAAGTATGTAGATAAGGATACGGTTCTTCTCAGTATTATGGCTGCTTCCAATATTTCCGGTAATATCATGGATATCAAGGAGATCGCACGTCGTGCAAAAGAGATCAACCCGGATATCTACATTGTAAGTGATGCAGTTCAGCATGCTCCTCATGCAGTGATCGATGTTGAGGACTGGGATGTGGATGTCTGCAACTTTGCACCGTATAAGTTCTTTGGTGTACGTGGCTGCGGTTATGCTTATGTTTCTGACCGTGTTGCTGTGATGCCGCATATCAAGCTGACCTGCAAGGATGATAATGTATGGGCTCTTGGTACTCCGGCTCCGGCTAACTTTGCGGCTATGATGGCTGTTATTGATTATGTTTGCAGTATCGGTAAACATTTCCTAGGCGATTCCGCACAGAAATATAATAAGCGTGAGCTTTTTGTTGAGGGTATGAATCACATTCATCTTCAGGAGAGAGCGCTTCTGTACCGTATGCTGGAAGGTACCGATAAGGTTCCGGGGCTTCGTCATATTCCGGGGGTTCAGGTTTATGTGGATATGGAGGATCTTACTTATAAGGATCTGATCGTTGCCATGGGTATCGAGGGTATTGAATTTGCAGAGTGTGCAAGAAGATATCTTGAGCATGGAGTTACTCTGTTCGAGCGTGTAAAGAGCAGCCCGTATTCCAAACGTATTGTTGAGACTCTTGGCCTTGATGGTGCACTTCGTGTTTCTCCGCTCCATTGCCATGGAACAGATGATATCGATAAATTCCTGAAGATCACTAAGGACATTGCTGAAGGTAAATAAAACAGTTTTTGTAAAAAAATGAAACAGGAACCGCCCTTTTCTCATGTTTTGGCATGGAAGAAAAGGGCGGTTTTTTATGGAACTTCTCAAACCGGAAGGCGCAGAGGTGCTTGCAGAATATGAACATTATAACTGGAAAGGATATGCTGCAATAACCAGAAACCAGTATGGAAAAGGTATGGCATACTATCTGGGATGCATGACAGATAATGCCACACTTCAGAATGTGATAAAAGCTGCTCTTGGCGATGCAGAGGTAAAGTTATCCGGTTATGAATATCCGGTGATCGTTCGTGAAGGAACGAATGATCTTGGAAAAACTGTCTGGTATTTTCTGAATTATTCTGCAAAGGAGCAGTCTGTTGCGTATAAATACAGTGATGGAGAAGACGTACTTACCGGTGAGACGATCAAAGCGGAGTCACAGCTGATCATTCCTGCGTGGGATGTATGGATCGTTGAAGTCTGAGAGACTTTTCTTTACCTTGACATCTTCCGTGAGAGTATGCACAATAAGAGTATCATAAACTTGTCGTACAGAAATAAATTATGAAACAAGGGGTGACAAACATGCAGAACATTCTCATTGTAGTAGACATGCAAAATGATTTCATCGACGGTGCACTTGGCACGAAGGAGGCAGCTGCCATTGTTCCGAAGGTGGAGGAGAAGATCCGGAATTTTGAAGGAAAGGTATTTTTTACAAGGGATACCCATGAAACGTATTATCTGGAGACACAGGAAGGGAAAAACCTTCCGGTTCCTCACTGTATCAGGGGCACAGATGGATGGCAGATTCGGGAAGAGCTGGACGCCTTAAGGAAAACAGAACCCATTGATAAAGAAACCTTCGGCTCCACTGATCTTGCCGGGGAATTGACTATGATCGATGAAGATGAAGGAATCGGAAGTATTACTCTTGTGGGACTTTGCACAGATATCTGTGTGATCTCCAATGCTCTGCTGATCAAAGCATCCCTTCCGGAAGTGCCGATCTGTGTTGATGCCACGTGCTGCGCAGGTGTAACACCGGAGAGTCATGAGAATGCACTGAAAGCTATGGAGGCGTGCCAGATCAGGATTATCCGGTAAGAAGGATGAAACCGCAGGAAAGGAGAAAGCTATGAAAAAGAAGCTTCTGAAAAAATTGATGGTCCTTGCGCTGTCCGCAGTAACTGCCTTCAGTGCGGTACCGGCGGCAACGGTAACAGCAGCAGGTAATCCTTATCCTACAACACAGGATGTGGATCGAGATGGCTTATACGAGATCCCCTGCACACGCTTTGCATGGCAGTGCGTGTATGACAGACAGGGAATCGCATTGCCTTCGTGGGGAAATGCGGTAAGCTGGTGGCAAAATGCTATCAATCAGGGCTATGCAGTAGGAAATGAGCCTGTTCCCGGTTCTATTGCTGTATGGAGCGGAGATTATTACGGACATGTTGCTTATGTAACAGCTAATCTTGGAAACAACAGATTTACGGTAGATGAGGGAGGAAGAACGGACAAAGATCAGACATCCTCTCATGGAGTTGCATATGGATATACACTGACCAATGCAGTCGGAGGAAGGCGCCCTTATGATTCTAACAAGGTGCTGCTTGGCTTTATCTATCCGGGCGTTCGTGTACCGGGCAAGCCATATGTGAGCGTGAATCCGGGAAAAGCGAATCAGACCACAACGTTTTCCTGGAATGCAACAAGCTATGCCAGATATTATGATGTATATGTGTATAAAGCAGGAGAATCCAATCCGACGCAATTTCAGTATGGAGTGAATGGAACAAGCTGGTCCTGCACATTGCCGGCGGGGAATTACAGGGTAGCGGTGGCATCTGTGAATCATGCACAGTATGCATATACATTTTCGGATTCTGTGAATTTCACTGTCCAGGCAGCTCCGGTCACACATACACATAACTATCAGAGAGTAACAGTAAAGGCAACCACCACTGCCAACGGATATACACAGGAGCAGTGCAGCTGCGGAAGTATACAGAATAAACAGATCATCTATTATCCGAAAAAAATACAGCTTTCCAGAACAAGCTATACTTATAATGGAAAAGTAAAAAAGCCAACAGTAAAGGTTACAGACAGCAATAATAAGGTGATCAGTGCAGACAATTATACAGTTACCTATTCTGCCGGAAGAAAATATGTTGGAACTTATCGGGTAACAGTTCGGTTTAAAGGCAATTACTCGGGAACCGTTACAAAAACCTTTAAGATCACCGGAAAAGCTCATAAACACAGCTACAAAAAACAGGTGAAGAAAGCAACTACATCCAGGAACGGATATGTCCAGTATCTTTGCTCCTGCGGTGCGGTGACCGGAAAGAAAACAATCTATTATCCGAAGACAATAAAGCTTTCTGCAACAAGCTATACATACGACGGAAAAGTAAAAACACCGAAGGTAAAAGTGACTGGTGCGAATAATAAAACCATCAGTTCCGGCAATTATAAGGTGTCATATTCCCGTGGAAGAAAAAATGTTGGTACTTATAAGGTAACGGTGAAGTTTAAGGGGAATTACAGCGGAACCGTAACAAAGACCTTTAAGATCAAGGCGAAACCTAAAAACTGGGTTTATGTGGATACGCTTCCCAAGAATATTACTTCCGATAAATATACGATCCAGTATAAACACACCTATCAGAAAACAACCTCCAGCTATGTCAACGATGGTGGTGTTTATGAGTCTGTAAGACCACTGGAGACATCTGCTTCCAGACAGCTGGTGGGCTATTATTACTATCATTTCTGCGGACCGAATACCGGAAAGAATGTAAACTTCGCACAGACGGGATCTTATGTACATTTTGACAGTGTGGCAGCCAGTCAGGTAACCGTAGCTGCTTCCGGCGCAGATGGAGATGACCCGAGTATTACCTATTATCTGCTGAACTGGAACGGGAACGGCAGCCGGGTATGGTGCTCCAGCGGAACTACCTGTAACGGCGCCTACGGAAGCCACGGAGCCAGAGGCCAGGCCTGGTACCGCATGAACCAGTACCAGAACAAAAAACTCCAGACTCAGACCACAACCTCCGAAAGTGATTGGACAACCGGTAAAGACAGCACAGCAGTAAAAACCGTTTACCGTTATAAAGCAAAATAGATCATAGATCAGTCATAAATCACAGTCATAAATCAGAAACTCCCTCATGTATCAGAAAAAACTGATATGTGAGGGAGTTTTTTTGCAGAAGGATATTTGTAGTCTGCGCCGTATCTGGTTGATTGCCATAAAATATTGTGTCGAAATACAGAGAAACAACAGGAAGGAAAAATCTTGGATGAAAGATAAAAATATGATATTCTATAAGTATCTTATAAGACTTATTCTAGCCGTATGGCATTCACAGATGTTTCAGATCTGAAACGGAATTTCCATTTTTTATCAGACAAGGAGAAGATTAATTGAATACGAAATTAAAGGCTTATTTTCCAATGATAAGAACCCGCGAGGAGATTTTGCGGGACATTCAGCAGAACATAAATCTGACAGAGAGATTTTATAGCTGGAAAGAAGAACAGAGAGAGGAATTTATGGATTTCTGTACGGGAGTGAAGGGGGTGAAAATGCTGTATGATGCATTTTTTAAGGAAATTATGAATCCGGAAACAGTACCGGAAAGATTAGAGGATTTTCTTGAAGTATTGCTTCAGAGAAAGGTGAAAATTATCGAAGTTTTACCAGGAGATTCTACAAGACTGGCAGATGAGCAGTCTCTTTTGATCATGGATATTCTGGTACGATTTGATGATGGTTCATATTGTAACGTGGAAGTGCAAAAAATAGGTTACGCTTTTCCTGGGGAAAGATGCGCATGTTATTCTTCTGATCTATTATTAAGGCAATATAAAAATGCCCGAAGTACCAGAAAAGAGAATTTTTCCTATAAGGATATAAAAAGTGTATATACAATTGTACTGATTGATAAAAGTACAGGAGATTTTCATAAATATAAAGATAGATACTGCCATATTTTTCAACAGAGATCAGATACAGGATTGGAACTTAATCTGCTTCAGAAATATGTATTTCTTCCGCTTGACATCTTTCGTGAGAATATGCACAATAAAGGTATCACAGATAAACTGGATGCATGGCTGGCATTTTTGAGTATGGATTCTCCGGAAGTAATCGTGAAATTAATAAAAAAATATCCGGAGTTTACGGTCATGTACGAGCACATATATAATATATGCCGGAATGTGGAAGGGATGATGGAAATGTATTCAGAGGAATTAAAGATTCTTGACAGAAACACAGTGAAGTATATGGTTGATCAGATGCAGGAGCAGATTGATAATCAAAAGGAGAAAATTGCAGCTCAGGAAAAAGAAATTCAGATGTTAAAAAGAAAGCTTGAAGAACAGAAATAAAATATAAGATCAGAAACTCCCTCATATATCAGAAAAAAACTGATATGTGAGGGAGTTTTTTTGCTTAAAAAACGGCTTATTTATTTAGATTATAGTTGGTAAATTTCACAGAGCACAATACTCTGTTTCTATAAAAATACCATAAATTTTTCTGAAATTCAAGGTGCAAGTTCCTGAAAACCGGCTTTTTTATCGTGGTTTTTCGCCATATTTTACGGATAATATAGGGCGCAAATATTGTGGTGTCCGAAAAAGGACACTATTCGCCGTCAGTGTCATCGTCAGAGGATAAAAGACCGGCGGATAAAAACTCTTATTTGTGAACAGACTATAAGATTCAGCATAACAGGAGGAAAGATCAATGAGCAGAAAAGGAGAAAACATTTACAAAAGAAAAGACGGACGATGGGAAGCCAGATATATCAAAGAGCATCGGATAAACGGAAGGATACACTATGGCTACTGTTACGGAAAAACATATCATGAAGCCAGAGATAAGGTCAATCAGGCACGTTATGCGCTGATGAATGATCAGCTTCTGCCCGTGAGAGGAAAACGGAATCGCTTTGCAGATTACTGTAATGAATGGCTGTATCTGAAACGAAGCAGCGTGAAACCATCCACTTTTGTAAAATATACAACGATCCTGGAAAAATATATCAAGCCTGATCTCGGGCAGTATTTTTCCGAGGCTGTTTCAGAAATACTTGTAGAACAATTCAGCTACAGGCTTATCCATGAAAGAGGATTGTCACCAAAAACAGTGCGGGATATCCTTTCCGTGCTGCATTCCATTCTGAATTATACAACAAAGCAGAATCCACTGGCAAAACCGGTGGATATCGTATACCCCAGGCAGGATCGAAAAGAAATGCGTGTGCTGACCTGTGAAGAACAGAAAAGGTTTACGGAATATCTTTTACAGGACATGGATCCGTGTAAATTTGGGGTTTTGCTGGCATTGTTGACAGGATTGCGGATCGGAGAAGTATGTGCTCTGAAATGGGAAGATATTTCTCTGGAAAATAAAGTCATCTTTGTACGTCATACCATGCAGCGCCTGAAAAATCTCAATCCTGCAAGTGAAGAAAGGACTCGGATCATAACCGGGGTTCCTAAAAGTGGAAGGTCGGTAAGGATGATCCCCATGAACCAGGATATTGAAAAGCTCTGTAACAAATGGAGAGCAGATGATCTGGAAGCATATGTTCTGACCGGAAAAGCAGGGTATTTCCTGGAGCCCAGAACCCTGCAGTATCGCATGAGGCAATATACGAAAGATTGTAATCTGAAAAATGTTCATTTCCATACTTTGCGGCATAGTTTTGCGACACGGTGTGTGGAGGCCGGATTTGAGATCCGCAGTCTTTCGGAGATCCTGGGGCACTCCAGCACACGGATCACACTGGAATGTTATGTACATTCATCCATGAACCTGAAACGTAAAAATATGGAAAAATTGAGGATCGCTGATACCGGGGAAAAAGAATTTCCAGGAGCCTGAGTTTTTTAATAAACCGTCAAAAACCGCCGTCAGAGAAGAAAGAACCGTTGGATTTACACGGGTCGCAGGGAATCTTTCACAGAGTATTGTGCTCTGCGAAAGAGCAGAAATACCGGCATGGACATGTAATGAGCAGTGCCTGTTTTTGACTGCCATAGCATACAAGAAGGAGGTTTGAAGTATGATACATAATCATTCATCTGGAAAACACCGTCTGTGGAGGAAGGTCCTCGCAGTCTGTATTGCGTTCGCAATGATCTGCAGTGTTTCCATCTCAGCGTTTGCGGTAGAGGCCAGCAGTGAAACAGCCAATGAAAATATTGAAACAGTACAGTCCGGATCCGCAGAGGAAGCAGAAGAGCTGACAGCCACAGAATCGGAAAATGATCAGTCGGTGGATGAATCACAACCGGAAGAACCTGCGGTGACAACCGGAGATGAAAATACAGAGGAACCGACAGATGTTATCGAAGCTCCATCTGAGGATCCGGAGCAGCCGGAAGAGCCATCCGTAGAGCCTGGCGAAGATAGTGAACAGCCCGCAGATCCAACCGTGACCGAACAGCCGGAGGAGCCAACAGTCACGGAACAGCCCGAAGAACCAGCTGCGACACCGGCGGGAGATGCAGATGCATCGGTAGATGAGGTGCAGGATGTGGAGCTGGAAGCGCAGGCGGCTAGGTGGCCGTGGACTACACCAAAACCAACAGTGATACCAAAACAAGCAAAAGCGGCGATTTATTATCTGTCTACACCGGATGGTGTGCCGGGAAGTAATGATACAGAATATTGGAGTCCGGAATCTGATAAAAGCAAGCTACTGGGAGAAATTGATGTAACTAATGCAACATGGAAAGATAACAAAAATGTTGTAGATGATGTGAGTAGTTATATTACTGAATGGCCAGATGGGACGAAGGGGTCGTTATGGACAGTTAAAAGAGAAGATAAAGAAATAAAGGTAGATAATAAAACATATTTCAATTATATTTTGGATTCTATTTGGGAGGCGTATAGAAAGAATGTAAGCGAGAAATTACAAGTAACTGATTTGACGAAAGACGATGTAACAGAAATTACTTTAGTACCATTTAAAATCTCTCAGGATAACAGTACTACAGAAAATCAATATTATCACATTGACTGTACAATCAACATTAAGTGCTCAAAAGTTTTTGTGGCTAAATTTTGGGTGAAGGAACCGGGAAGCAATGATTATAGAGTAGTTGATGCAACAAATTATAAAAAAGATAGTTTCGTTAATAAGACAAGTGAAGTTCAAATTGGTTCCACCCAAGAAATTGATGGAATAACGTATATTCTGGATGGCTGGTATCCGGAAAGTGATCCAAACGGGAATGATAACAGCTCAAAAATTTCAAATGAAAAGTGGCCATATTCTCCAAATGAAACAGAATTAGCAGATGGTACCGTAAATTTTTATGCTCACTACGCACCGCTTTATACGTCAGTAGATATCAAAAAAAATGTAACTGGAAATATGGGAGATAAGAGTAAAAAGTTCAACTTTATAATTTCTGTAGTAAATGGAAATACTAATCTTCCATTTGAAATCGGTGGGACACAGTATACAGGTTCAACGACAATTACACTGTCAGATAAACAGACAACAAGACTGACACAGGTTCCAGTTGGAGCAACCGTAACGATCACAGAAGATGATTATTATAGCAACGATAGATATACGCCTTCCTATACAATAGACGATAATCCTTCTGTTTCGAATAATAGAGAGGCGAAAATAACATCTATTTCAAGAAGGGATAATGATGTTTCTCACGAAGTTATCTTCACCAACAGTAAAGACGCAATCCCGGACACTGGGCTGGATCTCAATACAACACCATACATTCTGGCATTATGTATCGTAGCTGCCGGAGCAGGTGTGCTGTTATTCAGGCGCAGGAAGCGTTGGAGTTGAAGGCGGTTGTGATGAAGAAGAAACGGTCAGGAAAAAAAGGAAGCTGTAATGCTGGAGCAGAGCGGTTTCCGCAGACAGAGGCGTTAAATCATGAGCACGAAAAGCTGAAGGAGTGGTTCCGGACGGTCAGGTTTCGGAAGGTGCTGTTTGGCGGAGTGGATGAAATTCATCTCTGGAAAAAGCTGGAAGAGCTGAATCAGATTTATGAAACATCCTTAAGCACAGAACGTGCACGGTACGATGCACTGATCGCTGACCATCAGAAAAGCTGTGATGCCATGATTCGCAAATATAAGGAACTTGCTGAAAGAGGGACTACCGGACAGGATACAAATGTCTGATCTGTTCACAGGATATAGTTCCAGAGAAGAGGTGCGGAGGTGATGCGTGCTGAAAAAGATCAAACCTGTTCTCAGACAATCCGGAAAAGAAGATATTCTACAGAAATAAAGGAAGGCTACATCCGTCTTTTCTGGCGGATCGTGTTGATCGTGGCCGTTGGCTGGCTGCTGTTTACACAGGTTTTTCTTATAGGCCAGGCACCGGATAATGAAATGTTCCCGGCAGTGGAGGCCGGAGATCTTCTCATCGGTTATCGGCTGGAACAGAATCTTGAAAAAGAAGATGTTGTCGTGTATGAAGCCGGCGGCAAAACTCATGTAGGGCGTATCCTGGGATGCGAAACCGATGTGATCACAATGGATGACACAGGAACGCTTCTCGTAAACGGAACAGCCCAGACAGGAGAAATTGCATTTCCTACATATGCAAAGGAAGGGATCACATATCCCTATACAGTTCCGGAAGGCAGTGTATTTATCCTGGGAGATTACCGAACCCATGCAAAAGACAGCCGTGAATTCGGCCCCATCTCCACGGAGGATGTAAAAGCAAAAGTGATCACTATACTTCGAAGAAGGGAACTGTAAAAAATTAACTGTTCTCCCATTTCTGAGAGAACATAACAACAAATGTATAAGCTGCTTTTTATGAGCTTATAAATAAATTTATATTTCTAGGAGGATTTTCTTATGAAAAAGACAAAGAAACTGTTAGCATGTTTGATCGCAGCAGCCACCATGTTTACCATGGGAAGTACGGCGTTTGCGGAAGAGACAGTCAACAAAGCACAGACGCCTGTAGAAGGTAAAGTTCAGTTTACTAAAGAATATGAGCTGATCGGTGAAGGAAGCTCACCTGCAGAAACATTTAATTTTACTATTGAGAATGCAGGAGTTACAGATGCAGCAGAGAAGGTAAATGTAAAGAATATGCCAACACCAACAGCTGGATCTGTTTCTTATACAAAAGAAGATGGTGCTACTATAGACGGTAACAAGAAGACTGTTGATGTAACTCTTCCAGCTTACGAAAGTGTTGGAGTTTATACTTACACAATTAAAGAGACAGCAGGAACTACAGCAGGTGTAGACTACGATACAGATTCTGTAACAATGAAAGTCACTGTAGTAAATGGTGAGACATTAGGAACATTTAAAGTAGAGTCTGTTTCCTTTGCAAAAAATAAAAACAAACTTGCAAATGATGAAGCTGCATTTAATAACACTTATACAGCTAATAAATTAGAGGTATCTAAACAGGTAACAGGTAATCTTGGTGACAAGTCTAAATATTTCGATTTTACAATTACTTTAACAGGAAAAGATGAAAAAACAGCATATGATAAAAATGGTTATACAGTATCAGGCGGTTCATATGATGAAAATCCAACATTTATCAAAGTTGGTGCAACAACAACATTTAAACTGAAACATAATGATACAATCACTATCGCAAATCTGCCAAAAGATGTTACTTACACAGTAACAGAGACTGCAGTTGATAAATATAAAACAACGGTAAATGGAACAGATGGTAATAAAGCAGAGGGAACAACTACTGCAGTCAAAGCAACTCAGGCATTTGTAAACAGCAAAGGTGGCAACATCGACACCGGCATCAACCTTACAACCCTCCCATACATCCTCGTATTCGCAGGCGTGATCGTAATCGCAGGTGCAGCATTCATCACCAGAAGACGTAAATACGAAGACTAATGATCATCCAGGCAGCAGAGAGGAGGCAGTATGAACGCATCTAAGTTTTTTCTGAAAGCAGCCAACTCTCTGGTTACTGCCATTGTAGCATTGTTTCTGATCCTGGCGGCGGCGTATTCCGGGTATGCACTCTGGGATAACGCACAGGTCTATGGCGCTGTGGACGACATCCAGTCCCAGCTCTTAAAACTGAAACCCGACCCGGAACAGAAAGACGGAGGCACTTCTTTTGAAGAGCTCCGCAAGATCAATCCGGATGTCTGTGGATGGATCACACTGGACCACACAAAGATCGACTATCCGATCCTTCAGGGAGAAGATAACCTGACTTACATCAACACCGATGTATACGGTGATTTTGCTTTGTCAGGAAGCATCTTTCTGGATTCCGGCTGTGACAGAAATTTTCGGGGGAAATATTCTCTTCTGTATGGTCATCACATGGCAGAGCATAAGATGTTCGGAGATCTGGATCTTTACAGAAAAAAGAAATTTTTCAACAAAAACACCACAGGTACGTTGATTTTGCCTGACCGTTCCTGCAAGCTGGAAATTTTTGCATGTATGCAGGTTTCCGCATCTGAGGATTCTATTTTTGCAACGGGAAAATGGCAGGGGGGACACCAGCGGGCTTGTGGATTTTGTCAGAAAGAATGCAGAAAATATCCATCAGAAAACCATGGATCAGATTGGAAAGTCCGAAGATTTTTCCCAGATACTGGCAATGTCAACCTGCTCTTCGGAATTTACAGATGCAAGAACAGTTCTTCTGGCGGTAATGAAACCTTATTCGCCGGAGACGTAAGGAGGGGATGAAGACGAATATACGAAAATTTCCGGCAGTGCTCCTGCTTGCGGTTCTGTGCCTGACAGTTTTTCCGATTTCAGCTATGGCAGCTGGAGTTGCGGAAGTAAAGATTCCTGTCAGCGTGGAATTGTCAGGTGAGAAGCCATCTCCGGACGAAACTTATACGATCATTCTTCAGGGTGAGGACGAAGCACCCATACCGGAAGAAAATACGATCACGGTCACAGGTGCGGGGAAAGCAGAATTTCCTGCAGTGGAATATTCTGTTCCTGGCGTATACACTTACAGCGTTTCCCAGCAGCCTGGAAAGCTGGAAAACGGACATTATGACAATACCGTTTATTATGTGAAAGTAACAGTAACGAACGGAGAGTCCGGTGATCTGGAAGCAGTTGTGGCTGCACATACCGATGCACAGATGAACAGCGAGAAACAGGATATCGGCTTTGTGAATTCCTACGATCCTGTGGATACGCCGACACCTGCACCGGAAAATACACCGACACCACTTCCGGAAAAAACTCCGACTGCAATGCCGACCAGAACTCCGGCAGCGACCATAACGAACACGCCGGTAAAACCTGACAGCAATCCGCCTGCTTCCGGAACTTCTTCCTATACAGGAAATACAGGTTCCAGTCATGTAAAAGCTATGCCAAAAACAGGAGATAACACAAACCTCGCAAAATGGATCGCAGTGATCTGCGTTTCCGGATGCGTGGTATTACTGGCAGCAGTATTTGTCAGAAGAAAAAAGAAAACGGATAAATAACAGGATCCGGACAGCGGTGCGGCAGGAAAAATTTCTACCGCATCGCTTTTTTTGACGAAATGTGAGGGACAGAGGATGGCAAACGGACTTAAACTGGAAGGTCAGAGATTTGGTCATCTGACGGTACTGAAAAAACTGGATGAGCGGGAAAACAGATATGTTGTATGGCTGTGCAGATGTGATTGTGGAAATGAGATAAAAGTAAATACCAGACATCTGATGCGTGGGACTGTAAAGGACTGTGGATGTATTCCGCAAAACAGTTCTAGGAGAGGCCTGGTGGCAGAAGACCTTACAGGCCGGCGTTTCGGGAAACTTGTGGCAGTAAAAAAACTGGAAAGTAAAAACGGCAGGACCAGGTGGGAATGCCGCTGTGACTGCGGGAATATGCATATTTCCACTGCACACAGCCTGAAAGCCGGAAAATGTACCAGCTGCGGCTGCGGCCATTATGTCAGAGGACGCGGGATCACCGACATCAGCGGACAGCGTTTCGGGCGGCTGACTGCTCTCTATCATACAGATAAAAGGAGCAAAAAGGGCTCTGTGTTCTGGCATTGTCGGTGTGACTGCGGAAATGAAGTGGATGTGACAGAGGATGGCCTTCTTCATGGTAATTACAGAAGCTGTGGCTGTCTGAGACAGGAGATATGGAAGGAGCTTCCCGGGCAGCTGCATATGGTAGATGGAACCTGTGTGGAGATGCTGGAAAAAAGAAAGCACCGCAGTGATAATACCAGCGGATTCCGTGGCGTCTATCAGCTGCGGAATGGAAAATACCGTGCTACCATCGGATTCAAGGGGAAACGATTTTATATCGGAACTTTTGTGGATTATCAGGATGCGGTCCAGGCGCGCCAGGAAGCGGAAAATACTATCCACGAGGGCTTTGTCCGTGCCTGGTACAGTTGGAACCGGCAGGCAGAAAAAGATCCCGGCTGGGCCAGAAATAATCCCCTGGTATACGAGATCCAACGGATCAACGGAGAGTTTCAGGTGACAACGAATATGAAAGAAAAAGAACTGCTGAAGTAAACTGAATATTCTTGCATAAGCTGTCGCATTAATGTGCTACAGCTTATTTTTTTGAAAAATACCGATAAAAATGTGGACAAAACCGAAAATAATGGTTAATATATACACATGCCTAAAAATCAAAAAAATGAAAATTATACGAAATATATAATATAAACCCGGAACGGATAAAAAACATATAGACATATTTACAAATCGACATCGCGGATATCAATACCGGAAGAAGTGGTGAAATAACGGGAGGAAGAGAATATGCTGAAATTTTTTAAAGGAAAAGATAAAGGAAATTTAATCTATGCACCCTGCAAGGGTAGAGTGGTTCCCCTTGCGGAGGTTCCGGACCCTGTCTTTGCGGATAAGGTACTGGGTGACGGTTTCGCCGTGATCCCGGCAGACGGCAGGATATATGCTCCGGCAGACGGTGAGGTGGCAATGGTATTTGATACGCTTCATGCAGTTACGCTGACAAGCACTCAGGGCGCGGAAATACTGATACATATCGGACTGGATACAGTCACACTTAAGGGCGAACCCTTTAAAGCGCACGTTGCAGCAGGTGACAAGGTTAAAAAGGGTGATCTTCTGATAGAGGCTGATCTGGACAAAATTGAGAAAGCCGGTTTAAACACGATTATCCCGGTTCTGATCTGCAACACAGATGATTACGGAAAGATAAGCCTCCAGAAGGAGGGGGATGTTTCGGCGGATGAAGCCGTCCTCAAGCTTTCATGATCATCTTCATGCAGCTGACAGGCTTATAGCAGCCCGGAGATAGTAGCAATTTTCGGGGTGTTATAACCGGAGTGATCCGGTCAAATATATTTATTTTAAGGGAGGGGAAATATATGAAATTTCTTCAAAAACTGGGAAAAGCGTTAATGCTTCCGGTGGCAGTACTGCCGATCTGTGGTATCCTCATGGGTATCGGATACTGGTTATGTCCGGCAACTATGCAGGGTGGAGACATTCATGGCACAGCCAATCTGATCGGTCTGTTTCTGGTTAAGGCAGGCGGAGCTCTGATCGACAACATGGCAATCCTTTTTGCTATCGGTGTTGGTGTCGGTATGTCAGAAAAGAATGACGGAACCGAGAGTATGAAACTTTTTCTGTAAAATAATGTTTATAAGGTTCTTCTATGATACAATAAATATCATTAGGAGGGCCTTTTATTATGGCAAGACAAAAGAAACCTGTACATCGTGTACAAATGACAGAAGGAAAACGAAACATCATCCATCAGCTCCTGGAAGAGTACGATATCCAGTCTGCAGAAGACATTCAGGATGCGCTCAAGGATCTTTTAGGCGGCACCATTAAGGAAATGATGGAAGCTGAAATGGATGATCATCTTGGTTACGAAAAATCCGAACGCTCAGATAATGATGATTATCGCAATGGTTATAAGCGGAAACAGGTCAACAGCCGGTATGGCTCGATGGAAATCGAAGTGCCACAGGATCGCAAATCAACGTTTGAACCACAGGTTGTGAAAAAACGTCAGAAAGATATTTCCGATATTGATCAGAAGATCATTTCCATGTATGCCAAAGGAATGACTACCCGGCAGATTTCCGAAACCATCGAAGATATTTATGGCTTTGAAACTTCTGAAAGCTTTATTTCTGATGTGACTGATAAGATCCTGCCACAGATCGAAGACTGGCAGAACCGGCCACTGGACGAGGTCTATCCCATTCTCTACATTGATGCAATCCATTATTCTGTAAGGGATAATGGCGTGATCCGAAAGCTTGCTGCTT
>ERZ779885.2608-NODE-2608-length-16263-cov-8.830824_pt1 | contig 16263 bp, 18 predicted proteins | sample MGYA00511554_ERZ779885 | MGnify/ENA primary metagenome ERZ779885 (study PRJEB29588, sample SAMEA2160998) | human gut metagenome | biome: human gut; feature: human-associated habitat; material: faeces | place: Denmark | collected 2008/2010 ... | reverse complement strand
CTTGTCGCCCTTTTCACCCTGTATGCCCTGTGCGCCGACTACAACGCCGAGATTTTCTACGCGGTTATCGGAATAGGTGAGCACCAGTTCCCCTTTTTGGTTGATTTCGGATTTGGTTACACTGATACCATCCTTACCGGCCGCGCCGGTGTCACCCTTGTTACCCTGCGCGCCGGTCGCACCGGTGTCTCCTTTGTCACCTTTTGCACCGATGACATTGCCGAGGTTATCACGCTGGCCGTTGGAGTAGGAGAGCACCAGTTCGCCTGTCGAGGTGATGTCTGCGCCGGTCACACTGATGCCGTTTGCACCGGCCGCGCCGGGATCGCCCTTGTCGCCCTTTTCACCAGCGTCACCTTTGTCGCCCTTGGCACCGATAACATTGCCGAGGTTGACGGAATTGCCGTCCGAATAGGTAAGCGAGTTCTCCACTCTCATTGATGGCAGAGCGCACGACGCTGATACCGTCGTCGCCCTTTTCGCCTTGTATGCCCTGTTCGCCTTGGACGCCCTGTACGCCGGTGTCGCCTTTCTCGCCCTTGGCTCCAATGACATTGCCAAGGTTGGCAGTCTGCCCGTTTGTATAGGTGAGTACCAATTCGCCGTTTTCATTGATTACAGAGCTGGACACGCCAATGCCGTCGTCGCCCTTGCTGCCGACGACCTTATCCAGATTGACCTGGCTTCCGTCCGAAAAGTCCAGCACAAGCTCGCCGTCCACATTGATAGCGGCAGCGCTGATGCCGACGCCGTCTTTCCCATCGGCTCCGGCCTCTCCTTTTTCACCCTGTTCGCCTTGAATACCTTGAGCACCAGTTGCACCGGTGTCACCTTTTTCGCCCTTTTCTCCCTGTGCGCCATCCAGCCCCTTGATAAGCTCCATCAGCTGATCGTACACGTCTGGCGTGGGGTTGGCGGGAGCGCCGCTGGGCGTGGTGACGGACGGTAGCACCCGCAGGTCCGCCGCCCGGCTGGTGTGCAGGTCTCCGGCGTACAAGCCCACGGATGCCCACCCCGGCGTGCTGAGCGTCGGCAGAGCCGCCGTGTCGCCGGCGAATACCACGTCCTGATAGGTGCCGTCCGCCAGGTTCACCCGCATGGTTTTGGTGTCGTAGGGGGTCCACTCCTGATCCAGGTCCCACGCCACCGTGTAGTCGCTGTTGCCGCAGATCACAGTCCCCGTGCCTCCGGCCCGCTTGTCCCGAATTTTGATCTTGATTTCAGGCATTTGCATCATCTCCCTTCGGATACGCCCGCACGCGGCGGAAAAGTTGCACCCGCTGTTGCCGTTTTCTTCTATTGTAACGGATGCCGGCCCGGCATTTTTTTCAACTTTCCCAAGCGTTTGGGATTCTCACTCCCACGGCGTGCCCTTGTCGCTCCAGGTGGAATTTTTCAGCGCCAGCCACATGGCCTTCTGCTGGCTGGGCGTCAGGCCCATGGACTGGATATAGGCTACGTACTTGGCCTTCAGGGACCCGGACACGGTTTTGCCCTCCGCATCCTTGTCGCTCTCCAGGGTGGCCACATACTCCATGGCGGTGCTCAGCGTGTCATAGCTGATGCCAGCGGGCTTGGCGTAGCTGTTGTACGCCTCCCGCAGTTTCTTGCTTTCATAGGTCTTGCACTTCAGCCCCGGCCACACGAAGCCCACGCTGTTGTTGTAGACGGCGATGACCTCCCGGGTGGCCGCCGACAGCGGCAGCCCCGACAGCATGGCCACCGCGCCGCACATGTCAGACCATCTCACTGAACTGACCGGTCACGCGATATATTGCGGCTTTTCCCGTATCTGTGAAAAGGCGGGTGTTCCGCATTATCGGTTCCATGACCTGCGCCATGTGAACGCCTCTGTTATGCTGGAGGCGAAGATACCGGACAAGTACAGCACCAAGCGCATGGGGCATGCCACGCCCAACATGCTCAAGACCACATACCAGCACATTTTCCGCGAGGACGAACGTCTATATGACGATGTCATTGAGGAGGGGCTGGAGGCTATCCTTCACCCGGACAAGTAGTCCGGTTTTCGTGTGCATTTCCGTGTGCATTTTTTCTGCAAATATGCACACGAACTGTAAAATCCTGTGGCATTTTGCAAAATCGTAAAGCCCGAAAACCCGCATGGATAAAAGGAAAAGACCAGAAACCGACGTGGCTTCTGGTCTTTTCTTTTGGTGGACCTGGGCGGGCCAAATAAGAACTTGGCCTGTTTTGCCGGCGGATTCCTCTTCTGCATTGCCCTATAATATGTGTCCTAGGATTATACTTCGGCAATCGGAGTACTTGCCTCTAAAAAAGGAGTAGTATCCAATGCCATTTTTGTCTGGAGGATATCTGCACGCTGTCCTCGAATAATCGCTAAGACTGGTGGGATATTGTAGCATTGATTGTCTGCTAAAAGCCATCTATTGTGCCACTTGAATCCGTTGTCAGTAATTACTCTCCAACTCAATTGAATTGACCGTGTGGACAATTCACTTTTCAATGCAGCATAATCCAATTTAGCACTTTGGGTCACATTATCACTGCCAGAAATGATGGTAACAGATGAAACCCCTTCAAAAGGCAACCCGTCCAGAAGTATTTCCAAGCCCTCTTTACGGAAATGCTTATCAATCCAGAATATGGAACCGCGGCAAGCTTGTATTACCTTGCGAAGATTATAAACATTACTGAAAGGTGTACTTGGGTCAATATAGTATTGGTGGATTGGTGTTTCTCCGCAAGCAACCTCCTTTACAGAGAACTGCTTGTTTCTCTTGTCGTAAACAACCACACCGAATTTGTTCAGAAGTGTCAGAAGTGAAATTACTTCTCCATATTCAATTTCTCTGTCTGCAATACTGTGATAATTCAGTAATGTCCTCAGCTGCTCAACGGACTGTTTACCACGACCATAAAAAACTTGTCCCACCAAATTGACCACTGGGTTTTTCAGCAGCTTCTGCTTCAAGACTTCATTGGCATTGGAAATGTCCTGATGGATATACATGAGTTCAAATAGGGCTTTTCCATCTGGGGTGAGACGGAAAGTCGCTCCGTCAATAAGCTCGGCGCTCAAGAAGAAACCAAACACTCCACTGGGGACGGCCTTTTCCTCCTGCAAACGAGAACTACGGAATACTGGAATTCCATCAGCTGTACTTATGCAGTCAAACATCGTTCCCAAATCATAGAGCGCATCTCTAATACCTTTGTCGTTAAGGCAGAGAATATATTCGTGATTACTCATAGATAGGGCATCTGACATGGTCATTCCACTCCGTACACTTTTTTGAACATGAGCGCAATCATAGCCTTTACATACTCGGCATCATCCCGCGTTGCGTCGATAGGCATATACAAGATGGCTCTGCGTTTGTCGCCAAAAGAAATGTTCAAAGGAGCTGCAAACTCTTCGTTGAGGGGTTGTAAAACGTTCTCAGTATCCAGCGCTGAAGTAGCAATGTTACAGTGAGTCACATCAGCCTCTTTTTCGGCAGTATCGGAGGACATCTGGGATATTTCGGGGGTAAGATCCAAAATTCCATTTTTAACGGCACCAATCTCTGCGGCTGTTTTTATAAATGTGGTAGCGGCCACCTTTGCAACTGCGGGAAGAATACCGTAATGATTGACCAAAATATTCTCCAGGGTTTGGGGCTGTGGTATTGATTGGCCAGTATACTCAGAGATCAATTCTGCATACAGCTTAGGAGCCTTAAAACACTCGAACTTGAGAGCTTGCAACTCGGACGCCCCCTCTGTGGGCCGAGCAAACCGTCTTGCAGGCTCCAAAAACGAAATGGTTTTACCAGAAGATGTGGAAATAAGTCCGTATTGTCTTGCAGAACTAAGTGTGTACTTAAAAGAATTTGTTGTTGCCTTAACGCCACATGTTTCGGCGGCAACATCATACGAAATGGGCTTGTTTTGGGGATAGTCCCGGAATTTTTCTACAAAAGCAACCGCAGCGTCCAGAGTAACTGCAGGATATTCCCTGCTCTTTGGTTTGGATTTCTTTTCGTTGGCATCCATATTGCCACCTCCATTTACTTTGTAGTTCATATATTAGCACAATTTAGTGTCTGTGTCAACACATGGCAGAAACTCGTTTATGTTATTTTAACACAAATGTGTGTTTCTTCAGTTGTCGTTCAATCCAAACTGAATCGACCACAGCTTTTTCATGTATAGCTGCTCATACTCCAATACCTCATGCTTATCCCTCTTGATGGGGAACACTTCCAAAATAGAATACTGGAAATTGTTGCAATAGTCAGCATCGGCGGTGATAAGCTCCTTGAGGCGCTTGTTGCTGCCGTGTTTTGTTCGGGCGTACTCGCTCCATCGTCCCCAGATGCCGCCCTGCTCACCGCTGGCGGAGCCGACATAATGCTTGCCTGTTTTAGTATCAGTAATGAGATACACCCCGGCCACAGCAGACAGCTTTTCTTCCCATTCTTTGTAGGCCGCTTTGTTGTAGACGATTTTGTGGAGAGTCTCAAAGGAAAGCAACACCTTATCATAGCTGGTAAAGCTGATTTCAGACACAGTGGGGCGGATTTCCAACAATTCCTTTTTTGTCGTCCCGTTCTGACACCAGTTGATCGTCCCCTTCCCCCAGTCAATTACAAGGCGGTCTTTCATATCAGCAAGCAAATCTGTTTTGACTAGCTCATATACCACAGACTTATCCTCAGCCATACCACTATCCGGTGTAAAATCTTCCGGGAATTGTGCGCGGATATATGGCTTGGAATCACCAACGCGATAGCAGCCCCGAAAAACGCCATTTGTTCCTTCTGTTCCTAAAAAGCTGATGACCATATCACAATTCCGAAACCGAGCATGGTTTTGAACAGATTGGTACAGTTCCAGATACCCCCGCTCATAGTTAGCCGCAACTTCTTCCTTTGTGAGATTGTGACGAATCAGTTTGACCCTGTCCCAGTTGATTTGTTTTCCCGCCAACAACTCTTGAAATTTCATAATGTCCCGCTCCTCTCCATGTTTTAGAGAAATTCTATCCACATCTTAAAGCATCTTTTGGCATAGCGCAACAGATTACACGCAAAAATATAAGTGTAAAAATCGCGTGTATTTAACACATGCTTTTTCGTTTATACTTGTGCCAAGAGGTGAGGCTATGTTCAAGGTCAGCAAACCCGAAATGGTCAATAAAACATTCCGAATGCCGGCAGAACTGGTCGAGCGGTTGAATGTCGTAGCCCAGGCCCAGAAGGTTTCCCTGAACAATCTGGTGTGCCAATGTTGCGAGTATGCGCTTGATAATCTGTCGGAGCAAAAAGAGGATAAAGAATAGCGGCCATGCCACGGTAAAAGTGACATAGCCGCTATTCTTTTTTACGGTATAAAGGTTTTTAAGGCTGAAAACCGTACTTTATCACCTAAAAAGTCTTTTAACCGCGCAAACGCTTATTTATCGAAGAACAATGGGTTGAGTATGTACCCATTCCCACGTGGCCGCCCTCCTGTTGGTGCAGAATATGTACGCTCTTTCAGATACCCGTATTCAATCAGGAGTTCAATAGAGGGTATGGTATCTTCTACACGGGGGAATTCTCCCCGACACAGACGATGAATTTGGTATCTGGTCAATTCCCGCTTGTCTTGCCCTTGAAGCCTCTTTAGAATTCTCTTTGCTCCCCTCAGAGCTTTATCCGCGCCCATAATGGAGTAGGCACATAATGCGTGTTGCAGGAAATATTTTGCAATTCTAATAGCCCGTTTTGCGGTGCTTGGTGACATGGCGATTTCACTTGCGGTTTCCTTGTATTGGGCGCAGTGTAAAAGTCCCGCAATCCGAAGCGTATTCCCAATGAATTTTGCACCCCACCCTTCCATGTGCTCCAGATTATCAACAAGCTGAGGCTCAAGCCAATCAAAAAATTCTTTTATGTGGTGATAGGCACCGGGAGACAGTCGAATTCGTTGTGGAACACCGTTTGCAGGAACGGGGATTTCCAGCAGGGCAAGAATCAGCTTCATGTATTCCGCCTTTAATTCTTTTGGCAATTCAGGAGTGTCAAAATGTCTGGTTCCCATCTTCGATTTCGGCCTGCAATACAGGATTCTGGCCGTCAGTCCTCTTGACTTAAATACCTCATTTCCCATAAGCCCTTCCAATACATTGTCCTGAGCAGATAACAGCATTGTCAGTGCTGGGTCATTGATAACTTCACTTTCCCGGCCCTTTCTGTCCACCCGAATTCTGTCACCGCTATATGCCTTTAGCAAAGTATCAATAGAAATATTATTGTAATATCGTCCAGCTAAAGTATCAAATAAGCCTCCTTCTGTTGAGATAATGGTCATGAGTCCCTTGTTTTCAGCCAGCAAGGAGGTCAACGCTTCTGCTGTAATATCATCTGCAATCAAGCGGAGTGGTTTGGCTCGATTGTGTTCCAACTCCCTGCATCTTGCTCTGAGCTTGGTAGCTTCATCTGTTTTTCCGTCCCGCTCCAACATATCAATTTGCTTTTTCCAACTGCTCAAGTTGGCTTGATCGGCCTCCATCAACTCCTGTATGCGCTGATTCTCTCTGTCCTCATATTTGTATATGGGGCGGGTCATCATGCGAACAATTGGGCTTTTCCGCTCACCTGAATTGGCTATAATGAGGATATAGAGATTGAGCGGTTCATCATAGCCCGATTTGGCATGAACGATGAATTTCCCTTGCAAAGCACAGGAAAGCACAGCGAGAGCGCAGACCGCCGCCATGTCAACTGGCGTTTCCGTATTTTCCGCAACCGCTTTCACCCAGTCACATAACAGAGCAGGAAGTGCGTCCACCGGGAAAGACGGCAGTTTCACTTCGTCAAAGGGTATTGGTGTGCTCCACTTAGGTTCACACAACTCGTTCTTCAATTTATCAATAGCCTGTGCAGTGGTAAGGCCCTCCGTGTATTTCAAATAGTCAATAATACTGCCGCCTTTATCCATGGAACGGCAGCAAAATGTATTGGTTTCCTCCACATACATCAGATTATCATGGTGCCTGCAAATTTCGCAGTTATGAAATACCACTCCCTTGCTAGTACGGCGAAATCCGCCGTTGCGCTCTTTCAAATACCCGAATAAATTAAAGTTCCGCACCAGTTCGTCCAGTTCGGAATCCGAGCGCATTTCTATGTGGCTAGAATGGCCTCTACGGTGTTCGTCCGGTCGGGTGGGGAAAGAGACAGCCTCGATATTCTCCCACGAAATACGCCCATTCTCGCTGATGAGTTTTGCGCTTTTATTCGTGCCGTGGAAAATGCGGTCGGCATTGACGCAGTTTTTGTCACTCTGGGGAAACAAATTGACCAGCGTTTCCATGATATGCTTCCGCATACCTTCATCGGTGATGGGTTTGTCCATGACAAAGGCAAGGCGGAATTTGGGATGTTCTTTTGTATGGCTGAATGTCTGATAGTAGAAAGCAAGGGGCAGACCGTTGTCGCGGCAAATGGTTCTTGCGTCTTTGATACGGAGTATCGGCCCATCCTCCTCATTATCAATATCGACCATAAACAGTTGCTGTTCCTGCCAGTCCTTTGCGGACATACCCTCCATGATTCCGGGGCTGATGGAGTGGCCTGTTTTGATTTTCTGCACCAGTTCTTCCAGCGTAACAAGGGAAGGGCTGGTGCCTTTTTGCAGTCTGCTTTTGATTCCCCCTATCTCCTTGCCGGAGGGCTTTTCATCATAGCCCTTTGGATCTATGTGTACTCTGATCTTCATCATTTGCATCCGCACCTTTCTCTTCAAGCAAAAATTGTTCATATTCCTCTTGGTGGGTCTGAATGTAAGCAGACACATTTTTGTAAATAGCTCGCGCGAAAATTTGGGCCTGTTTTTTGCTGATTACAACATCTGACTGCTCCACTCATATCACCACCTCACCATTGGAATTACATCGCTAATTATATCTCATGATTTTTCTATTTACTTCTGTTGAAAATTAGTTTATGATATAACTTGAAAAGAAATATTTTAGGAGTTGAAAATATGTATTATAGATTGTGCATTGTTAGGGAAGATGGAATGGTGACAGCAGAATTTCAAGACCCGGAATCTGGCTGGCGAAAAGGCTTTGATATTACCACTGTTATTGGAGATTACTTGTCTACGGAATGCAAAAGGAAAGGAAAACCAGGCCGTCCTCAAACTTATTATCAGTTAGATGGGCACATTTTTGATGAAGCATGGAGCCGTGCAGATCCAGCTTGGATGGATTACGGTGTGGAGGATATTAGAGAATCTTTTAAGTTTCTGAAATGTGCTTTGGAACTACTCAATGCTTCAAATCTCTCTTTTTTTAAGAAAGAAGCCATGTTGAATGTGCTGCGAAACGAATCCAAACTACGGTTAAATTTCCAAGCAAATATGTGTGATACAGAGGTATTTGAGGCAGACGGTGTTAAAAGCTTTAATAGGCCAATCAGTTGCTTTGACAAGTTCTCAAAGCCCAAAAGCAATGTAGAAGATATTGATACTTGGTTTGAATATGAGTGCCTTTCCGTCTCTGATATGGTAGTGGCTATCATTCACTATTACATGGTGTACGGTTTCAAAGTAATACCCTGTAAGCATTGCGGCCGGGTATTTGCAACACAAAGCCTCAAAACGGTATATTGCAATCGAATCAGCCCTTATAAAAATGATTTTTCTCAGAAGAAGAGCCGTCCAGAGCCATGCAAAGATACGGTCAAACGTGAAATCCAGTTTCTGTGAAAGAAGAAAGATAGACTGCTTGACCGCATTCGGAATAGCTCTGATGTCATGCGTGGATATACGGAAGATGTTTATGACAAGCTCCGTCAGGAATGCTCTCAATATATGGATTTAGTCAGTAAAGCCCCAACCCCTGAAAATTTTGAGAAATTCAATTATTATCTTGAATGTGTGGCACAGAAGAAGGAGTGGAAAAGATGAATGTCGTAATCTATGCCCGCTACTCTTCTGATCGCCAGACCGAACAGAGTATTGAAGGACAGTTGAAAGAGTGCTATGAGTACGCACGGCGCAACGGCTATGCCGTTGTAGGCGAATACATTGACCGTGCCATTTCCGGCACAACCGATCACCGCCCTGAATTTCTGCGTATGATAGCAGACGGGGACAAAAAGCTCTTTCAAGCCGTATTGGTCTATCAGCTTGACCGCTTTGCCCGCAACCGCTACGACAGCGCCACCTACAAGGCCAAGCTCAAAAAGAACGGTATCCGTGTACTGTCCGCCCGTGAGAACATCTCCGACGATGCCTCTGGTGTACTGATGGAGGCCGTGCTGGAGGGAATGGCAGAGTATTATAGCGTCGAACTCTCACAGAAAATACGGCGTGGCATGGACATCAACGCCGAAAAATGCCTTTCCACAGGCGGAAATCTAGCGTTGGGCTTTCGTGTAGACAGCGAGAAACATATTCAGATTGACTGGGACACCGCTCCCGTTGTGCAGAAAATTTTTGAGATGTACGCCAGCGGTCAATCCATGGCAGATATTATCCGATACCTCAATGCAAACCACATCAAAACCTCCTACGGAAATGAGTTCAACAAAAACAGCATCAACCGCATTCTCCGTAACAAGCGATACATTGGGATTTACACCTACCGGGGGACTGAGACCCCGGACGGATTACCCCGCATCATCAGCGATGACCTGTTTTATGAGGTACAGGATATGATGGACAAAAAGAAAAAAGCCCCTGCGCGTGCAAAGGCTTTCGAAAATTACATATTGAGCACCAAACTATTCTGCGGGTATTGTCAGGCTGCTATGACAGGCATCAGCGGAACTAGCAAAACTGGGACCAAATATCACTATTACCAGTGTGTGACCAACCGCCGGGACAAGTCCTGCCATAAAAAGACTGTCAGCAAAACATATATCGAGGATTTGGTAATCAAAGAAACCCGCAAACTGCTGACCAAGGAAAATATTGACCGAATTGCCAAAGAAGTTGTACGGCTCTGTGAACAGGAGAAAGACACAGATAATCTCAAGCGGCTCAAAAAGCTCCTAAAAGAAAACGAGCGGGCCACAGAAAATCTCTTTAAGGCTCTTGAAAGCGGTCAAATTGTCGATGTGATTGCGGAGCGTATCTCCCAGAAGAAACGGGAACGCAACGAGCTGGAACAGCAGATTCTTTTGGAGACTTCCTCCCACCCTACGCCCACGGTCAATGAAGTGCGGTTCTTCCTGAACCAGTTCCGCAAAGGCGATGTGAATGACCTGAAATATCGGCAGGCACTGGTGGATACTTTTGTCAACAGGATTTACCTCTATGACGACAAAATGACTGTCCTGTATAATACACAGGACAGCCATTCTGATGTGACCATCGACGATTTAAGTTCGTCTAGGGTCATTTTGGTGGAGCTGAGGGGAGTCGAACCCCTGTCCGAAAGCACTTTGACAGGACCTTCTCCGGGCGCAGGACAGTTTCAGCATTCCCTCCCTGCACAGGCACTGGCCAGACTGAGCAGTTCAGTAGAGTCATGATGCATGGGCGGGGCAACTCTTACCCGCCGCACGTCCGCCACATCAACGACGCCCTCCCCGGCCTGTGGCCTCTCCGGTTCAGACGGCTGCCTTAGTTAGGCAGCGACAGCAATACGATTGTTGTCAGTTAATTTTAAGTTGCCCGTTTTTAGGCGGTCAGGCGCCGCCGCCCGCTTGTCCTGCCTCCACACCCCCGTCGAAACCGGTACAGCCCCGTATGAGATGGAAGGCGCCCGGGCCGGAGGCCGGCCCGGATGCCGTGTCAAAGCTTATCTATGGAAGGGATCCGGCAGCTTTTCCGGCTCCGGATATGTGACACCCTGGGTATCCACGGTGACGGACTTCATCACCTGGGGCTTTTTGGGCTTGTTGGTCATCATGTTCCTGGGCTGAGAGACGATCTCGTCCACCACGTCCATGCCGTCGATGACCATACCGAAGGCGGCATACTGCCCGTCCAGATGGGGCGCGTCCTTGTGCATGATGAAAAACTGGCTGCCGGCAGAGTCCATATCCTGGGCCCGGGCCATACTCAGCACGCCCCGGGTGTGGCGCAGATCATTGGGTACGCCGTTGGCGGCGAATTCACCCTTGATGCAGTAGCCGGGACCGCCCATGCCGGTGCCGTCGGGGCAGCCGCCCTGGATCATGAACCCGTAAATGCAGCGGTGGAAGATCAGCCCGTTGTAAAACCCGCTGTTGGCCAGAGAAATGAAATTCCGCACAGACTGCGGCGCAATATCGGGATACAGCTCGGCAGTGATCTTCTTACCGTTTTCCATTTCGATGGTGACGATGGGATTGTTCATGGATACGCTCCTTTTATCGGTTTTTCTCGCGGACGGCCCGCTCCATTTCGCGTTTGGCGTCGCGCTTGGCGATGGCGTCCCGCTTGTCGTAGGTCTTTTTACCCTTGCACAGGCCCAGCTCCACCTTCACCCGGCTGTCCTTGAAGTACAGGCTCAGGGGGATCAGGGCATAGCCGTCCTGCTTCTGCAGATCGTGGAGCTTGCGGATCTCCCGCTTGTGCATCAGCAGCCGCTTGGGCCGGTCCGGGTCCTTGTTGAAGATGTTCCCCTGTTCATAGGGAGAGATGTGCATGCTGTGGGCGTAAATCTCGCCGTCCTTGGCCACGCAGTAGGAATCCTTCAGATTTACCCTGCCCTGGCGGATGGATTTGACCTCCGTCCCCGCCAGCTCAATGCCCGCCTCATACCGGTCCTCCACGAAATAGTCGTGGTGCGCCTTGCGGTTCTGGGCCGCGATCTTGATACCGCGCTTTTCCATGGCGGACCTCCTCTCTTTTGATTGGTAAATAAGTATACCACACCTTCCCGGGAATTGCAACCCCTGTCGCCGGGCCCGCTGGGCCACCTCAGGTCTCACCGCAGGCGCTCTCCCAACGAGCTTGACAAACCTACAAATTTGCGGCCCCCGAAACGGGGGCCGCAAGGGGAGAGACGGTTACTGCTTGACCCACTCGATGGGCAGCTCCACGCCGATGTCACCGAAATCGGAGATCAGGGCGCTGCTGCCGCCGGTCCACTTCATAACACCGTTTTCCAGAGTGTACTCGGCATAATCGTCCTGGCTGAAGGAGTTTTCCTTCTCGCTGGTGTACAGCTTGCCCTTGGCAGCGCGGAAATAACCGGTGAGGTTTTCCTGGTCCAGGCCGTCCGTCAGCTGGTCCACGTCCAGCGCACCGAACAGCTGCTTCACATATTCCTCCACGGTGATGCCCTGGGCCTTCATGGCCTCGTCGATATCGGCGCGGCTCATGCCCTGGTCCTCCAGCTGCTGATACACCAGGTCCACCGTAACGGGCACCATGGCGTCGATGTACCCCTGCACGGAGGCGGACAGGGCGTCCTTATCCACGCTCAGGGTGAAGGTGCCGTCCTCGTTGAAGACCAGCACAAAGGTCATTTCCACCTTGGCCTCCACGGGGACGTCCATGCCGGCGCCCTCATTGACGCCCTTCTGGAACTCCTCGGTGATGTCACAGGTCCATTTCCAGGTTCCCACCAGATCGGCGTTGTTGTCGCCGCCGCAGGCCGTCAGGCTCAGGGCCATCATCAGCGTCAGCAGCAATGCAAGAATGCGTTTCATGTTTTTTACTCCTTTATTCGTCTTTCTTCCTGGTCGTTAAGACCATGTTCAGTTTACACATTTTTTAATTCCCTGTCAACCGACAGGGCATTTTTTTTCGCCAAAGAGAAAAAATTTCAAATTACCCATTGACTTGGTAGTTAATTTCGGGTATACTCCAATTAGATACCAAATCAGTAGGTAATTACACCTGAAACAGGGAGGAATATACGATGACTGTTTACGCAGATAACGCGGCCACCACAAAGATGAGCCAGACGGCGCTGAATGCCATGCTGCCTGCCATGGAGGAGAACTTCGGCAATCCCTCCAGTCTGCACAGCGTGGGTCAGCGGGCGGCAGAGCTGCTGATGAAGAGCCGGGAGACCGTGGCCCGGTGCCTGAACTGCCAGCCCCGGGAGATCATCTTCACCTCCGGCGGCAGCGAGGCCGACAACCAGGCACTGCTGTCCGCCGCCGCCATCGGCCGCCGCAAGGGGAAGATGCACATTATTTCCACGGCTTTCGAGCATCACGCCATTCTCCACACCCTGAAAAAGCTGGAGAAGGAGGGCTTTGAGGTGGAGCTGCTGCCGGTTCATGAAAACGGCATGGTCTCCGCTCAGCAGGTGGCGGACGCCATCCGGGAGGACACCTGTCTGGTGACGGTGATGTACGCCAACAACGAGATCGGCAGTATCCTGCCCATTGAGGAGATCGGCGCCGTGTGCCGGGAGAAGGGCGTGCTGTTCCATACCGACGCCGTGCAGGCGGCGGGCCACCTGCCCATCGATGTCCAGGCCCAGCACATCGATATGCTGAGCCTGTCCGGCCATAAGTTCCACGGCCCCAAGGGCGTGGGTGCGCTGTACGTCCGGGGCGGTATCCCTCTGGTGAACGTCATCGAGGGCGGCGCCCAGGAGCGGGGCAAGCGGGCCGGAACGGAGAATGTCCCCGGCATTGCCGGTATGGCGGCGGTACTGGAGGAGGCCTGCGCCCATATGGAGGAAAACCGCGTGAAGGTCACGGCCCTGCGGGACCGGCTGATCCAGGGCCTGTCCAAAATTCCCCACAGCGCCGTCAACGGCGACCTGGAGCACCGGCTACCCGGCAATGTGAACTTCTGCTTCGAGGGCATTGAGGGCGAGTCCCTGCTGCTGCTTCTGGACGCGGCGGGCATCTGTGCGTCCTCCGGCTCGGCGTGCACCTCCGGGTCTCTGGATCCCAGCCATGTGCTGCTGGCCATCGGCCGGCCCCACGAGGTGGCCCACGGGTCCCTGCGGCTGAGTCTGTGCGAGTGGAACACGGAGGAGGAAGTGGACCACATCCTGCGGGAGGTTCCCCGGGTGGTGGAGTATCTGCGGTCCATGTCCCCGGTATGGAAGGACCTGGAATCCGGTAAGAAAGCATTCATGCTGTGACGTTGAAAGGAGCGTTTGGCTATGGCACTGTACAGTGATATCGTAATGGACCATTTCATGCATCCCCGCAATGTGGGCGAGATCCCCGACGCCGACGGAGTTGGCCAGGTGGGCAACGCCAAATGCGGCGACATCATGAAGATGTACCTGAAAATCAAGGATAACGTCATCCAGGACGTGAAGTTCGAGACCTTCGGCTGCGGCAGCGCCATTGCCTCGTCCTCCATGGCCACGGAGATGATCAAGGGCAAGACCGTGGACGAGGCCCTGGCCGTCACCAACCGCCAGGTGGTGGATGCCCTGGGGGGCCTGCCTGCTCACAAGCTGCACTGCTCCGTCCTGGCAGAGGAGTCCATCAAGTCTGCCGTCAAGGACTACTACGACCGCAACGGCATCGCGTATGACCGCAGCAAGTTCCCGGAGGATTGCGGCAGCTGCGAAAGCTGCCGGATGGTGTGATATGGTCATATCCAGCAAGGGACGATACGCCCTGCGGGTGATGGTGGACCTGGCGGAGCACGGCGGCGACGGATACGTCTCCATGCGCGATGTGGCCCGGCGGCAGGAGCTGTCGGACAAGTATGCCGGGCAGGTCATGTCTCTGCTGAGCCGGGCCGGGCTGGTAAGCGGCGTCACCGGTAAGGGCGGCGGCTACCGCCTGACCAGAAAGCCGGAGGAGTATCCCCTGGGGGAGATTCTGCGTCTGACGGAGGGGTCCCTGGCTCCTGTGGCCTGTCTGGAGGAGGGGGCTCACCCCTGTGACCGGGCGGCCCAGTGCCGGACCCTGCCGGTGTGGAACCGGCTGGGGCAGATCATAGGCGACTATCTGGACAGTGTGACGCTGCGGGACCTCCTGAAAACCGATGAATAACTCCCGCGCCGGGCTTTTGGCTTGCCAAGAGTCCGGCGCGTATGCTATACTGGATAAAAATACCACGCAACCTGAGGTTTCCTGCCGCTTTCCGGAAATTTTTCCCGGCGCAACCTGAGGTTGGTGGCGTTTCCGCCCGGCGGGGCGTACAATAGGACCACATAAACGGGGGCATTCCCCCCGGAAAGGGAGGCATGCGGCATGATGGACAGCTTTTTCTTCGGCGGCGGGTTTGAGATCGTCTTTTTCCTGATCTTCGGCGTGATCGCGGTGATGATCCTGGTAACGCTGTTCCGGGGCTTGTCCCAGTGGAACAAAAACAACCATTCTCCCCGGCTGACGGTGGAGGCCCGGGTGGTGACCAAGCGGCAGAATATTTCCCATCACCACAGCGGAGACCATATGTCCACCACCTCCTCCCGGTACTATGTCACCTTCCAGGTGGAAAGCGGCGACCGGATGGAGCTTCAGATGACGGGACCGGAATACGGCATGCTGGCCGAGGGCGACCGGGGACGGCTGACGTTCCAGGGCACCCGCTATGTGAGCTTTGAGCGGGAATAAGGAGGAAAACGGTATGGCAATGGTTCAGTGCAAAGCCTGCGGGAAAATATACGATTACGAGAAAAACGGCTGCTGCCCATCCTGCGGCGCGTATAACCGCCCGCCCCGGCGGGAGCGGGTAGACGCCGACGGCACGGTGCATCACCTGACGGGGCAGGAGCGCCGTTCCGTCCCCCGCGGGGGCAAGGTGTGCTTCGAGAAGAAGGAATGCCACGAGAAGAAGGCCTGCTTCGAGGACGAGGCCCGCAAAAAACCGGCCCACAGGTCCTTCAGCCTGACGTCCGGCCAGCGGGTCCTGCTGGTGTTTATGCTGTTCGTGGTTTTGGGCATCATCGCGTCCTTTGCATCCAGCGTCCGGCTCCATTGGGGCGGCTCCCGGGAGCCGGACACCCCGTCCTATCCGGCCCATGACGCCAGCGAGGTCCCTGCCGTGCCCTCCGATAGCTGGGTGGGGGTCCCCTGGCAGGGCGGACAAGTGGGCCTGCTGGACTATGAATATGCCGACGGCCAGCTGACGGTGCTGCTGTACATAGACCTGCCCGCAGACCAGGTGATGCTGGACCAGCTCCAGCTGTACGGCTTTGAGCAGTGCGCAGGGTACTATTCCCTGGAGCCTGAGCCGCCCTCCGAAGCGGAATACCTGGGAGAGGGCCAGTGGCAGCTGACCTTCCCGCTGCCCTCGGATGATCTGTATTACAACAATTTTCTGGAGCTGTCGCTCCTGGATGCTGACGGTGTTGAGGAAAACTCCATCCTTATAAGCGTCCCCATATAAAAATTGCGCTTGTCAAAAAGGGCGTCGCCCTTTTTGACAAGCGCACGC
>ERZ779885.2606-NODE-2606-length-16265-cov-24.268538_pt1 | contig 16265 bp, 8 predicted proteins | sample MGYA00511554_ERZ779885 | MGnify/ENA primary metagenome ERZ779885 (study PRJEB29588, sample SAMEA2160998) | human gut metagenome | biome: human gut; feature: human-associated habitat; material: faeces | place: Denmark | collected 2008/2010 ... | reverse complement strand
TGTGCCGCGCCGCGCAGCGTTCCACGGCTCCCTTGCCGGTCAGGACCCATTCGCCTGCGATGCCGATCTCCCGCAGGGTATCGACGGTGCTTTCGCAGCAGGTCTGGTCGTCGTCCACGACCAGCACCGGCAGGTCGAACAGCTCTTTTTCCTGCTCTTTCTCGTCTTCCTGCAATTTCAGATAGACCGTGACCGTGATCTTCGTTCCCTTGTTGGGGGCGCTTTCGACCTGAATGTCGCCATTCATCAGGTTGACGATGTTCCGGGCGATGGCCATGCCCAGACCGGTGCCCTGCACCTTGGTCGTCCGGTGATCGTCCGCCCGGCTGAACGGCTCAAACATGATCTTCTGAAATTCCGGCGTCATGCCGATGCCGTTGTCCGCGATGGAAAACTCGTAGCAGCCCAGCTCCGAGAAGCCATTCGGCTTTTCCTTGATGGAGAAGGTGATGCTGCCTCCATCCGGGGTGTACTTGATGGCGTTGCTCATCAGGTTCACAAAGACCTGCTGGATGCGCAGGCTGTCGCCGCAGACGGCCTCGTGCTCGATGTGCTCCACGTGGACTTCGAGCTGATGGTGGTGCTCGTCGATTGCCGGTTTTGTGAGGGTGAGCAGGTTATCGACCAGCTCCGGCAGGCTGAAATCCTCCTCGGCAAGGCTCATCCGCCCGCTCTCGATCCGGGCCATGTCCAGCACTTCGTTGATCAGGCCCAGCAGATGGCGGCTCGCCTTGGTGATCTTGCCAAGGCATTCGACGACTTTGTCCTGATTTTCGATGTTGGCCCCCGCAATGGCCGTCAGGCCCACGATGGCGTTCATCGGCGTCCGGATGTCGTGGGACATATTGGAGAGGAAATCCGTCTTGGCGCGGCTTGCGTTCTCGGCCGCGCGGTACGCATCCTTCAGTGCCTTGTGGGATTCGATCTCGGCCTTTTTCTCCTGCGACACATCCATCGACGCCAGCAGAACTTTGACCAGCTTGGTGCCGTCCCACTCCAGCGGGATGAAGGACGCGATCTTATAAGTGTTTTCGTCCAGTGAGCAGTATTCAAATTTGTAGATGTCGTTCTCGCCCTGCAAATTCCTGCGGATATTTTCCGGCGAGATTCTAGCATCCAATGCGTCCAGCGATTCCAGTGTCTTATACTTTGCAGCTACCTGCTCCACAAAATCATGGTAGGTTCCGGTCGGCGCGTATATCATTTCACCTTGCAGGTTATAGAACCGATAGCGGTCATTTTCCAGATCGCAGACGACGAAGCGGTCCAGCAGGCGCACCATGCTCTGGATCAGCAGCTCCATGGATGCGTTGTCCGAAGCCATCTGCATCCGCTGTGCCGTCTCTGCTTTGGACTCTGTGATGTCCCGCAAAAAGATCATCGCATAGTCCGAGTCCCCGATCTCGCCGCGCATGACCACATTGCTGACCCATCGTTCCTCCCCATTCAGAACGATGCGGCACTCCTGACGCAACTCCGTCTCAAGCCCCTTCAATTTTTCGGTGATGTAGGCGCGGTCGTAGAAATCCGTGACCTTCTGTTTGTCCTGTTCGACCACATAGTTGTCCACAAAGAATTTGATCAGCTCGTCCCATGTCTGGCTCTGCTCAAAGGCCGTCATCAGGGAGGCCTCCACCTTGAAGGCATCAAAGGTGTTCTGTTCCAGATTCACATAATATTCGCAGAGGTTCGCGTTGGTGAACGCGCGGTGGAACGCTTCCGCCCGCTGCGCCTGCATCCGGCTTTGCTTTTCTTCCGCGATGTTGCGGATGATGCCGGTGACGCGGCTGGCCGTGCCATCCAGACGGCGGATCACTTCTGCCGAGGTCCGGAACCACTGGTATGGGCCGTTTTGCAGCTTCAGCCGGTACTCCATGCTGAACTTTGTGGTGTTGGTCTTGTCGGCCACCGTTTCCAAAAGCAGCGTCATCACCCGATCTTTGTCCTCCGGGTGCAGAAGCTCCGACCACGCATCCAACTGGTTCGGGAAATCCAGAGCGTCATGGTACCCCAGGATCTGCCGGAAGGCATGGCTCCAGCTCACACGGACGATCCGGCCCGTTTCATCGCATTCAAAGGTCCACGGTGCCGAGTGGATGGACTCATTGACCAGCGCAAGGTCTTCATACGCCCAGTTCACCTGCACCGACAGCACCCAAAGCGGCCTGCCGTCTGCGTCCACGGCATCTTCCTTATAAAAATGCACATAGACCGGTGTTCCATCGGCTGTGAGGATCTGGCCCTCCCCTGCGCCCCGGATCTGACGAAAGCGCTCCGGTTCGAGGAAGCTGACGTTTTCCCCATAAAACAGGTTTTTCAGCAAACCCTTCGTCCGCTCCATCAGGGACGCATAGCTGTGGTTCAGGTTATGCAGCAGCAGTTCGCTGACCGACAGGATCGGCAGGCCCGCATCATAGTACCCGGTCATGGTCCCGATGCCGCCATTCTGATGGATCGTGTTCTGCATCACCTGAAGCACGTTCTCTCCCAATTTTTCCGTATCGGATGTATAGATCTCATCCGTAAGTCGATTGTTAAACTTCATTTTCATCCTCGCACATGTTCGAATCTGCCGTGCGTTCCGGCCTCGCCAGACGGCATACAATAACAATTATAGTATACAACCGTCCAGTCACCCGTTCAAGCCATTTTTCAATAAGGTAAACATTTCTCCGGTACCCCGCGCTCCCCCCCCATTTTTCGGGCAGATTGCAACAAAAGTCCGGAATTTTCCGCAAAGGGCTCCATTTTTCATTGCTTTTTCCTAAAAACACGTTAAGATTTCTTGAAATGCCGTTGTCGGGGTGGTAGAATGGTCTTATGTCTCGATCGTGCTGCGCCTTTTTCCGGCTTTCGAACGGCTTTTTGCCAGAGTGCCGGGCAGGCCGCACGCAGGGGGTGGCGTCATTCCCGTGGGGTGGGCTGTATCATCATACAAGAATCCGGGCCAGCCCGCTGCACTGCGGCGGCTGGCAGCGGGCCGTGAGGAAGAGGAACATAAAAAATGAAGAAGAACACACTGCACAGCCTGTTTGCCCTGCTGACCGCCCTGGTGATGGCGGTCTGTCTGCTGACCGGCTGCGGCGCAGCGGACACCGAGCAGGTGGAAGCACAGGAAGACGCCGAGACCATTCAGGTGTATCTGTGGACTGCCGCCCTGTACGACACCTACGCCCCCTACATCCAGGCCCAGCTGCCGGACGTGAACATTGAGTTCATCGTCGGCAACAACGATCTGGATTTTTACAAATTTTTGCAGCAGAACGGCGGTCTGCCGGATATCATCACCTGCTGCCGCTTCTCACTGCACGATGCAGCGCCCCTGAAGGACAGCCTGATGGATCTTTCCACCACCAACGAGGCGGGTGCCGTCTACAACACCTACCTCAACAGCTTCAAAAATGAGGACGGCAGCGTGAACTGGCTGCCGGTGTGCGCCGACGCCCACGGCTTCGTGGTCAACCGCAGCCTGTTTGCGCAGTACGACATCCCGCTGCCCACCGATTACGCGAGCTTCGTTTCGGCCTGTCAGGCATTTGAGAAGGTGGGCATCCGCGGCTTTACCGCCGATTACGCCTACGATTACACCTGCATGGAAACGCTGCAGGGGCTTTCTGCTGCCGAGCTGACCACGGTGGACGGGCGCAAGTGGCGCACCGCATACAGCGACCCCGCCAACACCACGCGGGTCGGGCTGGACGATACCATCTGGCCGGGTGCCTTCGAGCGGATGGCGCAGTTCATTCAGGATACCCACCTTACGGCAGACGACCTGAACCTGTTTTACGATGACGTGATGGACCTGTTCCGGAACGGAAAAGTGGCCATGTACTTTGGCAGCTCTGCCGGCGTGAAGATGTTCCAGGATGAGGGCATCGACACCACCTTCCTGCCCTTCTTCAGCCAGAACGGCGAACCGTGGATCATGACCACTCCCTATTTTCAGGTGGCGCTGAACCGTGACCTGGAGCAGGACACGGCCCGCCGCGCAAAAGCCATGAAGGTGCTGGACGTCATGCTCTCCGAGGAGGCACAGAATCGGATCGTCTCGGAAGGGCAGGACATTCTGAGCTACAGCCAGGACGTCCCCCTGCGCCTGACCGATGCCATGAAGGACACCCGCTCTGTGGTAGAAGAAAACCACATGTACATCCGCATCGCCTCCAACGATTTCTTTGCCATCTCCCAGGACGTGGTCTCCCAGATGATCGCAGGCAAGCTCACGGCAAAGCAGGCCTATCAGGCGTTCAATGCCCAGCTTCTTGCAGACGAGGAGCCTGCTGCGGACGAGGTCGTGCTGACCTCTGAGAAACGCTATTCCAACGTGTTCCACAAAGACGGCGGCACCGCCTCCTTCTCCGTCATGGCGAACACCCTGCGCGGCCTTTACGGCACCGATGTGCTGCTCGCCGCCGCAAACAGCTTTACTGGCAGTGTGCTGCAGGCCGACTACACCAGACAAATGGCAGCTTCCATGATCATGCCGAACGGCCTGCGGGCTTACCAGCGCACGATGACCGGCGCGGAACTGAAGGAGACCGTCCGCGCCTTTGTGGAAGGCTGCGAGGGCGGCTTTGTGCCCTTCAACCGCGGCTCCCTGCCGGTGGCCAGCGGCATCGCACTGAATGTTCAGGAGAACAGTGGCAGCTACACCCTGACCGGCATCACCCGGAACGGCCAGCCGCTCCGGGATGACGACACCGTGACCGTGACCTGTCTGGCCACGGCCAGCCAGATGGCACCGCTGCTTTCCGGCGAAAACGGCGCGTTTCCCTGCCTTGACACGCCGGTCAAGCAGGCCTGGCGCGAAGCTCTCTCCGGCGGCGGCGTGGTGCTTGCAGAGCCGGAACACTACATGACACTGAGGTGAACAGAATGCCAGACGAAAAGCACGAACCCAACCGAAACGGCCATTTCCGGCAAAAATTGTTCTCTGCTGCTGCCATCCTTCTTCTGGTCTTGCTGGCAGCCAGTTTCGGCATTCAGTATCTCTCATTCGTGTCGCAGACCATCTATCAGGAAAGCACCTCGCATCTGGAAGAATTGCTGCACAAATCCAACAATATGCTGAAAGAGATGGTGCGCAAGAACGTGAGCTATCTGCACCTGTACGACAGCTTTCTGGAAAGCACCTCGGACGCGGACGCAATTCAGGCATATATCGAGAAAGCGCAGCAGGACATCGGATTTGCCGGCTTCTACTTCCTTTCCTATGACGGCAACTACATGACCGTGACCGGGGAAACAGGCTACCTTGGCTTGCAGACAAATCTGGACGAAAAGCTCGCCGATGGCGAGGATATCGTGGTGAACGCAGCACTGCCCGGCAAGGCGCAGATGCTTGTGTTCATCTGTCCCGAAACACAGGGCAGCTACCGGGGCTTTGCCTACGATGCCGTTGCCATCTCTTATTATAATAATGCGGTGCTGAAGCTGCTGGACAACTCTGCGTTTCAGGGCAACGCCAGCAACTATGTGATCTATCGGGATGGACGGGTCGTCATCGACAATTCCGTAAACCGCAGGAAAACGATCTACAACTTCATTGCGATGCTGCGCGACTCTTCCGACCTTTCCGAGGAGGAGATCCTTACGCTTTCGGATGATTTTGCGCAGGGCCGCAGCGGAAACCGGAAGTTAACGCTGGGCGACACCCGTTATTATCTGGTCTACGAGGGCACGGCGGTGCACAACTGGACGATGGTGGGGCTTGTGCCGGTCAACATCGTCAACGCCAGTCTGGACAAGCTGTGGTTCCGCACGGTGCAGATCGTAACGGGCATCGCCGCCGGTCTTGCCGCCGCCATCATCCTGCTCATCCTGCGCCGGAACCGCACCACCCTGCACCAGAAAAATACCGAGATCCTGTACCGTGACGAGCTGTTCCAGAAGCTCTCGCTGAACGTGGACGACGTGTTCCTGATGCTGGACGCAGAGACCTCCAAGGTGGATTACGTCAGCCCGAACGTCGAGCGCCTGCTGGGCATCCCGTGGAAAGAAGTCCGCCAGGATGTCTTTGTGCTGGACAGGCTGCACCCGAAAGGCTCCCCGGCGCACGGCAAAAACTTTCTGGAAGGGCTTCTCAGCGGGCAGCAGCGCGAATGGGATCTTGAGTATGAGCATCAAGAGACCGGGGAGCACCGCTGGTTCCATAACATCGCCATAGGCAGCGAGGTAGAGGGCCGGACGAAGTACATCCTGGTGCTGTCGGACCGCACCGCCGACAAACAGGCGAATCAGGCCCTCTCGGAGGCCGTTGCAGCCGCCGAGACCGCCAACCGCGCCAAGAGCACCTTCCTTTCCAATATGTCCCACGATATCCGCACCCCCATGAATGCCATCATCGGCTTCACCACACTGGCGGTCAGCAACATCGACGACAAGGAGCGGGTGAAGGATTACCTCACCAAGACCCTCGCTTCCAGCAACCACCTGCTCTCCCTCATCAACGATGTGCTGGACATGAGCCGCATCGAAAGCGGAAAGATCCATCTGGAAGAGACCGAGGTCAACCTCTCGGATGTGCTGCACGACCTGAAGACCATCGTCAGCGGGCAGATCCACGCAAAGCAGCTGGATCTGTATATGGACGCCATGGATGTGACCGACGAGGACGTCTACTGCGACAAGACCCGGCTGAACCAGGTGCTGCTGAACCTGCTGTCCAACGCCATCAAGTTCACCCCGGCGGGCGGCATGGTCTCGGTGCGGGTGCGGCAGCTTGCAGGTCCGATGCACGGCTGCGGGCAGTATGAGTTCCGCGTCAAGGACAACGGCATCGGCATGAGCCAGGAGTTTGCCCAAAAGATCTTTGAGCCCTTTGAGCGGGAGCGCACCTCCACGGTCAGCAAGATCCAGGGCACCGGCCTTGGCATGGCCATCACCAAAAACATCGTGGATATGATGGGCGGCACCATCGAGGTGCAGACAGAGCAGGGCAAGGGCACCGAGTTCATCATCCGTGTGCCGCTGCGCGCGCAGGCGGAACACCGCCCGGTGGAAAAGATCACCGAGCTGGAGGGCCTGAAGGCGCTGGTGGTGGACGACGATTTCAACACCTGCGACAGCGTGACCAAGATGCTGGTCAAGGTGGGGATGCGCTCGGAGTGGACCCTCTCCGGCAAGGAGGCCGTGCTGCGCGCACGGCAGTCCATCGAGATGAGCGATGCCTACCATGCCTACATCATCGACTGGCGTCTGCCGGATATGAACGGCATCGAAGTCACCCGCCAGATCCGCAGCCTGAACGACGACACCCCCATTATCATCCTGACCGCCTACGACTGGTCTGACATCGAGGTGGAGGCAAAGGCCGCCGGTGTGACGGCGTTCTGCTCCAAGCCCATGTTCCTCTCCGACCTGCGCGAGACCCTGATGAGCGCCCTCGGTCCGAAACGGACGGACGCCACGCAGGAGCTTCTGCCCGAAAAAGAGGAAGCCTTCACGGGCCGCACCATCCTGCTGGTGGAGGACAACGAGCTGAACCGCGAGATCGCGCTGGAAATTCTGCGCGAGTACGGCTTCCAGGTCGATACGGCCGAAAACGGCGCAGTGGCGGTGGAAAAAGTCCGCACCAGCGCACCGGGCCGCTACGATCTGGTGCTGATGGATGTGCAGATGCCGATCATGGACGGCTACACCGCCACCCGGCAGATCCGCGCTTTGGAGGACCCGGCGCTAGCCGGGATCCCCATCCTCGCCATGACGGCCAACGCCTTTGACGAAGACCGCCGCAACGCACTGGCAAGCGGCATGAACGGCTTTTTGTCCAAGCCGATCATCGTCGGCGACCTGGTGCAGGAGCTGCGCAAGATCTTATCAGATGCGCGCTCCCCTTTCCCGCCGTCTTGACAAGCCCGGCGCATCTGGTACAATACAACAAAGGCTCTGCGGCAGCCTCTTTACAGCTTGCGGCCGTACACTCCGGGAAAGGAACTTCATCATGGATTCGAACACCAAACGCTCTTTGCTCGTCACCGTTGTGGGGGTAACACTTTTTGTTGCACTGCTGCGGTTTTCGGATGTGCTCGCCTTTGCGGCACGTCTTGTGGATCTGGTGCTGCCCATACTGGCGGGCGGCATCCTGGCACTTTTCATCAACGTGCCCATGACCGGGCTGGAAAAGCGGCTGAAGCAGCTGTTCCGCAAGGCCAAAAAGCAGCCGCCGGACAAGACCCTTCATCTCCTCAGCTTTTTCATCACGCTGGTCGGCATCGTGCTGGTGCTGGTGCTTGCGCTGACCCTGCTGGTGCCGGAACTGGTCAAATCGTTCCACAGCCTTTATCTGCAGATCGAGTCGAACATTCCCCGCTGGACCGCCTACCTCAGCGCACAGGACGCCGACATGGGCTGGCTGATGCACTGGCTGGAGGGCATCAACTGGGAGCAGCTGCTCCACAAAGCCGCCGACAGCATCGACAAGGTGCTGGTCAATGCGGTAGGTGCCGTATCCGCCACGGTGAACGTCATCGTGACGGCCTCCTTCGCCCTCATCATCTCCGTCTATCTGTCGCTTGGGACGGAGAGCCTTGGCCGACAGGCCCATACGCTGGTGTGCGCGTATCTGAAGCCCCGCCACGCCGCCGGGCTGCTCCGGTTCTGCCGGCTGTTCCGGCAGTCCTTCGCCAATTTCCTGACCGGCCAGTGCAGCGAGGCGGTGATCCTCGGCGTTCTCATGGCCTTTGCGTTTTCCGTTTTCCAGCTCCCCTACGGCAGTCTGGTGGGGATGCTGACCGCCATCTGTGCCATCATCCCCTATGTGGGTGCCCTCATCTCCTGCGTGGTCAGCGTGTTCCTTGTGCTGCTGGTGGACCCGATGCTGGCGGTGCGCTGCCTTATCGTTTACCTCGCGGTACAGTTCATCGAGAACCAGTTCATCTACCCCCGTGTCGTGGGCAAATCCGTCGGGCTTTCGCCGCTCTACACCCTGATCGCCGCCATGATCGGCGGCAACCTCTTCGGCATCCTCGGCATCATCTTCTTCATCCCGCTGACGGCGGTGGTCATCGAGCTTGTGAAAGAGGATGCCTGCCGACGCCTGCAAACCAACGGGAACCAATCATGACCCCCAGCCCCCCGGAATGCGCCCGCCGCGCTCCGGGGGCGTTTTTGGTCGGCCCGGCCCTGTTTGCCGGGTTTCTTTTTTCTTGCCTTTTCCCCCGGTGTGTGCTATACTTTTCCTCGAACTGAATAGAAAACAGCAGGTGCGTTCCGCCCATGCCTCCGGGCAGCGGCAGGAACGTTAAAAGGGAAGCGGGTGCAGATCCCGCACGATCTCGTCACTGTGATAAGGGAGTCTACTGTCCGGGTGCTTTGGGCACCGGCCACTGAACCGTCCGGTCTGGGAAGGCGGCAGCAGGCGTTGAACTTTCAGTCAGGAAACCTGCCCGCTGTTGGTACGGGGGCATCTGCCCCAGATCACGAGGAATTGGTTGTACCAAAAAGCCCGAACCACTGTAAGGGGTCTTTTTGTTTTGCCGTCCCGCAAGCAAAAAGGCCTTTTTTCGTTGTTCGGGTCCTCTTTCCTGTGCCCTTCTGTTCAGCGCCGCAATGTTTCAAACAGGAAAGGAAGATCACACATGAGAAAACGCACCCTCCACAAGACGGCGGCCGCCCTGACCGCCCTGGCACTCTGCGCCGGTGTTCTGACCGGCTGCGGCGGGGCCGCAAGTTCCACCGCTGCCTCCAGCACGGCAGGCTCTGCCGCTGCCAGCAGCGAAGTTTCGAGCGAGGAGGCCGATGAATTGGCCGCAAAGAATGTCGCAGACCTGATCGACGCCATTTATGTGCAGGAGCGCACCGATGACACGGACGCCCAGTGCGCTGCCGCCAAGGCTGCCTGGGACGCCCTGACCGACGCCCAGAAGGAGCTGGTGGAAGGCGAAGAGGCCGACCCCGACTACTTTGGCCGCGACACCGGCGATGCCTCCAAGGATGACCCCCGCAACGCGGACGACATCGGCGAGAACGAGCTGCTGGTCGTCAGCTTCGGCACCTCCTTCAACGCTAGCCGCGCCGCCGACATCAAGGGCATCGAGGATGCTCTGCAGGCAGCTTATCCGGACTGGTCTGTCCGCCGCGCCTTCACCGCTCAGATCATCATCAACCATGTCCAGGCCCGCGACGGCGAGAAAATCGACAACATGCAGCAGGCCATGGACCGCGCTGTGGCCAACGGCGTGAAGAATCTGGTCGTCCAGCCCACCCACCTGATGCACGGTGCCGAGTACGACGAGATGATGGAGATGATCGACAGCTACCGCGACAAGTTCGAGTCCGTCGCGGTGGCCGAGCCCCTGCTGGGTGAGGTCGGCGCAGACGCCGCCGTCATCAACTCCGACAAGGAAGCCGTCGCCAAAGCCATCACCGCTGCTGCCGTGAAGGATGCCGGTTTCGACAGCCTGGATGCCGCCGCTGCCGAGAAGACCGCATTCGTCTTCATGGGCCACGGCACCTCGCACACCGCAAAGGTCAGCTACAGCCAGATGCAGACCACCATGCAGACCCTCGGCTATGACAATGTCTTCATCGGCACCGTCGAGGGCGAGCCGGAGGAGACCGCCTGCGAGAACGTCATCGAGGCCGTCAAGGCTGCCGGTTACACCAAGGTCGTTCTGCGCCCGCTGATGGTCGTTGCCGGTGACCATGCCAACAACGATATGGCCGGTGCGGACGATGACTCCTGGCTGAGCCAGTTCAAGGCTTCCGGTGCATTCGAGGAAGTGGACACCCAGATTGCCGGTCTGGGCGAGATCTCCGACATCCAGCAGCTCTACATCGCACACACCAAAGCTGCGATCGAGTCCCTGAACGGCTGATATCGTGTGCCCCAATGCCCGAAGGGAGTGATCTTTTCGGGCATTTTTTATGGAGGATGCCCCCGCGTGAGGAGGCACCCTCCCCCATGGGCAGTTCTCTGCCCGCTCAAATCTGATCGCGAGGTATTTTGATCTATGCACTGCAAACAGTTTCTTTCCCTGTCCGTCGCTTCCCTGCTGCTGGCTGCTGCCCTGACCGGCTGCGGGGCGGCCTCTTCCACTGCAAGCTCTGCCGCAGGCTCGGAGGCCGCTTCGTCCGTGGCCTCCTCTGCTGCTGCATCCGAGACCACTGCCGCCGCTCTGCCGGACGGCGTCTATACCGCGGATTTCGACACCGACAGCGGCATGTTCCACGCGAACGAAGCCTGCGATGGCAAGGGCACCCTGACGGTCGAAAACGGCACGATGACCTTCCACGTCAGCCTCGCTTCCAAGAAGATCGTCAACCTGTATGTCGGCATGGCCGCAGACGCCGACGCCAACAAAGCCGACTGGCTGCTGCCCACCACCGACACCGTCACCTACTCCGACGGCACCTCCGAAGAGGTCTACGGCTACGACATCCCCGTCGCCGCCGTGGACGAGGATTTCCAGCTGGCTCTTCTGGGCACCAAGGGCAAGTGGTACGACCACACCGTCAGCATCCGCAATGCGGAACCCAAGGCGGAAGCAGCTGCTGAGACGCCCGCCGACGGCGAATACAGCGCCCAGGTCGTGCTGGAAGGCGGTTCCGGCCGCGCCACGGTGGACAGCCCCGCTGCACTGACCGTGGCCGACGGCAAGATGACCGCCACCATCGTCTGGAGCAGCCCCAACTACGACTACATGATCGTGGACGGCGAGAAGTATCTGCCCACCAACACCGAGGGCAACTCCACCTTTGTGATCCCCGTTGCCGCGCTGGGCACGCCCCTCTCCGTCACGGCCGACACCGTGGCCATGAGCACCCCGCACGAGATCGAATACACCCTGACGTTCACGCTGGCGTAACGGCTCCCCCCTTTGTGGGGCAGCTGTTGTCCGCGCATCTTCGAAGGCGCAAGGCTGATACCATGAAACTGACCAGACAACAATTCTTAAAAGCGCTCCCCGCCTCTGCGCTTCTGCTGGCGGGCTGTGCGGCAAAGCAGACAGCCCCGGCCAACACGGAAGCGCTGGTGTTCGACCACGCCTATCCGCTGGACTACGCCCGGCAGTTCACCGCCGACTGCTACGAAGGCGGCTCTACCCTGCTGACCCTGACCGGGTCGGGGGAACAGTTCCTCGTCCTGCCGGAAGATGCCGCCGAGGTGGACGGCCTGCCCGCCGGGGTCACGGCCCTGCGCCAGCCGGTGCAGAATATCTATCTCGTCTCCACCTCGGTGATGGACCTGTTCCTCCATCTGGATGCGCTGGACTGCATCACCCTCTCCGGCACCCAGGCTGCCGGCTGGCATCTCGACGAAGCCAGAGCCGCCATGGAGGCCGGGCGCATCGCCTACGCGGGCAAGTACAGCGCCCCGGACTATGAGCAGATCCTCGCTTCCAACTGCGGCCTTGCCATTGAGAACACGATGATCCTCCACACACCGGAGGTCAAGGAGCAGCTGGAACGGTTCGGCATCCCGGTGGTGGTGGAGCGCTCCAGCTACGAGAGCAATCCGCTGGCCCGGATGGAGTGGATCAAGTTCTGGGGCATCCTGCTGGGCCGGGAGACCCCCGCCGAACAGGTGTTCCAGAAACAGGTGGAGCGCATCCAGCCGCTTCTGGAACAGGTCCCCACCGGCAAGACCTGCGCGTTTTTCTCCATCACGGCCAACAACCTCGCCACTGTCCGCAAGGGCGGCGACTACGTGGCCCAGATGATCGGGATGGCCGGGGCCGATTATGTGTTCTCCGACCTGACCGACAGCGGCAATAACCTTTCCACCATGAACCTCCCGCTGGAGGATTTCTACGCCGGGGCAAAGGACGCCGATGTTCTCATCTACAACAGCACCATCGAGGGCATGGTCGCCACCATCGACGAGCTGGTGGCAAAATGTGCCCTGCTGGCCGACTTCCGGGCCGTGCAGAGCGGGAACGTCTGGTGCACCACCCAGAGCTTTTTTCAGCAGAGCATGGAGCTGGCCGATTTTGTGATCGACCTGCACCGCGTTCTGACCGAGGACGCCCCCGACGGCCTGCAATTCCTGACACCGGTGACGTAACTTCCCCAGAAAGGACCCGCATGACTACCCAAAAACGCCTTCTCTTCTCCTATGGCATCCTGGCCGTTCTGCTGGCGGTGCTCTTTGCCGCTAACCTCTTCTGGGGCAGCGTGGCACTGACGCCGGAGGCCGTGCTTTCGGCCCTGCTGGGCCGCGGGCAGGACGCGCTCTCGGTGCGCATCATCACCCAGCTGCGTCTGCCCCGCGCCGTGATGGTCGTGCTGCTGGGCGCAGCGCTCTCGGCGGCGGGCTATCTGTTGCAGACCTTTTTCGCCAACCCCATCGCCGGGCCCTTCGTCATGGGCATTTCCAGCGGGGCCAAGCTGGCGGTAGCGCTGGTCATGGTGGTGTTCCTGAACCAGGGGCTGCTCACAAGCTCCCTCACCCTCATCCTGGCCGCATTCGCGGGGGCCATGGCCGCCATGGCCTTTGTGCTGGCGGTCTCCCGCCGGGTGCAGCGGATGAGCATCCTGGTCATCTGCGGCGTCATGATCGGCTACATCTGCTCGGCCATCACTGAATTTGTGGTGGCCTTTGCGCAGGACTCGAACATCGTCAACCTCCACAACTGGTCGCAGGGCAGCTTTTCCGGCATGACCTGGGGCAATGTCCGGGCGGCGGCGCTCGTAGTCCTGCCCGCGCTGGCGGCAGCGTTCTGCCTGTCGAAGCCCATGTCCGCCTACCAAATGGGCGAGGCCTACGCCCAGAGCGTTGGCGTCAACGTCAAGCGGTTCTCCCGCACACTGGTGCTGCTCTCCAGCCTGCTGGCCGCCTGCGTCACGGCCTTTGCCGGGCCGATCTCCTTTGTGGGCATCGCGGTGCCGCACCTCGTCAAGCAGCTGCTGGGCAGCGCCCGGCCGCTGTTCGTCCTGCCGGGCTGCTGCCTGGGCGGGGCGGCGTTCTGCCTGCTGTGCGACCTCATCGCCCGCAGCCTGTTCGCCCCCACCGAGCTTTCCATCAGCGCCGTGACGGCGGTGTTCGGCGCACCGGTGGTCATCTGGCTACTCATCCGCCGGAATCAGGAGGGTGCACGATGAACGAATTTTCCTGCGAGGCGCAGGACCTCGCCGTCGGCTACGGCAAAGCACCGCTGGCCGAGCATATCGCGCTGGGCGTCCGGCCGGGGCAGATCCTGACCCTCATCGGGCCGAACGGCGCGGGCAAATCCACCCTGCTCAAAACACTGGCGGGCCAGCTGGCCCCCATAGGCGGCGCGGTGCTGCTGGACGGACAAGATCTGACCGCCTACACCGGCAGCGCCCGCGCACAGCGGCTCGCCCTCATGCTCCCCCACACCCGCCGCACTGAGCTGACCACCTGCTTCGAGTTTGCCGCAGCCGGGCGCATCCCCTACACCGGGCGGCTGGGCCTCCTCTCCGAAGCCGACCGGCAGGCCGTGCGAGACGCGCTGGCTCTGGTGGGAGCTTCCGCTCTCGCGGAGCGGGACTTCAACTGCATCAGCGATGGCCAGCGCCAGCGCATCCTGCTGGCCCGCGCCATCTGCCAGCAGCCGGAGGTCATCCTGTTGGACGAGCCGACGTCTTTTCTGGACATCAAGGGCAAGATCGAGCTGCTGAGCATCCTGCAAACGCTGGCCCACACGCAGCACCTTGCCGTCCTCGTCAGCCTGCACGAGCTGGACATGGCGCAGAAGATCGCGGACGCCGTGGTCTGCGTCTCCCCGCAGGGCGTCTCCGGCGTTCTGACGCCCCAGGAGGCTTTTGCGCCGGAGAACATCCAGACCCTCTACCGCCTGAGCCGGGAGCAGTACGCAACGCTGTTCGGCCCCCCGAAGCCTGCGAAGCCCAGATTCGAGCACTACGTCCGCAGCGGGCAGAAACTGCTGCGCTGCGGCTATACCACCGGCACCTGTGCAGCGCTGGGCGCGGCGGGCGCGGCCCGGCTGCTGCTGACCGGAAAGGCCCCGGAGACGGTGGCGCTGCGCACCCCAAAGGGCATCGTGGTGGAGGTAGCACCCCTGTTCTGCCGCCGCACCGACACTGGGGCCGAATGCGCCATTGAAAAGGACGGCGGCGACGACGTGGATGTGACCACCGGCCTGCCGGTGATTGCCACAGTGGAGCTGCTGCCGGGCTGCACGGACATCCGCATCGACGGCGGCAGAGGTGTGGGCCGGGTGACCAAACCCGGCCTCGACCAACCCGTTGGTGCCGCCGCCATCAACCATGTGCCCCGGCAGATGATCGCCGAGGCCCTGCGCCGGGAGGCTGAAGCCGCCTGTTATACCGGCGGCTTTGCGGTGACCATTTCCATCCAGAACGGCGAGGAAGTGGCCCGGCGCACCTTCAACCCGCACATCGGGGTGGAGGGCGGCCTTTCGGTGCTGGGCACCAGCGGCATCGTGGAGCCCATGAGCCAGCAGGCCATCCTGGACACCATCCAGCTGGAAATGAACCAGGCTGTTTTGCGGACCGGTACCCCAAAGCGGCTCATCCTTGCCCCGGGCAACTACGGGCTGGACTACCTGCACGACACCTACCCGGTCTTTGCGGCCATCCCGGTGGTCAAGACCTCCAACTTCATCGGAGATACGCTGGATATGGCGGCTTCTGCCGGGTTTGAACAGGTGCTGCTGGTGGGCCATGTGGGCAAGCTGGTCAAGGTGGCCGGCGGCATCATGAACACCCACTCCCACACGGCCGACTGCCGCACCGAGCTGCTCTGCGCCCACGCCGTCCTCTGCGGTGCGTCCCGGGACGTCTGCGCGGCCCTGATGAACGCGGCCACCACCGACGCCTGCATGGAGATCTTAGACGGAGCAGAGATGAGAGAGCCGGTGCTGTCCAGTCTGCTGGACGCCATCCAGCTCCACCTCGACCGCCGCGCCGCCGGGGCGTTCCGGGTGGGCGCGGTGCTCTTCTCGAACCAATACGGCCCGCTGGGCCAGACCAGAACTGCAAAGGAGCTGCTGGACGAATGGAAAAACGGATAGGCACTTTTTACGGCGTCAGCGTCGGCCCGGGCGACCCGGAGCTCATGACCCTGCAGGCTGTCCGCCGCCTCGAAAACTGTCCGGTCATCGCCGCGCCCCAGACCCCGAAGGGCGGGATGCTGGCGCTGGACATCGCAAAAGGTGCGGTGGAGCTGAGCGGCAAGACCATCCTGCCGCTGCGCTTCGCCATGAGTCTTGACCCGGCGGTGCAGAAAGCCGCCCACATCGAGGCGGCCCGGGCCGTGAAAGAATATCTCGACGCCGGGCAGGATGTCGCCATGCTCAACCTCGGCGACGTTTCCGTCT
>ERZ779885.2592-NODE-2592-length-16328-cov-5.257482_pt1 | contig 16328 bp, 10 predicted proteins | sample MGYA00511554_ERZ779885 | MGnify/ENA primary metagenome ERZ779885 (study PRJEB29588, sample SAMEA2160998) | human gut metagenome | biome: human gut; feature: human-associated habitat; material: faeces | place: Denmark | collected 2008/2010 ... | reverse complement strand
TGCCGCCCTCATCAGCGGCCTGGATGGCCGAGAGGTTGATCACCTTGCCGGACGGCGCGGGAGCGTCCTTACCCATGCCGGGGAGAACAGTCTGCTGGGTATGTTCCCTGGCGGCAGACTCCGCATGAGCGGGGGCCGCCTGATCCCCACCAGGGACAGCAGGGCCCTCGGTGTGTTCCGGCACAGGCGGATCGCCCGGCCCGGACGGGGCCGGAGCTTCCGGGGTTTTGCTTTCCTCCGGGCTCACGTTTACTTTTTCATCTGCCATTGGCTAACCTCCTTTTTCGTGAGATGAAAAAAGGCCAGACCTCCCGGCCCGGCCAGCTAAAAAAATTCCCCCTTTCTCTTTGATATGAAGTCAGCACCACTCCTTTCCAAAACCGGGCCATGAAAAAACGCCGCCTTTTCCTTGAAAAAGCGACGTTTTAGTGTAGGTTGGCTCGGTTTTTTGTTGTGATTTATGATTATGCCTTTGTAAAGAAACCTAAGCATAAGTTGGTAAAATATCTTCATTACCAAAAGGGAGATGAAGGTATGCCAATCAAATACTCAGCAGAACTCAAAAAAGCAATCATTCAACGTTACGAAAAAGGAGAATCCATTAAGGACCTCAGCCAAGAGTTTCAAATTGCACAGAGCACGATTTACCATTGGCGTAAGTTATTCTGTTCTATTCTGACGCCGCAGCATACCTACACGCCTGCGGAATTTGATTCAATGGCCCGGCGGCTAAAAAAGGTGGAGCATTATATGGAAATCATCCATCATTCCGGCTATCTCTCCAGTGTACCATTACAGAAAAAGCTTGCCACCCTGGAGGAACTATATAACCGACCGGATAATCCATACAGCGTACATGAGCTTTGTGATGCGCTGGGGGTCGCAAGAGGAACCTTCTACAACCACATCTTTCGTAGAGCAGATCGCAGCAAGTATGAGGAAGAGCAGGCGCAACTCATGCTGAAGGTCAAGCAAGCATTCGATGACAGCGGACAACGTTTCGGTGCGGAAAAGATACGCATTGTCTTGGCGGACAGCGGCATCCATGTAAGCAAGAAACGCATTTTAGCCATCATGCAGGAAATGGGCCTCAGCAGTGTCCGGATAGATGCAAAAAAGCAATTCAAGCGCAAACAACAATACGAAAAACAAAACCTGCTGAAACGGGAGTTTTCAGCAGGTCATCCGAACCAGATATGGGTGAGCGATATTACATACTTCAAAGTCAAAAGCTACTGGTTCTATCTCTGTATCATCTTGGATTTGTACTCGCGCAAAATCGTCGGGTGGCGGGTATCCCGAAACATGAGTACAAATCTGGTCACCGCCACCTTTAAGGCTGCATTTCAAGAGCGTGGACAACCTCAAAACCTGACCTTCCACAGTGACCGTGGGAAACAATACATGTCAAAAGCACTGACAGAGCTTTTCCAAAAATATGGAGTAAAGCAATCCTTTTCTGCTACGGCCAGGCCGCTGGACAACGCTGTAGACCTTTTTCTCGACATTCAAGAGAGAGGAAGCCTACCGGAAGGACTATACCTCTGAACAACATTTCCGCAGAAGTGTAGAAGAATATATTCACTTCTACAACGAAGTACGGCCTCACCAAACTCTGAATTATAAGACACCACAGGCATTTGAAGATGCTTACAAGCCTGTTTTATCGGAAAGTAATGTCTAAATCTCTGCCCGATATAAAAATATTGTTTTTGCATTTGAGGAATTTTGAAAAACTAATCAGAAGCTACAAAAAGCGGAAAGCCCCTTGTTACAAGGCTTTCCACATACGATGAGCCCCGCTTTTCGATAAAATAGTTCGAAAAGCGGGGCTCATTCATTATGTCTTTTGTTGCCGAAAAAGATACAGCTCGGAAAGCCTTGCGGCTCAATGGATTCAGGGTTTTGCGCAACTTGTATTTTTGTTTTTCTGCGCTTTTTTCAAGCCATTTTCGAACCCCCATATTGACATACTGACAAAGCCATGAGCAAACAGGATACGAAAAAAGGGCCATGCGTCAGCACAGCCCTCTTTCTTACTTCAGTCCTATGATCTGCTCATATAGCATAGCATACTTTTTCTCGATCACCATGTTGCTGTGGTAGTGGCCGAAGAACCAATACCGGAAAATACATCTCTGACACACTTCATCGAAGAACTCGGTCAGTGCGTCTTTTTTGAACATTCCTCCGCTGAACACATCCTGTATGCTGGAGGGGCAGCAGTGGCTGATGATGTAATCCACATTCCAGTGGACACGCTCCAGATTTGCTCTGGCTTCCAGATATTCCGCTTCGCTAGGCAGTTCCTCGGCCCACCAGGAACGACGGTTCACACGAAACAGCGCACCGCGCTGTTCGAGTTGCTGAAACTTTTCCTCGAAGTCTGGATCGTCCGGCTCCAGAATGCCATCCTGGATATCATGGGAGGATGCGCCGCCCATGGTAAAAAACTTCCTGCCGTTGAGCTCATATCCAAAACCATGTCAGAAAGCTATTACCAAGACCACCAAGGAACCAAGGACAAAGCAAGCAATACCACCAAGTGAAACAGCTATGTAATAAAAAGAGAGAAGCCCCCGTTGGCAGTTCGATTTGAACTACCAGCGGGGGCTTCTCTCGCTGTTTTCTCTTTGCTCAGAGGTTCGAATCACCCCACATCACGAAAATGGCCTTTTGCATCTCCATCTCGTCTGGTGCTCGATTTTGTCCTCTGAAACGGCTGAAACCCTTGCCGCAGCAAGGGTTTCAGGGGTTGCATCTTTTTCAGCAACCTTAGCCGCTGTCAGCACAGAGACGGCCAGCAGCAGGCCGACCGAGCCGAACAGGATGACCGGCCCGTTATCCCAGAGCAGCGCATACCGGATGGCGCCGGGTGTATCCAGGAGCATACTCTCCACCGTGTAGGTGTCGCTGCCGTACGGCTGAAGATCCACCGTTATGGTGGTCCAGGGTGATCCGGATGCGGTTCTCCTTGGCGATAAAGGCCTTGCGCTGGTACTCCACAATGGCCTTCGGCCGGTAGCACATCCGGCTCATCAGGCCGTAGCACTCGGCGGCGAAGGGCTCCTCATAGCGCAGAAGAGCCTCATAATGCCCTGCAGTAAGCTGCAGGGCATCTTCCCTGTGCATGCGCAGGGAGCGCTTGCGCTGATACGCCCCCTGCTTCTGCTTCATTTCCAGCATGGCGAAGTCCGCCCCCGGGTCGTAGATCCGCAGCCGGATCTTGCGGCGCAGCTCCGCCCCCTCGATCTTCTCAAAAAAATCCGCATCATTCAGGGTATCGAAGTAGAGGGAGCGGATCCGGTACCCCAGGACACCTCCGTGCCGGTCCTGGACCATCACCTGGGACAGTGCCCCGGACAGGCGGGACATATCTACCAGATGGATCAGGTATTTCTTTTCCTGCCGCATGACTTCGTTCATATCGGGCCTCTCTTTGTACTCAGCCGCGCTCTCACCATGGCCGCGGGCCGGTCAGACTGTCAGGGCTCGCTCCGGGGCGAGGTCCCCAGACTGTCGATGATGGTGATGACCAGGCCCCGGATGGAGTTCTCGGTGGTGCGGTAGGGGGCGATGCGCAGGGTATAGAACCGGCCGTTCATGGCCGTCACCTCCCGGTCGATGGAGACCAGGTCCCGCAGGACGGTGCGGCAGTCGCTCTCAATGGCCTCGTCGGGGAAGCTGTGGGCGAAAATCTGGATGGGACGGCCCACGTCGTGCTCCATGAGCTGGAACTCCCGGCCCACATACTCCGTAAACTTCCGGATGTTCAGGTCCCCGTCCACAAAGAGAATGCCGATCATGGTGGAGGAGAGGAAGTTGGACAGGTCGTTGGTCATGGTGGTCAGCTCGTCCAGCTTCAGCTGGTGCTCGGTGTTGACGGTGTAGAGCTCCTCGTTGACGGACTGGAGCTCCTCCGTGGAGGACTGCAGCTCCTCGTTGGCGGTGAGCAGTTCCTCATTGGCCGCCTGGAGCTCGCCGTTCACCGTCTCCAGCCGCTGGATGGTGGCGCGCAGGTCGCTCTGGGACACCTGGAACTCCCGCTCCAGGTCGGAGATACGTCGGGCCGCCGTGGCATCCAGGTCGTACTTCTCCACCACGCCGCCGGCTTCCTCCGGGGCGCCGCTCTCCAGGAAAAGGACGGACACCAGCTCGTCATCCCCCTCCTGGCCGGGGATGGGCTCCACCAGCAGGTTGATGACCTTCCGGCCGGAGGGGGTGTCCACGGCGATGTCGGTGTAGGTGATGGCAGTGTGCTCCGTGCGGCAGCGGCTGACGGCGGTGGAGGCCACCAGGCTCAGGTCCTTGCACAGCATCTGGAAGAAATTTAAGGTCGCCTTGCCCGGGGCCAGGGTCAGGTAGTCGCTGTAGCTGCCGAAGAAATGGAGGACGGTGTCGTTCTCGGACAGGACCACCGAGGCGGGCAGATGGCGCTCCAAAAAGCGGGTGTACCGGCTCTCCACGGCGGACTCGCTGTTCTGGCTCATGCCGGCGTGAATGTTTTTCAGGGAGATATTCTGAATGTTGGGGATGTTGAAGGTAGGGGGCGCCAGATCCTCCACCTTGCCCTCAGCCTTGTGGAGGTAGATCTTCTCCGCGGAGCATACCGGCTTAAAGAGGTTCACATACTCCCCGGCAGTCTCGCTCTTGCCCAGGAACAGGAAGCCCCCGTTCTTCAGGGCGGAGTGGAAGATGGCGAAGAGGCCCCGCCGCATTACCGGCTGGAAGTAGATCATCACGTTCCGGCAGCTGATGAGGTCCAGCTTGCCGAAGGGCGGGTCGGAGAACATGTTGTGGGTGGCAAAGACGATCATCCTGCGGATGGACTTGGAGATGTGGTACTGGTCCCCCACCTTCAGGAAGAACTTGGCCAGCCGGTCCGGGGTCACGTCGTCGATGATGTTCTCGGAGAAGATGCCCTTGCCCGCCTGCTCGATGGCCCGGGAGTCCACATCGGTGGCAAAGATCTTCACATCCCGCTTCACCTGCAGCTCGTCCATGACCTCCTGGAAGAGGATGGCGATGGAGTAGGCCTCCTCCCCGGTGGAGCAGCCGGCGGACCACACCCGGATGGGCTCGTCCTCCTTGGCCCGCTCCACAATTTTGTAGATGGCGTTGTACTTGAGTTTTTCAAAGAAGGCCGGATCCCGGAAGAAATTGGTCACTCCGATGAGAATCTCCTTGACCAGGGTGTTGACCTCCTCCTGGCTGTACCCCAGCAGGCGGGCGAACTCGGACAGACTGCTGGTGTGGGTGACCAGCATCCGCCGCTCGATGCGCCGCAGAATGGTGGAGCGCTTATAGTATGTAAAGTCGATGCCGCTGGCGTTTTTCAGGATGGTGTAGATATGGGACAGGGTCTCCTCCTCGGAGAACAGGGAGTCATCGTCGGTAATAAGGCTGTCGCTGCGCAGAGGGCGCAGAAGAACAGGCGTATTAGAGAAGTTCAGGATCTCCTCGGCGATCTCCTCCGGAGAGAGGACGAAGTCGGCAAGACCCGTGTTGATGACACTGCGGGGCATGCCGTCAAACTTGGCGCTCTCCGGGGCCTGGGCGATGACCAGGCCCCCGTGCTCCTTCACCATCTTAACGCCGTTGGTGCCGTCGGAGCCGGTGCCGGACAGGACCACGGCGATGGAGTGCTCCCGCTTCTCCGCCGCCAGGGAGGCGAAAAAGGCGTCGATGGGGTGGTTCAGCGACCCCGGCGCCTCGGACAGGATCAGCCTGCCGTCCTTGATGGTCATGTACTTCTTGGGCGGGATCAGGTAGACGGTGTCCGGCTCCACGGCCATGCGGTTTTCCGCCTGGCAGACGGACATCTCAGTGTGCTTGCCCAGAATATCGGCCATCAGGCTCTTGTAGTCCGGTGAGAGATGCTGGACCACCACAAAACTCAAACCGCTGTTGGGCGGCATATAACTGAAAAACTGCTGCAGAGCCTCCAGCCCGCCGGCGGAGGCGCCGATGCCAATGACGATGGACGAGGACTGCGTCCCGGCGGTGATCTTTTCCTCTGTTTCTTTCATGTGCGGATTACTCCTTTCCCGCTTCATTTATTCTTGCGGGAACGCCGCCCCGCAGGTATTTCTGTTCAAACACATCCGCCGGCAGCGGACGATCATAATAGAACCCCTGGACATAAACGCAGCCCATCTCCAACAGGGCGGAGATCTGGTCTTCCGTCTCCACGCCCTCGGCCACGCAGGTCATGTTGCAACTTTTGCAGATTTCCACCAGATCCCGCACCAGCATCCGGCTGATGGGATTGCCGCCCAGGTCCGCGATCAGACTCCGATCCAGTTTCACCGTCTCAAATTTCACATTGGTGAAGAGGGACAGGTTGGCGTACTGGGAGCCGAAGTCATCCAGGCTCATGTGCAGGCCGCAGGCGCGGAACCGCTCCACAAAATCCTGGAGTTCCGCGGTGCTCATCCTGTCGCCGCGCTCTGTGATCTCCAGCTCCAGGGCGGACTCCGGGATGTCCGGATAGCGGCTCTGAATGGCTAGGACGGAGGCCAGGGTGGCGGGGTGGGCGAGGGTGGTCCGGGAGAGGTTCACGGCAATTGGGACGATACCAAGTCCGGCGGAGCGCCACTGCTCCGCCTGGGCGAGGCTCCGCTCCAGGACGAAGAGATCCAGTTCCCGGATGGCGCCGGTGTCCTCCATCAGGGGGATGAACTGCGACGGGGAAATGATGGCGCCGTCCTCCCCGATCCTGCGCACCAGCGCCTCCGCCCCGGCCAGGGCGCCGGTGCGCATGTCCACCTTGGGCTGGAAGTAGACGATGAACTTCCCGCCTTGGGCCGCGTCCCCGGAAATGGGGTCATATATGATGTGGGGGAGGGCCGAAAGTGCCTGCGCGAAGTGCTCCGTATGGGCGTTGCGCATGGCCCGCTCCGCCTCCTCCGCTAGGTGCTTGCCGGTGAAGATCTCATTGGCCCACGCCTGGCCGATGCGGATCTGCTTGGGATAGCGCCGCTGGATGATGGACCACAGCCGGCCGCAGCAGCCCAGGAATACCTCCCGGGTGGTGTTGGGATAGAAGGCCACAAACTCCGTCTCACGGAGACGGAATAACAGCGCCGGGCCGAACAGCTCCGTCAGCGTATTGGCCACATACCACAGCATCCGGCTGCCGTACTCAAAGCCCTGGGTGTTGTTGACCGCGGCGAGCCCCGGGATGTCCAGGGCCACCGCGCCCATGGAGCTGTAGTACTCGGAGTTAATGGTGTGGAGGGTCTCCAGATAGGACCGCAGATCCGGTATATTCATCAGCCGCTCCGTGAGGGCCGATGGATTCGCCCCGCCGCTGAACCGCTCCCGCTGCTGGAGCATGAAGGGGATCAGGGTGCTGAACACCGCCGCGTCCGCCGGATGCTTGCGGGCGTTTTCCACACACAAAAAGCCCATTACCTCCTGATGGTCGTCCCGCGCCAGGGGGAACACGGTAAAGTGCCAGGGACGCTCCGCTCCCTCCTCTCCGTCCAGCTCCGCTTCGGCGGCGTTCCGGGACAAGAACATCGGCGAGCGCTCCCGCATACACTGGATCATCAGGGGGAATTTCTCCAGCGGCGTGCCGGAGACAACCTGCTGAATGCTGCGCTTGCTGCCATTGGTCCACTCGAAGGTGATAATGACCGCACGGCGGCTCTCCACCAGCATCAGGGTGTAGACACGATCGGCATGGTAATACTCGCCGATGGCCCGCAGGACGCCGGACAAGGACGCGTCCAGGGTCTTGGCCGCCAGCATGGTGGACATGCTGTCCAGCGCCAGATCCTTTTCCGGCGCCGACAGCAGGCGGCTCATCTCCGTGGTGTGGATGGAAACCCGGTCGTTCTGGCCGGCGTGCAGCTGCGTCCAGAGCCACTCCTCACGCTCCTGGGCAAAGACGACCGCGTCCGTGGCCGCGTTCCAGCGGGACGCGCACGCCTGGACCGCCTGGGCCAGCATGAAACGGTAATTGGCCGTGGCCGCAGGCATCAGATCCACGCCTGCTACCAGACGCAGCCCGCGGTAAACCGACTCGGGCGAAAGCATACGGCGCAGCGCGGTGAGGGATTCCTCCAGACGGCTGCGCAGGGCGTCTTTTTCTGTCACATCCGGGAATACGATGACAATCTGGCCGGCGCCCTGCCGCCCCATCAGGCAACTGCCGCCCAGTACCAGGGAAAGCCCTGCGGAAATCCCGTACAGCACCCAGTCCGTCTCTTCTCCGACGGGCAACTGCTCCAACCCGTTGATCTGGAGGACGGCCACGGCGCGGTTGCCGCTTTTCCGGTCAGAAAACAGGGCCTCCGCCATCCGCTGCACCGCCTCCTGGCTGTGCAGCCGGCTGACCGCGTCCCGGGCAGTCTCGCTGCGGATCACCCGCTCCAGACGGTGGTCGGGGTCCAGCCAGATCAGATAGACAAAGAGATACACATGCCGGGAGATGGGTTCTTCTGTCAGATAGAGGATGTGCCGCACCCAGCGGATACTGCCGCTGCGGTCCGCTCGCCGGTACTCCGCGCACAGCCACCGCGTCCCGCTGCGGTACCGCTCCAGCAGCGCGTCCCGGTCAAAGCCGGTTAGGAACTGAAGTTGGTCGCCCTTGCAGAAAACATGCTGCTTTTCCAGGCGCAGCACCTCGGAACAGCGGGCGTCCTGTACCTGGTGGCTGAAGTCCGTCCCCTCAATCCAAAGGTGCTCCACGCTGTCCAGATCCAGATTGGCCCGCATCCGCATAACCAGATCCGCCACCAGCAGTTCCGGCAGCCGGTACTGGTCCGGTGACCAGTCCTCCCCGTCGGTGAAGCTGCGGGGCAGTTCCTCCAGAACGCCCACCGCGCGCGCTGCCCGGCCCACCTCGTCGAACAGCATCCGGTAGGAGAAGGAAAACCAGCCGTAGCAGCCGCTGTCCTTCCGGCGCACGGCAAAATTGCCGAACCCCTGGGCACAGCCGTTCAGCAGCTCTCTTGCAAAACACCGAAACCGGGCCACGGAATCCGGGTGAATCCAGCCGTTGTTGATCAGACTGTCCGGGAATGGGGAGGGATCGCTGTGCAGCGGGTCGTCTTCCCCACCTAGAATATCGCCCCGGAACCGCCGGGTGGACAGGTCCACTTCCCAGGCGCGCTTGGAAGTCAGGTCAAAAGCGGTCTGGAACCGACGGAGCTGATCCGCCTGGTCCTGCTGGGTTTCTTTGAACTTGGATACATCCGTCGTGGTAACCATCATCATGGGCTGATCGCTGCTGTACTCGATCCGCGCAGCCCGAATCTGCCACCAGAGCCAGGGCTGTCCCTCGCCGCTGTGGACCCGGTGGGTGTACTCCACCACCTGTTCCTGTTGAAGTCCATCCCGCAGTACGAGCAAAACAGAGGAAAGGTCGTCCGGGTGGACCAGGTCGGTCAAAGGTTTTGGCAGAGGGAAGCCCTTGCTGTCGCCCCCGATGAGCCGGCAGAAGCTGGGGCTGACATAGACGATCCGAGGGACCTCCCCCATCTCCAGCAGTGCCACGCCGCTCTCCATGTTCTCCAGCAGGGCGCTGAGGGTGATGACGCTGGCGGGTCGCAGTTCCCCGTCCTGCTCCACCTCCTGGTCCTTTAGGTAAAACTGGTGCTTGCCTGCCTTTTTTGCTTTGTAGAGCGCCAAGTCAGCGGACTGGTACAGCCTCTCGAACGTCTGCCCTTTCCCGGCCAGGTGGATGCCCACGCTGGCCGTTATATATACCGTCTCCCGGTCACCCAAAGCCAACTGCAGTTTCTCACAGATGGCGGCAGCCTTTTTTGAGGCGATTTCCTTCGTGATGCCACCATAGAGGAACACGACAAACTCGTCTCCTCCCAGCCGCCCCACGATGTCGCTTGCCCGAAAGAGGCTGGAGAGTTTCTCCGCCGCCCGCCGGATGGCCTGGTCCCCGGCCTGGTGGCCCAGCACATCGTTGACCTGCTTGAAATTGTCCAGATCCACAATAAACAGCGCACAGGTGTCCCCCTGTCCCATTTCCAGCAGACGGTCTTTGATTGCCCGCTCCGTGGCGGCGCGGTTGAGCAGGCCGGAGAGCATATCCATGGAGGCGCGCCACTGGAGGTCTTTCAGATAGGAGTCCTGGCGGTTCCCCGTCGGCTGCATTTCATTTTTAGAGGAGTCCTCTCTCATTTGACCCACCCGCTTTCCGTTTCGATGAAAATCTTGATTTTTATTCCGCGCGCAGCCTATGTAACAAGTATAATCTACTGTTACACTGGCTTGGGCAGATTCGGCGGCACAAGCACTGTATACTGCCCGGAAATGCAAAAAGCGTCGAATCGGAATATGCCGGCGCCCCGCTGGGTATTGAACATTTACCAAAACGGTGGTATAGTTGTAGCAAAAGATTATATATGTTACATAGCCCCCTTGTCTGACGATACGCTATACTGTGGGTATCTTCAGACAAGGGGGCTATGATACGCTATGGCAGCAACAGAACCAATCAGGAACAAGGGCCAACTGAAGGCTTTGGCCAACTATTTTTTGAAACGCGGGCAGTTCCGCAATTACGCGCTCATCGTAGCGGGAACGTGCACTGCGCTCCGGATCAGCGACTTGCTAAAACTGAAATGGACAGACGTTTATGATGAGAAGCAAAGGGTATTTCACACCCACGTGACCATAGTGGAGACGAAGACCGGGAAAGCCAAGACCATCGCTCTGAACAAGCAGGTGCTCCAGGCCCTACGGCTATATTTGCCCCACAGGCGCGGTGACTTTATTTTCGCGAGCAGCCGCAGAAACGCCAACGCTATCAGCCGGGTTCAGGCGTGGCGTATCATCCGTGCGGCAGCAATGGCTGTGGGCCTGCACGGAAAGATCTCCTGTCACAGTCTGAGAAAAACCTGGGGCTACCATGCCTGGACCAGCAAAGCGGTCTCTCCTGTGGTGATCATGCACATTTATAACCACAGTGACTATGCGGTCACACGGCGATACCTGGGGGTGGATCAGGACGACCTGGACAGGGCGTACCTTGGAATGGAGCTCTTCTACTGATGCCGCTCCATCCGGCAGGGCGTATCCCGGACCGCAGCCCGGCGACCGCCGTTTCCCGCGGACCAACGGAAGATATTTTTTCATCCTTTCAGGCTTTTGGCTGCGGCCGATCCCCGCCGCGGCGTCTGTATGACGGGAAATCGCCCGCGAAAACAGCGCCGCCGCGAGAAACCGCGTCTTTCGAAATATGGCTTCAGTACCAAATTGAAAGGGCGAATATCTTAACATTCTGTCAAGAATCAGAATTTCTCCTGTACTTTAGTCCCCCGTGTCTGTTATACTTTTTATAAATAACTGCCGTCGGGGGCCGGCGGCCGAAAGGAGCAAGTCCGTGCAAATCAATCCACAGCTCATAGAGAAAATCAAGGAATCTCTGTTCTCTGTCCTTCCCATTACAGCCATTGTGTTGCTGCTGAGCGTGACTATCGCGCCGTTGGCTCCGGGGGTTATCGTCCTTTTCTCCTTCGGCGCATTCCTTTACCAGCGTATCGCTCATTCTTCAAGATATATTCAATCAGTTCCCGTCGCCATGGTCTGTTCCGTGGGCACTCTGCATTCAATTCTCTTGCAATGGTACGTGATGTTTTTCCGTTGAGATATTCCGAGAATATTCTTTGGACTATCTCATCACGGGTCTGTTCAAATAACTTGCGATGAGAGGTACTCAGATATGAAAAATGGCGGTAAGTTCTGCAGTGTTTTCTCAAACGCGTAGAAAAAAGTCGGGGCTGATTTCCCTTGAAAAATTCCAAGATCAGTTTTTCGTAGTTGATTACCTTTGCAGTGATTCGCTCCGCTACATAAGGACAGACCCTCAGCTGGCACTCATCGTTCTTCTCATAGAAGCAATACTTGCATGAAACAACTTTTCGGCTGCGATATATATTTTTAGGCGGCATATTTACCCTCCTTAGTAATGGTTTTGGATAAGAAAAAAGCGCCGGAATGAACACTCTCCAGAGTGTCCGTATCCGGCGCTGTCAGTCTGTATTAAATTACATGGTTTGTTCGAAGGGGGGATCTGCGGTCGCTTCCATCTCCTTCGTAATTCGCTCCTCAAAATCTGGAACCAGTTCCTGTATCCGCTGTTGAATCTGTTCTATGGTCTGCTCCTGTTCCGCTGGGAGAGAACAGCTGAAACGGATGTAGGCACTCTGTTGATAGACCTCAATGAGCTGCTCAGTTGTAAACTGGCGTTCATCAGGTATCAGGCCCGACCGGATTGCAAAGTCTCGTTTGGCACCTACATAATCCCCTTCGTAATAATGGCCATGGTTCAGACCGGTGTGATTGAAATCCCAGTCCCATGTCACAAACTTGGCGCCCTTTTCGGTCAGCCGGCCGGCAAGCACTGTGCCGTTAAATTCAGCGAGAGACTGATAGGGTTCCGATAACCCTGCTGCCTTGAGAGTCGGCGCGTGCTCCAAATGGTTCATGTATTCCAGAACCGTTCCGGCGATGTCCGTGGCTTTGGCACATGCCTTTTCTCGTTCGGGCGAGTCTACCTCCTCCTGACGGTAGAAAACATTGCCCTGTTCATTGATCCGGCATAATCGCTGACTGTGATACTCCACTGGCATGGAGTCATCCTCCTGGGGCAGGGGAGTGAAACCAGCCCGCCCCAGAACGACAGCCAGTTCCTTAAAATACAGATCTCTTTTCATTTTCCTTACCTCCTTGGGCTGGCGCCCTTTTTGAATTTTGCAGAAATAAAAAAGCGCCGCTTTGGTGGGTAATCGAGACAAACAAAACGGCGCTTTAGTTTTTGCTTTAGTTTTTGCTTATTGTTTTTATTTGTAACGCACAATTTTCTTTGGGCTGGCGCCCTTTTTGGGAAACAAAAAGGGCACCACTCTAATGGTTATTAAAACCAACAAAACGGTGCCCATAATTTTGTGAATCTTTTTAGTCTGAAAAACGGTGCCTTTTTTGAAAAAACGCTTTCAAAAAGGGCACCGGCATATAATCCTGCAAAATGGTGGCAGAATAGTGGTTCAAATCTTTGCTCATCCACCGGAATAGCCTATGTCATCTATTGTTCAAACCCTGAATTTGAGGGGGGTAAAAAACCCGGAAAAGGTTGATGCCGTAGGCTTACAGCCTACGGCATCTATACCTTTTTTACAATATGGTACGGGTAGTGGGACTCGAACCCACACGCCTCGCGGCACAGGAACCTAAATCCTGCGTGTCGACCAATTCCACCATACCCGCATGTACCGCAAATTATACCACACCCCGCCGCCGGGGGCAAGGGGTCCGCAGCAAATCCCGGAGGTACTTGCAAAATTCCCTGTCATGCGCTACACTGTACCCAAACCCAACGCAAAGGAGATACGCTATGTTTCAGGGATACAGCCAGGAGACCGTGGATTTCATGTGGGGCATCCGCTTCAACAACGAACGCGGCTGGTTCCTGGCCCATAAGGATGATTACCAGCAGCACCTGCTGGCCCCCACCCGTGAGCTGGGCCAGGCCGTGTACGACGGTCTGGCGGCAGCGCTGCCCCATGAGCCGCTGATCCTGAAGGTCAGCCGCATTTACCGGGACGCCCGGCGGCTCCACGGCCAGGGACCCTACAAGGACCACCTGTGGTTCTGCGTCCGCACCGGGGACCAGGACTGGACGGGCCGCCCGGCCTTCTATTTTGAGATCGCCCCGGACTATTACAGCTATGGCATGGGCTTCTGGGCCGCTTCCGCCGCCACCATGACCCGCTATCGCCAGCAGATCGACCGGGACCCCAAGACCCTGGAGAAGCTGGTGCGCCAATTTGACCGCCAGCAGGTCTTTCAGCTGACGGGACCGGACTATGTCCGCAGCAAGGGCCAGGTCAGCGACCTGCTGCGCCCCTGGTACCAGAAGAAATCCCTGACCCTGGCCCATGAGGTCCCCCTGGACGAGAGCCTCTACTCGCCGGCTTTCGCCGCCCGGGTCACGGAGGACCTGAAAACCCTCCTGCCCTTTTACCGGTATTTTGCCGCCCTCTGCGCCGCGGCGGAGTAAGCCTGAAGCTGCGAGGCAATCCAAATCTCTTTTTGACAGTCTGAGGCGGCGCCCGCAGGCGCCGCCTTGCTTTTTTATCGCGTCACGAGGCAGCCGCTTCGCTTACCACGCTGCCGGAGCTGTCCAGCACCACCCGGACGGTGCCGCCGTGCAGCTGGTCCTCCGGGATAAACACCCGGCCGCACTCCTGGCCGCCCGCCCCAAAGATGGCCCAGATCCCCTGGAATCCAGGCTGATCCGCAACTCCTGTCAGAACTTCCAGATTGGTAATCGGCACACTATACTGCTTTCCGTATACCAGGGGCGTTATATCGTCTACCTTTCTGTGCGGCTCGGTGAAGCCACCACTGAAAAAGTAACGTTTTCCATCCTCGTCTGTGGCCAGCCGGAAGTTCACCTCCGGCAAATCCCCCTGATACTCCGATTTCAGCACCAGGTTAAACGAGCCGTCAAAAAGCGCAGGCTCCGAATCGGGCTCGGGAGACGGATCCGGCTGGACCTGCGCCTGCTTCCCGCATCCTGCCAGCAGTGCCAGCAGGGTCAGAACCGCCAGGCACACCGTCCAAACACGTTTTGCTTTCATTGCTCCTTCCTCCTTTCCGTCTCTATTAGGGCTTCTTGGTCTCCTGCGATATCAAAACCGATATATCGGCTGTCGGATACTATTATATCAAATAAAGCAACTTTGTCAATAGGAATAATCATATTTTCGTTTCTTATTTATTCAAATTATATAAATATGTATGACGCAGCGCTTCTTTTACAAAAGCTTTACTTGACGCGGACCGGCGGGCCTGGTATAATACTTTCAATTGATACCACCGTGAGGGAGTAATTCCACCCCGGCTTCGGGGTTAGGCAGCTTCGTCAGAACGGCGCGCCCGCGCCCGGACTGCTTTGAAAGAATGAGACTCATGCATAGGCTTTGGCCTGTGCATGAGTCTTTTTATTTCCCCGGGTGGGCAGAATCATTAAGAGGAGTGATCGTATGCACAAGGAATATGCCCAGACCGCCGATCGGGTCCTGTCGGACCTGCAAAGCGGCCCGGAGGGCCTGTCCGCCGCCCAGGCGGAGGGCCGTCTGGCGGAATACGGCCCCAACCGCCTGCGGGAGGCCCCCAAGGCCACCCTGCTCCAGCGGTTTCTGCAGCAGCTGCGGGACCCCATGCTGCTGATCCTGATGGCCGCCGCCGTATCCGCCGTCACCAACTACCTGTCCCATGAGCCCTTCACCGAGGTGCTCATCATCCTGGCGGTGGTGCTGCTGAATGCCGTCCTGGGCGTTATCCAGGAGAGCAAGGCGGAGGCCGCCATCGAGGCCCTGCAAACCATGACCGCCGCCACCAGCAAGGTCCTCCGGGACGGTGCCGTCACGGAGCTGGAGAGCAGCAGCCTGGTGCCCGGCGATGTGGTGCTGCTGGAGGCCGGAGACGCCGTCCCCGCCGACGGGCGGCTGCTGGCCTGCGCCTCCCTGCAAATTGAGGAGGCCGCCCTCACCGGCGAAAGTGTCCCCTCCACCAAGTCCACGGACCCCCTTACCGGAGACGTGCCCCTGGGGGATCGCCGGAACATGGCCTACATGGGCTCCACCGTTTCCTATGGCCGGGGCCGCATGGTGGTCACCGCCACCGGAATGGACACGGAGATGGGCAAGATCGCCGGTGTCCTGGCCCGGACGGAGCAGGAGGAGACGCCGCTGCAAAAGAAGCTGACCCAGCTGGGCAAGACGCTGTCCTGGCTGGTGCTGGGCATCTGCGTGTTCATTTTCGTGTTTGACCTGCTGGTGGCCGGGGACTTCTCCCTGTCCGGCATCCTGAAGACCTTCATGGTGGCGGTGTCCCTGGCGGTGGCGGCCATTCCCGAGGGCCTGGCCACGGTGGTAACGGTGGTGCTGAGCATCGGCGTCACCCGCATGAGCCGGCGCAATGCCGTGATCCGCCGCCTGACGGCGGTGGAGACGCTGGGCTGCACCCAGGTGATCTGTTCCGACAAGACCGGCACCCTGACCCAGAACAAAATGACCGTGGTGGACCACACCGGCGATGCCGGGCAGCTGGCTGCCGCCATGGCTCTGTGCAGCGACGCGGTGCAGAACCCCGACGGCACGGTCCGGGGCGAGCCCACCGAGGCCGCCCTGGTATCCTTCGCCGCCCAATGCGGCCTGCCCAAGCCCCGCCTGGAGCAGGACAGCCCCCGCATTGCCGAGGCCCCCTTTGACTCCGGCCGGAAGATGATGTCCACCATCCACCGCACAGACAACGGCTTTATCCAGTACACCAAGGGCGCGCCGGACGAGGTGCTG
>ERZ779885.2587-NODE-2587-length-16361-cov-6.181958_pt1 | contig 16361 bp, 13 predicted proteins | sample MGYA00511554_ERZ779885 | MGnify/ENA primary metagenome ERZ779885 (study PRJEB29588, sample SAMEA2160998) | human gut metagenome | biome: human gut; feature: human-associated habitat; material: faeces | place: Denmark | collected 2008/2010 ... | reverse complement strand
GGCGGCTTCCGCCGCACGGGCCTCCGGGGGCGGCTTCCGTTTCACGCGGAAAGCCGTGCGCGCTTCGCGCACTCTGCGGGCCCGGCTTTCCCCGGCGGGAGGCCCTTCCCCCCGAAAACGGAGCGGGCCCCGGACCCGGCAGAGTCTTTCCCCGCCGGCCCCGGGGCCGCGATGGTCCGTCAATCGGTCTGCCAACTCGCGTACGCCATCAGAACCTGGCCGTTCTGGCACTTCTCCCAGAACTGATCGTTCTTCATCGTGAAGGCCTCGGGATCGAGAAGGCCCATATTGTACGCCTTGTTATAGAACTTGAGGGAATCCCAGAACGCCTCGGTATTGTAGTTGACGTCGACCTCGAGCGTCTCACGGTTGACGATGGCGCCGTTTGCCAGGTCAAGGTAGCCCATCTCCCGGACGTTGGCAAGCCACCACGGCCACAGGCCCCAGTCGCTCCAGCCGCTGATGGCGTACACCGTCTTGCCCTCGGCCAGATCGTTCTCGTTGGCATAGTCCTGCATTTCCTTGAGGACGTTAAGGAAATCATCCGTCGTCTCGATCTCGGGGCAGCCGATGGCCTTGTAGATATCCCATCTTACCATAAGACCGACGTTCTCAATCGTGTAGCTGATATCCGGATTCTCCTCATCGGCCTCGTAGCACAGGACAGGGAGGAAGTAAACCTTGTCCTCGCCGTTGCTCAGGAACTTTTTGGAATATTCGACGCGCTCCGGGAAATTCTTCTTGATGTTCTCGCCGTACTGCTCAATCAGGTCGTCCATCGCCATGAGCTGCTTGCTCGAGACGAGGGTGCTGTAATCCACGCCCTGCTGCGCGCTGTTGGAGTAGATGATGCCGGGAAGATCGCCGCCTGCCATCAGCACGGAGAACTTCTGCGCGTCGCCCTGCACAATATCCATTACCACGCCGACCTTTTCCTTAATGGCGTTGGCCACGGGATTGTCCTGGACGCCGGGCGTCTGCACCTCGGTATTCCAGACGGTCAGGGTAACAGGCTCCTGAGAGGCACTGTCGCCGCCGGAGGCATCGCCGCCGTTGTCGGCCGTCGAGGCCGCAGAACCCGTATCGCCGCCGGAGGCCGTCTCACCGGAATTGGAACAGCCGGCCATCCCCATCGCCATCGCCGCAACCATGGCGGCAGCCAGAAGCCTGCGTAACGTCTGTTTTTTCATGTCAAATCCTCCTGTTTCATGATTTTTATCGCTGTAAACCGGACAGCGGGCGGACGCCGCCCACGCCGTCACTTTCCAAAAATTCTGTTATTCCCGGCTCATCTCGTCGAGCATGGCCTCAATGTTTTCGATCGGCGTATCGGACAAAATGCCGTTGCCCGCCGCGAGCAGCAAACCGCCGCGCTCCGTGTGGAAGGTACGCTTGAGGAAACGGACCTCCTCGCGCACCTGATCCGGCGTACCGTTGGGCAGCGTATACTGCACATCCATGCCGGCAAGGAAGGTCAGCCGGTCGCCAAACCGGCGGGCCGTTTCCTCCATGTCCATGCATCCCTTCTGCACGGGGTGGAAAACATCGAGTCCCGCCCCGATCAGATCGTCCATCAGCAGCGTATTGTCGCCGCAGGAATGAAGGAAAACGTGCATGCCCTTCTGATGGGCGTAATCGATAAACTCCTCATAGAGGGGCAGATAAAGCTCGCGGAAGACGGCCGGAGACATCATCGGCCCCGTCTGATGGCCGAGATCGTCGGAGGTGAAGATGCCGTCGAAGCCGAGGGCGGCGAAGCGGTCGATAATCACCTTGTCGAAGTCGAGAATCCGCCTGCCGACGATCTTGAGCTCATCCATAGCATCGTAATAGTCGAGCATCAGGTTTTCCATTCCGCGGATGGTCCACAGCCTTTCGTGGAAGACCTTCCACCAGCATCCAAGCTTGTAGCGGCCGTTGGCGTTCTTCTCCATATCCGCCTTCACGGCGTCGAAGGTGCCGGGCTCGTTCGGATCGGGAAAGTCTGCGAGAAAACGATCGAGCTCGCTCCAGTCCGGCAGAAGCACCGCCGCGCGGCCGATGCTGTGGCGTTCCGCGCCGGAGTAGTCGTCACGGTAGCCGAGACGGTAATGCGGGTTTGCGGTCGGGGATGTCTCCGTACCGGGTTCGACATACCATCCGGTGTAGATATCCTCCGGGAAGGGAGCGGCCATCTCGTCGAGGGCGGCGCCGTAGCGCTCCTGCAGCCCCTCTCCCCACCACTTGTGAAAGACCAGCGGGATTCGGTCGCTGCCGGTGCGCTCGATCGCCCGGATGACTTCTTCCCGCGAAATCGGTTCTCTGATCATCTGGTTTTCCTCCTCTCGCCGCGCCGGAACGCGGAATCAGGTGCACGCACAGGTTCAGCCCTTCACCGCGCCCATCATGATACCTTTCACAAAATATCTCTGCAGGAAAGGATACACGCACATGATGGGAATGACGACCACCACGGTCACGCACATCTTGACGGAGGTGGGCGTAATCATGCTCGCCGCCGCCGAGGCGTCCATGGCCGAGCTTGACATCTGCTGGAAGCGGTTGGCCTGGTTGAGGTAGTTGTAAAGGATCATCTGCAGCGTCTGCAGTCTTGCATCGGAGATAAGGAAGTAGTTGTCCGTCCAGGCGTTCCACTGGCCAACAACCGCATAAACGGCGATGGTGGCAATGATAGGCTTCGAGAGCGGCATCACGATGCGCAGATAGCGTGTGAAAATGCCCGCGCCGTCAATGAGAGCCGACTCCTCGAGTTCCCTGGGAAGCGATTCGATGTAAGTCTTAATCAGAATCACATAGTAGGCGGTGACAAGGCCCGGCAGAATATAGAGCAGGAAATTGTTCTGCAGGCCGTACGCCTTCATCGTCATATACCAGGGGATCAGGCCCGCGTTGAGGTACATGGTCAGAACCACAAAGCGGTACACAAAGCGTCTGCCGATCATCTTCTGGTTGGTGACAAGATACGCGAAGAACGAAGAACCGACAATGGCGATGATTGCGCCGAGAATACTTCTGCTGACGGAAATCAGCAGAGCCTGGGGAATGTCGTTGAGCAAAAACAATCCCTTGTACGTCTCCAGGCTGAAGCCCTTAGGCAGAAGAAAGAGGCCGGAAGCCGCCTGGTTCGCGTCGCTGATCGAGTAAATAATGATGTAATAAAACGGATAGATGCACAGGAATGCGAAAATAGTGAGGATGACATAGAGCACCACGCTCATCGCCTTCGAGGCAGCGGATCGATTTTTCTCCATAAGCGGAAACCTCCTCCCCGATTCTCAAACGATGGACTCGCCGCGGAGTTTCTTCGAGATTCCATTGGCGCTGAACAGCAGAACAATAGATACGATGGTCTTGAACATGCCGAGCGCGATCGACTGCGGATAATTATTTGTCAGCACGCCGATCTTGTAAACATAGTAGTCGAGAACCTCGAGTTTATCCGCCGTGAGAGGATTATAGAAGATGAAATACTGATCGAAGCCGTTGCTCAGGATGTTGCTGATCTGCAGCAGGAGAAGAACGAAGAACGTCGGCTGCAATCCCGGAATGGTCACATGGAGGATCTGCTGGAAACGGTTTGCGCCGTCCACCTGCGCCGCGTTGTAAAGCTCCTGATCAATGCCCGCGATGGACGCGATGTAAATGATGGCGCTCCATCCCAGCGTTTTCCAGGTAGCCAGCGCCCACTGGAACATCCAGGCATGGTCGTTGTCGCCGAGCGGGTTGATGGTCTGGGTGCCGCCGAAAGCCCTAATGACGTTGTTCACCATACCGTCCGAGGAAAACATGGCGAAGGCCAGCGTGAAAACGACAATCCAGCTGATAAAGTTTGGCAGCGTCGTAACGGTCTGTACGAACTTTTTGAATTTGGTTGATCGGACCTCATTGATCATGATGGCGAACACCATCGGCAGCGGAGAAAAAATTAAGCCGATGAAGCTCAGCGCGAATGTGTTGCGCATCACACGGAAGAACTCGTTCCTGTTTTGCCAGATTGCGAGAAAATTTTCCATTCCCACGAAGTTCGCCTCCGTGAGCGACATGCCGACCCGATAATCCGTGAAGGCATAAGCCCAGCCAAACAGCGGAACGTAACTAAACGCCGCGACAAAAATCACAAACGGCAGCGCCAGCAGCAGAAGCTTCACGCCCTCTCTGTTTTTCGTGCGCATGCAATTCCCTCCTCATGCTTTTTCGATTGCTCCGCGGGGCCTCATCCCCGTTCACTGAGGAAATTGTATCAAAAAAAGCGCGGGGGCAACATGAAAAAACTTATGGTTTTTTTCCAAAAACGCAAGCATTTTTTTCTTTCTTTCCGCCCAACATGTAAAAAATTAAGATTTCTTTCTCGATGTTACCCTCGGCAGGGACTGCCGGTCTCTGCGGGAGCTGCTGCGCTGTACGGGAAGCTGCCGGCCTCCGGGAAAACCGGCGCCCGCCGCGAAGGGAGGAGCAGACGAACTGTTTCCCTGTTTCCGCCAGACGGGGAAAACGCAGCTATAAAAAAGCCGCACCGGGCCTTTTCGGCCAAACGGTACGGCTATTGGAGGAAACAGGACCGCAGCCCTATCCTCTGCCCTCGGATGCAACGATCTCCGGAGCGCTCCTGATTTTCGTGGGAAATGTCATGGTGATTTCCGTACCGAGCCCCGGCTCGCTCTCAATGCGCAGACTGCATTCCGCGCCATAGAACAGCCGCAGGCGCTGATACACGTTTTTCAGGCCGATGTGATTCTTCCGGTTTTCCTGCGTGAGCTCCTCCGGCTGCGTCACGCTCTCCCGGAGACGGCGCAGCCTCTCCTCGTCCATCCCGCTGCCGTTGTCCTTCACCGCGACAATCCAGCCTCCGTCCCTTTCATGGATGGAAACCAAAATCTTCTTCTCCTCCGATGTATTCTCAAAGCCGTGAAGAATGGAGTTCTCAATCAGCGGCTGCAGAATAAAGCGCAGAACCCTCGCCTGCTTGTCTTCCTGGCAGACCTGATAATGGATTTGAATTTTTCCGCCGAAACGGTAGTTCATGACCTTGACGTAGTTGTCAATGTATCGCATCTCCTCCTCGACGCTCCACTCCTGCTCGTTGCTGCGGTAAATCGGCGACAGGATATTGCCGAGAGCGGTGATACAGTCAACGATCGTATTGGATTTGAGGATCATCGCCATATATTTGATGTTCGACAGAGTGTTCATAAGGAAATGCGGGTTGATCTGTGACTGCAGGACCCGCTCCTCGAGGTAACACTTTTCCTGCTCCATCGTCTGAATCTGTCCCACCATGCGCTCGATGCTGTTGGACATCTCGTCGAACTGCGCGCCGAGCTGGCCAAGCTCCGTCCGGCTGCGCTGCTCGAGCTTGATTCCGATGTCGTATTCCTGCATCTTTTTCATCGCAATCTGCAGCTGATCGAGCGGCTTGCTGATGCGATAGAACAGGTACATCGCGATAAGCAGGCCAAGGAGCAAAGCTACCACCGAGGTGACGATGAAAAAATCGCGCAGCGTATACGTATTCTGGTAGAGAGAATCCAGCGAAATCTCGTACACGAGCGCCCAGTCCATGCCGGGCTCGTCCTCGATCCGCAGGCAGTTGATCTGCCGGTCCCCGACAATCGCGTTGCCGCATTCCTGCGGCAGGATGCCTCCGCCGTATGGGACGCCGAGAAAATCGTTCTGCGGCGCAGCAATCACTGTGCCCGCGTTGTCAATAACCAGCCCCGTTCCGATCGTGTCCTGCTGGGATTGCCAGATATCGCGGTAGAATTCCGTCTCCCGAATGTTGATCATCACCACACCGATGCGATCGGCGTTGATGTTGATGGTGCGCGCCACGGTAATATAGGGGATTGCTTCATCAGGCTCATCCAAACCAAAATCAGCGCTTGTATATCCGCCCGTCCAAAACGGATGCCAGAAGGCAATCTCTATTTGCTCCTGGATCGGCCCGCCAAAATACACTCCGGCGGCGAGGGGATCGCAGTGGATCAGGTTCTTGAGCGGAGAGATGCCGAGCACGACGCCGTCGTCGCTGTAAAAGAACACGGAATCAACCTCCTCGTACTGGATGAGGGTGTCCCGTACTTCCTTGAAGATCGAGGCCGCCGTCAGGATCGTCTCCTCCGAGTTCTGCCAGCCGGTGCGGAAATAATCCGAGATTCCTTCCGTTCTTGAGAGCGAAAACAAAAGCTTGTTGATCTGCTCCGCGTACGTTTTCACGTTGTAGCGGCTCTGCTCCAGATACTGCCCGGTCAGCTCGGCCGTCTGCTCCTCGACGATCCGCTCCGTCTGCTGATAGGTGAGCGCGACGACGCACACCATGAGCAACGTGAAGATGGCGGCAAACACCAGAAGAAGCTGTGTCTTCAAACGGACGCCGAAATTTCTGTTCATGCACTGATTAAATGGAACCTTCATATTCTTGTCTCCGGAATTCACTCGGGGATACACCCGTCATCTTCTTGAAGCTCCTGCTGAAATAGCTCTCGTTGGCAAAGCCCGTCTCCACCGCAATCTCGTAAGACTTCATATTGGTCGTGAGCAGCAGAAGCTTCGCCTTCTTGATGCGGTACTCCATGACGTACTTGTTGATGTTCATACCGACTTCCTTCTTAAAAAGGCTGCACAGATAGTTGGGGCTGACCTCAGCATAGTCGGAAAGATCGCCGAGTGAAATCTCGCTGCGGTAATTTTTCCGGATAAACTCCACCGCCATGGAAACAGGCTTGCTCAGATAGATAACGGAATCCGCGGAAAGTTCGGACAGGCTCTGAACGCCCCGCAGATAATTCTGCACAAGCTCGGGCAGGCTCTCGCTCTTCTCCAGGCTCTCCCGCAAGCCGCGCGCCGCCTGCAGGCGCTGCTGATCGCTCAGGAAGGTCTCCTTCAGGTCGAACTCCGCCATCTGGCCGAACAGGCGCACGCAGGTCTGCCGGGTTGGCCTGCGCAGGATCTCCTCCTCCAATTCCTTGAGAAGCTCCGCCGATCGGCTCAGCGCCACGGAATGCTCCTGCAGTCCGGCCAGCAGCCGGCGGACGGTCTCCGCGAAATCCTGCCGCATGACCGCGGCGTATTTGAGAACGCTCCCTGCGGGATACAAATACCGGTATTCCAGCGCCTCGTTGCACTGCATGCGCATGGCATGCAGCTTATCCAATCCGTCAAACGTCCGGCTGACCGCGACAGAGGGCCGGATCCGGAAATACTCATCCAGCGTCCGGACGACGGCGCGCAGAAGCTCGTCCATGGAAAACTCGACCATGGAAACGGGCTTTGCCTCGTCCCCCGCCAGAAGCAGATAGGTGCGCTCGTTTTCGCTCAGCACCATCCCCTTCTTCAAATGCTGCCCGAGCAGCTCCTTGAGAATATTAAGCATCGAATACTTGACGATATCGCCGTACTTGTCATGGAACTGCTCCTGCAGCTGTTCCATGGGATCGATCACCACGACGGCAAGGAGCATGTTCCGCCTGTCAAAGGGAAGCTCCGCTCCGGAGAGGGCCTGAAGCGCCTGTGTCTTGTTATAGTGGGTAAGCTCAATGAGCAGCTTCTCCGTCGCACTTTCGGAATATTCTCCGGCGGAAGCCGAAGCATCGTAGATTTTGAGCTCTCCGATCACCTTGTCCATCACCGCGGCCATATCCTCCTGCGTCATCGTCAGCTTGAGAATATAGTCCGTCACGCCGAGCGACATGGCCTCTTTGATCATGCTGAACTCCTCCAGACAGCTCAGAATGACGATCCGGGTGCGTTTGTCCCGCTCACGGATTTTGGCTATCAGCTCGATCCCGGTCATGACAGGCATCTTGATGTCGGTCAGCACAATATCCGGGCGCTCCTTCTCATACAGCTCCCAGGCTGCCTGTCCGTTCTCCGCATCTCCTGCAATTTCCACACCGAGCTTTTCCCACTCAACGGACATCCGGATCCCCATGCGCACGAACATCTCATCCTCCACGATGATGGCCTTGTACAAATCCCTTCTCTCCTTCCCCTCAAAACAACGGCGGTTTCCCGCGCTGCATCGCACGGCGCGTATCTTTATTCAGTATAGCACGTAAGCCAGCCTTCCGAAAGAGAAGGCTGGCTGAAAAGCGCGGTTATTCATTCTCCGGCGCGGCTTCCGCGATCGGCGGGACGCTTACGCCTGCGAGAGGCGCGGATAAACAATCACCTTGATGCACTCGTCGAGATGATTGTGGCAGAGATCCAGACCCCGGGGAAGCTCGTCGAGCGTGATTCTGTGGGTAATCAGCTTCTCAAGCGGCAGCCGGCCGGCAGCGGCGCAGTCGTAACCGAACTGGAAATCCTCCACCGTGCCCTCGCGGGTCAGATGATGATGATACAGAATATTCTTGCGGTTCATGTGGAAGGGATTCATGGTATGGTTGTGATGCTCGAGCTTGACCTCCACATTCAGGCCGCTCATCCGGCCGTTCTCCCGCAGCGTCTCAATCGGGATGTAAAAGGCGTCGCACTCCGGGCTGCGGTCCAGGGCAATGCACATGAACGCGGTGTCCATCTCCCCGACCTCGGAGAGAATCGCGTCCACAATCTCGCGGGCGCTCATCCGGCTTCTGTTGTACACATGGGACGCGCCCATCTCAAGCGCCTTGTCCAGACGGTTCTGGTACAGATCGACACAGGTGATTTCCGCCCCGTACATTTTGGCACAGGCGGTCGCCGTCAGGCCCATCGGCCCGCAGCCGATGATCAGAACCTTCTCCCCCGGCTGGATGGAGGCGCAGGCCACCGATCCGCGGAACGAGCCGTCAAGCATCTCGCAGATGCTGGCAAGCTCATTGCTCATGCCCTCCGGGACGCGCGCGAAGCCGTAGCCCCACCGATCCACCGGCACATACTCGGCGAACGCGCCGTACGGGGTGTACAGCGCGATCCGTTCGCCGATGCGTACATCCGTCACCTCGCTGCCGACCTCAACCACCTCGCCGCAGACCTCGTGTCCGAGAATCTGCGGATAACGATCGTGATAGCCGTCGAAAATTCCCTCGAGGATATGATTATCCGTCGCGTTGCAGATCGACGACGCCAGTACCCGGATCAAAAACTGCTGCGGCCCCGGAACGGGCTTCTCCACTTCCTTGACGACGAGCCTTCCCGGCTCCTCCACGACTGCTGCCAGCATTTTCATTCCCTCTCTTTCTCAAATACCCGGCCCCTGACGGCCGGAAACGCGCGGCGGCCTTCTTTGCCATTACGGCGCCGCCGGACAAAATTTATTTTTTCTTTCTCCGCCCGTTTTCCGGGCGGCTCTGCTTTTTCCGGGCGGCTTTGCTCATGCCATGAAACCGTGATCCCTCAGCCAGGCCGTCTCCCGCGCGCAGTAGGTTTCCACGCGCTCCGGGGTCGTGTGCGGCTCAAGCGTGAACGGTCCGCGGTACGTACCGTCCTCCGCGATGCGCGTCAGAAGCCCGCCGATGTTCACGCTGCCGTCCGGAACCGGCGCGTACTGCAGCGGCCTTCCCTCGTGCAGCCCGGACATCGGCGCTCCCCGGTCGCGCTCGTCCTGCCCGGCTCCCTCACGGAAAAGGCAGGCGTTCTTCAAATGAACATAGCCGATATAGGGGCGCAGAATCTCATAGGCGGCCGGAAAGCCCTCCTCGCTCGCGTGAAAATAGTTCACGGCGTCGAAATTGGTGCGGAAGGACGGGTCGCCGAAATGCTCAACGATCGCGGCCATCGTTTCCGGATGGCGCGTCGCGTCGTGGGCCTCGTTTTCCAGCACAAGCGTGACTCCCTTTCCCTTCGCGTAGGAAAGAGGCTCCGCCCAATAACGGTCGAGCGTGTCAAAATCCGGCGTTTCGCTCAAATTGATAAAATAACAATAATGGTTGACAAGCTTTGCGCCGAGCGCACAGGCAGCGTCAACGGCCCCCTTGAGCATATCGATATACAGCGCCCTGTCCTGCACCGCTTCCTGCACAAAGGCGGCCTCGAGCGTCACGCAGTCGACGCACGCGCCCTCCCGTGCAAGCAGCTCCGCGACAGGTCCCGCCTCACGGCCGCGGTAGCCGAGGCCGCTGCCCGGCAGGTTCAGAGGCCACACCTCAAAATGGGTGACGCCGTATTTCCTGCCCGTGCGGATGACGGACGCAAAATCCATGATTTCTCCAATCGTCTGGCCGGTCAGGCCGACGGTAAACTGGCTCACAGCGTTTCCTCCTCCCAATGGTACACAACCTTCCCGTACGCATCCGGATGCTCCAGCAGATCCCGGAAAACATCTCCCAGCGCGTCAAACGGCATTCTATGGCTGATGAGGGCCGTCACGTTGATTTCCCCGCGCGCGGCAAGCTCCACAACCTGCTTCCCCTCCTCCCGAATCACGGCGAGATCGTTCTCCGGCGGAACCAGGGTGAGATTCCGCGACTGGAACAGGTAGGGGGAGAACCGCGCCCCATGCTCCGGGTGTCCGTAGCTGACGACAAGGCCGTACGGGCGCGTGGCCAGCATCGCGAGATCCAGCGCCGTGTCGCCGGGGAGCTTATCGTCGCCGTACATCAGAACGGTACAGTCCGCGGGCTCCATGCGGCCGATCGCCTCCGGCGTGAGCTCCCGCGGGTCAAAAACCTCGTCGATGCCCAGACGCAGGGCGAGCTCCCGCCGCGCGGGATACAGATCCCAGCCCGCGATATGGGTGTAACCGAGCTTTCTCGCGTATTGCAGCAGCACAAGCCCGCTGGGGCCAAGGCCGCAGATCAGCAGGCGGCGCCTTCCCTCGCACGCGGGACGGCGCATAAGCGCCCGGCAGGCAGCCATGACAAGCTCCATGACGGGAGCCTCATCCCTGCCGAACGACTCCGGCAGACGGAAAACGGCTGTCCGCGACGGCGTGATCGCCTGGTATTCCGCGAAGCTGCCCATCTCGAACCACCAGAACACACGCTCACCGACGCAAAAATCTCCCGCGTCCTTTCCCGCTTTTACGATCCGTCCGCTTCCCTCGTGGCCAAAAACACAGGGCGTCTCGTACGCGGGACGTCCGTGATAAATGCCCGGATCCGATCCGTTGCAGATGCACGCCCGATCCATTTTCACCAGAAGCTGATCGTCTTTTGCCTCCGGAATTGCGATCGAGCGCAGCGCCAGCCTGCCCGGCTCCTCCAGCACCCAGGCTCTCATGGTCCCGTTTTCCATTGCAGTCTCCCTTCCGCCGCGCCGCCGATGCACGGGCACGGCCTCGATTGTCAGGTTCATTATAGCATCGCGCTCCCCGGGCAAGCCATGAAGAGAATTCTTATTTCTTTCATATTCTTCCGGCCTCCGCCTTCAAGCGGAACGCTCCTCCGGCGCGGCGGAAAAAACGGAACCGGACCGAAAGGCAAAAAAGGGGACCCCCAGGCGGACACTCCGTCGGGGGATCCCCAAAATATAAAAGCAACAGCTGCGCAGCGGCACGGCAAACCAAGCTTGCTTTTCCGCACCGCGCGCCGAACATTTGGAAGAAGCAGCGCTTACGCCAACCGAACCGATTCTTCCTCGCCCCGGTACGTAACGGTCCGGCGCACCGGAGCCTCCCCGTGCCGGATCAGCAGCAGCTCCCGCCCGAGAATCCCCTGCGGGAAGGCGTTTTCACAGCCGCCGATGGTGAGCGTCGAACCGACGTCGTCCCAGCGCAGCGCAATCCGGTTGTACCGGCCGGACTCGTAGTCCCAGCCGTCGCCGTCGTCCTCATAGAGGAGGAAGGAACCATCCCGGCCCGGATAGATGTGAATCTCAAACGGCGCTCCCGTCTCCTGCGAGGCGTAGGAAAGCCCGCTCTCCATGGGGAGAATCGAGCCCGCCCGCACAAAGACGGGAATCCGGCTGATGGGAGCCTGCGCCTCCACATACTGCCCGCCGCGGCAGAGCCGGTCCGTCTCAAAATCGTACCAGTCCGCGCCCTGAGGCAGCCAGCAGCGGCGCACCTTCTCCCCGGCCTCGCCCTCCGGACGGCAGTACATCGGCTCCGTGACCGGGCAGACCAGCAGCGATTTGCCAAACAGGAATTCGTCGGACAGGGAAGCTGCCGTCGGGTCCTCCGGAAAATCGAAGAGCAGGCTGCGCAGGATGGTGGCGCGGTCCAGCGTGACGGCCGCCGCCAGCGAGTACACGTACGGCATCAGCCGGTACCGCAGACGGATGGCCGCTTCAATAGCGTCGTAGAACATCGTCCCCTTTTCCCCGAAGTTCCAGATCTCACGCGGTGTGTCCGTTCCGTGTGAGCGGAAAACCGGCAGAAAGACGGCGTATTGCAGCCAGCGCGTGTACAGTTCCCGGTAGCGCGGATCGTGACAGCCGTCGTTGTACTCCCCCGCCCAGAACCAGAGCGGGTTCGGGTTGCCGCTGCTGCCGCAGCCGCGCTTGGTGTAGTCGTCTTTCACCGTGAAAAAGCCGCCCGCGTCGAGTGTCCAGTACGGCAGGCCGCTCATGCAGAGGTTCAGCCCCTCCGCGAGCTGTTTCCGCATGGTGTCCCACGAGGCGCTGATGTCGCCCGACCAGAGAATCGTCCCGTACCGCTGGGAGCCCGCGCAGCCCGAGCGGGTCAGGTTGACCACGCGCCTGTCGGGACAGGAGGCCCGCTGGCCCTCCCAGATTCCCTGCGCGTGGCGCATCGCATACAGATTCGCCTGCGTCGCGTCGAGGAACTTCTTGTGCTCCCCGGCCACCAGACGATAACGCTCCTCCTCGGGACGCTTTTTCTCCCCGCACCAGTCGGGACCGGTGAACGGCTCCGTCGAATCGCACCACCAGCCGTCAAAGCCCGCGGGAACGAGCTCGCGGGTCAGCTGCTTCCAGTACAGCGCGCGGGCGGCAGGCTGAAACGCGTCGTAGGTCGAGAGATCGCCAAGCAGCGCTCCGGCCTGCGCCATCTCCTCATGATCCGGCGCACCCTCCGCCATATTCGGCCAGATGGAGACAACGGAGTGCACGTTCATCGCGTGGAGACGGCGCGATGCGTCCGCCATATCGGGATACCGCGCCGGGTCCAGGTGTTTGTCGCCCCAGAGACCGGGCCGCCAGCTGTTCCAGTCCTGCACCACACAGTCGAGGGGCACGCCTCGCCTGCGGTATTCCTCCGCCACCTGCACAAGTTCCTCCTGCGTGGTATACGCCTCCTTCGACTGCCAGTAGCCATAGGCCCACTTCGGCAGCAGGGGCGCGTCGCCGGTAAGCTGTCTCATGCCCGCGAGGATCTCGTCAAGCGTATCTCCCGCGATGACATAGCAATCCAGCTGCTCCACGGCGTCAAGCTTCCATACGACCGTATCGCCGCGGCTCTCAAAAACCATCGGGGAACCGCAGTCCACCAGCAGGCCGAAGCCCTGATTGGTGACCAGGAAGGGCACCGGAATCCGCATGTTGTGCTGATACAGGTACTGCACATGATCATGGTAATCGTAAACGCCGTCCTCCCCCTGCCCGAGACCGTGGAGCGACGTCCCCTCCGGCAGCGTGAGGCGCAGCTCGCCCTCGTACGCCATCCGGTCGGTAAAGGTGCGCAGGTTTTCCGCGACGGTGCGCTCCCCGTCGACGGTTTTGATTTTCTTAATGACAGGGGGCTCCCCTCCCGTCGTGGTTTTGAGCACCGGCACGGGACGCAGCCGCCGCTCTTCTGCAAACAGGACCGTTCCCGTTTCCGCGTTTTTCCAGGTGATTTTTCCCGCGTCTGTCTCCATGGAAAGGGCAAGCCTTCCCGCGGACAAATAAAGCCCATCCGGCGTCTTTTTCTCCTCCAGGCCGCTTCCGTCTTCGCACGGCGTCAGGCCGAGGGCGGAATACTCCGGCCGGACCGCCTCCCCGGCATACACGGCACGGACAATATTGACGCTTATACGGAAAAAAGCCATGCTTCCCGAGGGTGTTTTCTGCTTGATCATGACGTCCTCCTCTTTCGATTCCAAACGGTGGTATGATTTTTAGCATACTATACCGTCAAGAAAAAACAAGACGCTATTTTTCATTTTATTATACATATTTTTACGTTTGCTTTTCTTCCGCGCGGAACACGCCGTGCGCAGGAAACTTCCGCCGGGGGCCGCTGCCGTCCCGGCGTCATCAAAAAAGCTGCGGAGGCGTATCAGCGCGTTTGGGCGGCAATGGGATCGCAGTCAGTCCCGTTTTCTGTCCGTGTTTTCCTCTGCACGGGATTCCTCATGTTCTTTCCGTCTGCGTCACCCGTCCGTCCTGCCAGGAAAAGCTCACGCTTTGCCCTCCCTTGACCCGCAGGCCGCGGACGCTTCCGCTTTTCCACGCGGCCGGAACGGCGGGAAGAAGCTCCGGGCCGTCCGGGCCGTTCTGCACGAGCATTTCGGCGATTCCCGCCGCAATGCCGAAGTTTCCGTCAATCTGGAACGGAGGATGCGCGTCGAGGAGGTTGGCGTACAAACCGCCCCCGCCGCCGTAGGAGAACGCGGGGGTCTCGACGAGACGCATCGCCTTGTCGAGGCAATCCTTCGCCTCCTCGCCGTTTTTGAGCCGCGCCCAGACATCAGACTCTTCCAAGATGTGTGAGCACACGCTTTTTTCGCAAGCTCCTGATCCTTGAACCATAGTCCTCTCTATTAAAGTACATGGTGATTTACTCCGTCTTCTGAAATTTGGATGCGAACCAAATTTCGGAGCGGTGGGTCGCGGCAATGGAGCGACCGGACATACCGGACGCTGAGCAGAGGCCGCCATTTTTCGACAAACAAAAAATGCACCCACCGTGCGGTGAGTGCATACGAAGAGAAATATTTGCCGAGCTTTAGCGGTATATAGTGAGTAAGGACAAATGGTGTCGAATAAAAAAGAACCGCAACCCCTTGGAGGATTGCGGTATGTAATGTTGCTCTTTTTTCCCTGACCCCCGGCGGGTGTTCGTTGCTCCCTATACGCTTTCCTGCCATATTCTCCCCTTGCGGGGATAACAGACAAAAAGTGCGTTTCCCCTCACCGTTTCGATGGGGGTATTATAATAGGGAATTTTTAGGGGTTTCTAAGAAATCGCTTAGGTTTTAGGCAGTTTTGCTGAAATTTGAAGATTATCCGCTTTTTGTATTATTATATATTCATACTGGCCAAAAAGCACCAGCCAAAACTGTGCATTCTATATGTGCAATTAGTCTGACAAGACTTTCTATATCTTATTTTTTTATTTTACCAAGGGTACACTAAACTTGTCAACATATTTCTTGTGGTCGGAGGGTTGGCAAGTGGAATATGGAACGATTCGGATTAAGCTGGACGAGCTGTTGAAGGCATCTGGTCTTAGCAAGAACATGCTGAGCCATCGAGCTGAGATGCAGCGGACCCAGATCAACAATTATTGTAAAAACCAAATTACTCGTTTAGATATAGATGTCCTCGCAAGGCTTTGTACGGTGTTGAATTGTGGGATCGGCGATCTACTTAGAATTTATACCACCAGAAAAGATAGAAAAATGAGGCTCGCAGGAGGAATTTCCTTTCCCCCTACGAGTCTCATTATGTATTTATTCCTTCAAAAGAGTTCTGCACTCTACATTTTCGGAAGTGCCAGCCGGCTCATACTCCGCAGACTGACACCCAGAGTAGAGAGGTTGTGCAGCGTGGCGGAGGTGGCTGGCGGCAGGACTCCGGCCACACCCAGAGCGATCAGCGCGCCGTTGAAGCCGATGACAAAACGATAATTGGAGTGGATGCGCGCCATCAGCGCCATGGCGATCCGACGCAGCTCTACCAGTTCCCAGAGGCTGTCAGCGGCGATGGTGATGTCCGCGATCTCCCGGGCGATGGCGGCGCCGTCGCTGATGGCGATGCCCGCGTCCGCCTCGGACAAGGCCGGTGAGTCGTTGATGCCGTCGCCCACCATCAGGACGGTATGCCCCTCCCGGCGGAGCCTTGCCACATACTCCGCCTTGTCCGCCGGCAGGACTCCAGCGCGGAAGTCATCCACTCCCACCTGGGCGGCAATGGCTGCGGCGGTGCGGTAGCTGTCTCCGGTGAGCATGACGGTATTGGTGACCCCCAGAGCACGGAGGGCGGACAGGACTTCCTTCGCCTCCTCCCGCAGCGGGTCGGAGATGCAAATCACGGCGGCCAGCTGCCCCCCTACTGCCAGATACAGGTGGGAATACTCCGGCGGCAGCGCATCAAAGCGTTCCTGTTCGTCCTCTGGAATGACGCACCCCTCATCCTCAAAAATAAAGTGGGCGCTGCCGATGAGGACCCGCTCCCCATCTACGGTGCTGGCGATGCCGTGGGCCACCAGATACTCCACCTTGGAATGGTACTCCTCATGACGCAGGCCCCGGCGTTTGGCCTCCTCCACCACGGCGTTGGCCATGGAATGGGGGAAGTGCTCCTCCAGGCAGGCGGCCAGCCGCAGCATTTTAGCTTCCTCC
>ERZ779885.2585-NODE-2585-length-16370-cov-4.524303_pt1 | contig 16370 bp, 13 predicted proteins | sample MGYA00511554_ERZ779885 | MGnify/ENA primary metagenome ERZ779885 (study PRJEB29588, sample SAMEA2160998) | human gut metagenome | biome: human gut; feature: human-associated habitat; material: faeces | place: Denmark | collected 2008/2010 ... | reverse complement strand
CACGGCGCTGCTGCTGACGCTGATCGTCTTCCTCAAATTGATTGCGGAGCCGGTCCAATTCGGCAAAAAGCCCCTGCCGCTTCTGGCTGCCGTGCGTACCGCCGTCATCGGGATAGTCGTCGCCCTTCTGTCGAGGCGCAGCATCATTGGGCTCATCGTCTCGCGAGAAATCATCGCGGCTCTTGAGCCGCGAACGGAGATCCTCCTGATTCGAGCGGCCTTGGCGCCCCATAATCTTGTTGGCCGCCTGCTGAAAATTCGACCACAAATTTTCAAGATCATCGTCCGAAAGAAGACCTTGCGAGCGGCGATCGCGCTGCTCATCGTCTTCACGGGCATCGCGGCTGGTGCGGCGCGAACCGTCAGCAGACGAATCCGCCGGATTCCGATCATCTTGCGCATTCGGATTCTGCCGGGCGTTTTGTTCTTCGCCGTCTTCTCCGACGCCGTCAGAGCGCTGTTCGTTGTCTCCGCGGTCGTTCTTCTTCTCTTCGTCAGAGCTGCGGCCCCAGTGAGGGTCATTAAGCGACATCAATAACTCCGTTCTTGAAGAGATCTCCTTTTTAGGCCGAGCCGATCATTTCGCCCGTCCTCCTGTCCGTTGACCTCTTCTACGTCCAATTTAGACAAAGGTCTATGAAGTTTAACGAAGAAAACCGCTATCGCGCGTCTTTAGTCAATCAATATTGCCTTTCCACACACTTCCAGCATCCCAAATGCCCGTACAGATCTCTCCTGCGATCCTTCAGCGCGCCGCACCGTACTCTCATCCGTCCTTGATCTAAGCCATATAGACAGTGGTTTCCTCAGGTTTGCGAAGGACCGGCAGGCCTATACAATTCGCCAAAACCTTTTTTGTACAGCAGCCGTTCCCTGCAGATTCTGCTGTCCCCGGCCGCAACCCAACTACACTCTCAATCCTCAGCCAAGGCTGCCATGAATCATCCTGCTCCCGCCAAACCCATGGTCACCGACGTCTTCGTGAAGGGCGCCGTCCAAGGTTGGAACATCTGCGTCACTTCCACCATTCCGAACGTCCTGATGGCTTTCGTGATCATCAAGATCCTTAACCATTCAGGGCTTCTCGCGCTCATCGGTCAGATCTTTTCGCCGATCATGGGTATTTTCGGCCTCCCCGGCGAAGCAGCCACTGTGCTGCTCGGCGGCTGGATGTCGATGGGCGGCGGCGTAGGCGTCGCCGTAGCACTCTTTGACAACGGCGTGCTCAACGGCACTCAGCTCGCTATCGTCTGCCCCGCCATCTTCCTGATGGGTTCTCAGATTCAATATCTGGGCCGCTGCCTCGGCGTCATCGGCATCAAGGGCAGTAAGATTCCGCTTATCATGGCGATCCCAGTGTTGACCGCCTTCGTCTCACTGTTCGTGATGCGCATCCTGATGCTCGGCAACTGACTGCCGACCTGAATCAGTCTGGTCTGCGCCGCACGGAATTCTTCACACACTTACGCGGAGCAGACCTCAAAAATGGCGCTTCTAGACGACTACATCAAAGACCTCGCCCCACTCGTGAATCTGGACTGCGGCACGTGCAATACGGCCGGCGTCACTCGCGCAGCGGAAATCATGAAGGGCTACTTCGAATCCATCGGCTTCACATGCGAACTCATAGACCTCGGCCCCAAAGCGGGTCGGGGTCTTCTTGCAAGAAATAAGCCGCATGCCGACCACTACGACGTCCTTCTGAACGGTCATCTCGACACGGTTTTTGCCGACGGCACTGCCGCCGCGCGCCCCTTCTCCATTGACGGCGACTTCGCGCATGGCCCGGGCTGCGCGGACTGCAAGGGCGGCATTCTGGCAGCCTATTACGCCTGCAAAACGGCGCGTCCGAAGGACTTGGAGCGGCTTTCCATCTGCTGCGCCTTCAACCCTGACGAAGAAATCGGCTCCACGAGCTCCCACGAATGGCTCGCCTCCATCGGCGCAAGATCCAAGTGCGCGCTCATCGTAGAGTGCGCAAGGGCGGGCGGCGAATTGGTGCGTTCGCGCAAGGGCGTGGCAGACCTCAAAGTCGTCTTTCGCGGCCGCTCTGCTCATGCCGGCAACAATCCTCAGGACGGCGCCAACGCCAATGTGGCTGCCATGCGCTTCAGCCTGGCGTGCTATGAGCTTGCTGACCCGTCCAAAGGCACGACAGTCAACCCCGGCATCATTGCCGGCGGCACCGCGACCAATGTCATTCCGGACAGCTGTGAGGTTCGCTTTGACCTGCGCTACTGCTTCGACAAGGACGGCTCTGACCTTGAAAATCAGATCTTTGAGCTCGCTGAACGTTCTTGGGCCCCCGGCGTATCGCAGACGGTTGAGCTTTTAGGCTTCACCCCGGCCATGCCGCTGTCGGACGACGCGAAGGCACTGACCGCAAAAATCACGGAAGCCGCGAAGATGACCGGTTTTGAAGCTAAGTTTGTTGACGCGGGCGGCGGCTCTGACGGCAACCGCATCGCCAAGGCGGGTATCCCGGTCATTGACGGCTGCGGTCCGGCCGGTGCGTGCTTCCATACAGAGCGTGAATACCTGCGACTGGACACGGTGGAAGAGCGCGTCAAGATGCTCACCAACTTCTTCAGCCTGCTCTGAGCACCGCCCTTCGATTTGAGCGAATCGGCTTAAGCCCATAAAGAAAAACAGCCCGTACGACACGTTACGGGCTGTTTTTTTTCTAAAGCGCGATTAAAGGAGACTTTCAAGCTCGGCGAGCTCTTCGGCCGGCGTTTTGCGCCGAGGAAGAGCTTCATCCGTCCGCTCAAGCTCCCAATCCTCGAGCTCACGCGGTTCGTTAGGATGCTCTTCCCGCCAGGCCGCGGAGAATTCCGAAACCGCTTGGCGAAGTTCATCGAGCCCGGCACCCGTCAGTGCCGACACGAACACTGCCTTAGGCCGGCCGTTCTGATCTCGGACAATCTCCGGCGCCTGTCCGGTAACGTCAATCTTGTTGTAGACCAAGATCACCGGCACATCGTCGGCATGGATGTCGGCGAGAACCGAATTGACTTCGGCAATCTGCTCCTCCCGCACCGGAGAGGATGCATCGACCACATGCAAAATGAGATCAGCATGCACCGTTTCATCCAGGGTCGACTTGAAGGCCTCAATCAGCTGATGCGGCAGACCGCGGATAAAACCGACCGTGTCGGTCGCCACCACCGTTTCCTCATCGGAGAGCCAGAACTTTCTCGCCGTTGTATCCAGCGTGGCGAAAAGCTGGTCGGCAGCGTACGTTTCCGCACGCGTGATCTTATTGAAAAGCGTCGACTTGCCGGCATTCGTATAGCCCGCGAGCGATACGGTGATCGAATCGCCGCGCGAACGGGCGCGGCGCTGCGTGCCCCGCTGCCGAGCCAAGCGCTTGAGCTGATCTCTCAACTGCTTCATGCGCGTGCCGATCATGCGCCGGTCAAGCTCAATTTGCTTTTCGCCCGGTCCGCCCGTCTTCCCTAAGCCGCCGCGCTGGCGCTCCAGGTGAGTCCACCCGCGGACAAGACGTGTTGACAAGTGTTCGAGCCGAGCCAGTTCAACCTGAAGACGGCCTTCACGGCTCTTGGCGCGCTGGCGGAAAATGTCAAGAATAAGTTCCGTACGATCCAATACGGGAATCCCGATCAGACGCTCAATGTTGCGCTCCTGCGCCGCTGAAAGGGCGATATCGAAAACGACAACATCCACCTCTGCCTCTTTGGCGAGGATGCCGAGCTCTTCAATCTTTCCGGAACCTAAAAATGTAGCCGGATCCGGCTTTTCCCGCTTGGCCTGCATGAGCCCAACGGGCTCAAGTCCGTCCGAGGATACGAGCAGCCTCAATTCCTCGGCGGAGTCCTGATAAAAAGCCCGGCCAACGGAAACAACGACTAGAAACGCACGCGAGGCTTTCTTCGCGTGCGTTTCATCGAGCTGAAATTTTGACAGATCAGTTCTCCGTTGCGTCGCCGGCAGGCTGAGCAGTCATCGAGACGGCGCGCGAAGGCACAACGGTGCTGATGGCGTGCTTGTAGACCATCTGCGTCAAGGTGTTGCGCAAAATGACGACGTACTGGTCGAAAGATTCGATCTGTCCCTGAAGCTTGATGCCGTTGACCAGATAGATCGAAACGGGAATATGTTCCTTCCTCAGCATGTTGAGGAACGGATCCTGCAGAAGCTGAACCTTATTGCTGGGCATGATTTTCTTTTTCTCCGACGCTGCAGCTTCGCACATGCAGGTCTTGCGTTGATTGTTGTTTTCTTCCGCTGCGCCGTGAGAGTCGTGTGCGTCCGTCTCTGCGCGTATAAATTGCGCGCGGCATATGTTGCGGGAACCCGCTCTCCGTCGGCCGTTTGAAATAAACCGTCGGATTGGTGGAGCATAGGCCTCCGCCGCAAAACTGCTTGAAATATTAGCACTGCCGGCCGGCAGGCTCGGCCTCCTTAAGGCAATGCCGCATCTGCATTTGCAAGGAACTATTGCGGCATTACGTTGTTCAGCACGCTTTTCTCCTTAGATGCACTCGCTTTGAAGCGATCGGCGCCTGCACTTTGCGCTGTCCAAGGACTTCAGTGAAGGCTATGATTGTCCGCAAACAATGCGCAGACCGACCTCTGCGTGAGACGCACATTCCGAGGAATGCCACCCCATGCTTCACCGCACCTTCTCCGCCGCCCTGTTTGCCGGCACGCTTGCAGCAAGCCTGCCGGCCGCTGCTCATTTCGGCCTCATCCTTCCCGATCCCGCCATGGTCCTTGAGCAGTCCAAGACTGCTTTCAAGCTCGATGTGAGCTTTATTCGCCCGATGGAAGCGAGCACGATGACAATGGTCAAGCCCGCGGCCTTCTATGTGGTTGAAGACGGCCGCAAAACCGATTTGACGCCGGCGCTGCGTCCGGGAAAGCTTTTCGGCCGGGATGACTGGACGCTCGAATACAAATTCGAAAAGCCCGGCGTCTATCAATTTGTCGTTGAACCGCTCCCTTATTGGGAGCAGTCCGAAGATAAGTTTTACCTGCACTACACCAAGGTCATTGTTCCTGCGCTGGGCGCCGGCCTCGGCATTGATCCCAAGGACGATGACTGGTCCAAACCCGTCGGCGTGAAGACTGAAATCGTGCCGCTCACGCGTCCGTACGGCAACTATGCCGGAACGCTCTTTCAAGGCCGCGTGCTCGTTGACGGCAAATCCGCGCCCAACACAACGGTGAAGGTCGAATTTCTCAATGAAAGCGACCTTTATCAGCCGCGCAATTCCTACTACACCACCCAGGTCATGAAGACCGACGACAACGGCATCTTCACTTTTGCGGCGCCTTGGGCGGGATGGTGGGGCTTTGCGGCAGTGCGCGATGCGGGCTATACGCTCAAGGTCGACGGCGTCGACAAACCCGTTGAAATGGGCGCTGTGCTCTGGACCGAATTCGGCAAACCCCTGATTCGCAAGATTCGACAGCCAGGCCTCTGATACGCCCATTTACGCGTTGCGAGTGCGCTGATAATGAAAAGACGCTCCCCGGCTTAGCCGGTGAAGCGTCTTTTCTTTGCCGCCGAGAGCGTCCGAGCTCAGCGCTTTTTCTGTTCATCCACGTACGGATTGGCCTTCGTGCGGAATTCCACGCGAAGCGGTGTGCCCGCGAGATTGAAGGTATCGCGGAAATAGCCCTCGAGATAGCGGCGATAGGACTCTCCGATATCCTCCAAAGCATTGCCGTGAATCACGATCACCGGAGGATTGCTGCCGCCCTGGTGTGCATAGCGGGGCTTCGGACGACCGCCTTTGGCTCGCGGCGGCTGCTGGCGCTGGACCGCTTCGAGCAGCGCACGCGTGAGCTTCGGCGTAGGCAGCTTGGCATATGCTGCGGCATGGGCTTCGTCGACCGCCCGCATCAAATGGTTGAGGCCGTTGCGCTTGAGCGCCGAGATGCGGATCATGCGGGCCCAGCGCAGGAAGTGGAGTTTACGCTCGAGGTCCAGATTGAACCGTTCGCGTTCATAGCTGTCGAGCAGATCCCATTTATTGACTGCCACCACCAGCGCGCGCCCGGCATCGAGCACGTAGCCGGCGATGTGGGCATCACCTTCACTCACGCCTTCCTTGGCGTCAACGACAAGAATGACAACGTTGGCGTCCTCAATGGCCTGCAGCGTTTTAACGACGGAAAACTTCTCCACGGCCTCAAAAACACGGCCTTTCTTGCGCAGACCGGCCGTATCCACCAGTTCGTAGGGGCGTCCGTCATATTCGAAATCGATCTTGATCGCATCGCGCGTGGTGCCCGGCATATCAAAAGCAATAACGCGCTCTTCGCCGACCAACGCATTGATGAGGGTGGATTTGCCGGCATTCGGACGGCCAGCAAGCGTGACCTTGATGCGGCGGGGACCGTCATCGTCTTCTTCGGCTTCCGGTTCGTCAAAAGGAAAGTCTTCAGGCAGGCACGAGAACGCCAGATCGAGCGCATCGCGGACACCCTGACCATGCGCGCCGGAAACCAGATGCGGTTCACCGAGCCCGAGTTCATAGAACTCCGCTTTGGCGGTTTCCGTGAGACCTTCGGCTTTATTGACAAGCAGCACGACCGGTCGATCGGCGCGGCGCAGATGCTGCGCGATGCGGATATCCTGCGGCGTCAAACCGGCACGGGCGTCGGTCAGGAAAAGAACAACGTCGGCCTCCTCAATCGCAAGCTCGGCCTGCCCCGCCATGGCCTGCACAATCCCTTCGGTGCGCACGGGCTCAAAACCGCCCGTATCCACCACGATGTAAGGACCGGGACCGACGCGTCCCTGACCGTACTGGCGATCTCGGGTGAGACCAGGAAAATCTGCCACGATGGCATCTCGGCTGCGGGTGAGCCGATTGAAAAACGTCGACTTGCCGACATTAGGCCGGCCCACGAGAGCGATGACTGGAAGCATGTTAGGAAAACTAGAAATTCAACCGCCGCACGGCGGACTCATGACCATCATGAAAGTCAGCTGCGCGGCGCTTGATAAAAATAAATTGTCGTTGGCGAGAGTCGATTCTGCTCCCGCTCTTTGTAGCGAATCTCGGACTATTCCGAGTCGGCTCCTTCAACCACATAGGCCACGTCGCCTTCGACCGTCTGAAAGACAGCGCCGTAGCCGTACTGCGCCGCAGGCGTGGTGACGGCGCCGGAGAGCTTCGTGCGCGCGACGGGAGTGCCGGTCGCCGGATCAAGGAACGTAATGTTGCCCTCGTAGTCGCCGAAAGCAAGCGATGTTCCTACGCGGATCGGCGCCGAAGCGGAACGGTAAAGGAAGCTTTCGTTCACCCAAGCCTCACGGCCGTTCTGACGGTTGAAGGCGTGAATGCGGCTCGCATCGTCAACCTCATACACCAGACGGCCGTCTGCCACCGGCCCGGTCACCGCGTCAACCTTGGCATTCCAGACAAGGCGTCCGTTCTGTACATTCATACAAACGACATTGCCTTGGAAAGCGGCTGCGCACATGAGTTCCTGATCAACCCAGGGGCGGCCGACCACGTCAATCAGACGCTCAACTTCTGTGATGCCCTTGGCCTGACCGATGACGGCATCAAAGACGACGCGGCCGTCATTTGGGTTGAGCGCCATAAGCCGACCGTTAGCCTGACCGACGAGAATGCCCGCAGGCGACCATGCCATCTGCGAAAAGGCACGAAGCGTAAGCGCCGGCGCCTGGCCCTGATAGTGCCAGACGCGCTGGCCTGTAATGAGGTCAAAAGCCGTGATGCGGGTGTCCGACGTCTTCACAATGACGCGATTGGCACCCACCAGCGGCGGCACTTCCATGTCCGATGAAAGTTTCGCTTCCCAGGAGAGTTTGCCTTCAGCATCGAACACCTGCACTTTGCCCGTTGATGTGCCCACCGCCACATGACTGCCGTCAGTGCCGACGCCCGCTGTCACATCGCCGTCGGTGGTCGTACGCCAGACGATGCTGCCGGTTTGACGATCCAGACGCACGACCCGATTGGAGCCTGCCGCATAGACCGCCGTGTCCGTCACAGCCGGCGCGAGATTGCGCTCAGCCGCGTCACCCACATTCGTGCGCCAGACGACGCGCGCCAGGTTCGTCTGCTTGAAGTCCGGATAATCGTGCGGATCATGCGTGCTCGAAGACGAGAAGATGCCGCAGCCGGCCAGCGGCAGGACGGCAAGAGCTGCTGCGAGAGCGGTGAAGGAAGACTTATGGGTCATGTGTGCAAGGACCTTGAGATTGGGGACTGCGTTGTCCAACTAAAAAGAGAAAACACATCAGCAAAGGTGCATCGCTTTAGAAGTCGGTTGCGCGCCCTGAATTCTAAAAGAAAGCGCAGCCGCAGGACCTCTCCCGACGGCCGCTTTCATTGCGCTGCGCGGATGCGGCAGCAGGAATCATCCGCCCGCCGAACCGTTCCCGATGACGAGCCGCGCCTGAAACGCCTGGATTCAGCTCGCTGAGGGCAGCGCCGCAAGCTTCAGTTCAAGCACGCGGTTCAGAGGATCCTGCGGATTGAGCGCGGCCTGAGCCTGCGTCCAAGCATCTCGAGCTTTCTGCAAGTCACCCTTAGCCGCCCAAATATCGCCCTGACGGTCGAGCACCAGAACCTTCTGCGCCTCGGCAGGCTTGGCGGCAGCCAGCACCGCAGCCGCCTCGTCGAGCTTGCCTTCGTCAAACAGAACGCCGGCGAGGCGAACGCGAGCCACCGTGTCGTACTCCGGACGGCCGGACTTCTCAATCACCCAATTGAGCTTAGCTTTGGCATCGGCCAGATCGCCCGCATCCGACGCGGACTGTGCAGAAGCAAAAGCCGCCAGCGGCGCATAGAGCGTGGAGCTGTACTCAGAAATCAAACCAGCCGAGAGCGACTGAACGTTCTTGAGGTCATGCGTTGCAACGGCATTCTGCAGCGCAGCATAGATCTGAGAAGCTTTGGCCGCCTGATTGCGCTGCCACCAATTCCAGCCGTTCCAGCCAGCAAAGGCGAGGCAGCACACGCAGACCACGCTCGTTACGGGCGTGCCCCAGCGGTCCCACCAGGCCTTCATTTGGTCAATGCTCTCTTGTTCTTCCAAGTCGTAAGCCATGGCTCAAACCTTTTGTTGAAATTTTTTGAATCTTATAACCAGTACTGAACAGCATCAGCGATGGAGGGCAGCAAGCGCTTCGGCCACCTTGTCGGCAGCTTCCGCCGTCGCTACCAGCGTTTGTTCGGCAAAGGGCGCATGCTCGTGCGCACGCAGCGCCTTGATGCCGACCGTGCCCTGAGCGAGTTCATCCTCGGTGGCAAAAACGGCAAATTCGGCGCCGGAAGCATCAGCCTTTTTCATCTGGCTCTTGATGCTCGCCTCGCCCGGATGCGTCACCACACGAATGCCGCGGTCGCGCATGGTTTCAGCGAGCAGCATGGCCTTGGCCTGTGACTCGCCGCCGTGGTGGAGCACATAGACGTCGGTCTGCGAGGCCTTTGGCACTTGTCCCACTTCACGCATCAGTTCGATAACGCGTTCCATCCCCATGGCAAAACCCACCCCGGGAGCAGGACGGCCGCCGAGCATTTCAACGAGCGGATCGTAACGGCCGCCGCCGCAGATCGTACCCTGAGCGCCGAGCTTATCCGTAATCCACTCAAACACGGTGTGGTTGTAATAATCGAGACCGCGCACCAAACGAGGATTGATCGAGTATTCAATGCCGGCAGAAGACACCAGCTCTTCAAGGCGGCTAAGGAATGCCCGGCTTTCTTCGCCAAGGTAGTCGAGCAGCTTAGGCGCAGCGTCCACGAGCCCCTGCATGTCGGGATTCTTCGTGTCAAGAATGCGCAGCGGATTCGTATAAAGACGACGGAGCGCATCTTCGTCGAGCTGATCCTTATGGGCTTCGAAGTAGGCGATCAGCGCTTCACGGTGCTTTTGACGCTCTTCCTGAGCGCCCAGCGTATTCATTTCGAGCTTCACCGGACCAACGCCAAGCGCCTTCCACATGCGCGCGAGCATCATAATGATTTCGGCATCAATGTCCGGGCCCGCCATGCCGAGCGCTTCAGCGCCGAGCTGATGGAACTGACGGTAGCGGCCGCGCTGCGGGCGTTCATGACGGAACATCGGGCCGCAGTACCAAAGGCGCTGTGTGGTTCCGTAAAGGAGATTGTGTTCATTAACAGCACGAACCACAGCGGAGGTGCATTCCGGACGAAGCGTCAGCTGATCGCCGTTCATGGAGTCGGTGAAGCTGTACATCTCCTTTTCAACGATGTCCGTTACCTCGCCGACGCCGCGGGTAAAAACGCGCGTATTTTCAAGAATCGGCGTACGGATTTCCTGATAACCGTAGGACGACAGCACGTCGACGCAGGTCTTCTGCACGTACTGCCAGATGGGAGCGTCCTGCGGAAGCATGTCATTCATGCCCTTGACGCCGGTGAATTTTTCTTTAGCCATTTGCTCTGTTGCTGCTTGGTATGTCTGAGGCTGCGGCACCGCTGTGCTCTGCCGGCCCCGGATACGCCGTCATTTTATGGATGAACGACGCACCGCTTTGTGAAAATGCTGTGTAAAAGGCAGAGGTCGCCGCTCAGCTCCCCTGCTTCGCGTAGTTTTCGCGGACGAATTTTTCAATGATATCCTGAAACTGCTTGGCAATGTCCGCGCCTTTGAGCACGCCTGCCTTCTCTCCGCGTATGTAGACGGGTGCGACAGGGCTTTCACCCGATCCCGGAAGGCTTACGCCAATATCGGCTTGCCGGCTTTCCCCCGGACCGTTGACGATGCAGCCCATCACCGCCACCTTCATCGCTTCCGAACCCGGGGCAATACGCCGCCACTCCGGCGCCCGCGCCCGCAGAAACTGCTGTGTCTCCTGCGCCAGACGCTGAAAGAGATCCGACGAGGTGCGGCCGCACCCCGGGCAGCTCGTCACGAGCGGCGTGAAACTGCGCAGCTCCATCGACTGCAGGATTTCCTGTGCCACGATCACTTCTTCCGTGCGCGATGCTCCGGGAGCTGGCGTGAGTGAAACCCGGATGGTGTCGCCGATGCCTTCCTCAAGCAGTACGGCCAGTGCAGCCGTTGACGCCACAATGCCTTTGCTGCCGATGCCCGCTTCCGTCAATCCCAAATGGAGCGCCGCCTTCGTGCGGCGCGAGAGGGTCCGGTAAAGCGCAATAAGTTCCTGAACCTCCGAAACCTTGCAGGAAAGGACAAGGCGATTGGCAGGCAGTCCCAGCGACTGCGCAGCCTCTGCGGATTCCACTGCCGAGCGAACCAGTGCCTCACGGAGCACGGCCTGCGGCGACTCCGGGTGTTCGGACTGACGATTTTCATCCATCAGCCGAGCTAAGAGCGCCTGATCAAGCGACCCGCCGTTCACGCCGATGCGCACCGCTGCGCCCGTACGTTTGGCAACCTCGATCATCATCGCGAAGTTCTCTTCGGCCTTGGTGCCTTTGCCGACATTGCCCGGATTGATGCGGTACTTCGATAAGCAGTCAGCACATTCAGGGATTTCCGTGAGGAGTTTGTGCCCGTTGTAATGGAAGTCGCCCACCAGCGGCACATGAATTCCCGCCGCATCGAGTTTTTCGCGGATAGCCACGACCGCCCGCGCCGCATCGGGCGTATTCACCGTGAGCCGCACGAGTTCGCTGCCCGCCTCGGCGAGTTCGGCCGTCTGTCGATAGGACGCCTCTGCATCTGCCGTTGCCGTATTGGTCATCGACTGCACGGCGATCGGACGATTCCCTCCGATCACAACCCGTCCGATGCGGACTTCACGGCTCGGGCGGCGCTCATACTTGGTCAAATTCATGTCCTGCCAGAATTTATTACCACAAAGGTAGTGAAAATGAAGGCAGGATAAAACAGACATTCGCGTTTTATCCTGCACAAACCGGAATGGCGACCGTTCGGCGGCGCCGTGCTATCGGGCAGTCATATTCTCCAACTCCTTGAGGATGTAGTAGCGGTTCAGGGAAACCGGAGCCTTCTTTTCGTCCAGATAGCGGTAAATGGCCGTAATGCCGCAGGCGAGCCGGACCGTCGCGTCCCGATCGGGCGAAGCGGCCGCGAAATCGAACAGCAGCTCGGCGAATTTTTCCAGGTTCTCGTCGCTGAAGCCATACTCGCGGATCAGCACGCCGATAAAGTCCTCCCGGGCCAGCAGAGTGTCGATATCCAGATCGAGCGCCTCCGCCAACTCCGTCCAGGCGGTTTCGCAAACGGCCTCTCCCGCCCCGCTTCTCCGCAGGATGCCCGCCTTCTGCAAAAGGGCTTCGATGAGTTTGCCGATCTTGTCGATCTCCCGCAGGATGTAATCTTCCATAATAATTATATATATCCCACATACCATTAACCTTAAACGCAAAACCTGTAATAAGAAATTCTGCATCAAGAATACTGATAGCTCATACCGTTACAAACCTCTCAATCGATCTTCTTTCGCCTCTTGTTCGTGCATACAACTCGAATATTCAATGGCCAAATTGATTAAACCGTCCTCTCCTCTTAAAGAAATGACAATCTCCGTACGAAAACTCGGAGACCAATATGCCCAATAACTTAAATGTCCCGAATACACCTCATAACCCTCTTCTGTGCGATACCGTGCATAGGAGGGATCACTCCAATGCACTGATTCTCCCGGAACCCCATATTTTTCAGAAAGCAGTGATACCAGTTCTTTGTAATCACTTATGCAACCATCTACCGAAATATTCGTAAAATAATATTTGGCACGAACCAATTTGTCATCTGAAGTGAAAAAATAGAGGACATCACATAACTTATTCGCCACACTCGAACTGAACGAATAAACATTCGGATTAAGTATCTGTCCCGTCCATTCATTTTTACGTCCCTCCTTTTCTACAATTTGCGACATAGAGTCGCCCCATCTTGCATTTCTAAAATCGTTTGATCCATCGTCTGCTTTAGCAACAGAAACAAAATACATCAATGGAGTTTCTGGTGACTCCACAATTTTCATCAGAGAGGCAGTAATCACTACTGTCAAATCCGTGCCTTTTGCCCAAAGCCTCATCACAAAATTCCCATTATCATCAGAATAGTCGTCCTGTTTATGATCCGGTTCCCCCAATCTTACATACAATAACGAATCCATATATCGCAGCAGTTCCGTTTCATCGGTATTCGCTATCTGTTCTGGATGAATATATGTAAAAAACATATCCGGTTTCCTTGTCTCTTCGTTTATGGTGTACAATGTAAATCCATTATATTTCCCGATGCAAAATTCATCAAGAAATTTATTCGCAAAATTCAAATTACCACCCGAAGATGCAGCAAGCGATACTTTTAATGAATCCGCAAGTTCGAAACTGTTTTCCTTATATTTCTCGTCTATTTCGGACTCCGTCAAGTCCCAAGGCGCATTCTTTACAAACTCCAGGGCATCTATTCTCTGTTGGGCATAACTGCTATAAATTCCTGCCAAACACACAAAAAACACCAATAGATTTCTCATAATTATTATAAATTAACAAGCATTTCAAAGATATAAAAATTATATCAACATTCAAAACACTTGTTGAGAGGATATATTTGAGATATTCTACCCCTCACAAAGCATACGGATGAAAAAATCGGCAAATAGAGAACAAAGACAAAGAACGTATTTGACCGATAATTCCTATATTTGGGACGGATATGGCGAACTATCTCGACAACGACATCAAATTCGTCGCGGGCGTAGGCGAGGCGCGGGCCCGGCTGCTGGAAAAGGAGCTGGGCATCCGCACGCTGGGCGATATGCTCTGCCACTATCCGTTCCGCTACATCGACCGTACGAGGATCTACCGCATCGACCAGATCGCGGAAGGGGATTCCGCACTCATCCAGTTCCGGGGGCGCATCACAGGCGTCAGCTATGCCGGAGCGGGGCGCAAACGACGTTTCACGGCCGTCGTGAACGACGGCAGCGGCGTGGCCGAACTGGTCTGGTTCCAGGGAATCAAATGGATCGAAAAACGGATCGAAGTGGGGCGCGAATACCTGATTTTCGGCCGCCCATCCTTCTTCAAGGGCGAACTGTCGGTGGTACATCCCGAAATCGAAACCATCGAGAAAGCCTTTTCCCGCAAGGCCGAAAGCGGTCTGCAAGGCATTTACTCCTCGACCGAGCGGCTTTCGAGCGTCCTCGGCACCAAAGGCATCTACACGATCGTCTGCAACCTCTGGCCGATGGTGCGGGATCATATCCGCGAAACGCTGCCCGACCGAATGCGGACCCGGTACGGCCTGCTGTCGCTGCGCGATGCGCTCTACAACATCCATTTCCCGCAATCGCCCGAACTGCTGCGGCAGGCACAATACCGGCTGAAGTTCGAAGAGCTACTCGGCATTCAACTGGGTATCCAGTCACGCCGCACGGCCCGCCTGTCGAAAAACAACGGATTCCTCTTCCCCAAAGTGGGAGGCGTATTCAATACCTTCTTCAACACCAGGCTGCCGTTCCCGCTGACCGGGGCGCAGAAGCGCGTGGTCAAGGAGATCCGGCAGGACACGATCTCCGGCTACCAGATGAACCGCCTGCTGCAAGGCGACGTGGGCAGCGGCAAGACCCTCGTGGCGTTGATGTCCATGCTGCTGGCCGTCGATAACGGCTTCCAGGCCTGCATGATGGCTCCGACCGAAATCCTCGCGCGCCAGCACTACGCCACCTTCCAGAGGATGCTCGAAGGAATGGACGTGCGGGTGGCGATCCTTACCGGAGCATCCAAAGCACGCGAACGGCGGGAAGCCCTCGCCGGAATTGCCGACGGCTCGATCGACCTGCTGATCGGCACGCACGCCCTGATCGAAGACCGGGTACAGTTTTCGAACCTGGGATTCGTGGTGATCGACGAACAGCATCGCTTCGGCGTCGAACAGCGGGCACGGCTCTGGACGAAGAACGAGCAACCGCCCCATATCCTGGTGATGACCGCCACGCCCATTCCCCGCACGTTGGCGATGACCCTCTACGGCGACCTGGACGTTTCTGTGATCGACGAGCTGCCGCCGGGACGTCAGCCGATCCGCACGGTGCACTACACCGACGCGGCCCGCCTGCGGCTCTTCGGTTTCATGCGGCAGGAGATCAAGAAGGGAAGACAGATTTATGTCGTCTATCCGCTTATCAAGGAGTCCGAAACGATGGACTACAAAGATTTGCAGGACGGCTACGAAGCCATCTCGCGCGACTTCCCGCTGCCGGAATACGTCACGACGATCTGCCACGGCAAGATGAAACCCGAAGACAAGGAGGAGTCGATGCGCCAGTTCAAGAGCGGCGAGGCGAATATCATGGTCGCCACTTCGGTCATCGAGGTCGGCGTCGATGTGCCAAACGCCACCATCATGGTCATCATGAACGCCGAGCGTTTCGGCCTCGCTCAGTTGCATCAGCTGCGCGGGCGTGTCGGCCGCGGCAGCGAAAAAAGCTATTGCATCCTCGTCAGCGACGCCACAAGCGAAGAGAGCCAGGCGCGTCTCAAGCTCATGGCCACCACCGCAAGCGGCTTTGAGATCGCAGAAGAAGATCTGCGTCAGCGCGGTCCCGGCGAGCTCCTCGGCTTGCGCCAGCATGGACAGGGCTTGTTCCGGCTCGCGCGACCAGGCTTTCACCAGACAGAGCTGGCCCTCGCCGAAGAAATCGCTCGCGATCTGGCCGACCAGCCGCTCACAGACGGCGCAGAGAAAATGATCGCCGAGATTGCGCGCAGGATCGTGCCATAAAATCGATGGCAGAAAAATACAGGCCGTGTAGTTTTTGAAACTTTTCTAAGGAGGCTTCACCATGGATGCGATCCATGAACTCTATCACGCGCTCACCACAAGCGATTACGTGCTCGTTGGTGCCGGCGCTGGACTTTCGGCAGCGGCGGGCATCAGCTTTGCCGACGAGCGCGCATTCAAGCGCGATTATCCGGCGCTTTGGGCGCAGGGCGTGCACAGCGATTATCAGACGTTCAGCTACAAGGGCTGGCTGCCGGGTCAGCGCTGGGGCTATCTTTGCCGCCATATCAAGGCCGTGCTCCTCGACACGCCGGCGCTGCCGCTTTACGATGATCTGAAAGCGCTGCTGGAGGACAGCAATTATTTCGCCGTCACTTCCAACGTCGACCACCAGTTCATCAAAGCCGGCTTCCCACCGGAGCGCGTTTTTGAAGCGCAGGGCAGCTACGGCGAGCTCATTTGCAGCGCCCGCTGCTCCGACGACGAGTACGACATCGCGCCCTTCATCGACGCCACGCTGCCGCACATCAAAGACGATCTCACCGTAGACGCGGCCCATCATCCGCATTGTCCGCGCTGCGGCGCGCCACTGCGCCCGGCTTTTCGCGACACGCGCGCGCATGCCCTGGGCGATCAGCGCTACCACGATTTTCTCGCAGAAAGTG
>ERZ779885.2584-NODE-2584-length-16370-cov-4.985412_pt1 | contig 16370 bp, 8 predicted proteins | sample MGYA00511554_ERZ779885 | MGnify/ENA primary metagenome ERZ779885 (study PRJEB29588, sample SAMEA2160998) | human gut metagenome | biome: human gut; feature: human-associated habitat; material: faeces | place: Denmark | collected 2008/2010 ... | reverse complement strand
TTTGAAACGAAATTGGAAAGCAGGGGTATGCGCAGCCTTGTGCAGTGCTATGGTTTTTACCGGGATAGGACCGGTGCTGACACCATATCTTGAAAATGCAGTTGTCTATGCAGATGAAAACGAAAATTCAGGGGTAAAAAAAGTTTTTACTGCAGATCAGCTGAAAGTGGCATGGGGAGACGCGGATTATGAACTCGCAGATGGACAGTGGAAATTGTCTTTTGCAAAACAGTATAATCAGGTGAAATGGACGTTGCCGGAGAGTATCGAAATGTCACAGGTGAATGCTGTTACATTTCAGGTGGCGGATCAGAAAGTACCGATCAGTCTGAAAGTATACAACGGTGGAGATGATGCAACAGCAGCTAATACACAGTACGGATTAAGCGGACAGACGGAGTATACGATAAATCCATCGGGGGATGGCGCTATTGATGCAGTCGGAATCATGATAACGGAAGATAAACCGGAAAATGCAACGGTAAGTCTTGTGAGCGTGACCTTTGAACTGAAAGCAGGAGCAGGCGATGCAAAATTGGGGGATAATATTATAAAAAACGGTGATTTTGCAACGTCTGATGCGGTGGAGTCATGGAACAGTGCAGCCGGAGAATCGGTTGTTTCAGTTGCAGCAGAGGAAGAAGAGATCGCAGATTCCGGTCTAAAAACATACGGTGTACTTACACGTAATCAGGAAACTGCCACCCCTGGGGATTGTTTTTCGCAGGATATCACGGATGCGGTTGAAAAAGGGGAAACATACAAATTCTCATTCTGGGCAAAATTGTCCGATGATTACAAAGATACTCCGGAAGAGCAGAGAAATGTGGAGTTTGCACCATTCTATGTTTCCGGTGGTGAGGCAACATATCTTGGAAGTTATTCAGCAGGTATTTTGTCAGGAGACTGTACAAAGACATTAAAAGCTGGAGAATGGACAAAATATGAGGGAACTTTCAAAATACCGAAAGCTGCAGATCAGGTGGTCATCCGTATTATAGAACAGGGAACCAACTATGGACAGGGCGATTGCGTAAAAGGGACTTACTATGTGACCGGTGTGTCCATGAATAAGATTGAAAGAGAAAAGCCATCTATTGAGAAGGACATCCCGGACTGGAAGGAAAGTGTGAAAGCTGCTTTAGGCAATGATGTAGTTGCCGGCACAGCAGTGACCGGTGATGAGATCAATGATGATACGCTGATGGAACTGGTGGAAAAACACTTTAATGCGGTTACATTTGGAAACGAATTAAAACCGGATGCATTGTTCAACTATCAGTTAGAGGATAAAGTCAACACAAAGACGATCCAATTTAAAGGACAGGATCTTGAAGTCCCGGTCGTAAATGAAGCCGGTGACAGCTTGGACTTTTCACGTGCAGATAAATTAATAAATAAAATCTGTGAGTGGAATAATGAAAATCCGGATAACAAAATCCGTATCCGTGGTCATGTCCTTGTATGGCATTCCCAGACACAGGAATGGTTTTTCCATGAAAATTATGATAAAACCAAACCTTATGTGGACAAAGAGACCATGAACCGCCGTCTTGAATGGTTTATTTCAAGTGTCTTTGACCATTACTTCGGGGAAACTGCAAATGGAAAATATGACGGATTATTTTATGGCTGGGATGTTGTAAATGAGGCTGTCATTGGAAACTCTTACCGTACAGATACCGTGAGTGCAGCGGAAAGTCTCGATGAGATCCGTCATGGAAATAATTCAAGCTGGTGGCATGTATATAAGAGCAACGAATTTATCATCAATGCCTTCAGATATGCAAACCAGTATGCACCGAAAAATGTAGAGCTTTATTACAACGATTTTGGTGAGACGGATAATACAAAATGTGAGGGTATTGTAAAACTCATCAATGATGTAAAGGCTGCCGATGGAACCAGACTGGATGCATTTGGCATGCAGGCACATTACAGTGTGGATAGTTTTTCTGCCACGCAGTTTAAAACAGTGGCTGAAAAATATGCAAAAGCTGCAGGAAAAGTACAGCTTACAGAGCTTGATTTTAAATCAAGTGCATCTTATACATCAGGTATGGCAACAAAAGAGAGCGAGTATACTAAAATTGCATATTGTCATAAACAGTTATTCGATGCGATCAAAGGCTTAAAAGCAGATGGTTCGAACGTTTCCGGATTGACCGTATGGGGGGTCATCGAGCCAAATTCATGGTTACATGAACAGTCTGGTGTTGGTGGTGGTGCAGACGGCTCTGCGCAGTGCCCATTGCTTTTTGATGGAAATTATAAAGCAAAACCTGCGTACTGGGCGTATGTAGATGCATCCAGACTCCAGCCGTCAATTCAGGATGTAGTTGCTGCAGAGAAAAAAGGTGATGCAGTGACAGGAAAGACATACAGTATCATGCAGAATGATATCACGGCTTCCTTTATTTCGATGTGGGATAAAGATGGTCTTACCGTGCAGGTTACGGTAGAAGATGCCGTAAAAGATGATAATGATGCAGTTGCTGTTTATGTGGATTCTGCAAATTCCGGAAAAGATGACATCACACCAGTGACCGTAACGGTAAAAAGAAGCGAGGCAGCAGAAGTAGAAAATGGTTATCAGGCAACCATAAAGGTACCGTTATCAGGACTTTCCGTTGCAAAAGTGATCGGAATGGATGTTGTGGTCACAAATGGGGATAAAACAGCTGCATTTAATGATTTGACAGGAAAACAGGGAACAAGCAGTAAATATTACGCGAAAGTAACGATGAAACCAGGGGTGGAGAAAGCTGCCTATGGTACAGTTACCGTAGACGGAGATAAAGATGCGGTATGGGATAATGCCGGAACCATTCCGATTACAATCAATCTCGGCTCCAATATTTCTGCAAATGCGAAGTTACTCTGGGATAAAGACAATCTTTATGTATATGCCGAGATCAAAGATCCTGTCCTCAATAATACCAACGGTGATGCATGGGAGCAGGATTCCTTAGAAGTATTTATCGACGAAAATAATGGAAAATCCAACTCTTATGAAGACGATGACAAGCAGTACAGGATCAGTTATGCAAATGATCACTCATTTAATGGCAAAAAGTGCCTTGAAGAGAATATGAAGTCTGTGGCAAAAATAACTTCTGACGGATATGTTGTTGAAGCGTCATTTAAATGGACGGATATCACACCAAAAGCCGGAGATGAGATCGGACTTGAATTTCAGATCAATGATGCTGATGCAAGTGGCAAAAGAATTGGTACATTGAGCTGGAACGATGAAACAGGAATGGGATGGTCTAAACCGGAAGTATTTGGTACTGTAAAACTTGGAGAAATTAAAAATGCTCCGGAGAAAGATACAGAAAAGAAACCGGAAACAGAGAAGAAAGAAGTAAAAGTTAAAAAAATCACGTTAAATAAAACAAAAGCCGGAATGAAAAAAGGTGCAACGCTTACATTAAAGGCTGTTGTTTCACCATCTGATGCAGATATTAAAGACGTTAAGTGGACATCTTCCAACAAAAAAGCTGCGACTGTTGATAAGCATGGAAAAGTAAAAGCATTGAAAAATGGTGTGACCACGATCACGGCAACGGCAAAAGATGGAAGCAGAGTAAGCGCGTCCTGTAAGATCACGGTAGGTTATAAAATTACCTATAAGTTAGGAAAAGGTAAAAACAGCAGCAAAAACCCGGAATATTATTACAATGAAAAGGTAAATTTAAAATCTGCTTCCAAAAAGGGATATGTCTTTAATGGCTGGTATACAGACAGCAAGTATACAAAGAGAATTAAAACAATCTCAAAGAGCAGCAAAAAGAATCTTACTTTATATGCGAAATGGCAGAAAGTGACCGTAAAGAAATCTGCAATTAAGAAAATGAAAGCTGTTTCGGGAAGAAAAGCAAAAGTTACAGTCCAGAAAGTGGAAGGTGCAGCCGGATATCAGATTGTTTATTCTACGGATAAGCAATTCAAAAAGAATGTAAAGAAAGTAACAATATCAGGCACATCAAAAACACTTGGAAAATTGGCAAAAGGCAAGACATATTATGTAAAAGTGCGTGCTTATAAGAAAGATTCCACAGGAGCAAAAGTTTATGGAAGTTTCAGCGGTGCAAAGAAGGTAAAGATCAGTAAGTAGTTCCCAAATAAATTTAATATACCCGTCATACAGTAAAATGTGTGGCACACCGGAAAGAGGATTTTGCAACTAAGTTGTGAAGTCCTCTTTTTGCTTTGCATGATAGGTGTGTGTTTTTCCAGTACCATAAACAGGAATCGGAATTGATAAAATTTGAAATGTCAACCGATTGGCATAAAATAGCACGCTATAATAGTTCTAAATACCTAGAAATGATTAGAAATGCAAAAAATTTATTGTAAATATGTACAAAAAATAATGTAATTATTTGATTATAACTGACAAATCATATGTCAACCGCTTGACATAAACAAAAAGCGGTGTTAAAGTAAGGGCACAGTAAGGACAGCGATGACGGACAGCCAAAAAGAATTAGTAAAATGGGAACGGGAACCAATCATATTTTAGATCATGAAAGAGTGGAGGAAAAACAATGAAAGCAAAAAAAGTGGTAGCAGTATTCATGACAGCAGCAATGACAATGGGGATGTTAGCAGGCTGCGGAAGCAACAACAGTACAGGTACAGCAAATGCAGGCAGCAATAGCGCAGAGAGCAAAAGTGATGCCGGTGAGAGCACAGATGCAGCAGGAACAGAGAGTGCCGGAAGCACTGATACATCAGATCTGGCAGGAACACAGATCACCATGTTAAACAGTAAAGCTGAGATCCAGACAGCACTTGAAGATATGGCAGAGGCGTTTAAAGAAGATACAGGAATCGAGCTTGAGGTTCAGGCATGTGGAACCGGTGAGTCTCCGTATACAAGAATTACAAGCGCATACAACTCAGGAACAGCACCGACAATGGCGATCATAGATGCCACAGACGTTGTTGCACTTGCTTCCCAGTATGCAGTTGATCTCTCCGATGAAGAGTGGGTAAAAGAGTGTGTAAACCAGACCACACAGGTTGACGGAAAGATATACAGCTTCCCACTCTGTGTTGAGGGACGTGGAATCATTTACAATAAAACAGCGATCGAGGATACTTTAGGAGAAGAGTTTGATCCATCCACCATCAATTCCTACGATGCATTAAAGGAACTGCTTGAAAACCTTCGTGCAGGCGGCATGGAGAATCCGGTTGTTATCTCCAAAGAAGACTGGTCTTTAGGCGCACATCAGCTTGGATTTATCTATGATTCCTACGACGGAACCACAGAGGGAAGTGCCAAAGTGATCGATGAGTTAAAAGCAGGTACATTAAAGGCAGAAGATTATGACAGATTCAACGAGTTCATGGATACTTTTGATTTATTAAGCCAGTACAACATCAACGGAGAGGATCCTTTAGGCGCTCTTTACGATCAGGATCCGATCTTCTTAGCTGACGGCGATGCCGCTCTCTGGATCAATGGATGCTGGGCTTGGCCAAACTTAAAAGAGGCAGGCGCTTCTGACAGTGATGAGTATGGATTCATTCCATATGTTTTAGGAAATGATACTTCTGATTTTGCAAACAACGGTATTCAGGCAAGCGCAATTAAACAGTTAATGATCGATGCAGAGCAGTCCACACCGGAGCAGCAGGAGGCGGCAAAGGCATTTGTCAACTGGCTGGTATACTCTGACAACGGACAGAAAATGTTAGTAGAAGACGCAGCAGTGATCCCGGCATGTAAAAACAATACTTATGAAGTATTAGATCCGCTTGGAAAAGACATTCAGGCAAAAATGGCAGCAGGAAACACCTATTCATCCAGCTATATCGCACCTTCTGACCACTGGAGCGTACTTGGAGCTTCCATGCAGAAATACCTTGGCGGACAGTGTACAAGAGATGATCTTGCAGCAGACATCGACAACTACTGGACATCACAGAATTAATCGTATCTAAAGAAAAAACAAAAATATCTGAGCGTGACCGTACGGATCACAGCCATATATCATCTCTGCGGGAATGCCATCTGAAAAAGCATGATGGCAGTTTCCGTGGGGATATCAGAAAGGAATTAGGGTTATGGGTAGAAAAACGGGAGAAAAAATTAAAAATCTATGTATCTTTGCACTGCCGGGATGTCTAATTTTCTGTGCAGTTGTCATACTGCCTTTCCTGTATGGTTTTTACCTGACACTGACCGATTGGGATGGAGTCAGCAAAGTAAAAAATATTATCGGCGTGCAGAATTATATTTCCGTATTTAAAGATACGGCATTCTGGTCCTCTATGGGACTTACTTTAAAATATGTAGTTTTATCGGTAATCTTAGTCAATGCAGTAGCATTCCTTTTAGCATATGCACTGACAAACGGAATCAAAGGCCAGAAATTTTTCCGTGCCGGTTTCTTTACACCGAATTTGATCGGTGGTGTCGTACTTGGATTTATCTGGCAGTTCGTATTTTCAAGAGTGCTTGTAAACATGGGAAAGAGCACAGGCTGGGGATTATTTTCCACTTCCTGGTTAGCGGATCCGAATAAAGCATTCTGGTCCATGGTGATCGTTACAGTTTGGCAATTATCCGGTTATATGATGTTAATCTACATCGCCGGTTTCACAGGGCTGTCCACAGATGTGCTTGAGGCAGCCAGCATAGATGGGGCAACTGGTCTCCAGAAAATGAAGAGCATTATCTTACCGCTGATGGTGCCGTCGTTTGTTATCTGTCTGTTCCTTACCTTATCAAGAGCGTTCATGGTTTATGATGTAAACCTTACATTGACAGGCGGTGAGCCTTACGGTTCCACCAGACTGGTTGCGATGCATGTCTATGAAAAGGCATTCACGTCCAGAAATTATGGTGTAGGCCAGGCTGAAGCACTGATCTTATTTATTATTGTTGCATGTATCAGCGGTGCGCAGATCTATATCGGAAAGAAGAAGGAGGTAGAGGCATAATGAGCAGAAATTCAAAAGTAGGCGGAACAAAACGCCGTGTATTGGATGTTGTTGGATTTACAGCGATCATTGTTTTATTCCTGCTTTATATGGTACCGTTCATTCTGGTGCTGTTAAACTCCTTTAAACAGAAACGTGATATCATCAAGAATCCATTTTCCCTATCACAGAAAAGGGATATACACTTGCAAACTACACAAAAGCATTTGAGAAAATGGAATTCATAAAAGCGTTTGGAAACTCCCTGTTTATCACTGGGTTAAGCACATTGCTCGTCATCATTTTTGCATCCATGGTGGCATATTATTTTACCCGTGCAAAAAATACATTTTCCAGAGTATTCTTTGCACTGATGGCAGCATCCATGATCATTCCATTCCAGGCGATCATGATCCCGTTAGTTTCCATTTATGGTTCCGGGCTTCATTTGTTAAACCACAGACTGACACTGATCTTTATGCATACAGGTTTTGCGTTGAGTATGTCAGTATTCATTTATCAGGGATTTATCAAGAGCGGTATCCCAATCTCACTCGAAGAGGCAGCTTATCTGGATGGATGTACCAATGTACAGACATTTTTCAAGGTCGTATTTCCGCTGTTGAAACCGACCACGGCAACCCTTGTGATCTTAAACGTACTGGCATTCTGGAACGACTATCTGCTTCCGTCACTGGTACTTGGAAAGAAAAACTTATATACACTTCCGTTATCGACTTATTCTTTCTACGGAACTTACTCATCCGATTACGGTGTGATCATGGCAGCACTGGTACTTACCGTTGCCCCGATTCTGGTATTATATTTGTTCCTGCAGAAAGAGATCATCGATGGCGTGGTAGCCGGCGCGGTGAAATCATAAAAGAGTATTATTCCTGTGAAGTGACAGCAGTGAAATGGTGGTGAGCATAAAAACAGGATTTTATGCAGAAATGGAGATTGATATGAAAAAGTTGGAAAACAAATGTATGCTGATTACTTATTCGGATTCGATGGGACATAATCTGGCAGATTTAAACGAGATTTTAGATAAATATTTTAAAAAAGCAGTGGGAGGGATCCATATCCTTCCGTTCTTCCCTTCTTCGGGAGACAGGGGATTTGCACCGATGGATTACCACAAAGTCGATCCGGCATTTGGTGACTGGAACGACGTGGAACATCTGGCAGAAAAGTATTACCTGATGTTTGATTATATGATCAATCATATTTCGGCACAGAGCCCGTATTACAAAGACTTTCTGGAGAAAAAAGATGCATCTGAGTATCATGACCTGTTCATCCGCTACAAAGATTTCTGGGAAAACGGGGAGCCGACCGAGGAGCAGGTGGATGCAATCTACAAAAGAAAGCCGCGTGCACCGTATGTGGAGGCACATTTTGCAGACGGAACATCTGAAAAAGTATGGTGCACGTTTGATGAAGAGCAGATCGATATCAACTGTAAATCTGAGACGGCAAAGCGTTTTATCCGCGACAACTTAACAACATTGTGTGAGCATGGTGCTGCAATGATCCGTCTCGACGCATTTGCCTATGCAACAAAAAAAGCCGGAACAAGCTGCTTTTTCATTGAGCCGGATGTATGGGAGTTCTTAAAAGAGTGTGAGGATATCGTAAAACCTTACGGAGTTACACTTTTACCGGAAATTCATGAGCATTACACGATGCAGGAGAAGATCGCAAAAGAAGATTACTATGTATACGATTTTGCACTTCCAATGCTGCTCATTAATGCATTATACTATGGACAGACACAGTATTTAAAACACTGGTTTGAGATCTGCCCGCGCAAACAGTTCACGACACTTGATACGCATGACGGAATCGGTGTGGTAGATGTTAAAGATCTGCTGCCGGATGAGGAGATCGGGCGCACCAAGGAAGATATCTTTAAGTTTGGTGCAAATGTCAAGAAAATCTATAATACCGCAGCGTACAATAACCTTGACATTTATCAGGTCAACTGTTCTTATTATTCCGCACTTGGCGATGAGGATGATGCGTATCTGTTAGCGAGAGCGGTTCAGTTCTTTGCACCGGGTATCCCGCAGGTTTACTATGTCGGACTGCTGGCAGGAAAGAATGACTTAAAACTTTTGGAAGAGACGAAAGTGGGACGGAACATCAACCGTCATTACTATACAAAAGAAGAGATCGATGCGGAAGTAAAACGTCCGGTCGTGGCAGAACTTCTGCGCATGATGGAATTCCGTAATGCTCACCCGGCATTCGATGGAACGTTTGAACTCGAAACCAGTGACGATGATAAGCTTGTGATCGTGCGAAGAAACGGTGATGCGTGGGCAAAACTTTCCGCTGACTTTAAGGCGAAGAAGTTTGAGATCACTTATACAGAAGACGGAGAAGTTCGTGCGTTTTGAAGATAATTGCACAATAGGGTGTCAACGTTATCAGTAGTACGAATAAGAAAAATGCAAAAATATGCTGACCAGTGAAAGATGTTATGTGCTTACAAGTGCTGGTTAAAAAGGAAAAATATAAGTAGGAGGTTGTAAGACATGGAAAAGGAAATATACATCAAAAAAGGGTGGCTGTTTATTCCGGTCTGTGCCACGTATGGCGAGCTGCCGTTTGGCGGCAAAAAAAACAACCGTATGCTTGAGATATTCTGCCGGGAGGATAACAGCGAAACAAAGCTGTTTGAGTTTCAGATCCCGGCGGGAGAGGCAGAGGATGAAACATACCCTGTCAGTTATTATGCCCGTTTTCCGGTAAAGCAATTTACCGATAAAACACTAATTCTAAGAGGGGATCTTAGGAAAGCTTTCTTTGACGGAATCAGAAATGAGGACGTACCTGAAACGGAAGAAAAATCTCTCCGTGCTACGCAGGGTGAGGCTTTCCGCCGCCCTTCGATTCATTTTACACCGCAGACCGGATGGATGAATGATCCGAATGGCCTTGTGTATGCAGAGGGCGTGTATCATTTGTATTTCCAGCATAACCCGTTTGATGTGCAGTGGGAAAATATGAGCTGGGGACACGCAGTAAGCAGGGATTTACTGCACTGGGAACAGAAGGATGATGTACTTTTCCCGGATGAGACCGGTACGATGTTTTCCGGAAGCGGTATTGTAAATGATCGTAAGATGCTCGGACTGCCGGAAGATGCGCTGGTATTTTTCTATACGGCAGCCGGAAATAATAATAAATGGAGCGCAGGGAAACAGTTTACCCAGCGCATTGCATACAGTACGGATGGCGGGGAGACACTCCATAAAATTGACAAAAGTGTGCTTCCGACGGTTTGTAAAGAAAACCGTGATCCGAAGGTGTTCTGGCATGAAAAAAGCGGTGCCTATATCATGACACTGTGGTTAGAGGAAAATGATTTTGGCATTTTTCGTTCCACCGATCTGCTAAACTGGGAACAGACCGACCGCCTGACATTCAAGGAGGCGTGGGAATGTCCGGATCTGGTATGCCTGAAAGATGAAAAAGGAAATGAGACCTGGATGTTCTGGAGCGCAGACGGTTTTTACTTCTGGGGAGAGTTTGATGGATATCAATTTCAGACCGACGGTGTGCGTCATGCGGCATACATCAACAAGATAGCTTATGCGGCGCAGACTTACAGCAATACAGGAAATCGTGTGATCTCAGTTCCGTGGCTCAGATTTCCAAACCGGGGAAGGAATTATACCGGGGCGATGGGACTGCCGAGGGAGTTTTCCGTTGCATATAAGAACGGTGAAAAAGTGCTCAGGCAGGAACCGGTCAGGGAGTATGAGGACAGCAGGAAACCTGTGTATGACAATACAATGAAAAATGTCCGGCAGCAGGATACTGAAAATGAGGCACCGATGGCAGACACCGCAGCAAAAGTTGCAGATGAACATGTGTCAGCAAAGGATTTATTTCAGTGGAAATTTGCACCGGACACAGCAACGGAAATTCAGATTACCCGCGCAGAGTCAGAGGACATTTTAAGTGCCTGCATCAACCAGAAGACTGACTTTGTATACAATGCAAAAACCGGAGAGTTAAAAATCGGTGAAGAAACATTTGTAACAGATGCCGGAATCCGTGATTTTTCTCTGCTTTTTGATGATGTGATTCTTGAAGTGACTGCAGATTGTGGTACAATCACAGGTATATTTGAACTGCCTGAAATTGCAGAAAAATTTTGCATGGAAAAGGGCAGCATAGAGAAGATACAGGTTTTCGGGGAGGAAGTATGGCAACCTTAAAGGATGTGGCAAAGGAGACAGGGCTTACCGTAAGCACTGTTTCCCGTGTGCTGAATAACCGTGGATATATCAGCGAAGAAACGAGAAAAAAAGTATATGAGGCGATGAAGAAGCTCAATTACCGCCCGAACGAAGTAGCGCGTTCGCTTTCCAAACAGACGACGAACACGATCGGTGTGATCGTGCCGCACATCAGACATCCGTATTTTGCGGAGCTGATCAGTAATTTGGAGAGTCAGGCGTATCATTATGACCATAAGATTTTACTGTTTAACTCCCAGGAGAAAAATGAAAAAGAATGGGAGTACATGGAAATGTGCACGAGCAACCGCGTGGCGGGAGTCATTCTCTGCAGTGGAACGGTCGGCGTGGAAAAGTTTACCGGATTAAATGTGCCGCTGATCACGATTGAGCGTTATCTTGAAAATGGAACAGCGGAGGTGGAGTGTGACAATGAGCAGGGCGGACGTCTTGCAGCGCAGCATCTGATTGACTGCGGATGTAAACATCTGATCCACATCAGCGGTGTCCATGAAACTGCCATGCCTGCGGATGCGCGTGCAGTTGGTTTCCGTGCAGTCTGTGAAAAACAGAAGGTTTCTTACCAGATCGCAGATACCACGGCCTTTGAATATAATCATCTCGAATACCATCAGATTCTCGAAAAACTGCTAAAGGAAAACCCGGATACAGACGGAATTTTTGCCAGCAGTGATCTGATCGCAGCGCAGCTTCTTCAGGTGTGCCATAATTTGAACATTGATGTGCCGTCGCAGATGAAGATCGTGGGTTTCGATGATGTCAATATTGCATCATTAACAACGCCGCCGATCACGACGATCCATCAGCCGATCAAAGAGATGGCAAAAATGGCGGTGGAACTGCTCGTCCGTTCCGGCAATGGGGAACTTGTGCCGAACCGCACTACTCTGCCGGTATCACTTGTAGTAAGGGAGACGACTTAATTCAATATGTATATGAGCCAGGTATATAGCAGGAAGGTAAATAGTGCATGCGCAAAACCGGCGCAAGAATGGAGGATTCCTATGGAAGAAAAAAAGTGGTGGAAAGAAGCGGTAGTCTACCAGATCTATCCGCGCAGCTTTATGGACAGCAATGGTGATGGTGTCGGCGATCTTCGCGGCATTAAGAGCCGGCTGTCTTATTTAAAATTATTGGGAATTGACGTGATCTGGTTATCCCCGGTCTATCAGTCCCCGAACGATGACAACGGTTACGATATCAGTGATTACAGGGATATCATGACGGAGTTTGGTACACTCGAAGATTTCGATGAAATGCTTGCCGAGGCACACAAACTTGGCATTAAGATCGTCATGGATCTGGTCGTCAACCACAGTTCCGATGAGCACCGGTGGTTTGTGGAGAGCAGAAAAAATAAGGATAACCCGTACCGTGATTATTATATCTGGCGCGAGGCAAAGGACGGAAAAGAACCGAATAACTGGGGTTCCTGTTTTGGCGGATCCGCATGGGAGTATGATCAGACAACAGATATGTATTATCTTCACATGTTTTCCAAAAAACAGCCGGATCTCAACTGGGAAAATCCAAAACTCAGACAGGAAGTCTATGACATGATGACCTGGTGGGGTGAGCGCGGCATCGACGGATTCCGTATGGATGTCATTACGATGATATCAAAAGACCAGCGTTTCCCGGACGGTGTAGTGCATGGCAATGAAAAATTCGGGGATTTTTCTCCTTATGTCAACAATGGTCCGCGTGTGCATGAGTATTTAAAAGAGATGAATGAAAAGGTAATCTCCAGATTTGACTGGATGACAGTCGGCGAGGGTGCCGGAGCAGGCGTTGAAGATGCGAAACGCTATGCCGGGACAAACGAAAATGAGCTGGATATGATCTTTACATTTGAGCATGTCAATCTCGGACAGACACAGTATGGCAAATGGAGTGACGGCAGTTTTGATCTGGTGGAGCTCAAAAAGGTATTTCAGAAGTGGGAGGACGGACTTGAAGGTGTGGCATGGAACAGCCTTTACTGGGATAACCACGATCAGCCAAGAGCCGTGTCAAGATTTGGAAATGACAGCGAGGAGTATCGTGAGATCTCTGCAAAAATGCTTGCAACCTGTCTGCATTTTATGAAGGGAACACCTTATATTTATCAGGGCGAGGAACTTGGAATGACAAACCGGAAATGCAGGGATTTTTCGGAGTTCCGCGATATTGAGATCAAAAATGCATACCGTGATTTTGTCGGGGGCGGCATTTTAGACGAGGAGACCATGTTAAAATTTGTCAATGCCATCGGTCGTGACAATGCAAGATTCCCGATGCACTGGGATGACAGTGACAATGCGGGATTTACGACAGGAACACCGTGGATCTCTGTCAATGAGAATTATAAAAAGATCAATGCGGCAGCACAGGTAAACGATCCGGATTCTATATTTTCTTATTATAAGAAACTGATCGAACTGCGTCATCAGATGGAGATTATTGTGTATGGTGTATACAAGAGTAAGGCGATTGAACACCCGGATGTGTTTGCGTACACTAGAACACTTGGAGATGAGAAACTGTTTGTGGTCTGCAATTTCAGGGAGCAGGAGATGGATTTTACCCTGGAAGACGGTTTTACCGGGGACGAGAAAGTCCTGATCAGCAATTATGACGATGTGGTAAAAACAGAAAATGGCATCTATTTAAGACCTTACGAGGCAAAGGTATTTTACCGGAAATAAGTTTGGAGTGGAAGGGGAAAAACTATGGCAATCATCATAGATCAGGAGCAGAAACTGATCACACTGCATACAAAAAATACGACTTACCAGATGGGAGTCGGCAATTACGGGCAGTTGCTCCATCTTTATTATGGAAAACGTTTAACAGGCGATATGCGGTATCTTCTGACCTATTATGACAGGGGATTTTCCGGCAATCCGTATGAGGCGGAGTGCGACAAGACATATTCCATGGATGCACTGCCACAGGAGTATCCGTGTTTTGGAAACGGGGATTTCCGCAGTCCGGCATTTATCCTGAAAAATGCGGATGGAAGTTACTGTGCCGATCTGCGGTTTGTATCCTGCGAAATTTGTGAGGGAAAATATCGGATACCGGGTCTTCCGGCAGCTTATGACGAGACGGGGACGGAGAGTGAGACTTTAAAGGTATATCTGGAGGACAAGCCAAGTGGCGTGCAGGTGACACTGCTTTATGGTATATTTGCAGAGCTCGATATTATTACAAGGGCTGTGCAGATTACAAACCGGGGGCAGGAGGCTGTTCATATTGAAAAAGCAGCAAGCGCTGTACTTGATTTTATGACCGGAGAATTTGATGTGATTCATTTTCATGGCAGACACGGGATGGAGCGGATCTTAGAGCGTACGCCGGTGGAGCATGGCAATCAGGTATTTGGAAGCAGGCGCGGGTCATCCAGCCATCAGCAGAATCCGTTTGTGATGCTGGCGGGAAAACAGACCGGGGAAGATGCCGGTGAATGTTACGGCTGTATGCTTTTGTACAGCGGCAATTTTAAGGCGGAGGCAGAAAAAGACCAGTATGAGCAGACGAGGCTTGTTATGGGCTTGTCCGACGAAATGTTCTCCTGGAAATTAGAGCCGGGAGAGACGTTTGATACACCGGAGACGGCATTTAGTTATTCGGCAAATGGTTTTTCAACACTTTCGTGGAATCTGCATCGTCTGATCCGCAGCCACATCTGCCGCAGTGCATACCGCGATACCAAAAGACCGGTTCTGATCAATAACTGGGAGGCAACTTATTTTGATTTTACCGGAGAAAAAATCATAGAGATCGCAAAACAGGCGGCGGAGCTTGGCGTGGAGATGCTGGTGCTCGATGATGGGTGGTTTGGAAAACGTGATGATGATCTGGCAGGACTGGGCGACTGGACGGTCAATGAGAAAAAACTTGGCATGCCGCTTTCACAAGTTGCAGAAAAAATTCGTGGGCTTGGCATGAAATTTGGGATCTGGATCGAGCCGGAAATGGTCTGTGAGGACAGTGACCTCTATCGGGAACACCCGGACTGGGCATTTACCATTCCTGGACGAAAACCGGTGCGTGCACGCTATCAGCTTGTGCTCGACTATTCCAGAAAAGAAGTGGTGGACGGTATTTTTGCACAGATTGCGAAAGTGCTCGATGACACGAAGGCTGATTATGTCAAGATGGATATGAACCGTCATCTCACGGATATCTGGTCGAAAACGGCGGCAGAGCAGAATCAGGGTGCGATCCTGCACCGCTATGTGCTCGGTGTTTATGATTTTTTGGAACGGCTGCATGAACGTTACCCGGATCTTCTGATTGAGGGATGCAGCGGTGGCGGCGGCAGGTTTGATGCGGGAATGTTGTATTATACACCACAGATCTGGTGCAGTGACAATACGGATGCGGTTGAGCGTATTAAAATACAGTATGGAACATCCTTTGCCTATCCGTCCTGCACGGTCGGTTCCCATGTGTCGGCAGTTCCGAACCATCAGACCGGAAGAATGACAGAACTTGCGACACGGGCAGCAGTTGCCATGGCGGGCAGTTTTGGTTATGAACTGGACTTAAATCTGCTGACGGAAGAAGAAAAGGAACAGGTCAGAGAGCAGATCAAAAACTATCACCGTTTTGAGATGCTGATCCGGCAGGGCAGGTATTACAGGCTGACAGATGTCTGGCAGAAAAAAGAATATGCTGCGTGGGAGTATTGCAGGCCGGATGGAAGCGAGGCGCTGGTTACTGTGGTAACGCTGGATACGCAGTGTAATCCGGCGACGGAGTATGTGAAGTTGCGGGGACTTGGCGAAGATAAAAAGTACCGGGTGGAAGTTGTCGGAATGCAGACCGGTGGCGAAAATGGGCAGCGGATCAATGGGACACCGAACTCTGTTGAGCCGGAGTACTATACAGGGGCACAGCTTGTGCATGCGGGGCTGCCGGTTCCGCGGCTTGGGAATGAGTATAAGTCGTGGCAGGTGTACGTTAAGGAAGTGTAAGGAAAATATATGGAAAGGTGGATGCCGGAGGTGCTGTGAAGGCAAATTGAGCGAAGCCGGGGCGTGTTTTGTTCCGATGTCCGAAAATAAGAAAAGCTAAGTATGCCTGCGGGGGTGTGTGGCGGAGTGACGTGTGCGTCCTAAATGTGCCATCCGGGCACATTAGGACTTGGGCTGCCGTCCGTGGCGG
>ERZ779885.2582-NODE-2582-length-16372-cov-9.815836_pt1 | contig 16372 bp, 10 predicted proteins | sample MGYA00511554_ERZ779885 | MGnify/ENA primary metagenome ERZ779885 (study PRJEB29588, sample SAMEA2160998) | human gut metagenome | biome: human gut; feature: human-associated habitat; material: faeces | place: Denmark | collected 2008/2010 ... | reverse complement strand
ATAGCATTTGTGTTGTTTTCGATATTCTGTGTATTTTCATTGATTGTCTGCTGAATGCCAGGAACAACTTCATCTTCTAAATATTTTTTAAAATCCGAAAGATCTTTTTTGTTCTGTTTTGCCATTTCTTCCAATGCTTTTTTAATTGCTGCAATCTCCTCATCCGACAGCTCTTTATTGTTTGTAAGCTGTTTTATGATTTCTGTCTTTAATGATTCAAAATCTGTGGATGTGCTGTCTTTCAGTGAATTTATAATAGATATGACACTCTGGAACTCTTTTTCTGTGAGAGTATCTTTCTCCTGCAGCTCCTTTAATTCTTTTTCAAAGCGTTCTTTCAGCAGCTCGTATTTTTCCTCATTTGTAAGATTATTCTGTTCCAGCAGTTCTTTCAGTTGATTCATGATCGACTGTCTGATTTCATCAGAATTGTCCTTCTGCTCCAGCAGTCCTGCATCTTTTAAGCTTTTGATGATCAGATCTGCAAGCTGCTCTACATTTTCGTCACTTAAATATTCTTCAACATTTGTGGTTGTAAAATAATTTGCCACATATTTTGATATTTCATCTTTCAGCTCTGCGGCTTCATACACATTATCCACTTCTGTGGTAGTTTCCGTGACCACGTCATCTGATATGTCACCGTAAAGCACATCATCCACTATTTTTTTCTTATATCCCGGAAGGATCAAAAAATAAATGATGATAATGGTTATGATCATTGCTGCTATGATTACAGCTCCTGTTATCAGTATCTGTTTTGATGGTTTTGCTTTTTCATCATCTTTCTTTTTTAAATCTAAAATCTTCATATCTTGACTCCTTACCAAATTTTTATCTGCCACTGTGCTACACTCTCGTAAAGCACCGCATCAATATTTACTTTTTTGTTTGCCATAACTTCCATGCTCAACGTGACCGTTCCTGCCTCATCATTAATCTCAAGATCATGAAGTGACACTGCATATGTATAGTCATAAAATCCACATGAGTACATTGTTTCCTGAATTGCAGCAACTAAGGAATCATAATTGTCACCGATTGCCTGTTTTTCTTCCTCTGTAAGATCCTCAATTTGAAAATCTTCATATACAAGAGGCTCTACATTATCGTCAAATTCTTCCTCCGTTGCCTGTACTGTTTCCGTTACTTCCGGCACATATGTACTGTTATCCATATCATTAAAATCATATTCTTCCGTCTGTCCATAAAAATCGCTGTCATCCGGCTTTACTCCTGATTTTTTTTCTTTATGGAAGTATTGGATGCCGCTTACGATCAGGATAAATACGGCAAATAAAATGCATCCTATTCCTAATATCTTTGATCTGTCTTTTTTCATAATTATTCCTTTTGTATTGTATTTGATAACCTGCCAAAGCTGACGGTTTCATTGGTTCTTTCTATAGTTCCATATTTAACATAGTCACCGGGTTTCGGTGCATGGATCATAAGACCATTTCCAACATAGATTCCCACATGATGCGTAACACCATTTTTTCTTGTGAAAAATACAAGATCTCCGGGTACTGCCTGTTCCTGTGTTATTGGTGCTGCTATATTTTTATATCCCGCTGCTGTTAATCTTGCCCCGGTATATTTTCCGGATAATTTATAGCAGTAATATACAAGTCCGGAACAGTCAAATTTATCCGGGCCGGTAGCACCATACACATAAGGATAATTAAGGCATCTTTCTGCCACATCGACCACTCCACTGTTCCCTTCTGCAGAGTAAGAGGCTGAATAATATCTTAAAACATGGAACGTATAATACTGATCCCCATACGCCCATACGCCAAGTGTCTGTGCCTTGTTCCCGCTTCTCTTTTTTCCTTTGCTTTGATCTTTAGCAAAATCATTTGTGTTATCCTGCGTCCATTGTCCATCTCTGTTAATGGCATATTTTATGTACCCACCGCCAAAGTTGTATCCCTGCAACGCTAAACGGATTTTATTCATATCGGTAATGGATTCTACTTTTGAAGCCTCCAGCCGTGCAGCCATTACCTTTACACCCTGATCTATGGATTCCTCCACTGATAACGTATTGGGGCTTAATCCAAGTGATTCCGATGCCTGAAAAATGTCATTTCCGATCCCTCCGGATTCCTGCATAATAACTGCAAGAAGTAAATCCACATAATCTTCTATCCCATATTTAACTGCGTATTCCGTCACCAAATCTCTATAAGCTTCTACCTCTGCGGTTATGCCAAGTGTACCCATAGATGTTTCGATCTGCTCTGAATTATATCCGTTAAATAAAATGAACTGTAAATTCCGGTACTGGATCGTAGCAACGATTACAGGAAACATGAAAAGCAATAATGATGAAATCATCACCAAACAGGCAATTATTTTTGCCTTTGATTTTTTCATTAAACGCCTCCCTTAAAGATTGCCTTTTCTTCCTCCGTTACCTGAATATGCACTTCCATTGTCTGCGCTGATGACAGGTTCACGATCGCATCTCCCATTTCCAACTGTGGAATCTTTCTGATCTGTGACTCTGTTAAAATCCCATTGAATATACTCCGTAACAATTCCTTTGCATTACTATCCTGATGCAGAATAAATTTATACTGTGTCAACTCAAACAATGTTTTCAGTTTATTAAATGCAGCATCCGATGAACCTTCCGGAACATAATCTCTGACATTCTGGCTTGCCAGGCATATGCCTCCAAAATATTTTCTTGCTTCTCTCATGTATGTAATGACCATATCCAGAATCACTTCGAATTTTGTATTTACCCACCTGTGGCTCTCATCCACTATAATCAGGAAATCAACCACATCTTCGATAGAAATCTTCCCACTCTCGTATTTTTCTTTCATGACCTTACCGTTTGTAACCATATTGTCCATGCAAAGAGCCATTAAAGACGTCATCTGTGCAGCAAATACGTTTTGCGCCATGTCTTTTAATCCTGAAATATTAATCACTACTATCTGTTCATCCATAATGTTATTGATCGTGCTGTGACCATTAAACATATTTCCATACGTCTTAATGAGGGACGATATCTGACGTGTGATTTTGTAAAGCGATTTCAACTGTGCCTCGGCAAATACCATTTCTGCCTTGTTATATTCTTTCTCCGTGATTTCTGTAATCCGGTTATTCAGATATTCCAAAAATTCACTGAATATCGGATAAGATGTTGGCGGAAGTCCGGATATCTGCCTCTCCACACCATTTACCAGAGGTGTCAACCCAATGCTTTCATAAAATTCCGTAAGCAGATTTGTAAAATCGGTAACTTCCGTGCTTTCTGCTTCCGGATCTAATGCTTTATAAAACGTTGTAAGCTTTGATATATGGCGTGAAAAGTTCAACTGTTCACTTTCTGTAGCATGCAGTATCTCTAATGGATTCTGAATATCCTTTCCTGATCCGTCCGGCTTTAATATTTTTCCTCCAAGTTCTTCTGTGAGTGCCACAAATTCATCTGCCACATCAAAAATCCGGAGAAAATGTCCTTTTACACCTTCATCTTCTTCCATTATTTTTAACAATGTAGATTTTCCGGATCCCATTGTTCCAAAGACCAGACTATTGTAATAAGACCTCATTTTTGTCTTATAGAACATGTCCCATACAAAGTTTCCACCTGTCGGTGTGTATCCATAATATCCGCCTCTTGGATCTTCCAACTGACTGAAATGAAACGGATATCCGCCAGCCAGAGAGTTCGAAGAATAGCTCTGTCCTTCCACTGCCTCCCTGTTCTTCTGCTGTTGCGTGTATGTGTTATTCATGGACATCCAATCATCTCTTGTTTCATTCAGATTGATATATGCTTTATATCCCTGATTATCAAGCTTTGTCTTTATCTCTTTGATCTTTTCTTCCAGTCCGATCCATGTCCTATCTGCAACAAAAATCCTTGTGTCAATGACCTTTACAACTTCGTTCATCTTTGATATTTCCTGAAGGAGATTATCCATCATCTGGAATTTTGTTTCTGCATCATTCTCATCCACATAGTTCGTAGCACTTCTGTATCTCTGATTCTGTTCACTCATGGATCTGTTTAAATTTTTCTTGACTTCTTCCGCATCATCCGTTGAAATGTCAACGGTGACAACCGTACCTTTGATATTGGTCAACGGAGCCAGCCAGTAATCATCCATTTCCGGCGGATATTCCATGATATGCAAGCATGCCTCATATCCGTCTCCTGTCTTCACATAAAGATCATCCTTAAAGCTGATGCCGCCATGTGGCTGTATCCTTTTTATTAACTCAATATCATACTCTGGCTCTTTCTGTCTTTTCTTATTCTCAATCATTGTTTTCCCTTTTCAAGATCATAGAATTTTTGTTATTACATTTATTTAGGATCTCTATTTTTTTCATTTTCTCGATTTCCAGCAATAGACCATCCCTTCCAATCCCAAGATCATCTATCATCTGATTCCTTTGCAGCACTAATTTTTCTTCATTATCAGCAAAAATCTTGCAGTAATACTCTCGTGTCGTCTGATTTAATTCCAGCCATTCAAACTGCTCAATCTTCCTGTCGATCCATTTCTGATATCTGGCATTTTTCGTGCTTTCTCTTTTTTTCATGTAATATTTTTTCTGTTTGCTCATATCACTTGGAAAATTCAGTGCAATAAGCTTTATATCAATTTCATAGCGCTTAAAAAACCTTGAAAGCTTTGCCATATTAAAATAGACCTCATCCTCTGAAAGATTGTTTAGATCCTGCGACTTTATCTCTATCAGATCCATATACCGATATCCCGTCATATCCTTTTCAATAACAAAAGCATCCAGTTCATCATCGTAATACCGTTCCGGCAGCAACTGTAATGTATTCTTTGAAGCCCCTGCCTTTTTCTGTTTTTTGTCCGGCTTTTTTACCACCATATAAATCAAGGCTGCCGTACATACGACCATACCCAAGAAACTAAATATCAGATTCATTGTTTTCTATCCTCTCAAATACATCACTCCTGACCGGATGGTATGTATCCTTATCCTTTCTCAAATATAGAAAAATAGACTGAAACATCCTTCTCTTATGATTGTATGGACTTGGCAATGTCAAACCTATTGCGACAATCCCGGAAAAAATCCCATACAGGATTGTCAAATGGGAATTTACCCGGCTACGCATCATATATGCAGCCACTCCATAAATCAGCAGAAAGAAAAAGTCAAATGCGTAAATATGCCATGAGATTTTTGACTGTGATTTAATTTCTTTAGCTGAATAATATTTACTCAAAGCTTCTAATCTCCTTTCTTATCACTGCCTGAAAGATTTGATTTCTTTCCGATATCCTCCATTGCATTCCTGATACCGCTCACATCATTTTCATTTACAGAGGTTCTGCTGATGTCTGCTTTTTCCGTAAATGAGCCTCTGCTATCTGCGGACTTATTTATATTCCTCTGGATGTTTTCCCCATCTTTTGCTTTTTCACTGCCAATGTTATTTTTTTTGACAGAATTGATCTTTGGTGACGAAGATGCTGGCTTTAATGAGCTGCTTCTTGAAACACTCTTTGGAGTTTTTCCAATGGATGCAACCCTGCCTTTGTAATTTCCAGATGAACGTTTGATATTGCCCTTCGCTGATCCGCTCTTTCCTGATGGTTTGTTTCCCGGCATCTGGTTCATTTTATTTTTCAACTGATCCTTGGAATCATTTGCGATTGGACTGCCCTTCATTGCCTGTGCATTCTCATTCACATCTGCATTTTTTACGTCTGATTCAATATTAGAGGAACCTGTCCGCTGTCCATCATCTCCGGAACTGTTCTTGTCATTATCAGCTCCACCGGATTGTGATGTCTTGCTGTCATTTTGAGTATCACGGCTTCCATTATCCAAATTCTGGGATCTTGCATTCTGGTTTTCTCCGGCATTCTGACTGCCCTGTGCATCTCCTTTATCTCTTTCATGATCCAAAGAACTGTTCAGGTTTGCGTTTCCACCATTCATGCCATTGCTGTTTTCGGTCTGGGAACTGTTACCATCGGATCCTCCACCATGGGATCTTCCGGATGATGTACTTCCTCCTGATCCTCCGGATCCTGATGACTCTCTGCCGCCTCCGTTTGCACCCATTGCATTAAGCAACTGTCTATGCTGTCTTTGCTGCCATGCGAATTGTGCCGGTCTTGAGATCGTATTTTTGGCTGCCTGTCCAACATGGTAAGCTGCCATGATCTTTCCAAAGCCACTCTGCAGCCCTGCGTCAATACCTGTAAGCTGCTGGATCAGATTCGGTCCGTCTACTACTGCAAATGCGGTAAAAAGAAAAACGATGTTGTAAACCAGGGAATTGCTTCCGGCTTTGCTGTTCAAATACAACTGTGCAAAATTGAAAACTTTGATACACACTGCTGATAACATAAGAACTACATACCCATCCTTTAGAGCTCCAAGGATCTTCAATGTCTTCTGCAGACCATTTACATCTGCGGAATATAAAAGAGCCATGATCCTTGTTATCGCAAGTTCGTATATGATCCTTACTGTTTTATAGCTGACACATATATAAACGATGCAGTATGCAATCAGCGTTATATAAATATTGATGTAATTTACGTGATATCTGTAATAAAACTCATTAAACCAGTCATCACCACCGGAGCTGTTCCATCCAAAACCATTGTAAATATCCTGAATCGCATAAAACTGTGTTCCATTAGACGCATCTACCTGCCATAATAGTTTGTGACTTAAAATATACTTTGTATCACCATCTGCATCTGCATAATTCATGACATCATTGATCCTTACATTTTCAACCGCAAATGATCCTTCTGGATAATGATAATTTTCCAAATTACTTTCATTGGAAATATCCATATTTGCCATGCCATATTTGGAATCAATATATTTAAAATCATAAAAATTTTCGTTAATGATATTACTTGTATTGGATTCCCCGGCAGCCACTTCCTGACAGAAAGCATTTACCCCCTGATTGAGCGTGATTATGATGTATCCAAGTGCAGAAATGCTTATTCCTGCAACCATAACACTTTTCAAAAAATTCGGCTTTTTTTCATGATCAATCATCATTACTGTTCCTGCAAAAACAAGTGATACAGTAAACAGTGCCTGAAACAAGCCTTTTAAGGTTGCTATCCATTGCTGTAAAGGTTCGTAGGTTGTAAAATCTATTAATCCCAGCGAATAGGAATATAGGCTTTGGCATAAATCACTCAGTGTTGCACATCCCTTTACAAGTGCCCAGCCAATTGTATGTGCAATGTCCAGAAACAAATTGTTTGATACTAACCATGCCTGGTTTTTTCTCATAAATGCAGCAAATTCATCACCTGTCATGGCAAATACATCTGTCCGGAACAAAAAAATCATTATCCCAAAACATAGCGCGGATACCATTAATTTTCTTTTTTTACTGAATCTTCGCATTTCTTTCCTCCGCCTACACTGTTGATTGTTATTGTAATTGCCTTTTTCTCGTAATCCTTTAAATAATTATCAGCATTGATAATGCTCTTGATCGCAGTAATATCCATGTCCAAGACTTCATCCATGTTATAATCATCACCTTTGATCTTTTCCATGATCCTTAAGACTGCATCCCTGACATCCTCCGGAAAATCTTTCAGTCTATTTCCATTTTCACTTAATTCTTCCTGTTCCTGTGTCATCTGCCGGAAAGAAATTTCTGGATCCCACACCCTGTTTTTCAGATTGATATATTCCCTTGATTCTGTGTTTACATCATCAAGATCAATCTCATCCGCATTTGGAAAATCATCTGCCAAATACTGATATCTGTATTTAAAAGCTGTTCCGGTATCAAGACTGTTAAAAATTGGAGTCTGTATAATAGGATTTCCATGATTATCCGTTCTTTTCATGATTCTCTTAATGACGGCCTCTCCTTCCCGGAGTTCCTGCAACTGGTTTGCATTGATCAGTCTTTTTTCAAGTGAACTTTCCATAAAGTGTTTGGATAAAGAAAACATAGAACCTGTTCTCTGCAGATCCGTAACCGTTTCCGCTCCGATCTGTTTTGAAAATTTTTCCGGTGTATCGTCATCTCCTGCCATCAGATATACTTTATTACCGCAGTTTCCATAGATAATCTCACCATCTTTTCCATAAACACTTTCAAACTGCTGTAAGCTTTGTATATAAAAATCAAAAAATATATTTCGTCCAAGACCAATTGTTACCATCTGCTTTAAGTCCTCAATTTTTGGCAGGTTTCCAGCCTCATCCACGACGCACTTTACTCGCCGCGTACATTTTCCTTTTTTTCCACACTTCTGCGCCAATGCTACATATACCTGCTTAATAAATGTAACTGCCAGAAAATTTTTAGAAGAATCATAATCCGGGAATCCAATGAATACTGCAATCGGTTTATCTCCAAATCCAATATCCACAAAATGAATACTGTTTTCTGCTGTCATCTTTGCAATATTTTCAAATGTAAAAATATCCAGTTTGGAAAGCATTGTAGAGTAAACGTTTCCTTTAGTTTTTGATCCTGCAAATTCCAATGACGCATATTTAAGTTTTGCCCTGTCAAGCGGAGGACGTTTTGTAAAAAATACTTCCAGCATAGTAGTGTAATGATCCGGGTCAACCACATTTCTCTGCAGTTCTGTAAATGTATTAATGATACTGTACATATTGACCTTTTTCTCATTCACATCCGTATCGTAATATTCGACCTCATCCGGTATATAAGGGACATCGTAGTTTAAAAAAACGTCTGTCTTGTAATTCTGGTATTCATTTCTTACATTCTGCTTTTCTTCATCCGGCAGTTTTTTAAATGCCTCTGTTTTTTTCTTATACGCTGCTTTTCTCTTTTTATTGATAATCCTATCTTCCTTTAGGGCATCTTCTGTTATGGCAATAATAAGACACGCTGTAATGGTTGCAGCCGTTCTCGCAAAGTACCTTTCATTTCCGGTCTGATTTTCCGGGTCAAATACAAGATATGTAAATGCCTGTGCCTGAAGCTCTGCTTCTGCAGGATTTCCGGCTTTATAAAACTGCTTGATAAGATCGAGTACATCATATCCCATAGAATGCAGAGGATCTTGCAGATTCAGCAGATATACTTCATATCCCCTTCTTTCCAAGGTCTTTTTTGATGATTTATACAGTTCGATTTTCATGTCAATTGCCACAATTGATGGTTTCTGCTTTGACCTGGAATATACATCTATGGACTTATAAACAAGCGTCTCACCTTTTCCTGATCTCGTTGTACCAATGACAACATTGTTTACAGGTGAAGTATCAATATAAATCTTGTTTCTATGCTCACAGATTGGAAATCCCGGTGGTCCATCATACTCAATTTTCCTGTCCTCAATCTCTATATACTGCTCTTTAATTTCCTCCAATTTTGTCCATCTCTGTGTACCTTTCTGCCCTATATTGATTTCCTCCTCGGAATAGGCAAACTTTATCTGGTAAACAAATGCAACATCCAACACTGCAATAAAAAGAAAAAGGACTGTGTACACTGATCTGACAAATTTTGAATGTACTATCATGTTCATGTTTGGAAGTATGTTCAAGACTGTAAGTGCATCTTCCAGACTTCCTTTTCCACCAACGCTGGATGTTATCCCTGCAAATGAATTGATGATAAAATTGATCAGGAGAAAAGATAAAACATCTATTGCGATCACTATCAACGCAACATTTTTTTTATTTGAAATTATGCGGTTTATCTTCATCAACCGCCTGTTTTTATCCGGCATTTTTCCCCCTTTTGCCGGAAGGTACTATTAATAGTACCTTCCTGATGTCCTGTTTAAAAAATAAGATATGCTGCACTTTCAAACACAAAAGTAGAAGCTATTTCTTCTGCGAAAGTTGCGGCACAATAAACAATTCCCGCACCGAGTGCCACATAAGGAATTGCATTTTTTGCCCATGTCTGTGTTTTTTCAAATGGGATTATGCATCCTGCACCGATTATCATAAGAACAATCATAAGCAAAAGTTTTACTGCTGGCGTATAACTTACCACCAGATTTGATAAACCAGTCATCATCCTTACCATATGCCCTTTTCTCCTTCCTCTTTTATTGAAGATTTTTCATCTTCTTTTTTTCTTCTGGAAACCAGATACATTATGAGTACCAGCAGGATACAGAAGATCAGTATCCCGATCCCGGCGTAAAATACCGCCTGTGTAACAGGTACAACCTTTTCATATACTGCCGTTGCCTTGATGACGTAATTAAAATTGTCATTTTCGGCATTTTCGTATGAAGCCTCATACTTGACATATTTGATATGTGAAGAGTAATTTGCCCTATACAAATACCCATAATGCTGTATTTCTGCGACTGCATCCCTGCAGTTCACTCCGTTTTCATCTGTGTATGGTTCTCCACTCCATGTGATAGATCTCACGGAATAGATAGACGGAGACAGCCCTACACTTTTCAAAAGATCTTTCTCATATCCTTTCAGCGGATATTCATCATCCGATCTTACATATGTACCATTCCACTCAAATACACCGAGACTGTAATCTTCAAACGTGATATCAATGGAATCCTGAATGAGCGTTCCACCGTCAAGCACTTCAATACCGCTCAACGGACACTCGACTTCCATTTCCTCCCCTGTCCTAAGATCCTCTATCTTCAATGTCTTTGTCTGTGGAACATCTTCTTCACTGATTTTTTTCTCATAATCATCAAATCCTGATACTTCCTGATCCAGTGTTTCAGAATCTATCTGCTTCACATCCACAAGCCTGTAAATAAGACCATCTTCTTTTATTTCTTCCGGTGGATCGTATTCATCTGTTTCCAGCATGAGATCACTCACTACACTCCGGTCAATGATTACCTGGCTCTTGTCAAGAACCTCATACTGAACATTTTTCAGCTTGTAAAAGTTATTGTTTTCAATGATCTTTTCATCATAATCTGCATGAAGATCATCACTGCTGTTTGTCGTATACTGGTTTTCCTTAACAATCGTACTGTCTGCAGCATACGTATCATCTGAAAAAGCAAGTGCCGACACCACGGTAAACAGGATAAGGATATGTAATTTCATGCCACGCACTTTTTTCCCTTTTCTTTTCTTTATTGAAGCTGCAATGAGCATAATTCCTGCAAAGAGCACTAAAACCGCACCTGCAAGATTTCCCTGATCTCCAGTTTTTGGTGAACCATTTGTATGTACGAACCAGCCACCATTGCCATTTTTTCCATTAATAGAGGCTCTGATCTTTCCATATAACAGACGTGTTTCTGTCTCATCTTCGGATGTAAGATACTTTCCAAATTTATTTCCAGTAAGCTTGATATGGTTTACAAGAACCGTATTCAGATCAACATCCCTGTCCACAACCACATCGTAATAAGGGTTCACATCTACTTCAAAGAATGGCGGCACTGTTCCAAAACGATACTGAAACTCTGTCACATATTCATCCTCTCCAAGCCCCATATCTGCAACCTTAAGCTCCTGCGCTTCATTGCTCTGAATGCCTGTTTTCCATGCTCTCCATTCGCTATCGTAGTTTGTCTTAAACCAGATAGAATAGCTGACCACATGGCTGCGAGGGTTCTTAAATGTACCTGTGTTTAACACTGACAGCTTTACATGTTCCGGCAGAATATCCGTTAGTGTAAATTCATCCATTTCATACATGCACTGGTTCGTAACCTTGCTGACCGTAAATCTCAACGTACCGCCCGGACTTGCAAATTTCGGTGCACTCTTGTCTACCTCAAGCTCTGCCTGCAATGGATCATTGCTGATGTCTACATTTTCAGAGGTATTTCTGACCGTCATTTTTGGTGTCCTGCTGTCGATGTAATAAACAATGTCATTTGGTATGTAGCCATCCGGGAATTTAGATTCGATCAGATAATACATAGGTTCTTCCTCGTCCTTATCCTCTGAATCTGTTTTTTCCTGCTCTCTGGCATATGCATTTAATGGAATGTCCGTTGAAAATACATATCTTCCGGCATTGTCTGTAATGCCTTTCCTGATCAGCGTTCCTTTCTGCACAAGCAGATTTCCGTAATAGTCCAGGATATCCCGGTTCGCATACAAGGATACTTCCACACCGCCGATCGCTTTGTCCGTGAGTTTGTCGTATTTATACACGCTCACTTCGATCTGCTGTCTCCGATCATAAAAATCTGCGTTCTCATATACGATCTCTGTATCATCATCTGCATATTTCAGTTCCACATTGATTTCTTCCTGATCCAGATAAATGCCTCCCGGCACATAAATCTCTTTTACCCGGTATTTTCCAAGCGGCAGTTTTGCCGTCTCTGCATATCCATCCTTGTCCGTTGTAAGCACCTGTATCACTTCATCTTTTTTGTAAATCGGGATAAGCTCCCCATCTTCCGTGAGGTCACAGTCTGCACGGTAAATATCCTCTGCTGCTATGATCTGAAACTTCACATCATGTATGCGTTCATCCGTATATACAAAACGTCCATTTTCGTCATATCCGGTAAGAACCGGAGCTGTCTTTGTGACTTTGATGATTCCATCCACATGCACATTGCTGACATTCACATTTTCCTTAACAAACTGTACTGTCATGTCCGGCGTACTGCTGTAAATGAAATATGTGTTATCTTCCGGAAGATAACCAACCGGAAACTTTGTTTCCTTCATGTAATACATAGGCTCTTCCACATCCGGATCATCCCCTTCTGCAGCATAGGCATTTAATGGAAGATCCTTTCCAAAGTCTGCTTTTCCGTCATTATCCGTAACAATGCTCCTGATGGCATCACCCTTTTTTACAAGCACATTACCGTAATAATCAAGAATATCCCTGTTTGCGTATATCGTGATCTCTACTCCCGGAATAGCTTTGTTTGTTTTTGTGTCATACTTAAATGCTCCAATCTCGATTTCCTGTCTCTGATCATAAAAATCTGCCGGAGAGAAAACGATCTCTGTACGGTCATCCTCATATTTCAGTTCCACTTCGATCTCTTCCTGATCCAGATAGATACCACCCGGCACATAAATCTCTTTTACCTTGTATTTTCCAAGCGGCAGTTCCATTGAGGAAGCTTCACCAAGTGGATCCGTTACAAGCGTCTCAACTATATCTCCTTTTTTATAGAGAGTTATCAGATTACCTTCGGCATCCGTCTGTCTGTCCGCACGGTAAATGTCCTCCGCCGCTATGATCTGGAATCTCACGTCCCGCACACGCTCTTCGGTATAAATAAATTTTCCATCCTCATAAGCAGTCAATACCGGTGCCACCTTTGTAACATCGATGATTCCTTTGACCGATACGTCCTCACATACCACGCGGATCACGGAATCACCCCATTTATCCTTTTCCTCATATTCCCTGAAAACCTTAAAAGGGATAGGATCTGGATTTAAAATGTAGCCTTCCGGTGCCTGGACTTCTTTCAATGCATAGTTTCCACTTCCAAGCCACTGCGGAAGCTCAAGCATGCCGCTTTCATCTGTTTCAAATACCGAAATGTCATACTTGGTAGGATATAAAACCGTCTGGACAATTTTTTTTCCTGCCTCGTTGTAGATCTCAAACTTGGCACCTGCCACCTTGACAAGCTCACCTGTCTCTGCATCTTTTTTTAAGACCTGCAGCTGTGATGTATAATCAAGGTTTTCCAGAATGTAAGAGTACGTCCTTTCATGCGCCCTGATGAATACTTCAAAATCAGTGATAAATGAATAACCTTCCTTACCCTTTGTCTGCCTTACGATGTAATTTCCGTATGGCAGCATGTTTGCCTGTGCAAATCCGTCTGCATCCGTAACAATGTGCGCATATGTCACGCCGGATGATTTTAGGATGATGTCAAATTCTGCACCTACCTCCGGCACCTGTGGTCTGGATGCAGCCGAAGGATCCTTTTCCTGTAAATGTTTTACAAGCCTTATATTTCCCTTGATCACATCCTCTGTCACCGTAGATGTCCTCACCACATTTGGTACGTCCTGCCCTTCATAAGTGACAGCAACGTCATACTCCTTCGTGTCCAGAAGATATCCGGTGGATGGTGTGATCTCCTTCACGTAATAATTTCCGAGATAAAGGTTATCTAACCTTGCCTGTCTGTTTGCATCCGTTGGCGGGAATGTGGCAACCAATGATCCGGCTGTATATAAAATTCCGGTATGTCCGTCCGGATGCACGATGTTACTCCGCGCATACAGTCCATAGACTGCGCCGGACAGTGTTGCATCGCCCTGTGCGATTGCACCTGTCTCACTATCTTCTTTCGTGATCGTAATGCTTCCTGTCGTCCTCACATTTGCAAGTGACAGATTTAAAGATGCATCCCCTGCAGCACTCTGTCCGACTGTCGTATTCCCCGGATTTAAGTAATAACCATTTCTGGCTGTCACTTCCGTAGCGGAATAATTATGGCTTGTACTGTTCTTGGCTGCATTGGCTGCATTTAAAGCCTTGGTGTATGCCTCGTTATAAGCTGCATTATAAGCAGCGTCATAACTGGTATATGTACTTACCGTTGCCTTTTTGTCGTCCGTCAATGAATCATAGTTCGTGCAGTATGTCTTGCTACTGCTCGATGCACCATAATAGGACGTGGTAAACGAAAAACTCACATTTCCATTGCTGTTTGTCGTTCCGCTTCCCTCAAAGCCTCCGTCTTTGAAGAAATTAAATACTGCACCTGCCAGTCCCTGACCTGTCACATTGTCCTTTTTCACAACATTTAAACTTACATTCGCATCCACATAAGCCTCTGCATCAGCAGATACATCCGCATATAGCGGGTCATTTGATGGTGTTGGATCTGGTGGAGTAGGATCTGGTGTCTCTGGTGTTTCTTTTCTTACCATCGCATAAATTCTCTGGTAAGCACTGTTTCCATTTGAATACATATATACATGCACACCACTTGTACTTGTATTAGTAATTGATTCATATGATCTTTCTGCCTCTTTATACAATGCTGCAAATCTTGTATTGTCTGTGGTTAACGCTGCAATCTGATCATATGAAAGATCCTGATGCATCATACTGTAGTTAAACTGCGCATATCCTTTACAATAGTTTTCCTTATTTCCTCCAGCCCATATATAAAACTGTGAAAAATCGTAATAACCTCCATTATCTGCATATGCCATTGCCTTTTTTATGTATGAAGTATTTACTTCCGACACATACGACAACACTGTCGATGATGACATATGTTTTCCGCAGTCTGCGCAGAATGCTTTCTTACCCCCCATAGTCATACTGTAAACTGGAGCATTTTTCTTTCCAAATGCAGGAATTTGTCCAGTTTTAGTATTTCCTCCAAAAACTACTGTTTTATCTTGATATGATGCCATCAGTGCAATTCCACTCAACATCTGCCATACATTGCTTCTGTTATTATCAGATGCAATCTGTATAAGCTGATCCATTGTGTATCCGCTTTCCTGCAGCCATTTCAGATCTTCCAAGGTTGCACCTGCAAAACACGTACCTGCGAAGAAATCTTCCCATCCTGCCATTTCTAACGTAGGATCTTCATACATCTGGAAAAGTTCTTCTAATGTTTCTCCAAGATAGATGCGCCCCATGTTTTCTTTTGACCAGTCATCGTAGTAAAGATTTCTTTCCGCAGTCGTCTCTCTCCAATTAAATTCCTGAACCGGAGATTCTTGTGTATCACCTTCTTCTGTACTTTCTTCCTGCGGCACTTCTTCTGTGCCTATCACTTCGGTGTTCTCCACATGCTCTGTGTCTTCTGCCACTTCCTCCGTATCTTCCACAGTTTCCGTGTTCTCCGTCACTTCCTCTGTATCCGCTATCGTTTCCGTGCCAGTTTCAACAGTTACAGTGTCTGTCACCGTTTCTGTGCTTTCCTCCTGCACATTCTCATTTGCTTCTATGCTGCTCGCCTGGACATAAAAAAAGTCCATCCCTACATTGGAAAAAACGATTGTAAGAAGCAAAAGAACGGCAAAAAACCTTTTCTTTACTTTTTTTCTCATTGTCTCTTTTACAAATTAGTAAAAATAACAATTCGCTTTTCCAACTTAAGGCTGGACTTTTATGAATGATTTTATTTTGTTTGCATTTTGGTGTAAGTGTGATATAATTAACTTACAAAAGGTGCTACCGATAGACGGTTAGCCCGGTGTTTTAGTTAAAAAGATAACCGCAACCTTGGACTGGGGCGGTTATTTTTTTTTGCCATGATTATCTTTCCCTATAAGGTAAAATAATCCGGCAACGCTTATCAATAAACTTGTGAACTGGATCAGTTCCGTAAGTGTTATCATCAGCATCCCCTCCGTTAATGAATTTCTTCTTTCGAAGATTTCTATGTAATCAGAGGGTTCAGTCCCTCTGTTGAGGGCTTAACCGCCTACCGTTTTCTCGTAGCACCTA
>ERZ779885.2574-NODE-2574-length-16404-cov-4.592636_pt1 | contig 16404 bp, 11 predicted proteins | sample MGYA00511554_ERZ779885 | MGnify/ENA primary metagenome ERZ779885 (study PRJEB29588, sample SAMEA2160998) | human gut metagenome | biome: human gut; feature: human-associated habitat; material: faeces | place: Denmark | collected 2008/2010 ... | reverse complement strand
TTCACTGCGTTCCGTTCAGAATGACAAGTATGTGTCATTCCGAATGAATATGAGGGAGCTTAAACCATTCGATTTTAAGAGAGTTCCAGCCCGAAAATGTCTTTCAGTCTGTTCAGTTCGGGATTTTTTTCGGCCAACATGACAAACCGTTCGCCGGGGCTGAATGCTTTTTGACGTTCTTCGCGTTCACGCTCGCGAATCCTCATTTCAAGATGCGTGTTGCGTAACTCCGTGCGGAGGAAAGCCATCAAGTCGGCACCTCGGCCATTGAGCTTATCCATTTGGGCTCTATTATCGACCACGACCTCGAATGTCGTGGCGTCAAGCATTTGGGGCATGCACAAATACATCGTCTGTACCAATACCGTTTCGGTAGGAATCTTTTTGGTAAAACGCAGCCACGCCTCATGCAGGGCATCAAGCGCGAAAGGCTCGTTCATTTCGACAGTCGTTTCGACCGTTGCTGCCGGCGCTTCCGAAGGGTCAGGCTCTACACCGTGTTTGAGAGAAATACGAGGAATTTTACGGGTCGGAACTTTTGTCTGCGAAGTAGCGGCTTGCGGTTTCGGAATTTGGAGGCGAGATGCCGCCGGAGCCGCTTCTTCACCTACCGTCCGGGGTTGCCCGTATTCCTGCCGGGGTTCGGAGACAACCGATGGCGATTGTACCTCAGCCTCTACAACCGGCTTATTTGTTTGAGCGGTAACCGGAGACACCGCTGGACGAGGGTTTGCGGCAGGAGTTGCTGTCGGGATCGAAGGTATTCTTGTTTCGGACAACCGTCCTGTCTCTTGCGGCATACCGAGGCTGCATATCTTTATAAGCATCAGTTCTACGAGCAGACGCTTGTTGTTACTGATACGGTAATCGAGATCGCAACGGTTACTCAAATCCATCGCCTTGTAGAGGAAATTTTTGTCGCAACGTTCGGCTTGTCGGGCATACTGTTCGGCAACAGCCGTCCCGACATCGAGCAATGGGAGCGTCGCCGCGTCTTTGCTTACCATCAAATCCCTGAAATGGCTGCTCAATCCGTTGACAAAGAGTTGTGCCCCGAAACCGGCCCGCAGTACCGAGTCGAAAACAAGTAAGGCCTCCGGGACATTACCGTCCAGCAGCGCATCGGTGAGCCTGAAATAATAATCGTAATCGAGAATGTTGAGATTCTCTATCGTCGTCTGGTACGTGATATTGCCACCCGAGGAGGCGGCAACCTGATCGAAAATAGACAATGCGTCGCGCATACCGCCATCGGCCTTACGGGCAATGACATTCAAGGCATCGTCATCGACGGTAAAACCTTCCTGCGAAGCAACATAGCGCAGGTGTTCGACCATATCTTCTATGGTAATACGCTGGAAATCGTAAATCTGACAACGCGACAGAATTGTCGGCAACAACTTGTGTTTCTCGGTCGTGGCCAATATGAAAATGGCGTGATGGGGCGGTTCTTCGAGGGTTTTCAGAAACGCATTGAACGCCGCCGTCGACAACATGTGCACCTCATCGATAATGAATACCTTGTAACGTCCCAGTTGCGGCGGAACGCGCACTTTATCGATAAGGCTGCGTATTTCGTCGACCGAGTTGTTCGATGCGGCATCGAGCTCGATGATGTTGTACGAACGTTGCTCATTGAACGCACGGCACGACTCGCATTCGTTACAAGCCTCCCCGTCGGGTGTTGGGTGTTCGCAGTTGATGGTCTTTGCAAAAATGCGGGCACAAGTAGTTTTTCCCACTCCCCGGGTTCCGCAAAAAAGATAGGCATGCGCCAGTTTGCGGGTAACGACCGCCGCTTTGAGCGTCTGCACCAAAGCTTTCTGCCCGACGACAGAGCGGAAGGTTGTAGGTCGATACTTACGAGCCGAAACGATATAGTTGTCCATAAAACGAATTATCTACCGAGAAGACAAAGATAAGGAATTGATTCGGGATTCCCGTTATCGTCTTTCCAAAATCGAACGAGCCGACGTGTAAAATACTTCTTACGCCTCCGGGAAAAAAACGTTGAGAAAAGTAGAAACGGAAAAAAAACTGTCTCAACCGTGAGACAGTTCAAATCCCAACGGCAACAAATCACCGGCAGACTCGGCGATGTATATATCTTCGGCCCCGCACATCAATGTGCGCAACGGTGTGGCATAACGGAGTTCCGTCTCACGCATGACCTGACGACAAGCCCCGCAAGGCGTTACGGGAGAAATGACTTCCTCGCCGTTGTTTTCGGCAGCGATGGCCAACAGTACCGGAGGCGTATCATGCGAAATCGTCCCGGCAGAAAAAAGCGCTACCCGTTCGGCACAAAGACCTTCGGGATAAGAACCGTTTTCCTGATTACTCCCGGTAATGATACGCCCGTCGGCCAATTCTATCGCGGCTCCCACACGGAAACCCGAATAAGGGGCGTATGCACCTTTCAAAGCCGTACGAGCCTTATCGACCAAAAATTTTTCATTGTCGGTTAATTCATTATAACGACAAACCGTTATCTTTGCCGATAGATGAAGTTGTCTTGCCATAGGACATTTTATTGGAATTCTCACAAATATAACTCTATTTTCCGATAAATCCTATTTGCCGGCCTCCGATTTTGATAACTGATTTTATGCCCGAGAATATGGACTTCTGCCGAAAATTCACCCTCGCCTGCCTGTTGTCGCTTGTTGTCGCTACGGCGTTTTCACAATCGAAAAATCCCATCTACCTCGATTATATACGCAAATACAAAGATATTGCCGTCGAACATCAAAAACGGTACAAAATCCCGGCCAGTATCACTTTGGCGCAAGGTCTTATCGAGTCGGCCGCCGGAACCAGTGAGCTGGCCAAGAAATCGAACAACCATTTCGGTATCAAGTGCCACAATGCTTGGGAGGGCAAACGCGTGTATCACGATGACGATGCAAAAGGAGAATGTTTCAGGAAGTACCGCAATCCAAAAGAATCGTACGAAGACCACGCCCTGTTTCTGACCAAAAGTCCCCGGTACGGAAAACTTTTCAAGCTCGATATTACCGACTATAAGGGTTGGGCTCATGGCCTGAAACGTTGCGGCTATGCGACCGATAAGGCATATGCCAGCAAACTTATCCAGACAATCGAACTATACGGTCTGCATCGTTACGACGGAAAAGGTCTCCCGCGCATGCCCAAAAACTATGAGTATCACGATATGGAATCGAAATGGGGATTGCCTTACGTGGTAGCCCGGGAAGGCGACACGCAAAAACTCATTGCCCGGGAGTTTGAACTTTATGCTTACCAGATACGTCGCTACAACGACTTTCCTCGGGGGTATACGCTCAAAGCCGGCGATATAGTGTATCTCAAAGCAAAACGCCGCAGAGCCAAAAAACCGAATAAGACACATACCCTCGCCGTAGGAGAGTCTTTGCACGATGTTTCCCAAAAATATGGTATCAAGTTGAAGTGCTTGCTACATAGAAATGATATATCGGGCGAAAAAATCCCCCGCCCCGGCGATGTACTGCGTCTGCGTTGATCACAGCAACCCGTTACTCGAAGATAAGCATAAACGCCCGGCGACAATCGCCGGGCGTTTATGCTTCTGCGGATCGACCCGAGGAATTCAGTCGTCGGAAAGGGAAAAATTTTTGTTGGCGAATAACTCTGCCAATCCGGTAATTTGTTTCAATCGCAGCAACTCGTCTTTATCCATTCCTATATTCCGCTCTATCCAGCGGTCGGACATACCGGCTTTGGTCAGTTCCGAGACGATTTCGCTCATCAGTTCGACATTATGCGTTCCTCTGGCACGATTGTGGCGTATCGTCGAAGCCATGCGATTGGAAATATCTTTTTCTATGACGACGACCGGCAGAAGTCCGTGTTCCCGTTCATATATACGGCGCGACGTTTTCATCACCATATACCGGTGATAACCATCGACCAGTTCATAAACGTCTTTGTCGGCGACGTAATAACATACACACGGCATCGTATAGCCGTCTTCCCATATCGACAATTCGAGCAATTTCATTTCGGGTGGCGCCACTACATTGGGATTGTAAGCATTCGCCACTACTTTATCGACCGGGACGGCCATGACCTTGTACACCGGACTCCTATATCGGATTTCGTTATCTGTTTTCGCCATAAAAATTTTTATACTTTTCCATGATTCGGTCGCGACGCTCTTTTTCGGCTTTTGTGGGAGCAAACCCCATATACTTGCAGGAATGGTCGTTTTTGAGAATGCATATACACATACGCTTGAACGACGGCAGTTCCCTGAATTCTTCTATCTCTATATCGTCGAGATACTCCATTCTCACGGGTTTTTTATCGGTCTTGTAATTGGTGGAATCCCCGACCTCTATTTCCACGCCCATTTGTCGTAATTTCTCTATGGTTTTATCGGCCAGACAGCCTCCTTTGTTGCGCCAAAACGTAATGCTCACACTCAACTTGTCGAGATATCCCTGCCGGATATCTTCGGGAAGCGTACTCAACAAGAAATGCATGTACTTTTCCCATGTCATACCTTTGGGACACTTTACCGTATACCACCCCATAGCAGAGGTATTACCGTACATACCGGCAAAATTCACGCCGTTTACCCGGCTTATCATACGTCCCCACATCTGCGGGTCGATAACCCGGTAAAGTTGAAGACTGGGGATCGCCGCCGAAATAAACGGACTGGCAACGCGCTGTTTCTCGATCGAAACACCTGCTTGATAATATAGGTCGTAGAGATGATTGTACGACCACCCGAAACGTCCGTTAGCCACCCACACATCGGTAGTACGCCAGTCATATATGGGATAGGCATTGTACACATCGTCGGCAATCTTGCGCGTCCATTTGAAACGTTCGTAGCAACAATAGTTCTTGTCGCTATGAATAGCCCGCCAACGGTTGAAACTTTCCTGCGTGCGTATACCCACCAGACAACATGTGCGACCGGCTCGTTTATAACGGTGCAGCCACTCGGCAAACTTTATCTGGAAATCATAGTCCCACAAATCATCGGAAAAGAAATCGAAGTCTTCTTTACGGAATGACGATCGGGGCATCTCCCGTACCCAAAGTTCTTTTTGAGCTTCGTCCCACGGACGCCAATAACTCTGATGCATCGATGTACATGTGGGAACCTTGAATGGAACACACACCCGGTAAATATCTAAAATATCGGTATTCTCCGACAGAACTTTTTCTACATAACTCAGCGTTGCCGAATATTGTACCTCATAATCCATGTGAAAAACACCCAATCGGCATTTCAGCTTATGTTTCCGGATATAATCAATGCAAAGGTTCAGCAATACCCCACTGTCCTTTCCCCCCGAGAAAGAAACATATATATTGTCGAAATCGGAAAAAATTTTCTCTAAACGGGAAAGCGCTGCCTCATATACATTACGACGCCTTTCCATCGTTTCTCATGTATTTCATTTTCACATAGAGCTTCCACTCCCGTTCTATTGAAAATCCTTTTTCTTGAAATATTTCGATGTGATGAGAATGGACAACAGCGACAAGCGGGCACGTAGGAGCATACAATGTCAATGCTTTATCGATGAAAGCGTCCAACAACTCTTCTTCCGTTTCGGCCGAGACATAGTAATTGTTGATGTAAGCATAGCCGTCCCGTCGTTCGATAGGAAAAAAACCTTTTACCGTTTTTCCGTCATCTTCGAGGGCAACCAGCCACTCATGCCGCACCGATGTTTTATAAGGATAGTTATTGTTTTGCCGCAAAACGGCTGCACTCATAACAAGAGGAGCAACGAGTTTGTACAATCGGGACGAAGTCCCCCCCAAAAGTTCGATATTCATAACACGATGTTGTTTTTGGTCAATTAGGCTCACTGCCGTTTGTTGCAAATATACGCAAAAAAAAGAGCTTGTTTTGCATAAAGATTTTGAAAAGTTTCATGAAAAAGGCTCATAAAATTTCAGCTTTTGGTACATTTGTGATGTATATATTCCAAAAATCGCTGAAAAAACAGGTTTTTAAAAGTTGAGTTCTTACCCGCTCTTACTGTACCCATCTATACGAAATCGCGAAACACCTTATAACCTCGTCATGAAAAATCGGATAGAAACAGAACGTCTGATATTAAGGCTCTTCACAAAAGGAGATATAAACACCCTATTTGCCATTTTTAACGATAAAAACGTAAATACGTTTCTTCCCATGTTTCCATTGAGGAATATAGAGGAGGCAAAAGAGTATCTTCGATACATAGGAATATGCGGGATATTATTACGCCATTTGTCTGAAAGAAAACAATGTACCTATCGGCTGTATCCATATAAGCGAAGACGACAGCCACGATTTGGGCTATTGCATCAGGAAAGAGTTTTGGCACAAAGGAATTTGTACCGAAGCGTGTCGGGCAATGGTCGGCATGTTGAAACAGGCGGGCATTCCTTATATCACAGCTACACACGATGTAAACAATCCGAGAAGTGGAAACGTGATACAGGCCATAGGTATGACGTACAGGTACTCTTATGAAGAACTGTGGCAGCCCAAAAACATTTTGGTAACATTCAGAATGTATCAACTGAATTTCGACGGACAGCAAAACAGGGTATATAAAAAATATTGGGACAAATATCCGGTTCATTTTGTCGAGGAGATATGAGAAAACAAATGTTATAATATGGTTGCAAACCGAAATCCGATTTATAAACAGACCATATCTGCCTTTGGAAAAAATTCATACTGTATTTGCTCCAATCCCGACGAGACAAAACTTATTCGTTGTCGACATAATGACTTTGCCTTGTTTCGTGAATCCTTGTAAAAAAACAGATCTTCTTTATTTTTTCAGGAAATTTGTGTATATTTGAGAGACCATCAAGTATCATGTGCCATGTTACGGAAAGTTTTTTTCATCACCTGTTTCACTCTTCCCCTATGTTGTTGTGTCATAGCCCAGGAATCGTATGAAGAGTATCTGAAAGCCCGCAAAAGCGAATACAGCTCTTATAAGAAAAAGGCTCAGGAAGATTTTGCCGCCTACCGTGCAAAAGTCAATGCCGAGTACACCCAGTTCATGCGGGAACGGTGGAAAGCTTTTTCGGGAGAAGAACCCATACCCGTCCCTAAGCAAGAACCACCGGTTCCCCCTACCATAGCGCCGCAAGAAGAACAAAATCGTCCAGCAGTAGATCGTCCTGTCGTCATCGATAAAATCATACAAAAACCGCTTGCACCGATCAGTGTCCCGCAACCGGTCGTACAAATCGATAAAGAACCTCAACCTCTGCCTGTCGTTCCGACGACTCCCCGAAAAGAAAATTTTCCCGAAGACAATCAGCCGAATCCCCCTGCCGATACCCGTTTTGCCTTTTCTTTTTACGGAACGGAATGTCGGGTACGACTCGACCGGGAACAAAAATTCACATTGGAGAATTCGCAAGAAAACGCCGTAGCCGATATATGGGAGCGACTTTGTTCCGACAACTATACCGATATGGTAACCGACTGCCTGAGGCTGAAAAAAGAGCTTGACCTTTGCGACTGGGCCTATCTGAAAATGGCAGAAACTCTTGGAGACACTTTCTTGGGCAAGGAGAGCAACGAAGCGACTTTGTTGCAAGCATTCATTCTCAACCAGTCGGGCTACCGCATACGGCTTGCCCGAGGGAATGACAGTCATCTTTACCTATTGATAGCCAGCGATTACACGATTTACGGAAAACGTTTTTTCCTCCTCGACAATTCTCGTTTCTACCTTCTGCGAGACTACGAGGGCAATACGATGCACATTTTCGACCGGAAATTCCCTAACGATTGTGCATTGAGCCTTGCGGTCGAAAATACACCTCGCTTCTCATCGGATCTGTCCGATGCCCGTACTCTTGCGGCAAAAAAATACCCCGAAATTACCGTTACCGTATCGACCAATAAAAACCTGATGGATTTTCTGTCCGATTATCCCTCTTCGGCTGTCGATAACGACGAGAGTACCAAATGGTCTACATTTGCCGATATACCACTCAGCCCCGAGAATAGAGAGCGGCTTTATCCGGCTTTGCAAAAGGCGATTGCAGGAAAAAGCGAACAAGACGCCGCCAATATGCTTATCAATTTCGTACAGACGGCTTTTGTCTATGAATACGACGACAAAGTGTGGGGAGGCGATCGTATTTTCGCTGCCGACGAGACCCTTTACTATCCATACAGCGATTGTGAAGATCGGGCGATCCTTTTTACCCGACTTGTACGGGATTTGATGGGACTCGAAACGGCGCTTGTTTACTACCCCGGACACTTGGCCGCAGCCGTGCGTTTCAATGAGAATATTCCGGGAGACTATTTCGTGATCGGCGACAAGCGTTATCTGGTGTGCGACCCGACTTACATCGGGGCCAACATAGGTCGCACGATGCAGGGTATGAACAACAACGAGGCGCAGGTCATTCTGCTGGATCGATAGGGACTTCGATATTTTTCTCTTCGCTACGGGGAATAATATCCATCTGTTCCATCAAGAAACAGGCATTCATGTGGCGGGCCACCCCCTCCCGCAAACGATAATCAAAATGCAGTTCATCGTCGATGATTTCCGATTCGAAGCAGACAGCTGCTACCGTACCCGGATATTCATCGGCCAACGAGCCCAAAACCAAATCATGTGTAGCGGCTACACCCGCCGCCCCCAATGCGATCAACTGACGGACAAGTGCTATCGATCCTTTCTGCTTATCGACCGAATTGGTTCCTTTAAGAATTTCATCGAGGATAACAAAGCACTTTTCTCCCGCACGTTTCCGTACGACTACCTGCTGCAATCGCTTCAACTCGGCAAAGAAATAAGATTCGTTTCCCGCCAGCGAATCGGTCGTGTGCAATCCCGTAAAGAGCGTGCAAGGGGTAAAAGTCATCTCATCGGCACATACCGGAGCACCGACCGATGCCAGTACGAAATTCACTCCTATCGTACGCAGATAAGTACTTTTACCCGCCATATTAGCTCCGGTGATAATCAGGAATGAAGGACGGCAGGGCATATCCACATCATTACGTACGCAGCGGGCGGGATCGATAAGCGGGTGTCCCAGCCCACGAGCCCGGTACACGGGCTTATCGGTATCTACAACCGACGGGAAAACATAATCGGGGTGATTGTAAGAGAAAGCTGCCAAAGAAGAAAGAGCATCGAACCGGGCTACGGCATCGAGCCAGCGCAGCACTTCTTCGGCATGACAGAGAACCCATCGATCGAGAGAAAGAAGCTGCCGGCAATCCCACAACAGAAAACCGTTGAGAAAAAGAAACGCAATGGCATTGTTCCGCTGGTTGAGGTTATCGATGTACCGACGCAAACGGCGCAGACAGACCGATGCTTTTTCCCCGCCGACCGTCTGCATGGCGGAGACCAATTCCTGCAAGGCGACAGACTCGAAACGCTCCGATTCGAGCGCCGCGATGAGACGTTCATATTTTCCGATAGAATGCAATCCTTTCTCCAACCGTTGTTGCGTGAGGGTAACACGCTGCGCGATAAATAGAGAAAATAAAAAGCAAAGACAGAAAAGCAACCCGATGATAGGCCCGGCCACCGGCCAAGCAAGAGTAGCCAGTGCCAATGCAACATACACGTATGGCAGGGCATTTATCGTAAAAATCGCCCATCGGGAACGTGAAAAGATCTTCCCGGAAAGGTTGGAGCCGGCAGTCACGGCATCGTCGACACGTTCGCCCGATACCATGCCTTCGGCGCAAAAATGCAACCGTAACTCGGTGAGACCCGCCAACTCCCGGACAGCTTCCTGTCGGCTGTGTATCGCATCTACCCCGGCGAGCGGACGACGTAACCAATCGGCCAGTCGCTGCCTTCCCACTGCTGTCGATGTACGGTCGACGTAAGAAAAAAGAGATTTATTTCCGAAAATATCGAGGTCGGCGGTATAATCATGTGCAGCATCGAAAAAATCCTCACCGGTATCGCAACCGGTAAAATCATGGCGGGACAAACGGAACTCTTTCCGGCAAATTTCGAGAACCGCCTCCAAATACGCTTTCTTTGCAAACAAGCGGCTATGTACCTTAATCAAACATAGAAAAGCAACGACCGATATGGCAGCAATTATCCATACGATTGTTGCAGGAAACCAATCCCAACTCCATATCAGCCACGCTATAAAAAAAAGAGCCAATGCAATACGGGCCGTACTGACCCCATATATACGACGGCTTATTTCGGCTATTCCGACCGTGCATTCATTCTGTTTGTTTCTGTAAAAATAGAGTGGCGAAGATTCGTCGATATGTTCCATAAAATAGATTCTTTTTGAAGTTTGGATACGGTCGGGAAAACGAAAGGACGGATATGGTCCGTCTTCTTTGGAGAACAAAGGAAAGAACGATGTTTGTTTTTTATTTGATGTTCTCCATACAAAGATAAGGCAATGAAAACGACCGGACAATAAGATATATATTATTTTCTCTACAACTAAGAATTTTATTTTGAGTCCGGGTCTTCGGGAAAGAAAGGATTCCTACCCCATTACATAAGATACTTTCTTTTTCCAGACATGCCATTTCGAATTTATAGAAGGATTCTCAAATCGTTTGAAACAGAAGATTCCGGGACGTGAGAACATCTTCTCATACCGCAATATTTTTTGGAGATTCTTCACTTCATCACGTTTCGTTCAGAATGACACATACTTGTCATTCCGAGTGTATGCGAGATCCCCGTTTTATAGGAATGTCATTCCGAATGAATATGAGGAATCTCTAACGCACCGTTTGTCGTAGCGGGAGATTCTTTGACGTTCCGTGTCTTGGAATGGCAGAGGTTTTGGAAAGCTGCCCGTTTGTCATTCCGAGCGAGGCAGATAGGCCGACGAGGAATCCCGGTCTATTTTATGAGGGATTCTTCAAGGCAAAGCCTTTCAGAATGACATTGCATTACAAAGGCAGTACTCCTCTTGTCTTTCCGAACGTATGTAGGAATCCCCGGCTCTGTTCCAGCATGAGATTCTTCCTCCCTGCGATCGTCAGAATGACAAGCATGTCATCTCGAATGTATGTGAGAGATCTCATACAAAGCGCACTATTTAGCAAGAGATTCTTCGGGGTTATACCCCTCAGAATGACATTACACCATAAAGTATGTAACGTCTGTCATTCCAAACCAAGACCATAGGCCGAGTATGAGGAATCTCCGGATCTCTCATCGGTTGAGATTCTTCATTCCGCTTACGCTACATTCAGAATGACATTGCTGTTATTCCGCACGTATGCGAGGAATCTCATAATCCTGCCCGTCCTGCTTGGGGCAATCGGCCTACATGAATAAAAACCGTACCCGACTGATGACAGTTGTCAGTCGGGTACGATTACCTGAACAGGAATAAAAGGTCAAGCCAACAAGGCTTTTACTTGGTCATAAACATTTTGTGCCGTAAATCCCAGTTTCTCATCGAGCACCTTATAGGGAGCAGAGAAACCAAACGATTCGAGGCCGAATACTTTACCGTTGGCACCCACCAACCCTTCGAGCGTAACGGGCAATCCGGCGGTAAGACCGAAAACTTTTGCTCCCGAAGGAATGACGCTTTCCTGATATTCTTTGCTTTGCATACGGAAAAGTCCTTCGGACGGAGCAGATACAATGCGTACTTTGATTCCTTCGGTACGTAACTTCTCGGCTCCGGCCACCAACGTGGAAACTTCCGAACCCGAAGCGACCAACACGACATCGGGCATGTCATCGGAACCTGCAACGATGTAGGCCCCTTTGGAAACTTGGTTGTAATCGTTTCCGGCCGGAAGATTGGCGATATTCTGACGGGAGAAAATAAGTGCGGTGGGAGTCGTCGTATTTTCCATGGCCAAACGCCATGCAACGGTTGTCTCCTCGGCATCGGCAGGACGGAGGACGAGCATCGAATTGTGGCCTTTGTGATTTTTGAGTTTTTCGAGCAATCGGATTTGCGCTTCCTGCTCTACCGGCTCATGTGTAGGACCGTCTTCTCCTACGCGGAAAGCGTCGTGCGTCCAGATGAATTTTACGGGAACTTCCATGAGCGCAGCCATACGTGCAGCAGGTTTCATGTAGTCGGAGAACACAAAGAAGGTCGCACAAGCCGGAATGACACCGCCGTGCAAAGCCATACCGATGCAACAGCAAGCCATCGTCAACTCCGATACACCGGCCTGCAAGAAAGCTCCTGAGAAATCATCGCGGGTAAAGGCGTGTGTTTTTTTCAGGAACCCGTCGGTCTTATCGGAGTTGGAGAGGTCGGCCGAAGAGACAATCATGTTTTCGACTTGCGTAGCCAACGCACCGAGTACCGTAGCCGAAGCCGCACGGGTTGCTGCACCGGATTTCTGTTCGATGGCAGCCCAGTTCACAACGGGAGCTTTTCCCGCAAACCAGTTTTCCATTTTGGCAGCCAATTCGGGATTGGCTTTCGCCCACTCGGCTTTGGCCGCATAACGGGCGGCGACTATTTTTTTCAACTCTTCGGCACGGCGGGCATAAAGCTCTTGCACTTCGGGGAAGATGCGGAACGGATTTTCGGGATCTCCGCCCAAATTCTTGACGGTATTGACATAAGCATCACCGCCGAGAGGAGCTCCGTGCGTGGCGTAATTGTTTTCGTAACTGCTTCCGTCGGCTTTACGGGCACCTTTACCCATCACGGTTTTTCCGATGATGAGGGTGGGCTGTCCTTTTACCTGCTTGGCTTGGTCGAGCGCACCGCGTATGGCATTGGGGTCGTTGCCGTCGATGGTGATGACTTTCCAGTTCCAAGCCTCGTATTTCTTGGCGACATCTTCACTGGTTACGGCATCGGTAGCCGTCGAGAGTTGTATGTCGTTGGAGTCGTAGAACATAATGAGGTTGTCAAGGCCGAGGTGTCCTGCCAGACGGCCGGAACCCTGAGAAATCTCTTCCTGCACACCGCCGTCGGAAATGTAGGCATAAATCGTCTGGTTCATGACATCGCCCAGACGCGCTTTCAGGAACTTAGCGGCGATAGCAGCCCCTACGGCATAGGTATGCCCTTGCCCCAAAGGTCCCGAAGTGTTTTCGATACCGCGCATGACGTTTACTTCGGGGTGGCCTGGCGTGGGGCTGTCCCATTGGCGGAATTGGCTCAGTTCTTCCATCGTGAATTTTCCGGTAAGCGCCAAAACCGAGTAGAGCATGGGCGACATGTGTCCGGGATCGAGGAAAAAGCGGTCGCGACCTTCCCAACGCGGATTTTCGGGATCATATACCAGATACTCCGAGAAAAGTACATTTACAAAATCGGCACCACCCATCGCACCTCCGGGGTGTCCCGAGTTGGCTTTCTCTACCATAGAAGCAGCCAGAATGCGTATATTGTCGGCTGCAAGATTCGTTACTTTATTATCCATCAGATATTTGTTTTGATATTTTCGGCTTATACAAAAAGCTCTTTTTCGGTAAACGCCCCTAAATTACGATATTTTTCGTATATTTTTTGATATTCGACTACATTTTTTGCATTGGGACGATACTCAGCGGCATAACCCGAGTTCATGGCCGCCTGCGCTTCTTGCACATTTCGGTATAAGCCGGCAGCCGTCGCAGCAAACATGGCAGCGCCGAGCGCACAAGCCTGATCGGTGTTGCATACCTGTATGGGCATATCGAGTACATCGCTGAGTGTCTGCATGACAAAAGGCGATTTCAGCGCAATTCCCCCGATTCCTATGACATGATCGATACGTACGCCCTCGCTGCGGAAACGATCGACAATGGCTTTCGATCCGAATGCCGTAGCTTCGACCAAAGCCCGGAAAATACGGGGAGCATCGCTGCCCAAAGTAAGTCCCGTTATCGTTCCTTTGAGTAACTGGTCGGCATCGGGAGTACGCCGGCCGTTCATCCAATCGGTTGCAATGATCGTACTTTCCGAAATGGGAATTTTCTCGGCTTCGGCTGTAAGCGCGGGTATGATCTGGTCGGCAGTTTCTTCGATCAGTTTTTGCTTGGTCGTCTCGTCGATGAGTGTCGATTTCGACAATATTTCCCGCAGCGGATATTCCAGTACGCGTTTGAACCATGCGTAAATGTCTCCGAAAGCCGATTGTCCGGCTTCGAGGCCTATCATGCCGGGAATAACCGAGCCGTCGACCTGCCCGCAAATGCCCCGAATGAGTTTATCGCCTATCTCGTCATAGGAAGCGACCATCACGTCGCAGGTCGAAGTCCCTATCACCCGGACGAATGTGTACGGAGCGATATTGGCCCCCACAGCTCCCATGTGGCAGTCGAAGGCTCCGCCGGCCACAACGACATCGGTCGACAATCCCAACCGCTCGGCCCATTCGGGAGAGAGCTTGCCCACAGCTTTATCGGCCGTCTCGGTTTTCTCGAAAAGCCGTTCCCTGAAACCGGCAAGCAACGGATCGAGGGTAGTAAGGAATTTTTCTTCGGGCAGACCGCTCCAACTTTCATGCCACATGGCTTTATGCCCGCAAGCACAACGGCTGCGGACAATGTCGCGACTGTGCTTCACGCCGGTGATAAGGGCAGGCAACCACTCGCAATATTCGACGATGGAATAGGCTTTGGCCCGCACTTGCGAGTCTTCCCTCAGAATATGCAGGGCTTTGGCCCAAAACCATTCCGAAGAATAAATTCCTCCCTCATAGGAGGTATAGTCGATGTGCCAATGGCGACAAAGTTCGTTGATCTCGGCCGCCTCTTTCACGGCGGTGTGATCTTTCCACAAAACGAACATGGCGTTGGGGTTTTCCGCAAACTCAGGCAAGAGAGCCAAAGGTGTACCGCTCTCGTCGGTGAAAGCCGGGGTACTGCCGGTGGTATCGAACGCAATGCCTACGACCTGCTGCGCCGTACCGGGCGGGCAGGCGGTGAGAGCTTCACGTACCGAAGACTCCAACACCTCGATATAATCGAGGGGATGCTGGCGGTAACGGTTGGCGGCAGGATCACAATATTTACCTTCTTTCCAACGGGGATAGTACTTGACCGACGAGGCTACTTGCCGACCCGTAGAGGCGTCGACGACAATGGCCCGCGCCGAGTCGCTGCCGTAGTCGAGTCCTATGACGTATTTGTTCATGGTTGTCGTTTTTTAGCAAAGGGCCTTATTGAGCATATAATAAATCTCGTTGAGACGCAATTCCTTCTTGAATTGGGGAATCGTCGTGTTCTTGTCGATTACGACCATCTCTATACCGGCGATGTCGGCATAATCTTCGAGATACTCGGTCGTGAGGTCATACGAGAACGAGGTGTGATGCGTGCCTCCGGCAAGAATCCATGCGGCCGCACCGGTCGCGAAATCGGGTTGCGGAATCCACAACGCCGAAGCAACGGGCAACTTGGGTAACTCTTTCGATTTGATACACTCTACTTCATTGACAATGAGACGGAAGCGGTTACCCATATCGACAATCGTCGCCGCCACGCCGGGACCTTGTTTCGAAGTGAATACAAGACGGGCGGGATCGTTTTTCCCCCCGATACCGAGCGGATGTACTTCGAGTTTGGGTTTATGTTCGGCGATAAGAGGACACACTTCGAGCATGTGGGCTTGCAATATGGCACTGTTTTTCCCGTCGAAGTTGAGCGTATAATCTTCGAGGAAAGAACAGCCCCGGGGCAATCCCTGACCCATGAACCACATGGTACGGTAAAGGGCGGCCGTTTTCCAGTCGCCTTCGGCCCCGAAACCGTAACCCTCGGCCATCAGGCGTTGACAGGCAAGACCGGGGAGCTGGTCCACACCGGCAAGGTCATCGAAATTGGTCGTAAAAGCCTTCGCTCCTTTTTCTTCGAGGAAGCGGCGCAATGCGATTTCTTCCCGGGCGGCGCAGCGTACTTGTTCGCGATCTTTTCCACCGGCTTTGCAATTATCGGCGAAATCATATTCCTTCTCATATTCGGCAACAAGAGCATCGACCTCCGCTTCGGTAACCCGGATCTGGACGGCCACAAGGTCGGCGATGGGATAATAATCGACGTGATAACCCAGACGCATTTCCGCCTCGACTTTGTCACCGTCGGTAACAGCCACATTGTTCATCTGGTCGCCGAAACGGATTATGCGCATATCCTGCGCATCGGCCCAAGCAGCGGACACCCGCATCCACACGGCAATTTTGGCCTGTGCCTCGGGATCCTGCCAATGCCCTACGACCACCTTGCGGTTTTTGCGCATACGGGTAACGATGTGCCCGAATTCGCGGTCTCCGTGTGCCGACTGATTGAGATTCATGAAATCCATATCCATCGTCTCCCAGGGAATCTCTTTGTTGAACTGCGTATGGAAGTGCAGGAGAGGTTTGCGGAGCTCCTGTAAACCGTGTATCCACATCTTAGCCGGAGAGAAAGTATGCATCCATGTAATGACGCCGATACAATGCGGGTCGTTGTTGGCGGCTTTCAAGGTATCGGTTACTTC
>ERZ779885.2566-NODE-2566-length-16440-cov-4.309857_pt1 | contig 16440 bp, 13 predicted proteins | sample MGYA00511554_ERZ779885 | MGnify/ENA primary metagenome ERZ779885 (study PRJEB29588, sample SAMEA2160998) | human gut metagenome | biome: human gut; feature: human-associated habitat; material: faeces | place: Denmark | collected 2008/2010 ... | reverse complement strand
TCAACAAGCCGGACTTCGACCTGAACGACCCGCCGCGGGACGACCTGACGCAGCTGTCCGCCCTGATGCGCAACTCCTGCGTGCAGGACGCCTATGAGCCCGGCTCCACCTTCAAGATCCTGACGACGGCCCTTGCGCTGGAGAGCGGCGTCACCAGCGTGGACGACACCTTTTACTGCAAGGGATACACCATCGTCGACGGCGACAAGATCTCCTGCTGGCGCACGGGCAACCCCCATGGGTCCGAGACGCTGGTGGACGCGGTGGCCAACTCCTGCAACCCCGTGTTCGTGGAGCTGGCGCTGCGCATGGGCATCGACACCTTCTACGACGGGCTGCACGACTTCGGCATCGGCATGGAGGTCCCCATCGACCTCCCCGGCGCCACGAGCGGGCAGATGATCGCCTATAAATATGTAAAGGACGTGGACATCGCCCGCGTGGCCTTTGGCCAGAGCGTTTCCGTCTCGCCCGTCTTGAGCCAGACGTGGTCAACGTTGAGCGACATCGCGCCCGCGAGGTCCGCGACGGACTTTTTATGCGTCCAGTCCTCGAGAATTTCGCCGAGGCGGAGCATGAACATCACGGAGCTTGCCGTCGAGAAGTCGCCGCGCACCATCGACACGGTGACGGCGGTGGCGTCGAGCACGGCGACGGAGAGCTTGCCGTGCAGCAGTGCGGAAAGACCCTCGCGGATGTACTTGATCGAGTGATAGATGGCGAGCGCCGTGGTGACGGGGAGCGGGAAGAAGAGCTTCGAGATCACGCGGCGGATCACCGTCCACGAGAGTTTGTCTTCAAATTCACGGTTGAGTTTGCGCGTCGTATGGTCGGGGACAAGGTCCATTGTTTCGGCCTTGTCGAACGAGAACGCCGCGAGCGCGTGCACGAGCGCGGCGCGGTCCGCGCGGTAAACGATCACGGCGTCCTGCGTGCGGTCAAAGACCGAGACCTCTCGCACGCCGTCCACATTGCGCAGATAATATTCCAGGACGTCCGCCTGATGCAGTGTCATGCGGCGGCAATTCAGATGCACGCGTATGCGCCCGGCGGATTCGTGCAGAATTTTGCATTTCATAGTGTATCAATTCCTCCGAAAGTGAAAGAGAGCCGCGCGTCGCGGCTCTCCTGCGATTTATTCCTCGTCCGCTTTTTCCTCGGACGCGTCCGCAATGACTTCGGCGTCCTCTTCCGCTGCGCGGCGTTCGTTGATGTCCTTGGCGTCGGCGTAGACGTCCTCAGCATCCTCACGGACGTTCGTGACGGCCTGCATCACGCAGTCCTTGGCACGCAGCACCGCGGCGGTGGTGTGAGAGTAGACCTTTTTGGCATCCTTGCTGGAAAGGATCTTGAGGCCGGCGGTGCCGAACAGCACGCCTGCTGCAAATAAACCGAGATGTTTCATTGAAAAAACCTCCTGTTGGTATGAATTAGAGCTCTTTAACATAGTGGGAATATAACATAACGCCGTTTCAAATGCAAGTAGCGAAATGTTAAAATTTGACGGAGAATGGAAACCGCGGATTTGTTATGTTTTTTCAGATGTTCGCGCGCTCGTCCCAGAGCGTCAGCGCGCCTGATTGCAGCGTTTTCGGAACGTCGATGATGCGCTGGTTCGACGAGCCGCGAAAGCGCAGCGAGATATCGTGCAGCGCGTCCACATAGCGCCCGTCGACGAGCACATCGAGCAGTGACAGCAGTTCGTCCGTCACCTCGCAGCGTGGATACGCGGTGGGGTCGTGCAGCTCCTCCCACGTAAAGCCTGTGAACGACCAGATCGTCTTTTGCGGCAGCTCACGCCTCACGCGGCGGAGAAACGGCAGCAGCGCGCGCTGATTTTTAGGCTCGAACGGCTCGCCGCCGAGCAGCGTGAGACCGTTGATATAGTCGGGGGAGAGCAGGCGGATGAGCTCGTCCTCCGTTTCACTCGTGAAGGGCTTGCCGTAGCAGAAGTCCCACGTCTGCGGCTGAAAGCAGTTTTCGCAGTGGTTCGTACAGCCGGAGACGAACAGCGTCACGCGCACGCCAAGGCCGTTGGCGATGTCGCAGTTTTTGATCTCACCATAGTGCATGGGAAATGACCTCCTTATCAGAAAAAGGTGGGAGCGCGGTGCGCTCCCACCTAAACAGCAATTTTATGACGCAGCCTTACAGATGCAGCACGCGCTCTTTGATCTCCTGCGTGCGGCCCTGATTCCAGAACTGAGTGCCGATGTAGCCGCAGGTGCGGCGGGCGACGTTCATCTTGTCCTGGTCGGTGTTGCCGCACTTCGGGCAGCGCCAGATGAGCTTGCCGCCCTCCTCGACGATGTCGATCTCACCGTCCCAGCCGCAGACCTGGCAGTAGTCGGACTTCGTGTTGAGCTCGGCGTAGATGATGTTGTCGTAGATGAACTTCATCACCTGCAAAACCGCTTCAAGGTTCTGCTGCATGTTGGGCACTTCGACATAGCTGATCGCGCCGCCGGGGGAGAGGTGCTGGAACTGCGCCTCGAACTTGAGCTTGGTGAACGCGTCGATCTTTTCCGTCACGTGGACGTGGTAGGAGTTCGTGATATAGCCCTTGTCCGTCACGCCCTCGATCACGCCGAAGCGCTTTTGCAGGCACTTGGCGAACTTGTAGGTCGTGGACTCGAGCGGCGTTCCGTAGAGGGAGTAGTCGATGTTTTCGGCGGTTTTCCACTCCTTGCACTTGTCGTTCATCTTCTGCATGATCGACAGGGCGAAGGGCGTTGCGCTGGGGTCGGTGTGGCTCTTGCCGGTCATGTACTTCACGCACTCGTAAAGTCCCGCGTAGCCGAGCGAGATCGTGGAATAGCCGTCGTAGAGGAGCTTGTCGATGGGCTCACCCTTTTTGAGTCTTGCGCACGCGCCGTACTGCCAGAGAATGGGCGCCGCGTCGGAGAGCGTGCCCTTCAGGCGGTCGTGACGGCAGCGCAGCGCGCGGTGGCAGAGCTCAAGGCGCTCTTCAAAGATCGTCCAGAACTTTTCAATGTTGCCGCCGGAGGAGAGTGCCACGTCGGGCAGGTTGATCGTGACGACGCCCTGATTGAAGCGGCCGTAATACTTGTGCTTGCCGGGAACATAGTTGCCGGCATTCGCGATGTTGCCGACGCCCGCGTCGGTGAAGCGGTCAGGCGTCAGGAAGCTGCGGCAGCCCATGCAGGGATACACATCGCCCTTGAGCTCGAGCATCTTCTTTTCGCTGATGTAATCGGGCACCATGCGGCGCGCCGTGCACTTGGCGGCGAGCTGTGTGAGGTAATAATACGGCGAGTCGTCGTGAATGTTGTCCTCTTCGAGCACGTAGATGAGCTTGGGGAAGGCGGGCGTGACCCACACGCCCTGCTCGTTTTTGACGCCCTGATAGCGCTGCTCGAGCATTTCCTCGATGATGACGGCAAGGTCGCGCTTTTCCTGCTCGCTTCTCGCCTCGTTGAGGTACATGAAAACGGTGATGAACGGTGCCTGACCGTTCGTGGTCAGAAGCGTCACGACCTGATACTGGATGGTCTGCACGCCGCGGCGAATCTCCTCGCGCAGGCGCTTTTCGACGATTTCGGTGATCTTGTCCTCCGTGGGGTCGACGCCGAGGGCCTCGACCTCGGCGAGCACCTGCTTTCTGATCTTCTGGCGCGATACGTCGACAAAGGGGGCAAGGTGCGTCAGCGAGATGGACTGGCCGCCGTACTGGTTCGAGGCGACCTGCGCGACGATCTGCGTCGCGATGTTGCACGCGGTCGCGAACGAATGTGGGCGCTCGATGAGGGTTCCCGTGATGACGGTGCCGTTTTGCAGCATGTCCTCCAGGTTCACAAGGTCGCAGTTGTGCATGTGCTGGGCGTAGTAGTCCGTGTCGTGGAAGTGGATGATGCCCTCTTCATGCGCCTTGACGATATCCTCGGGCAAGAGCAGACGGTTCGTCAGATCGCGGCTCACCTCGCCGGCCATATAGTCGCGCTGGGTGGAGTTGACGACGGGGTTCTTGTTGGAATTCTCCTGCTTGGCCTCTTCGTTGTTGCACTCGATGAGGGAGAGAATTTTGTCGTCCGTCGTGTTGCTCTTGCGCACGAGCGAGCGGTTGTAACGATAAGTGATGTAGCGCTTAGCGACCTCGAACGCGCCGTGCGCCATGATCTGGTGCTCGACAAAGTCCTGGATCTCCTCGACCGTGGGTGCGCGGCCCAGACTCTGGCAGGAGAACTCCACGCTCTCGGCGATGCGCTGGATCTGGACGGGCGTCATGCGAGCCTCCTCGTCCACAACGTCGTTAGCCTTAGTCACTGCGGCGATGATCTTGACGATATCAAATTCTACTTCTGCGCCGTTGCGCTTGATAACTCTCATGTGTTCCCGTCTCCTCTTCTTTTGGTGTGTCCTTTACATAACACTATATCTTGTGGTGACCTTCATAACAGCAAACTAATTATTGCACATGAGACTCAACATTGCAAGTCCTAAGTGCTGAAAAAAGGAAACAATATCAGAGCCTCAACTTTGGACACTATTGACGAAACACCTTGAATGAAGCGGAATAGCGCATTATTTCAATTTGACGCAAAAATCAACAAGACATAAGTAATGCTAATGATAGCTATGCAAAATTAACTCTTTTCATGGGCGGAAAATGTGACTATAATAACTCGGTTGAAAAATTTGAGCAGGACTCGCAGAGCGGGCCCGCTCCGGATCGGAGGATCAATACAATGGCAAATTGCGCGATCGTAGGCATCAACTGGGGCGATGAAGGCAAGGGCCGCATGGTCGACTACCTCACGGACCATTATGACGTGGTTGTCCGCTATCAGGGCGGCGGCAACGCGGGCCACACTGTGGTGAATGAAAAGGGCAAGTTTGCCCTGCACCTGCTGCCGAGCGGCATTTTCCGCGACGGCGTTGTCAACATTCTGGGCAACGGCGTGGCGCTGGACTGCGAAAACCTGCTCAAGGAGATGGAGACGCTGCGCGCCGCGGGCGTTATCATCACGCCGGAGAATCTGAAGGTCAGCGACCGCGCGTCGCTGCTGCTGCCCTGGCACCGCGAGCTCGACGCGCTCGAGGAAGCGCGCCTTGCCGACAAGAAGTACGGCTCGACCAAGCAAGGCATCGCGCCGTTCTATGGCGACAAGTACCAGAAAAAGACCGTGCAGGCGGGCGAGCTCCTGCACCCCGAGCACTTAAAGGAGCACCTTGCCGACCTTCTTGAGTGGAAGAACCTGACGCTCCAGAAGATCTACGGCGCAAAGGGCTACACGATGGACGAGCTCATGGCGTGGGTCAACACCTACTGCGGCGCCATCAAGCCCTACATCACCGACACCGGCCGTTTCCTGAGAAACGCGCAGAAGGAGGGCAAGTCCATCCTCTTTGAAGCCCAGCTCGGCGCGCTGCGCGACCTGGACTACGGCATCTATCCCTACACCACCTCTTCGAACGCTGTTGCGGCGTATGCGCCCGTCGGCTCGGGCCTTCCCACGGCGAAGCTCGACGAGGTCGTGGGCGTGGTGAAGGCGTACTCTTCCTGCGTGGGCGAGGGCCCGTTCGTCTGCGAGTGGTTCGGCGAAGGGGCACAGCAGTTGCGCGACGCGGGCGCGGAGTACGGCGCGAAGACCGGCAGCCCCCGCCGCGTCGGCCCCATCGATCTGGTCGCGACGCGCTACGGCGTGGAGACGCAGGGCGCGACGAACATCGCCCTGACGAAGCTCGATGTCCTGAGCTACATGGACAAGATCCCCGTCTGCGCACACTATGAATTAAACGGCGAGCAGACCGACGACTTCCCGTTCCCCGTGCTGCTGCAGGACGCCAAGCCCGTCGTCGAGTATCTGCCCGGCTGGCAGTGCGACATCTCCGGCGCGCGTAATTGGGAGGACCTTCCCGAAGCCGCCCGCAGCTACGTCGAATACGTTGAAAAGGCCATCGGCTGCCACATCGGCTTCGTCTCCGTCGGCGCGGAGCGCGAGAGCCTCATCATCCGCTGACACATCAAAGTAAAGAGGGGACGAAGGCCCCCTCTTTACTTTTCTATTGCAACTTTGCTTCATTCTATATAAAATACGAACAGCGACCGCTGAGAAAGAAAAGGAGAACCCTATGCGCAAGGATATTTATGAGTCCCCGCTTTCGTCCCGCTATGCGTCCGAATACATGCTGCACCTCTTTTCCCCCGACATGCGCTTCCAGACGTGGCGCAGACTGTGGGTGGCGCTTGCCCGCGCCGAGCACGAGCTGGGCCTGCCCATCACGCAGGAGCAGGTCGACGAGCTCGCCGCGCACATCACCGACATCGACTACGAGGTCGCCGAAAAGCGCGAGCACGAGGTGCGCCACGACGTGATGGCGCATGTGTACGCGTACGGCAAGGCGGCGCCTTCCGCCGCCGGCATCATCCACCTCGGCGCGACGAGCTGCTATGTGACGGACAACGCTGATTTGGTGCTCTATCGCGACGGCCTCAAATACCTGAGAGGGCAGCTTCTCAGCGTGATGGTGAATCTTGCGGCATTTGCCCGCGAATACGCCGCCACGCCGACGCTCGGCTATACGCACTATCAGCCCGCGCAGCCCGTGACGATCGGCAAGCGCGCGACGCTGTGGATGCAGGACTTCCGCTCGGACCTTGAAGAGCTTGATTTTGTCATCGGCTCGATGCGCTTCCTCGGCTGCCGCGGCACGACGGGCACGGAGGCAAGCTTTGTCGACCTCTTCGAGGGCGACGGTGACAATGTCGACGAGATGAACCGCCGCATCGCCGCGGAGTTCGGCTTTGAAAAGTGCTTCTCTGTCAGCGGCCAGACCTATCCGAGAAAGGCCGACAGCCGCATTCTGAATGTGCTCTCTTCCATCGCGCAGAGCGCCTACCGCATGGCGAACGACATTCGCCTGCTCCAGCACGACCGTCAGGTCGAAGAGCCGTTTGAAAAGAACCAGATCGGCTCGTCCGCGATGCCCTATAAGCGAAACCCCATGCGCTCCGAGCGCATCTGCTCGCTCAGCCGCTACCTGATGGCCGATGCGGCCAACGCGCCGATGACGGCCTCGACCCAGTGGCTCGAGCGCACGCTCGACGATTCGGCCAACCGCCGTCTCACGCTGCCGGAGGGTTTCCTCGCGTGCGACGCCATTCTGACGCTCTGCGCCAACGTCGTGCGCGGCTGCAAGGTATATCCGCGCGTGATGGAAAAGCACCTGCGCGAAGAGCTGCCGTTTCTTGCGACCGAGAACATTCTCATGCGCGCCGTATCGCTCGGCGAAGACCGCCAGAAGCTGCACGAGGTCATCCGGCAGTATTCCGTGCGCGCGGCGGAGAGCGTCAAGCTCCGCGGCGAGGACGGGCATCTGCTCGATATGCTGCTCGCGGACGAACGGTTCCATTTAACGCCGGAGGCTCTGGAGGAGCTTCTGGATATCCGCCAGTTCGTCGGGCTTGCGCCGGAGCAGACGCGCGCCTTTCTCAAAACTCATGTTTATCCCGTGCTGGAAGCGCGCCGCGGCGATATCGCCGGGAGCGTTCCGGTGCGTGTCTAAAAAGCAAGGAGGATACAAAAATGCTTACTGCTGTTGTCGGAATCAACTGGGGCGACGAGGGAAAAGGCCGCATGGTCGATCTTTTCTCCGCCGAGCATGAGATCGTTGTCCGCTATCAGGGCGGCAACAACGCCGGTCACACCGTCGTGAACGAGCGAGGCAAATTCGTTCTCAATCTGCTGCCGTCCGGCATTCTGCGCCCCGGCACGGTGAACGTCCTCGGCCCCGGCATGGTGCTCGATCTTGAGCATCTCACAAACGAAGTCGCGCACATCCGCGAGCAGGGCGTGGCGATCACGCCCGAGCATCTGAAGATCAGCGACCGCGCCACCATCTGCATGCCGTACCACAAGATGATGGACATTCTCGAAGAGGACCGTCTCGCGGACAAGAAGTTCGGCTCCACGCGCCGCGGCATTGGCCCGGTGTACGCCGACAAGTATATGAAGAAAACGCTGCGCACCGGCGATCTTCTCTTCCCGGACAAGCTGCGCGAAAAGCTCGCCGATCTTGTCGAGTGGAAGAACATCACCGTGCAGGGCTACGGCCACGAGCCGGTCAGCGTTGACGAGATGTACGCCTGGCTCGAGAAGTACGCCTTCCCGTGGCGCGAGTATCTCTGCAACACGACCGAATACCTCTCCGCGCAGGCAGATGCGGGCAAGAGCATTCTCTTTGAGGCCCAGCTCGGCGCGCTGCGCGATATTGACTTCGGCATCTACCCCTACACCTCGTCCTCGTCCACGATCGCGGCCTACGCCCCCATCGGCGCGGGCATCCCGGCCAAGCGGCTGGACAGCGTCGTCGGCATCATGAAGGCATATTCGAGCTGCGTCGGCGAAGGGCCGTTCGTGTGCGAGCTCTTCGGCGAGGAGGGCGACCGTCTGCGCGAAGCCGGCGCCGAGTACGGCGCGGCCACGGGCCGTCCCCGCCGTGTGGGTGGGTTTGACGTCGTCGCCTCCCGCTACGGCGTGCAGATGCAGGGTGCGACCGAGCTCGCGCTCACGAAGCTCGATGTGCTCTCCGGCTGGGAGAAGATCCCCGTCTGCACCGGTTACGAGATAGACGGCAAGATCATCCACACCTTCCCCGTGGAGACCGTGCTTGAGCGCTGCAAGCCCGTATACGAATACGTTGAGGGCTTCTCCGGCGATATTTCCGGCTGCCGGAAGTTTGAGGATCTGCCCGAGGCTGCGCGCAATTACGTCCGCTATCTCGAAAACGCCGTCGGCTGCCGCATCGGCTGGGTGTCCGTTGGCGCAGGCCGTGAGGAATATATCCGTCTATGAAAAAACTGCGCGTATTTTTCGCGTGCGTCACGAGCCGCCTTGCGCGGCTCGCGCTGCGGCTTTTGGGCCGCGGCGGCACAGCGCTGCCCGGAAAGGCAGCGCTGCGCGTATATCCGGGGCTGATGCGTGAGCTGGGACGCGGCGTGGAAACGGTGATCATCACCGGCACGAACGGCAAAACGACGACCGCCGGTATGCTCCGCCACATGCTCGACAAGGCCGGGACGCCGTATTTCTCCAACCGCTCCGGCGCGAATCTCACGAGCGGCATCACCGCGGAATTCATTGAAAACGCAAACCTTCTCGGCAAGCCGAAGAAAACGCTCGCCGTCATCGAGTGCGACGAGGGCAATTTCCCCGCCGTCGCCGCGGCGCTGCAGCCGCGCGCGGTGATCGTGACGAATCTCTTCCGCGACCAGCTCGACCGCTACGGCGAGGTGACGCACACGCGCGATCTCATCGCCTCGGGCATCCAGAAGGCCCCCGGCGCGGTGCTCTGTCTGAATGCCGACTGCTCGCTCACCGCGTCGCTCGGCTGGGACGTGCCGAACAAGACCGTGTACTTCGGTCTCGAGAATATTTCGAGCGACGCCGTGCCGAGCGTTTCGGACGCGCCGCACTGTCTGCGCTGCGGCGCGCGCTACGCCTACCGGCGATACACGTTCGCCCATCTCGGTGACTGGTACTGCCCCGCGTGCGGCGCGCAGCGTCCCGCGCCGGACATGGCCGTAGAGAGCGTGGAAGCCCTCCCCGGCGGCGGCAGCGCCGTCCCGATGAAAACGCCGGGAGGGACGGTCTCCTTTGATCTCGCGCTCCCGGCGCTCTACAATGTCTGCAATGCCGCCGCCGCGCTCACCGCCGCGCTCACCATGGGCTGGGATATGGGCATCTGCTGCGCCGCGCTCGCCGATTTCGGCGCGGTGTTCGGGCGGATGGAGCAGCTCACCGTCGGGGAAACGAGCGTTCGCATCGTACTCGTGAAAAACCCCGCCGGGTGTGACCGCGCGCTCGAATTTCTCGCCTCGCAGAGCGAGGACGTTCTCCCCATCTTCTGTCTGAACGACAACGCCGCCGACGGCACGGACGTTTCCTGGATCTGGGACGCCGATTACGAAAGCCTTTTGGCCGCGCGGCAGTATGCGTCCATCGGCGTTTACGGCCTGCGCGCGCAGGATATGCGTCTCCGGCTCAAGTACGCCGGGGCGGACGATGCCGCCATCACCGTATACGACACGGCGGACGATCTCGCCGCGGCGGTGCAGAAAGCCGGAAAACCCGTCGTTCTGCTGCCGAACTACACATCCATGCTCACCGTGCGCGACAAGCTGTCCGCGCTCGCCGGCGGAGGGAGGTTCTGGGAATAATGGAACTGAACATCTGCCATCTGTACCCGGACGTGCTCAATCTCTACGGTGACCGGGGCAACATCGCGTGCATGAAAAAGCGGCTGGAATGGCGCGGCATCGGCTGCGCCGTCACGGAGCTGCCGCTCGGCACGGCGGACGATCTCACCGGGTACGATCTCTTTTTCATCGGCGGCGGGCAGGACTTTGAACAGACCGTGCTTCTCGCCGATCTCCGCGCCGGGCGCGCGGAGAGCATCCGCGCTGCGGCGGAGGACGGGAAAACGCTTCTCTGCATCTGCGGCGGGTATCAGCTTCTGGGCAACGGCTACCGCACGGCGGCCGGACAATGGTGCGACTATACCGGCATTCTGGACTTTACGACCGAAGGCTCCTACGAGCGGCTCATCGGCAACTATGCCTACCGGCTCGGCGAAGAGTCCGGCGGCGGCATCGTCATCGGGTTTGAAAACCACGGCGGGCGCACGCGCCTGGGCGCTTCGCTCACGCCGCTCGGCACGGTGCTGCGCGGTCACGGCAACAACGGCGAGGACGGCACGGAGGGCGTGCGGTACAAAAACGTGTACGGCACCTACAGCCACGGTCCGCTCCTGCCGAAGAACCCGGCGCTCTGCGATGAGATACTGCGCGGCGCGCTCTGCCGCAAATACGGCGCGGCCGAGCTCGCGCCTCTCGACGACAGCGCCGAGGAGGCCGCCCGGCAGGTCATGCTCACAAGACTGCACATTCTCTAAAGGGAGGGCATTCATTATGCGCAACTATGAACAGGAACTCGAAAACCGCGTTTCCTTTATCCGGCAGCTGCTGAAGGAAAGCAGCTGCGAGGGCATCGTTTACGGCAACAGCGGCGGCAAGGACAGCGCGCTCGTCGGCATTCTCTGCAAGAAGGCGTGCAGCAACACCGTGGGCATTCTCCTGCCCTGCGCCACAACGCAGAACTACGGCAGCGACACCGAGGCGTTCGAGACCTACGCCGACTTCGCGACCGTGAACAGCGTCATCGACTCATACAACCAGACGCAAGACGCCGCCGCCGAGAAGCTCTCCAACATCGGCCTGCTCTTAAGCCAGCCGTACTTCGCGAAGATCGTCCTCGACTTCAAACGCGGCGCCGCGCCGAAGGAGCTCTACATCGGAGCCGCGGGCGTATCTGACGACAGCTGTCGGCGCCTCGTGGTCGATTGGCGCTCTCCCGTCGCCGAGGTGTACTACAACCAGGACATGGGGCCCACGCACTACCGCGCGAACGGCCGCACGATCGCCGTAGACCTCACGCTGCGCCGTCAGTTCGACATCGTGCGCGACGAGCTGCGCGCCTATTTCGACACCAACATCGCCATCCAAGATTCGCTGCTTCTCGCGTCGCTGTCCAAGCAGCGAACCTCTCAGATGCAGGCGATCACCGCGACCATCCAAAAGGAGCAAAACGCCGTCATCCGCCATGAAGACTGCCCCGTACTGCTCGTCGCCGGCATCGCGGGCTCGGGCAAGACGTCAGTGCTGCTCCAGCGCATCGCATACCTGTTCTACCAGCACCGCGAGAGCCTCCGCCCCGAGGACGTGTTCCTCATCACGCCGAACCCGGTGTTTCGCCACTACATCGCGAACGTGCTGCCCGACATGGGCGAGCGCAACCCGGAAACCCTCACGCTCGCAGAGTTCGCACGCACGCTCTTGCCGCAGGGGCAGGGCTTCGGGAAGGGCACTGTCGACGAGGCGACCCTTTGGCGCATCGACGAGGCGCTTGAAAGCGGCAGGTTCGAGTACGAGCCGGGCGACTTCTGCGACATTCGTGTAGGACGCGTGAAGCTGATTACACAGGCGCAAGTGCATCAGGTGCGCGCGAAGTGGCCGCGAATCGAGCCCGGCGCGCGCCTGTCGAACCTGATGCGCGAGGAACTCACGCGACGTCTTGACTCCAAGCTTGCCTCGATGGCGGCAAGCGACGAGGCCTATGACGAGGTGGTATCCCTCACCCACGATGAGCAGCTTGCGGCGTTCGGCGAGCCGGTGAACATCGACGACGACAAAGAGGTGCGCAAGGCCGCGCTCAAGCTGATCCGCGGGCGCTTCGACATCGCGTACGGCATGATTGCGCGCGACGAGTGGCTCCACGTGGACAACCTGGGCCGCCGCCTGATCGGTGCGGAAAGCCTACCGCCCGCGGCGTGGCTCTACTTGAAGATCGCGTGCACGGGGCTCTCGAACCCCGACGCGCGCTACGTCATGATCGATGAGGTGCAGGACTACACGATTCCCCAGCTCGCAGTTCTCGCCCGGTTCTTCCCCCGCGCCCACTTCATGCTGCTCGGCGACGAGAACCAGGCGATTCGCGAGGGTGGACTCACGTTCGCGCAGGTCAAAAGCACGTTTGAGCGCTTGCGCGGCGAGGTGAGCGAGTGTCATCTCATGACGAGCTACCGCTCCACCCCCAGCATCACCGACCTGTTCGCTCGTCTTCTGCCCGAAAGCGAGCGCATGGAGGTGTCTTCCGTGCAGCGCGAGAGCGCAGCGCCCCGCGTCGAGGTTTTCGAGGACAAGGGCGCTTGGACGGAAACCGTACGCGAGGCCGTGCGCGAGGCGGGCTCGAGCGACGAGGGGCTCACCGCCGTCATCGTGCCGTGGAAGCACGAGGCGACGAAGCTTGTCGCGGCTTTGGGAAACGACGCCCCCCAGCTGGTTGATGCGACGGGAGCGTTGCCTCGGTCGGGATGCGTGCTGCTCACGCTGCCGCTTGCGAAGGGACTTGAGTTCGACCACGTCATCATTCCGAACGCAAGCGCAGGACTCTTCCCCGCCGATGATCGCATCGCAAAAAACCGCCTCTACACGAGCATTTCGCGCGCCACGCGGGAGCTCGACGTGTTCGCCCTTGGCGAGCTGACGCCGCTTTTGCAATAGACGCAAGGAGCTGCGATGACGACCCCGAACTTCATCCTTTCGCTGCGCGAGAAGATCGGCCACGACCCGCTTTGGCTTACGGGAATTACGGCCTATGTCGAAGATGCAGACGGGCGCATCCTACTCGGGCGACGCAGCGACACAGGCGAATGGGCGCTTGTGTACGGCATTGTGGAGCCTGGGGAGGAGCCTGGCCGCACATGCGTGCGCGAGGTGCTCGAGGAGACGGGCGTGCACGTTGCACCGCAGGCAATCGCGAGCGTAAAATCGTCAAACTACCTGGTGAAGTACGCGAACGGCGACCAGTGCCAATACATGGACATCCTTTTCATCTGCACGCCCACCGACGACGATGCTGCACCTTTCGTGGGGGATGACGAGAGCACCGAGGTCGGCTGGTTTCCGCCCGAGGAACTTCCCCATCCCCTGGCCACCTCGACCGTCAGTCGACTCGCCATCGTAAGCGAGTACAAGGCCCGGGCAGCCAAAGGCAACACCGCCGCACTCTTTTCGTTGTAGCAGAAAGCCCGCGCGCGCCTCTACCTTGCGCGGGCTTTCCCTCGTCCCGACTGGTTCTTGTGCGGGCATCCTTGCTTCTCGAAGTGCAAAGCTATTCCTTTACGAGAACCTTTTCAATCTCGGCCATGTACATGGTGTGGTAGTCGTGATTGGGATACCAGCGCGCATCGCAGGAGGTGTCGATGAAGTCCTCCGGCGGAAGCTCGCGCGCGTATAGCTTGCGGCATACGAACACAAGCTCGGCCTCCTCGAAGGCAACCGCCCCGCCGACCTCGACAGGGGTGAGTCCCGCCTGGGAAATCTTGTCGGGAACGTCGCGCCCGGAAACCTTGCCCAAAAGGCTCAACGCCTCACGTTGGTTCCCCTCGCCGAAAAATGCGCAGGTGAAACGCTCCTGCGCATCGACGAACTCCTTTGTGTAGCGTTGCGGGCGGATGTAAACGCTCACCACGTTCTTGCCCCACATAACGCCCATGGCACCCCAGCTCGCGGTCATGGTGTTGCAATGCTCGGCATCGGCGCCGGCGGTGATGAGCATCCACTCCTTCCCGATTTTCGTGAACGGGTTGAGCATCAGATCCTCAGGTGCGATTTCCTTGAAAGCCATATCAATCTCCTTACGTGTGAATTTGTCCATGATAGCGCGAATCGGGAGATCGTGTTTTTGCAATATTGTAACCACTGGCAAACTTTTTCATCCAAACGCTTGACTCATTGCCATCTCTGAACTATAAGTTTTCCAAAGTTAACTATCTCCGAGAAAGCCGCACAAAAGGAGCGTTCCCGTGGACAAACGCGAATACGTGAAATTGTTCGAGCGAAAACTGGTACACCACTGCACGCCGACACTGGCTGGCATCAAGCCGGGAAGCCTGTTCGTCTGCCGCGACGAGTCGGTCTCTGGGCTTGGCAAAAGCAAGTCAGGAATAGTCTCCGCGAGGACCCATGAGCGCAACCTGGCTTACGCACTGCGCGCAACGCGCGACAAACTCTACGATTGCGGCGTTCGCATCGAGCTTTTGGCACGCAGGAAATCCGGGGTGCTTCTCTATGTCTACCGCCCTGACCTGCTTCGACGCGACCTTTCGCAACCTGAGGTTGCAAGCTTCCTCGCACAGGGGGGATACGACACCGGCTCCCTCGCGGCCTGCATCGAGCTTCTGCACAAGCGCATCTGCGGGACCGACCTGCAAAGCACGCTTTCGGGGTCTTGCGCGTTCCCTCACGAGATCGGCCTCTTTCTGGGATACCCGTTTGAGGACGTCATGGGGTTCATCGAGAACAAGGGCGAGAACTACCTGTGCAGCGGATGCTGGAAGGTGTACTCCGACGTGGAGCGGGCCCGGTACGACGTGTGGGCCCGGGGCGGAAGGCCCCTGTCCGAGACGTGCCCGCCGTCCATGTCCGACGCGTGGCCGGAGGAATTTCACCGGGCGGACACGGACTATGTCATCGTAAAGCCCCGGTTTTCCGCATTTTTCCACACGGAGCTGGACCTGATCCTCCGGCGGCTGGGGGTGGACACGGTGCTGCTGGCCGGGACCACCACGCCCAACTGCATCCGCTCCACCTTCTATGACGCCCTGTCCCTGGACTATGACGCGGCGGTGCTGTCGGACTGCACCTCCTCCGTGACCCCTGCCGTGCAGGCCGCCAACCTGGCAGATATGCAGCGGGTGGGCGGACAGGTTCTGACGGCGGAGGAGCTGGAGCAGCTGCTGGGGCAGCAAGCAGAATAGCTGAAGCAGCAAAACCTCCGGGAAAACCGGAGGTTTTGCTGCTTGCTCAGCTTGTCATAAAAGGGCGGTGCCCTTTTTTGACAAGCTGAGCAAGCATTTTCAGAACTTTCATAAAAGTTCTGAAAATGCGGTGATTGAAAACGAAAGACACCCCTGATGGGTTTCTTTCGTAACTATCTTCCTTTCCGAAGGCGGAGGCAATCCTGCTTTTTTGACAGTCTGCGAAGCGCGTTCAGTTCAGCACGCCGCTGACATAGCGGTACTTGTCCAGGCTGGACGCAGCGTTCCAGGTCATGTATCCGCCGGTGTTGCCGGTGTCGTTCAGGGCCCGGATCTGGGCGGCGATCTCATCGGGGCCATAGGTGTTGTACGGCTCCCGGATGGCGTTGTAGCACTGGATCCAGGTGCGCACCGCGGCAGGGGAGGGAGTCTCCTGCTGCCGGGCGGCAGCCTTCTCGCCGAAGGTTTTCATGGTCTCATAGGGGTGCTCCCAGGGCAGCCAGCTGCCGGAGGCGGAATAATGATCGGGGTACGGCATGGCGCTGATGGCGTCCACCACGCCGCTGATGGCCGCCCAATACTGGCCGTAGGCCGTGACGTACTTTTCCGCGCACTCGCCGAACACATCGGCAGACACATACACCCCCGCCCCGTGGAGCCGGTCGGCGGCGTACTGCAAAAACCGCTGAACGGCCTGGGCCTTGCTCTCGTCATTGTCGTTGTGATAGTCGATGGTGCCCGCCTCGTCATAGTCCCAGGTGCCGTCGGGGAAGCGGACATAGTCGAACTGAATTTCGTTGAAGCCCATAGTCTCGGCGGCCTCCAGGGCCAGGTCCACCTTATACTGCCACACCTGGCGGCTGTATACGCTGGGCCAGTACATGCCGCCGATCTTCAGCGGCCGGCCGCTCAGGTCCGCTACCACACACTCCGGATGATCTGCGGCCAGGTTGGGATCGTTGAAGGCCGTGATGCGGCCGATGACGTAATACCCGGCGTCCTTCAGCTTTTTCACCGCCGCCTGATAGCTCTCCAGCGTGTTGTAGGCATCCGCATAGGCGCTGGGGGAATATTTCTGCATCACCGGCGAGGCGTAGCCGA
>ERZ779885.2560-NODE-2560-length-16478-cov-4.987761_pt1 | contig 16478 bp, 13 predicted proteins | sample MGYA00511554_ERZ779885 | MGnify/ENA primary metagenome ERZ779885 (study PRJEB29588, sample SAMEA2160998) | human gut metagenome | biome: human gut; feature: human-associated habitat; material: faeces | place: Denmark | collected 2008/2010 ... | reverse complement strand
CGGAGCAGACGGTCCGTAAGGGACACGGTCAGGGCGGCGGCCGCCGCCAGCAGCACCGTTACCGCGCCGCCGCACCACAACACCGCCTGATATGCGGCCCGGCGCATCAGCGGTCCCCTCCGTCGCTGACGATGTGGTAATAGGCGGTGGAGGTGGCGCGGTACACCAGGGTGTACAGCACCGCAAAGGCCAGGAAGCTGGCGGCGGTGGTGCCCACCAGCAGGCGGGTGTTCCAGAGGTTGAACAGAAGCAGCAGCTTATGGACAAAGGGGAAGGCGAAGACCAGATGCATCCCCGCCAGCAGCAGCGGCAGGAAGAATACCAGCAGCAGCTGACTGTTGATGCTGGAACGGATGTCCCGGCGGGTCATGCCCACCTTCTGCATGATGTCAAAGCGGGCCTGGTCCTCGTAGCCCTCGGAGATCTGCTTGTAATAGATGATGAGCACCGCAGCCAGAGAGAAGCCCACGCTCAGCAGGATGCCCAGGAAGAAGAGGCTTCCGTAGGACCCGTAGAAATCGTCGCGATTCTCCGACAGGGATTCCACGTTGAAGCGGATATCGTCCTGCCGGGACTCCAGCGCCTCCCGGATGGCGGCGGCCACAGGGTCGCCCTCGTCCCGGGCAGGCTCCTGACCCAGGTCGAAGCCGCAGCTCCAGCTGCGGGACACGCCGGTGCTCATGCCCTCCATCAGGCGGTCCATGTCCGCTATTTCCTCGTCGGGGACGATGGCCGTCAGCTGGGTGACGATGCTGGCGGAGTCGCCGCCGGAGGCCAGGTTGTCCACCAGGCCCTTCACCTGCCAGGCAGCGCCGCCGGGGAAGGACAGGGTGCTCTCCCGGTAGTCGGACCGGCCATGGCAGATATACACCTGGCCCGGGGACAGGGTCAGACGGGCGCCCATGGCGGCGTTGTAGTCCGACAGGGGGATGACGGTGAACTGAACGGCATCGCTGATGCTGCCGCCTGCGCCCTGCAGGACGCCGTTGCGAACAGTCAGCGCCGAGGAGGAGGAACGGTACTCCCGCAGGTCCTGCATCTGCGCGCCACGGCTGCGGGCGGCAGTGACGACGGCGGCGTGCAGGTCGGAGTGGTCCCGGTACAGGTCCTCCCGGTCCGTGTACCAGACGGTAACGTTCTCCGCCCGGGGATAGCGGGTACGGAGGGAATCCTCCGCCCCGAAATACAGGCAGGTGGTGGAGGAGAGCATCACCAGCACCATAGTGCCCAGGATGCAGATGGAGGCAAGGCCTGCGCCGTTGCGCTTCATGCGGTAGACCAGGGAGGAAACGGACACGAAATGCCGCTTCCGGTAATAGAACCGGGGATTCCTTTGCAGCAGGCGGCACAGGGTCACGGAGCCGGAGATAAACAGCAGATAGGTGGCGGCGATGACCATCAGCACGGCGGCGAAGAACCAGGTCAGGGCCGTCAGAGGCTCCCGGATGGACACAGCCAGGTAGTAGGCCGCTCCCAGCAGCAGAACGCCCAGCAGCGCCAGGGCCCAATTGGCCCGGGGAGGCTTCTCCCCCACCGCCTCGCTGCGCATGAGCTGGATGGCGGTGGAGCGGCGGACCCGCAGCAGAGCGGACAGCAGGATCAGCAAGTAAATGGCCCCGTACAGGCCCAGGGCCATCAGCAGCCCCCCTGCGGACACCCGATAGGTCATGTCCGCCTCCAGGCCCATGACCCGCATAAGGCCCAGCTCCGCCAGCTTGCTCAGCACCACGCCCAGGGCCAGGCCCCCCAGCAGGGACAGGCCGCCGGACAGCAGAGACTCCCAGCAGAGAATGCGGGAAATGTCCCCCTTGCCCATGCCCAGGACGTTGTACAGAGCAAACTCCCGGTTCCGGCGGCGGATCAGAAAGGAATGGGTGTAAAACAGCAGCAGCAGAGAAAACACCCACAGCACAAAGCTGCCCAGATTCAGGATCACCTGCACGGAGCCGCTGCCGGGCAGGGTTCCCTCCGGCAGCCGGGACAGGGCCACAAGAATGTAGAAAAACGACACGGCGCCCACGCCGGTCAGCAGATACGGTACGTAGAGGCGGCTGTTTTTCCGGATGCCGTCCCAGGCCAGATGACGGTACAGCTTCATGCCCGGTCACCGCCTGCCTGAAGCATGGTCAGGGTGTCCGCGATCTTCTGGTACAGCTACTCGTCGGTACACTGGCCGCGGTACAGCTGGTGGAACACCTGACCGTCCTTGATGAACAGCACCCGTCCGGCGTGGCTGGCGGCCTTGACGGAGTGGGTGACCATGAGGATGGTCTGACCCTGGCGGTTGATCTGGCCGAACAGGTCCAGCAGCTCATCGGTGGAGCGGCTGTCCAGGGCCCCGGTGGGCTCATCAGCCAGGATCAGCCGGGGATGGGTGATCAGCGCCCGGGCCACGGCGGCCCGCTGCTTCTGGCCGCCGGACACCTCGTAGGGATACTTGTCCAGCAGCTCCAGGATGCCCAGCTGGCGGGCGATGGGATCCAGGCGGGCCTTCAGCTCCCGGTAGGGCCGCCCCGCCAGCACCAGGGGCAGATAGATGTTGTCCCGCAGGGTGAAGGTGTCCAGCAGGTTGAACTCCTGGAACACGAAGCCCAGGTTGTCCCGGCGGAAGGCCGCAGCGTCGGACTCCCGGACGGCGGACATGTCCCGCCCGTCCAGCTCCACCCGGCCGGCGGTGGGCTTATCCAGCGCCGCCAGAATATTCAGCAGGGTGGTCTTGCCGGAGCCGGACTCGCCCATAATGGCCACATATTCCCCCTCCTCCACGGAGAAGTCCACCTGGCGCAGCGCCGTGACCTGGCTGCCGCCGAAACGGGTGGTATAGACCTTTTTCAGGCCCGTTACATTGAGAATTTGCATATCCATGCCTCCTTTACGGGGCCTATTATAGCAGACCGGGGAAATGCGCGGCCATCGAATGGGCTTACATTTCCCCGGTCTGAGCTTACATTTTTGTCACTCGTGGGTGCGGACGTTGATGAACTCCGCACGCAACTTGGAATAGAGGATGGTCTGGCTGCTGTACAGGCCGCAGTAGCCGGAGAGGAGATAGCTCAGGGCGCAGGCCACGGCGAAGTAGGGCGCCCCGGCAGAGCCGAACAGCTCCACGCTGAGCAGCACCGACGCCACGGGGCAGTTCACCGCCCCGCAGAACACCGCCACCAGGCCGATGGCCGCGGCAAAGCCCGCAGGCAGGCCCAGGAGCCCCCCCATGAAGCAGCCGAAGGCAGCGCCCACGAAAAACGACGGCACCACCTCGCCGCCCTTGAAGCCGCAGCCGATGGTGACGGCGGTGAACAGGAGCTTCCACAGCCACGCCCAGCCGCTGATGTCCCCCCGCAGGGCCCGGGCGATGACGTCCATGCCCGCGCCGTTGTAGTCGCCGTTGGTAAGCAGGCTCAGGACGATGAGGATGGCCGCGCCGGCCAGCACCCGCAGCCAGGGATTCCGGAAGCTGCGGGTCAGCAGGTGCTCCGTCCAGTGCAGCCCCTTGCAGAACAGGATGCTGACCAGGGCGCACAGAATGGACAGGACCACCACCGGCAGCATCAGCTCCAGGGTCACCCGGGGCATGGACACCGTGAAGCGGGTGGGCTCCACCCCCATGAGGGCGGATACACCGAAGGCCGCCATGGCGGCGGTGATGCAGGGCACCAGGCCCGCGTAATACAGCACGCCCACGCTGATGACCTCCAGGGCGAACACCGTGGCGGTGAGGGGCGTGCCGAACAGGGCGGAGAACACGCCGCTCATGCCGCACAGGGTGGCAAGGGGCAGGTCCTTTTCCCCCAGGCGCAGGAGCTTGCCCGCCTGGAAGCCCAGGCCGCCGCCGATCTGAAGGGCCGCGCCCTCCCGGCCGGCGCTGCCGCCGCACAGGTGGGTGATGACCGTGGAGACGAAGATCAGCGGCACCAGAAGGGTGGGTATTTTTTTGCCGAAGTGGACGGACTCGATGACGGCGTTGGTGCCCGCGCCCTCCAGCCGGCACAGCCTGTACAGCAGGGCGATGACCACGCCGCCCAGGGGCAGCAGGTACAAAATCCAAGGGTGGGCCAGGCGGACGTTGGTGGCACAGTCGACGCCCAGGTGGAACAGCGCGCCCACGAAGCCGCCCACGCCGCCCACCAGTGCGCCCACCGCCAGCCATTTCAGCAGGGCAGTGACGTACAGACTGTAGTGTGTGATGCGCTCCTTTACCTTCTCCATGGCCGTGCCGCCTCCTGTAACGTTCTCTTTGCAGACGATTATTCTACCATCTATGCGGGAGTGTGTCAAACCCTGTCGGATAAACTTTCAGCAGGGCTGAAAAATTTTCAGTTTATCTGACTTTTTTTCATTTTCCCTGTTGATTATGCCGCGGTGTTGCCGTATACTATATATTACCAAACGCAAAAGGCACAAGGAAGACCCCACAATATACAAATAGGAGGAAAACCACATGAAATACGGTCGTACTTTTAATTTCTCCGCCGGTCCCGCCATGATGCCGGAGCCCGTGCTGGAGGAGATCCGCGACGAGATGATGAACTACCGCGGCAGCGGTATGTGCGTCATGGAGATGAGCCATCGCTCAAAGGTGTTCCAGCAGATCATCGACGAGGCCGAGGCCGATCTGCGCGAGCTGATGAACATCCCCGACAACTACAAGGTGCTGTTCTTACAGGGTGGTGCAACTCAGCAGTTTGCCGCCATCCCCATGAACCTGATGCTGAACGGCAAGGCCGATTACGTCGTTTCTGGTTCGTGGTCTAAGAAGGCGTTCAAGGAAGCTCAGCTGTTCGGTGATGCTCGCTGTGTGGCTTCGAGTGAAGATGGCAACTTCTCCTACATCCCCAACGTGGATGAGCTTGAGTTCCGTGAGGATGCCGATTACGTTTACATCTGCGAAAACGAGACCATCTACGGAACGCATTACCATAAGCTTCCTGAAACGGGCGACGTTCCGCTGGTAAGCGATGTTTCCTCGTGCTTCCTTTCCGAGCCTATCGACGTTTCGAAGTATGGCCTGGTGTACGGCGGTGTTCAGAAGAATATCGGTCCTGCTGGCGTGGTTATCGTTATCATTCGCGAAGATCTTATCAAGGATGAATGGCTGCCCAATACGCCTACCATTCTGCGCTATAAGACTCAGGCAGATGCTGACAGCATGTCGAATACTCCTCCGTGCTATGGCATCTACATTTGCGGAAAGGTCTTCAAGTGGTTGAAGTCCCTTGGCGGGCTTGAAGCCATGAAGAAGATCAATGAGGAAAAGGCAGCACTGCTCTACGATTACCTTGATTCCACCGACTTCTATACGGCTACCGCACGCAAAGAAGATCGTTCCATCATGAACGTTCCCTTCGTTACCGCTTCGGCTGAGCTTGATGCCGAATTCGTTGCTGGCGCCAAAGAGCGCGGCATTGAAAACATCAAGGGCCATCGCAGTGTAGGCGGTATGCGTGCAAGTATCTACAACGCAATGCCTATCGAAGGCGTAAAGGCTTTGGTTGAGTACATGAAGGAATTTGCCGAGTCCCATCAGTAGGGAATCGAATACGTAAAATGCTGCTGCACGTGCCGATAATCGACAAAACGTGCCAGCTGCGAAAAATATATTAAATCAGCGGGGGAGCATCGTATCGTGCGATGCTCCCTATGCTATACTTTCCAAGTCTGTAAAAAGGCAGACAAGAAATTATAGGCCCCCGAGACATGTTTGTTGTTGGTGCTTGTTCGGCAAGCGCGGCATACATGGTTAATGTTTTGACTGCAAACACGTACGAAGGGTCCCCGATACTTTTTTGAAAGGGGTCCGTTTTGACCGAAATCAAGAACACGTCCGTCATTGATTTTCAGGACATCTCTGACGAAGAGATGAACAAGATGATCGATGGCACTCTGACCGACTTCGACGAGGGCGATCTGATCGACGGCACTGTTGTAAAGATCGAGCATGACGAGGTGCTCGTTGACATCGGATTCAAGAGCGAGGGCGTTATTCCTGCCCGCGAGCTTTCTATCCGCAAGGATGCTGATCCCTCTGAGGTCGTATCTTTGGGCGATAAGCTCGAGGCCTTGGTTCTCCAGAAGGAGGACAAGGACGGTCGTCTCATCCTCTCCAAGAAGCGTGCTGAGTACGAGCGTGCTTGGATTCAGGTTGAGGAAAAGTTCAAGGCTGGCGAAGTTGTTACCGGCGAGGTTATCGAAGTCGTCAAGGGCGGCCTGATCCTCGACATCGGTCTCCGTGGCTTCTTGCCTGCTTCTCTCGTTGATCTTCGTCGTGTTAAGGATCTTACTGCATACCTCGGCACCGAAATCGAAGCTCGTGTTATCGAGATGGATCGCAACCGCAACAACGTTGTTCTCTCCCGTCGTGTTCTCCTCGAAGAGGGTCGCAAGAACGAGCGTGCTGAAATCCTCGAGAAGCTCTCTAAGGGCATGCGCCTGAAGGGCACCGTTTCCTCCATCGTTGACTTCGGTGCATTCGTTGATCTGGGTGGCATCGACGGCCTGATCCACATCTCCGAGCTCTCCTGGAACCACGTCAACCATCCTTCCGAGGTTGTCAAGGTCGGCCAGGAGGTCGAGGTCGAGGTTCTCGACGTCGATCTCAACCGCGAGCGCATCTCCCTGGGTCTCAAGCAGACCACCGAGGATCCGTGGCGTGCACTGGTCAAGAAGTACCCCGTCGGCGCTATCGTCGAGGGCACTGTGACCAAGCTTGTCCCGTTCGGCGCTTTCGTCGACCTGGGCGAGGGCATCGAGGGCCTGGTGCACATCTCCGAGATGGCCAACAAGCACGTCGATCAGCCTTCTCAGGTCACCCATGTGGGCGACAAGGTTCAGGTCAAGGTCATGGAGATCGACCTCGACCGTCGTCGTATCTCCCTGTCCATGAAGTCTGCTGCTGAGACTCTGGGCGTCGAGATCGAGGTTACCCCGCTGCCTTCCGAGAAGAAGGACGAGGAGACCGACGCCGAGTAAATCGGTTTGACGATCACTTGTTTTAAGATCACTTGTTTTAAGGGATCCGTCCGCAATGGACGGGTCCCTTTTTGCATTTGTTGCTGAGGTACGCGATGCTGCCCGTGCGCGATGCTGCCCTGGCTGTTCGCAGACTATTGGGTTGTCGGTGCATGAAAAATGCCGACATCCCGCCTCGGGGAGGAGGCGGGAACGCACCGAGTAGACGGAGGGGTGCGGAGCGCGGTCGCGTCTCGACTGACGACGTTGCCCATCAACAACCCTATTGTACTGCATAGCGCGGTTCTTGGTTTATCGTGTCGAACGCTTGTGTTGTGCCATTGCCTGCGGCAACGGTGTGCTACACTCTTGCACTGCTGAGTGGGCCAGACGGTCGCGCGATGTGCTGCTTGCAGCACGCGTGAGGAAAGTCCGGGCTCCAGAGGGCGGGATGCCGGCTAACGGCCGGGCGGAGTGATCCGACGGAAAGCGCCGCAGAAAAGAAGACTCCCACCTGCGCCGCAAGGCGTAAAGGGAAAAGCTGAAACGGTGGTGTAAGAGACCACCAGCGTCGTGGCAACACGGCGGCTTGGCAAGCCCCATCCGGAGCAAGCGCGAATAGGAACGCTATGGGCCGGCCCGGTCCGCGTTCGGGTAGCGTGCGTGGAGCTGCATGGTAACGTGCAAACAAGATAAATGACCGTTCACGACAGAACCCGGCTTATCGGCCCACTCGGCACTTTGTTGACGCTGCGAACCCGTCAGCGCGGCAATCTGCCTTTCAAGCCTTCGGGCATGACCATAAGGTCAATGCCCTCGGCTTTCAAGGCACCTTGCTCGCGCTGACGGGTTCTCGCTTTCGTTGACGGAATCATCGGCGTTGTCATTCTTTTTACTAGGGTTATCGTATTATTGAGGCTGTTTGTTGCTGCGCTTTATTTTGTTGAGGGGCTTTGTTGGACAGCTATTTTACTTTGCAATCGAATATTGAGGCTACGGGCGAGTTCGTTGACCGCAAGAGCCGGTTTATTGCCCAGCTGGTCCATATTGAGTCCGAAGATGAGGCGAATGCCTTTATCGAGACCGTTCGCAAGCGTCATTACGACGCTCGACACAATGTTCCCGCGTGGATTTTGGTCGATGGACGTGAGCGCCAGAGCGATGACGGTGAGCCGAGCCGCACGAGCGGCATGCCGACGCTCGAGGTGCTGCGCGGCGCAGGGCTCAAAAATGTTTGCTGCGTGGTGACGCGCTATTTTGGTGGCACGCTGTTGGGGCCCGGTGGTTTGGTGCGAGCCTATACCGCGGCGACGCAAGCGGCGGTGGCAGCTGCTCAGGAGGCTGGGCAGATCGTCGAGATGACGAGTGTCGTGCCGGTTGATGTGCATGTGGCGTATCCGCAGTATGAGCAGGTGCTTCGCTTGGCGCAGGATTCGGGTGCCAAGGTTTCGGATACCGATTACGCGGATGCCGTGACACTTCATTTGGTGTTCAAGGCGGGGGAGCAGGAACCGTTTTGCGCTAAGATGCGCGAGCTTATGGCGGGGCGCGAGGAGATTGAGGTTGGCGCTCCCGAGTTTGCGGAGTTCTAACGGCGACGGCCGGCGTGCTTTTGGATGAATCCCAAGCGCGCCGGCCGTCGATTTCTGTTGCAGCCGTTTACTCGGCGAGCTGCTTTAGCACATCGCAGGCAATCTCGACGGCATCGTCGATGCAGCCGGGGCAGCTGCGGAGCGGACCCTTGTCCGATCCGATGCCCTTGAGCGTGCCGCAGACGGTCGTCGTGTTCTTCTCGCCAAAACGCTTGGCGATCTCGCGTGACAGCTTGTAGGTCTGGCCCTTGGTCTTGGGGTTTTCCATGCCGTCGCTCATTACAAACCCCATGATGGCCACGGCGCCCGAGATGGCGCCGCAGGTCTCGGTCATGCCACCCATGCCGGCGCCAAAGCCCTCGGTGAGGGTAAAGGCGGTCTGGGGGTCGAGCCCGACGGCAGGTGCGAGCGTGCAGGCAACGGCCTGGGCGCAGTTAAAGCCACGGGCGTGGTATTCGGCAGCTTGAGCCTGACAGGCGGTGATGTCGAGCTGGGCCGTATCGATTTGCTTCATCGTTGTCTCCTTGGTTACGGTGTACTCGCCTATGGTACCCGTGACGGGGCATGTAATCATCGAGAGCTTCATGTATGCCTCGTTTTTATCTATCGAGCAAATGCCCAAGGCTTGAGATAAATACCCCTGATCAATTTGTCCAATAACCTACCTTGGGGATGGGTTGAGAGGGGTGCCGGGTAGCGGTATCGTGAACCGAATAAAACTAAAACCCAGGCAAGGGAGCTAGATATGAGCGAGCAGACCATCGGTACTACATGTGTTCAGGGCGGCTATCACCCGGGAGATGCCGAGCCGCGCCAGGTGCCCATCTACCAGTCCACCACGTGGAAGTACGACACGTCCGAGCACATGGGCAAGCTGTTTGACCTGGAGGAGTCGGGCTACTTCTACAGCCGCCTGCAGAACCCCACGTGCGATTTGGTTGCCGCCAAGATCTGTGAGATGGAGGGAGGCGCCGCCGCGATGCTTACGAGCTCGGGCATGGCTGCGAACTTCCTCGCGATCTTTAACGTGGCCGGTGCCGGCGATCACGTGGTCGCGAGCTCTGCCATTTACGGCGGTACGTATAACCTGCTCGCCCACACCATGGGCCGCATGGGCGTGACCTGCACGTTCGTTGCCCCCGACTGCACCGATGAGGAGCTCGAGGCAGCCTTTGAGCCCAATACCAAGCTCGTCTTTGGCGAGACGATTGCCAACCCCGCCCTTGCCGTGCTCGATATTGAGCGCTTTGCCAAGGCCGCACATGACCACGGCGTGCCGCTGATGGTCGACAACACCTTCCCGACGCCTGTGATGTGCCGTCCCTTTGAGTGGGGTGCCGACATCGTTACGCACTCCACCACCAAGTACATGGATGGACATGCTGCCTACCTGGGCGGCGTGATCGTTGACCACGGCCAGTTTGACTGGATGGCCCATGCGGACAAGTTCCCGGGTCTTACCACGCCCGATGAGAGCTACCACGGCGTGACCTATGCCGAGAAGTTTGGTCGCGAGGGTGCCTTCATTACCAAGGCAACCGCTCAGCTCATGCGCGATCTTGGTCCTATGCAGAATCCGCAGGCGGCCTTCTTCCTGAACAGCTCGCTCGAGAGCCTGCATGTGCGCATGCCGCGTCATTGCGAGAACGGCCTGGCCGTTGCCAAGTTCCTGCAGAGCCATCCCAAGGTGCGCTTCGTGAGCTATCCGGGCCTGGAGGGCGATAAGTACTATGACATCGCTCAGAAGTACATGCCCAACGGTACCTGCGGCGTTGTGAGCTTTGGCTTTAACGGTGGTCGCGCGGCGGCCGAGACCTTTATGAAGAGCCTCAAGCTCGCCCAGATCGCCACGCACGTTGCCGACGCCCGCACTTGCTGCCTGCATCCTGCTAACGCTACGCATCGCCAGATGAACGACGAGGAACTCATCGCCTGCGGTATCTCCGCCGACATGGTGCGCCTGTCGTGCGGCCTCGAGGACACGGCCGATCTGATTGCCGACCTTGAGCAGGCACTCGAGCAGTGCTAGGCTAGCGTTCGCATAAGGCGCCGATGCTGGCAGAAAGCTTCGGCGACCTTTAGTTCCGATTCCGTAGGCGGGACCCCAATCGCGACTGTTTACAGGCGATCGGGGCCCCGTTTTTGCGTTGGGCCACTCGAAAGGATGGATATGGAGAAAACTGCAGAGCAGCTGCGCCGCGAGCATATTGCCCTAGAGGGCGACACCCATGGCAAGAACAAGTGGGCGATTCTGTTTACCGTGCTCATCATGACGTTTATGGTGTGTCTGGATTCGACCGTCGTGACCGTGGCGCTGCCCGTGATACAAAAGGAGCTGGGCGTGGGCCTCGATCGCATTCAGCTGGTAAGCTCGGTGTATCTGCTTGCGACTTGCGTGGCTATGTTGCCGTTTGGTCGTCTGGGCGACGTGCGCGGCAAGGTGAATGTGTTCCAGCTGGGCGTCATCGTCTTTTCGGTCGGTTCGCTGCTGTGCGGCCTTTCGGCCTCGCTCGAGGTTCTTATCCTGGCACGCATTGCTCAGGGCGTCGGTTGCGCGGCGGCCATGGCTAACAACATGGGTATCATCACCGAGTCGTTTCCGGCGCGCGAACGAGGCCGTGCCATGGGTATTCTTGCGACCTTTGTGGCCCTCGGCATGATGTGTGGCCCCGTGCTCGGCGGCATGCTGGTGGCAAGCTTTCCTTGGGAGAGCATCTTCCTCATCAACCTGCCCATTGGCGTCATCTCGTTTATCGTGGGGCTCTACACGCTGCCGCATGTTAAGCCGGAGGCCGGCGAGCGCCCCATGTCCCTGATCGAGGCCGCTCGTCGCTGCTTTGCAAATTCGGCCTTCACCATCAACCTTGCCTGCATGCTCATCGTGTTCGTTGGTATTGGCGCATCTGAGTTTATTCTGCCGTTCTATTTTCAGGACGCCCATGGTTTTGGTTCCGACATTTCCGGATTGCTCTTTTTGGCGCTGCCGATGGTGAATGCCTTTATCGGACCGCTTTCGGGTACGGTTTCGGACCGTGTTGGCTGCGAGGGCCCCACGGCGGTCGGCCTGGGCGTGTACGTGTGCGGTCTCTTTGCGGTAAGCACGCTCGACGAGCACTCTTCTATCCCTGTGATCGTGTGCTGCGTTGCGTTTATGTCGTGTGGCACGTCGATTTTCCAGAGCCCCAACAACTCGCTGTATATGGGCTCGGCTCCGCGCGAAGCGCTCGGCTTTGCGGGCAGCCTGGGCAGCCTGGCGCGCTACGCCGGCATGGCACTCGGCATTACGGCGGCGTCGCATATCCTGTATGGGCAGATGAGCGTGGCGATGGGCGAGGCCGTGACCAGTTTTGTTGCAGGCCGTCCGGATGTATTCCTATTCGGCTTTCGATCGGTGTTCTATGTGCTTATGGCTGTGGCCGCTGTGGGCTTTGCGCTTGCCATAGTGCGTTTGGTGAAGATGCGCGCCCGCCATTAGCGTGTTGGGAGGCTGACTGCCACGATTCGCGCCGTCCCAAAAAGACTGGTTTGTGGTGCGATGCGGCTTGTGGGGCGGGCGGGGGTCGGTCCGTGGTAGACTATCGAACAACGTTTATTAATCGCGCGGTATCGTTGCCGTGAGAAGGGGTTGCGCCATGCAGGAGCTTGAGGATCGTATTCGCCATGACGGCATCGTAAAGGCCGGTAATGTCCTTAAGGTTGATGCCTTCCTCAACCACCAATGCGACGTTGAGCTGTTCGACCACATGGGCGCCGAATGGGCCCGTCTGTTCGAGGGTGTCGAGATCAACAAGATTCTAACGATCGAAGCTTCGGGCATTGGCATGGCTTGCATTGCAGCCCGGCATTTTGGCGGCGTGCCGGTGGTCTTTGCCAAGAAGGCGCAGTCCATCAACCTCGACGGCGAGCAGTACGCCACGACCATCTACTCCTTTACCAAGCAGAAGGAGTACCCGGTCATCGTTGGCAAGCGCTTCCTGTCCGAGGGCGACAAGGTCCTGATCATCGACGACTTCTTGGCCAACGGGTGCGCGCTCGAGGGTCTTATCAAGATCTGCGAGGCTGCGGGTGCCGAGGTTGCCGGCATTGGCATCGCCGTTGAGAAAGGCTTCCAGGGCGGTGGCGATAAGCTCCGCGAGCGCGGCTTCCGCGTTGAGAGCCTCGCCCGTATCGCCGATATGGACTGCGATACCGGCGAGATCACCTTCGCCTAAACGCGCAACACAAGCGATTGGTATGCGATGTGACAAAGGGACTGTCCCTTTGTCACATTTTTTTATGAGGGGAGGTGTTGATATGGATGAGAACAAGATGGGATGGCGCGAGTATGCGCGCTATGCCGAGATGTCGGTCGAGGATTTGGCGCGCGATTGCGAGGTGCAGGTATTTCGCGCGACGGGTCCGGGCGGACAGGGCGTGAACACGACTGATTCAGCGGTACGCATGAAGCATGGGCCCACGGGGATTACCGTGACGGCGCGCGAGAGCCGCAGTCAGTTCCAGAACCGTAGCTGCTGTCTGCGTAAGCTGCGCGCTGAGCTTGAGCGTCGCGGGCGTCCACCGCGCCGACGCGTAAAGACCAAGGTGCCTCAGCGCTCTCGCCAGCGCAGGCTCAATGACAAGCACTTCAACGCGATTAAAAAGGCCAACCGTCGCAAACCGGGCAGCGACGAATGATCTCTTCATAAGTTGCGGTGAAATAGGGACTGTTTTGCGGCTTTTGCTGCATAAACAGTCCCTATTTCACCGCAACTTAGGTGGGGTTAGCGGGTGGGGTGCCAGACCTCGAGGGCGCCGGCGAGGATGTCGACCTCGATGCGTGAGGCGACAACGGGCTCGCCGTCGGCCTGGATGGGGTAGTCGGGCTCCTCAAAGGTAAGCTCGGCATGGCGGCAGCGGCGCATGCGAACCGGCGGCAACTTGGTATGGTGGCCGTCCTTGGCCGAAAGGAACATAGGCAGGGCAACCGCGCGAGGGACGGGGCCGCAGGCGTAGCAGACGTCGAGTGTGCCGTCACAGGGGTCGGCGTCGGGACAGATGCGATAGCCCGAGCCATAGGTAGGACCCAGCTGAATCGCCATGATGATTGCCCTCACGCGCTCGGCGGGCGCTCCGTCAAAGCTGACTGTCATGGGGTAGTTGCGATAGCGTAGGCCAAACTGCTCAAGTCCCGAGAGAGTGTAGAGCGGCGCGCCCGTCAAGCCGGTCTTTTTGCGCAGCTCGGTGGTGCCAAGGCCGATGGCGGCATCGATGCCGACCGAAAGCGTCTGGTCGTAGTACTCAACGGTAGCCTCGCCGCTGCCGCTCGCAGGGCTCCACGAGCGAATGCGCCCGATGTCCTGACGTTGCAGCTCGCAGGTGAGCAGCGCGCCAAAATCCTTACCGGAGAAATCGTCGATGCCGAGCGTTTGGGCAAAATCGTTGCCAGAGCCCACGGGCAGGACGGCAAGGGCGGGCCGGACCGCCTCATCCTGCGTCATAAGCCCATTGACGACCTCGTGAATCACGCCGTCGCCGCCGAGCGCGATAACGGTGCGGTAGCCCGTTGCCTGGGCGGCCAGTTCCTTGGCGTGTCCCATGCGCTCGGTCAGCACCAGGTCAAACTGGGATGCGCGTGCAGTCATGTCCAAAAAGCGTTGCAGGCGCTCGGCAACCTCGTGCGCGGCGCCCGACTGGGCGGCTGGGTTGGCGATGATGAGCGTGCGACCAAAATCAGTTGCGTGCATGGGGCGACTCCCGGCGTGTGACATGACAGTGCGGTCGCGCTCAGGTCGAATTGCCCCTGATTGTGGCTGCACGGCGAATACTAACGTCTACTCTATCAAGTCGTTGTGGCGCTCGATAGCATCCGCTACCGTACCGCCCTCATCCACAATAAGCGAGCGGCGCTTGGGTGAGATGATGCGCTGGGCGGGGTACACGCCGCGGTGTCCGCCGGTTAGGTAGCTGATAAAGGCCACGATGACAAAGAACCCGGCGGCCGTGCCGTGGAACAGGTCGATGGCCATCATGCAGGTGGTGATGGGTACGTTGAGGCCGGCGCAGAACACGCCGAGCATGCCGAGAGCCGCCAGAAAACTGGGGTCGAGCCCGGTAAGGCAACCGATCCAGCCACCGAGTGCCGCACCGATGCCAAACAGGGGCGTGACCTCGCCGCCTTGGAAGCCAGCGCCCAGGGTAAGCGCTGTGACGACCAACTTGATGGCTGCGTCCGCCAGGGTGGTGTTGCCCGCAAATCCGGCGCTGGAAAGCCACGTGGAAAGGCCGGCGTAGTCCCAGGCGTCGAGGAGGGCATAGGCGGCCAAAACCACGAGTGCGCCTATAAGTGCGCGAACGAGGTAATTGGTGATAAAGCGACCGTACAGGCTCTTGACGGTTCGAACCGACCACGCAAAGAGGCGTGCCGTCAGACCGAAGATGATGGCGCTGATAACAACGATGACGACCGTTGTAGGCGTCATAGCGGGAACGCTGGCGATGACATTCACTTCGTACTCGGTACCCAGGGCGAGTGATGTAAAGTAGCCGGTAAACGACGCGACCAGGCAATAGATGCCCGCGGTGTAGTCGATCTTGCCGATAAAGCACATCTCCATGCCAAAGAAAGCTCCGGCAAGGGGCGAGCCGAATACGGCGCCAAAGGCCGACGAGATTCCGGCGAGCATGAGGTCGTGGTGGTCATGCTTTTTGAGGTGGGCGAGGCTCGAGATGTTGCTGGCGATGGTGCCGCCAATCTGCACCGCAGCTCCCTCGCGACCGGCCGATCCGCCCGTTAGGTGCGTGAGCGTGGAGCAGACGAAGGTGAGGACGGCCATGCGCATATGGATGAGGCGGGTGCCCAGGGCGGAGTCGATGACCAGGTTGTTACCGCGTTTGGCGGCAAGACCGTGGTTTTTGTACACCCATGCGGTGGCAACGCCCACAACGGGAAGAAGCGCGTAAATCCACGCATGGTGCTCGCGATAGTCGGTCGCGATATTCAACGAGGCCAAAAACGCCCAAGCGGCAACGCCCATGGCAAGCGAGACGATGACGACGAGTACGAGCAACTTGGCGCTCGCGAGTAGGTTGCGGGCGTTGCGGCGCGTGTCGGCAGCCAAGAGATGCTCGGAGCGGGTAAGTTGATGCCTGCCTGCCGTGATGACGTCGTTCAGGGAGAAAAAGCCGCCGTCGTCGAGCGGCTGGGGATGGTCTTGCGCCTCGTTTGCGCTTTCGGGTTTGTCGTTATGAGTCATACGTTCCTCTTTTAGGTTGCAACGCAAGCATTATAAAACGCGGTAAACGTGACGAGCCGGTGGGTTGGTTTCGATTCTGTTTCGTGGCTTGAGGCCGACAGGTGTATTTGCGGGTACAGGCCAAGTCGCGGTCGTGCGTCGGGGGATTATACTGAGACAAGCATAAAGAATTGGCGCCCCTGTTGTGCGCCGTGGCATTAAGAGGTGCATATGGCAGAGAAACTCATTCCGCTGGAGGACGCGCAGTCGATTGTTCTGTCGCACGTTGCTCCGACCGATCTCGTCGAGATTCCCGTGTGGCAGGCCACCGGTCTTCCCTTGGCCGAGGACGCGGTGGCCGACATCGACATCTCGCCGTTTGCCAACAGTGCTATGGACGGATATGCCGTGCGCTCGGCGGACTTGGCGCAGGCGTCTGGCGAGGCGCCGGTGACGCTCGACGTTATCGGACACGAGGCTGCGGGACATGTGTTTGAGGGCGTAATCGGCGCGGGCGAGACGGTCCGCATCATGACGGGCGCGCCGGTACCCGAGGGTGCCGATGCCGTGGTGAAGTACGAGATCGTCGATGTGCTCGACGGTGACGGCAACGAGGGCTCGCGTGTGGGGTTCTCGGCGCCGGCCAAGGTGGGGGAGAACGTTCGCTCTGCCGCCGAGGAGGCCCATGCCGGCGACGTCGTGATGCACGCCGGTGAGGTTGTGGCTCCGG
>ERZ779885.2559-NODE-2559-length-16479-cov-5.655078_pt1 | contig 16479 bp, 12 predicted proteins | sample MGYA00511554_ERZ779885 | MGnify/ENA primary metagenome ERZ779885 (study PRJEB29588, sample SAMEA2160998) | human gut metagenome | biome: human gut; feature: human-associated habitat; material: faeces | place: Denmark | collected 2008/2010 ... | reverse complement strand
ATATTGGGGTCAAAAGGTATTTTGACCATTGCATCATATAATAAAACCAGTAATATTGTTTTGGGCGAAGGATGGAGGAGAGTTGCTTATGATAAAAGAAAATGAAACAGATAATCCGGTTTTGGCGATATGCTATGATTTTGACAAGACACTGTCGCCTGATGATATGCAGGCACAGGGCTATATTCAGTCTGTAAATTATCATGTGGACCGTTTCTGGGCAGAGTCAAACGAAATGGCAAGAGCAAACGGCATGGATTCAAATCTTGCTTATATGTATAAGATGGTTCGCGAGGCGAAAGGTCATTTTGATTTGAGCCGCAAGGCACTTGAGGAGTATGGTTCAAAGGTAGAATTGTTTCCTGGTGTAGATGAGTGGTTTGAGCGCGTGCGCCAGTATGGCGATAAAAATGGAGTGATTATAGAGCATTATATTATTTCATCAGGTTTAAAGGAGATGATAGAGGGAACTAAGATTGCTAGGCGCGGCTCATTTGAAGAGATTTATGCGAGTGCCTTTTATTATGATGAAAATGGTGTGGCAATTTGGCCGGCACAGGCAGTAAATTATACGAGCAAGACACAGTTTTTATTTCGCATAGAAAAAGGAATACTTGATGTAAATGATACTGCAGTAAATGACTATTTTCCGGCAGACAAGATGCGTGTGCCATTTAGAAATATTGTCTATATTGGTGACAGCGATACAGATATTCCGAGCATGAAGCTTGTAAACACATATGGAGGTCATGCGATTGGCGTGTACAATCCTGTCACGGGCAATAAAGAAAAAGTCTATCGTATGATGCGCGATAACAGAATACGTTATTTTGCCCCGGCAGATTACAGAAAAGGTCAGCAGCTTGAGCAGTTGATTCAGACGATTATTGACAAGACTGCAGCTTATGAGAAGTTAGAGGCACTTCATATAGATGGATTAAAGGAGATGAAAGACAAAAACAAGTCAAAATAGTACATAAAATAAATAAAAATGGGAAAAATAACGATAAAACTGTTGACAAAGCAGAAACTAGTGGCTAAAATATATATAAATGCTAAGGAAAGAACGTGCGAAAATTATGCAAAATACCATTTGATGAATGGTAACTGCGGAATACAAACGTAAACATTTTTTTGCGAAAAGAAAAGGAGACGTTATGTTCAAATTTTTTAAGGGAAAAGAAAAGGGAAATGTGCTTTATGCACCTTGCAAAGGAAAAGTAGTTCCTTTGACAGAGGTTCCAGATCCAACTTTTTCTGAAAAGTTATTGGGAGACGGCTTTGCAGTGATCCCAACCGAGGGAAAAGTGTATGCACCGGCAGATGCTGAAGTGACCATGGTATTTGATACACTTCATGCAATTACGCTGACTAGCAGCCAGGGAGCTGAAATCTTAATTCATATCGGATTGGATACTGTTACACTTAAGGGCGCACCGTTTACCGCGCATGTTGCAGCTGGTGACAAGGTGAAGAAGGGTGATCTTTTGATGGACGTAGATCTGGATAAGATTAAAGAGGCTGGATTAAATACAATTACACCAGTTTTAATCTGCAATACGGATGATTATGAAAAGATCAGTCTTCAAAAGGAAGGCGATGTCTTACTAGACGAGGCAGTTTTAAAAATCTCATGAAACTGATTGGAGTGATTCAATTAAGTATAATTTAAAGGAGGAGAAATATATGAAATTTCTTCAAAAACTAGGTAAAGCATTAATGCTTCCAGTAGCAGTGCTGCCAATCTGTGGTATTCTCATGGGCATCGGCTATTATTTATGTCCGGCGACGATGCAGGGAGGAGATCGAGGGCGTAAAAAATTTGATCGGATTCTTCTTGGTAAAGGCAGGATCAGCTCTTATTGAAAACATGGCGATTCTTTTCGCAATCGGTATTGGTGTCGGTATGTCAGAAAAGAATGACGGAACCGGCGGAATCGCCGCTCTGGCATCTTGGCTTATGATCACAACACTTCTTTCTACTGGTGTTGTTACCACATTGATTCCGTCAATTGCAGACAATGCAACTAAGACACTTGCATTCAATAAGATTGAAAACCCATTTATCGGAATCCTTTCTGGTGTTATCGGATCTTCTTGCTACAACAAGTTCAAGAACACTAAGCTTCCGAACTGGTTGGCATTCTTCAGCGGCAAGCGCTGTGTTGCTATTATTGCCGGTTTAGTTTCTATCATTGTATCTGCTATTTTATTATTTGTATGGCCATTGCTGTTCGGAGCACTTGTTGCACTTGGCGATGCAGTTGCAGGTATGGGTGTTGTGGGTGCTGGTATCTACGCATTCTTAAACCGTCTGTTGATTCCAACTGGATTACATCACGCATTAAACAACGTATTCTGGTTTGATACTATTGGTCTTGGTGATTTGCAGCACTTCTGGGCAGGTGAGACATCTGCAGATGTAACATGGAGCCTTGGAATGTATATGTCAGGCTTCTTCCCATGTATGATGTTCGGTATTCCTGGTGCAGCACTTGCAATGATTCAGTGTGCAAAGCCGGCAAAGAAGAAGATCGCAATCGGACTTGTTGCTTCTGCAGCAGTTTGTTCATTTGTCTGCGGCGTTACTGAGCCGTTCGAATTTGGATTTATGTTCCTTGCACCTGGTCTGTATGTAATTTATGCATTACTTTATGGTATCTTCACAATTATTACTGTTGCGCTTGGCTTCCGTGCAGGATTCAGTTTCTCAGCAGGTGCTACCGACCTTCTGTTCTCATCTACACTTCCGGCAGCTCAGAAGACAGTGCTGATTATTCCGCTTGGAATCGCAGCATTCGTTGTATTCTATTTTGTATTCCTCTTCGCAATCAAGAAGTTTGATTTAAAGACTCCAGGAAGAGAAGATGATGATGATCTTGAGGAAGAAAAGAAGGTTCAGTTAGCAAGTGATAATTATACAGAAATCGCAAAGAAGATTCTTGCAGGCTGCGGCGGTAAGGAAAATATCGTAAGCATCGATAACTGTGTAACAAGACTTAGACTTGAAGTAAGAGATATGACTGCAGTAAATGATAAGGCAATCAAGGCTGCAGGTGTTGCAGGAGTAATCAAACCTGGAAAGACTTCCGTACAGGTAATTGTCGGAACAAAAGTTCAGTTTGTTGCTGATGCATTTTCAAAACTTTGCGAATAAGTTCTAAATAGTATTTAAAGCAGGGCATGACTCGATTAGGGTTGTGCCCTTTTTTAATGTGAAGGAAATTGACAAAACACCATGTGACCGAGTATACTTAGAACGAAAAAGGTATTAGATCATGAGGAAAGACTGATGAAAAAGATGACTATGAAAAAATATGTAGTTACTGTATGCCAAGAAGTCAAATATATGATTGTATGTGCAGCCTTGCTGCTATCTTTTTTTACAACGGTAAATGCAGCTGAAAAAGAGGCACCAGAAAAAATAATTCGCGTGGGCGCACTTGGGGATACATTTAATTATGTAACTGAAAAGGGGATGCGAAAGGGGTATAGTTATGAACTGCTGGAGACGCTGGCAGGCTATACTGGGTGGAAATTTGAGTATGTAGCCTGTAATTGGACAGATTGCTTTGAAAAACTCCAAAATGGTGAAATAGACATTTTGGGAGATATTGCCTATACAGAGGAACGCACAGATAGGATGCTGTTTTCAGACGTACCTATGGGTGTAGAGAAATATTATCTGTATGCAGATTTTTCAAGTGACGATATTTCTTCTACTGATTTTAAGACATTGAATGGAAAGCGTATTGGTGTCCTTATAGGTGCAAAGCCAGAAGTGATGCTGAAAGAATGGGAGTTAAAAAATAAACTTAAAACAATACATGTGAATATAGAAAGTAAAGAAGATGCACTGGCAAAACTGGAAAATGGAGAAATTGACTGTTTTGTTTCGTTGGATGGATCATTTTGGGCTGATAAAAATGTCTCGATTATTACACGAATTGGCAAATCAAATATTTATTTTGCAATTAATAAGGATCATCCAGAGATAAAAAAAGATCTTGAGCTTGCAATGCGTCAGTTAGAGGAGGATCGTCCATTTTATCTGTCAGATTTGTACAAGCAATATTTTTCGTCTGATTATACACCTGTTCTTTCATCTGAGGAAAAATCATGGCTGAAAGAACATGGTGCAATTCGAATGGGATTTTTAGCCAATGATGTCGGCGCGAGCGTTATAGATCCGTCAAGTGGGAAAGTTACTGGTGCAATCACTGATTATATTCAGTATGCAGTAGAATGTCTTGGAAAACAAGATCTGACATTTACGCTTATGGGATATGACAGCTATGAAGAAGAGATAGAAGCGCTAAAGAAAAATGAGATTGATATGATTTTTCATTTCAATCAGCATCCAAATGCGATGGAGAAATATCATTTCGCATGTACAAATACAACGTGGACATATAATTTGATAGCAGTCACGAATAAGCCTCATTTTAATGAAAATGATGAAAACCGTGTTGCAATTTCAAAAGATAATATGTCTTTCAGAGAACATATTGAATATTATTATCCGCATTGGAAAATTTTAGAATATGATACAGACAAAGAGATGGCAGAAGCTGTGAATTCTGGAGAGGCCGATTTCTTTATAACTGGTGTCACCCTTGCATCAAAATACAGCAGGGATCCAAGTTTTTACAGTGTGCCACTTTTATACTCGGAGAAAGCAGCCTTTGCAGTTAATAACGGAAATAAGAATTTATTGACAATACTAAATAAAACGCTTAATGCTATGCCAAACAATATGCTTACGAGCTCACTTGCCATGTATGAGAACAATTCAAGAAAAATAACATTGGGAGATTATATAAAACACAATCTGTTAAAAGTATCTATTGTAAGTGTCGTTACTGTTTTAAGTGTTATGACTGTGATTCTTGTGCTTTTAAGAAAGGCAAGAAAGGCCGAGGCTATTGCAATGAGGGCAGCAATACACACACAGGAGCTTAATGAAAAGCTGCAGGTGGCAGTAGAAAAGGCTGAAAGTGCAAATAATGCAAAATCGACGTTCCTTTTTAATATGTCGCATGATATCAGAACGCCAATGAATGCAATTATAGGATATGCAGATCTGGCATCTAGGCATATAGATGATACAGAAAGACTTAAAAAATATATGAAAAATATTCAGTCATGCGGCCAGAATTTGCTGTCTCTTCTTAATGATGTGCTGGATCTTGCCAGAATTGAAAATAATAAAACAGAAATGGAATATGTAATTTCAGATATCGGCGCAGATTTTGAAACATGGGTTATGATGTTTTTGAATCAGGCGGAAGAAAAGAAACAGACAATTACTAAGACAAAGCATTTGCTTTATCCGTATGTTTACATGGATGTTTCTCATGTATCGGAGATTTTTATTAATATCATAAGCAATGCAATTAAGTACACTAATAATGGAGGTGTGATAAACTGTGATATTTCGCAGGCGCCTGGCAAGAAGAATGGCTGGTGTGATGTTATTATTACTGTAAAAGATAATGGAATTGGTATGTCAGATCAGTTTTTAAAGCATATTTATGAACCATTTGAGCGAGAGCGCAATTCAACGATAAGCCGTGTAGAAGGAAGCGGCATTGGAATGGGTATAGTGAAAAGGCTTGTTGAGCTGATGGATGGCAGTGTTGATGTGCAAAGTAAAATTGGCGACGGCTCTACATTTACTGTAATTATCCCATGCAAAATTGCATCAAAAGAGGAATCAGTTGCAAAGCGGGATAAAGGAACTCATGATAAAGCAAACTTAGTTGGTGCGAGAATTTTGGTGGTAGAGGACAATGATATTAATGCAGAAATTGCAACGGAGCTTCTAGAAGAGGAAGGTTGCATTATAGAGAGGGCATGCAATGGTGTGGAGTGCATTGATATGCTTGAAAAGGCAGATAATTCATATTATGCGATGATTCTTATGGATATTCAGATGCCTGTCATGAACGGCTATGATGCTACTAGGAAAATTCGCAGAATGAAAAATCAAAATAAGGCACAAATTCCTATCATTGCAATGACAGCAAATGCCTTTACGGAGGATAGACAGATGGCGCTTGATGTAGGTATGAATGATCATGTCTCCAAGCCGATTGATATGAACATTCTTGTGCCGATCATGATGAGGTATGTGTAACTATTCAGAGCCATGCAAAATTGCTTTCTGTGAATGCTTGCATTCAGATAGAATAGCAATTTTATACAAGTATTTATAATATAAGAAGGGTGTCATATGGACGAGAAGCTTAAACAAAAATTAATTGAAGCTGTTAAGGCAGGCGATGAAAATCAGGCAAGTGAGCTTTTGTGGCAGCTTGTAATTGATTGCCAGAACTGTCCTTTTAAGACTGTGTCAGGTCTTCCATTTTCCTATACTATTAAACGTGGACGAAATGGAGAACTGACAAAAGAGTTATGGATTGACAGACGGGAGAATAGTAAGTCATTGGCGTGGAGCAGTATTAGACTGGCATTTTCAAATGCAATGAAAATAAAGAGTGCAGATCGCCCTAAAGCGCTTGGCGATATTCGCGGTGTTTCTTATATTTACCCTATGCTGTGGCGCTTTGGTGTGCTTGAGGTACCGCAAACAGCACATCAGCGTATGAATACAGAACTGTAAAAATAATGTACGATGGAGGAGGGAATATGGATCATTTTAAACTGGTGTCTGAGTATGCGCCGACTGGCGATCAGCCAAGGGCGATTGAGGAGCTTGTAAAAGGATTTAAAGAGGGAAATCAGTTCGAGACACTTCTCGGAGTAACCGGTTCGGGAAAGACATTTACTATGGCAAATGTCATTCAGGCATTAAATAAGCCAACATTGATTATTTCCCACAATAAGACGCTTGCCGGTCAGTTATATGGTGAGATGAAGGAATTTTTCCCAGAGAATGCAGTTGAATATTTTGTCTCATATTATGACTATTACCAGCCTGAGGCTTATGTGCCTTCATCTGATACGTATATTGAGAAGGACTCTGCGATCAATGAGGAGATTGATAAATTAAGGCTTTCTGCGACGGCAGCGCTTTCTGAGAGGCGTGATGTAATCGTAGTGGCATCTGTTTCATGTATATATGGTCTGGGAAGTCCTGTTGATTATAAGGATATGATTTTATCACTTCGTCCAGGAATGATAAAGGATCGCGATGAAGTAATCAAAAAGCTTGTTGAGATGCAGTACGAGCGAAACGATATGGATTTTCACCGAAGTACATTTCGTGTGCACGGTGATGTCGTAGAGATTTTTCCGGCAAATGAGGGTGAGACTGCAGTGCGCGTAGAGTTTTTCGGTGATGAAATTGATCAGATAAGTGAGTTTGATCCGCTGACAGCACAGGTAAGAAGCCGTCTAAAGCATATCGCAATTTTCCCGGCCTCTCATTACGTTGTTGATCCAAAGGAGATGCTTCGCGCAACAACTGATATTGAAGAAGAGCTAAAGGAACGTGTAGATTTCTTTAAGCGAAATGACCGTTTGCTGGAGGCACAGCGAATTTCAGAGCGCACTCATTATGATATTGAGATGATGAGAGAAACTGGCTTTTGCTCTGGAATAGAAAATTATTCGCGTCATCTGGCAGGACTGCCGGCCGGTTCACCGCCGTTTACGTTGATTGATTATTTTCCAGATGATTTCTTAATTATTGTGGATGAGTCTCATATTACACTTCCGCAGGTGCGCGGTATGTTTGCAGGAGACCGCTCACGAAAAACTACGCTGGTAGATTATGGCTTTCGTCTTCCATCAGCACTTGATAATCGCCCTTTGAATTTTAGTGAATTTGAAAGCAAGATTGACCAGATGCTTTTTGTTTCGGCAACACCAGGCGATTATGAAGGTGAGCATGAGATGATGCGTGCAGAGCAGGTTATACGTCCGACAGGACTTTTAGATCCGCCGATTGAGGTGCGTCCAGTTGAGGGGCAGATTGATGATCTGATTGCCGAGATTAGAAAAACGCTGCGGTCAAAAAATAAAGTGCTTGTCACGACTTTAACAAAAAGAATGGCAGAGGATTTGACGGAATATCTGCGCGATGCAGGTATTCGCGTGCGCTATCTGCATTCTGATATTGATACGCTTGAGCGCGCACAGATTATTCGCGATATGCGTCTTGATGTGTTTGACGTGTTGGTGGGCATCAATTTGCTTAGAGAGGGTCTTGATATTCCGGAGATTGCGCTTGTGGCGATATTAGATGCTGATAAGGAAGGATTTCTGCGTTCAGAGACGTCACTTATTCAGACGATTGGACGAGCAGCACGAAATAGCGAAGGTCATGTTGTGATGTACGCTGATACGATAACAGACTCTATGCGAAATGCAATTGAGGAGACAAAAAGAAGACGCGAGATTCAAAATGAGTATAACATAGAGCACAACATCACACCTACTACTATAAAGAAGGCTGTCCGTGATCTGATTTCAATCTCAAAGGCAGCAGAGAAGGCTGATGAGAAGCTTGCAAAGGATCCAGAATCAATGAGTAGGCAGGAACTCGAAAAGTTGATTGCAAAGGTAGCAAAACAGATGAATAAGGCAGCTGCTGAGTTAAACTTTGAAGCAGCGGCAGAACTTCGTGATCAGATGAGAAATCTGAAAAAATATTTAGATGATTAAAAGAAAGGCATAAAATAATAAATATGGAAAATAAGAAATTTATCCGAATCCGCGGTGCAGCAGAGAATAATCTAAAGCACATTGATTTAGATATTCCAAGAGATGAACTTGTTGTGCTGACTGGATTGTCTGGTTCAGGAAAATCCTCACTTGCATTTGACACAATATATGCAGAGGGGCAGAGGCGATACATGGAGTCGCTTTCATCTTATGCAAGACAATTTTTAGGCCAGATGGAAAAGCCAAATGTTGAAAGTATTGAAGGTTTGCCGCCGGCAATCTCCATTGATCAGAAATCTACTAATAGAAATCCGCGTTCTACGGTAGGTACCGTAACGGAAATCTACGACTATTTTCGTCTTTTATATGCGCGTATTGGTGTTCCACATTGTCCTGTCTGTGGCCGAAAGATAAGCCGTCAGACTGTTGATCAGATGGTGGACAGTTTGATGGCACTTAAAGAGCGCACGAAGATTTTATTGCTGGCACCTGTTGTGCGCGGAAAGAAAGGCCGTCATGAGAAAGTTTTGGAGCAGGCAAGAAAGAGCGGCTATGTGCGTGTGCGCATTGATGGCAGTCAGTATGATCTGGAAGAGGAGATTACGCTTGATAAGAATATAAAGCATAATATTGAGATTATTGTAGATCGTCTTGTCATAAAAGAGGGTATTGAAAAGCGTCTTGCCGATTCACTGGAAAATGTGCTAAAGCTGGCAGATGGTCTTGCTTTTGTGGAGGTTGTGGATGGAACACCAATGACGTTTAGCCAAAACTTTTCCTGCCCTGACTGCGGCATAAGCATCGATGAGATTGAGCCGCGAAGCTTTTCATTTAATAATCCATTTGGTGCGTGTCCGACTTGCTTTGGACTTGGCTATAAGATGGAGTTTGATGAGCAGCTCATGATTCCAGATCAGTCGCTTAGCATTGATCAGGGGGCAATTATTGTGCCTGGATGGCAGTCATGTACCGATGAAGGCAGTTTTACAAGAGCGATTTTAAATGCACTTGCAGAGGAGTTTCATTTCACGCTAGACGTGCCATTTGAGTCGTACAGCAAAGAAATTCATGATATTTTGATACATGGAACTAATAAGAGTGTAAAGGTGCGCTACAAGGGACAGCGCGGGGAAGGCGTGTATGATATTGTATTTGAGGGCTTAATTAAAAATGTAGAGCGCCGTTACCGTGAGACAGGTTCGGAAACAATCAAAGCAGAGTACGAAACATTTATGCGCATCACACCATGTTCTACATGTAAGGGCATGCGTCTGAAAAGAGAATCACTTGCCGTGACAGTGGCAGACAAAAATATTTATGAGGTGACAAATCTTTCTATTCGTGATCTCGCATCATTTTTATCTAATTTGACGCTTACTAAGACGCAGCAGCTGATAGGTGAGCAGATTTTAAAGGAAATCCGAGCGCGCGTACAGTTTTTGATTGATGTAGGTCTTGATTATCTTTGCCTGTCGCGTGCAACTGGTACGCTTTCAGGCGGTGAGGCACAGCGTATTCGTCTGGCAACACAGATTGGCTCTGGTCTTGTCGGCGTGGCCTATATTTTAGATGAGCCAAGCATTGGTCTGCATCAAAGAGATAATGACAAGCTGCTTGGCACATTAAAGCATCTTCGTGATCTTGGCAATTCTGTTATTGTCGTTGAACATGATGAGGATACAATGCGTGCTGCCGATTATGTAGTTGATATTGGACCTGGTGCAGGTGAACATGGCGGTCAGGTTGTTGCAGCAGGCACGGCAGAAGAACTTATGAAAAATCCGGCATCCATAACTGGAAAATATTTGAGCGGTGAACTTAAGATTCCAGTTCCAAATACAAGAAGAGAACCGCAGGGCTGGCTGACTGTAGTGGGAGCAAAGGAAAATAATTTAAAGAATATCACAGTCAATTTTCCTAAGGGAGTCTTTACATGCGTAACTGGTGTATCTGGTTCTGGAAAGAGCAGCCTTGTCAATTCGATTTTGTATCAGGCGCTTGCAAAGCAGCTAAACCGTGCGAGAACCATTCCAGGTGCATATAAAGAGATTAAGGGCATAGAGCAGTTTGACAAGGTAATAAATATAGATCAAAGTCCGATTGGCCGCACACCGCGCTCTAATCCGGCAACTTACACTGGTGTGTTTGATATGATCCGTGATCTTTTTGCTTCAACAGTTGACGCAAAGACGAGAGGCTATAATAAGGGTCGTTTTAGCTTCAATGTAAAGGGTGGACGCTGTGAGGCATGTTCCGGTGATGGTATCGTAAAGATTGAGATGCACTTTTTGCCAGATGTGTATGTGCCATGTGAGGTCTGCAAGGGAAAACGCTATAACAGAGAAACGCTGGAAGTAAAATATAAGGGAAAGAGTATTTATGATGTGCTTAATATGACTGTAGAAGAGGCGCTTACATTTTTTGAAAATGTTCCGTCTATTTACCGCAAAATTGAGACATTGTATCAGGTAGGTCTTTCATATATACGATTAGGTCAGCCATCCACAACGCTTTCAGGCGGCGAGGCACAACGTATTAAGCTGGCGACTGAGTTAAGCCGAAAGAGTACAGGAAAGACAATTTATATTTTAGATGAGCCGACGACAGGACTTCATTTTGCAGATGTTCACAAGCTTACAGAAATGCTGCAGAAGCTTGTAGAAAACGGCAATACGGTAATTGTAATAGAGCACAACTTAGACGTAATAAAGACAGCTGATTATATCATTGATATGGGACCAGAAGGCGGAGACGGCGGAGGAACAGTAGTAGCGCAGGGAACGCCGGAAGAAGTGGCAGAGTGCCCGCAGTCCTACACGGGATACTATGTAAAACGTGTTATAGCTCACGAGACACCTACTATTTAAAGCAAAGCCCGAAGGTGAATGGATTTCACGAGACGGACACTTGAAGCAGGTCTTTCAAAGTAATGTAAGATAAGAAAGAACATAAAAGGAACCTGCTGAGTTTGGTCCGTCGACGAAACCATTACACCTAAGGGCTTCCGTAACATGACGCATGAACATATCCCACACTTGCAATCTTTACACAGGTATGATAGACTAGATTGAATTAGTAACTAATAAACTATAATCAGAAAGCTATATGAAAGGGTAAGGTAATGCGATTGAATAAGAAGAGTCTCCTTCTTGGCATGATCGTTTTGTTACTTTCCTGTATAGTTGAAAGCAGTGCAAAAAACAGCTCATTTCTTGAAAATGTGCAGGCTTCTATGGTACAGGAAAAAGACAGCGATCAGTCACAGGATCAGCCGGAGATTGGCGTATCAGCCTTAGGTTACTGCGTGATGAATGCAGATACGGGTGAAATTGTTTTGCAAAAAAATGCTGACGAAAAGCTTCATCCGGCAAGCATTACAAAGATTATGACGCTGCTTGTGACGGTGGAACAATGTAAGAACCTTGATTCTGTAACAACTGTGTCAGAAAATGCACTGAATCAGATAGCACCGCTTAGTTCAACACTTCATCCGATGCCAAAGCCGGGAGAGCAATTTACAATCAGGGATCTTTTATATGGTCTTACGATGTGCTCAGGCAATGAGTGCGCGAATATCTTAGCGGAAGCAGTTTGCGGTGATATCGACAGCTTTGTTGAACTGATGAATGAGAGAGCAAAAGAAGCCGGTGCAAAAAACACTCACTTTTCAAACCCTCACGGACTTGATGCTGATGATCACTTAACAACAGCCTATGATATGGCACTTATTATGAATGCAGCACTAAAAAATCCGGCGGCAAAGGAAATTCTTTCTGCGAAAACATACACTATTCCTGAAACAGCGTATACATCAGAAAGAAATATGACAAGCGGTCATAAGATGGTTTCAGGTGAGTTTGAATGTGAGGGTGTTTATGCCGGAAAGCCGGGCTATACACGTCTTGCCCAGTCCACGCTTGTGACAGCTGCAAAGCGAGACGATGTTAATCTTATAGCAGTTGTTATGAAATCAGACTCAGGCATAAGCTATGAGGATACAAGTCTTTTGCTTGACAATGCCTACGCGAAGATTAATGACTGGGGTATGACTGAAGGCTTTAATGTGTATCATCCGCGTGTGACGCAGATTGATGATGCTGGATTTACCGTGACATGGGATGTCGGACTTGATGCTGTGAGAGCTGAGTTTCCTGTCTGGATTGAGTATGACAGCACAGATGTGCTGACAAAGGGATCTTTGGAGGTGACATCTGACACAATCTCCTATCATGTAAGTCTTTCAGACCATGGTAGAAAAAACGGTGTGTATACAGTACAGGCTTATGTGTATAATGCGTCAGGAGACTCAAAGGTCTGCTCGATTAAAGTATTAGCAGGAGTAGGAGAACAAAAAGGATTTGTAAACTGGAATGGCTCCACATATTATGTGCATGAAAATGGTGCACTTGGCTTGCAGTGGCAGGAACTTGAAGAGGGCTGCTATTATTTTGATTATACGACAGCGCAGATGGTTACAGGCTGGGTGGGCAGCGATACGAAATTTTATCTTGACCCAGATGGAAAGCTTCACACAGGTTGGCTTGAGCTTGATGGAAAGCAATATTATTTTTATCAGGCCGGCGATATGGCAACTGGAAAGATGACCATTGGAAATGGTGAATATTATTTTGACGAAAATGGTGTTTTGCAGTCAGGTTTTGCGATTCCGCAGGCGCCATCATTATATGAATGATACCAGGGTCAAAAGCTCCAAAAGCCGTTCGTGCTTGCACGATTAGGTTTTTGAGCTTGGGACCCGCAAAAACATGAGGATGCAGCGATTTTCAAGGAAAATCAGCGAATCCGAATGTTTTTAGAATTGCGAAAGTTGCATAGCAACGGAGCAATTCGTGGATATCAGTTGGGGCAAAATACCTTTTGACCCCAGCATCATATTAATAGAACATTAATAGAAGAGGAATAACGTTATGAAGTGGAAGAAATTTACAATTCAGACAACAACAGCAGCAGAGGATTTCATCAGTGAGAAGCTAAGTGAGATTGGCATTGAGGGAATCGAGATTGAAGATAAGGTTGAGCTGACAGCAAATGATACAAAGGGCATGTTTATTGATGTACTGCCAGATTTAGGACCAGATGACGGAGAGGCGCTTGTAAGCTTTTATCTTGATGATACGTATGATGTGCCTAAGACGCTTGCTGCCGTAAAGATGGCACTTGAGGAGGTTGCCTCTTTTGTAAATGCAGGATCATGCGAGATCACGGCATCTGAGACAGAGGACAAGGATTGGATGAATAACTGGAAGCAGTATTTTAAGCCATTCGTTGTTGATGATCTTTTAATTAAGCCAACATGGGAAGAAATTCCTGAGGGAATGGAAGGAAAGAAGCTGATTCAGATTGATCCTGGTATGGCATTTGGTACAGGAAAGCACGAGACTACTCAGCTTTGTATTGCAGGAATCCGCAAATATGTAAAGCCGGGTGATAATGTTCTTGATGTTGGAACAGGAAGCGGTATTTTGTCAATTTGTGCGCTGTTAAGCGGTGCCAGTCATGTAGTGGGAACAGATCTTGATGAGAATGCTATTGATGCTGCACATGAGAATGCACAGGTTAATGGCATTACGTCAGAGCAGTATAAGGTTCTGATTGGAAACTTAATTGATGATCAGGCAATCAAGGATGAGGTTGGCTATGAAGCATATGATGTTGTCGTTGCCAATATTCTGGCAGATGTTATTATTGCGCTGCAGGAAGTTGTCGCAGTTCATGTAAAGCATGGCGGTATCTTTATCACATCTGGAATCATTGATATGAAGGAGCAGGCTGTCATGGATGCATTTGCAAAAAATCCAGAGTTTGAAGTGATTGATGTGCTGCATCAGGGCGAGTGGGTTTCAATTGTAACTAGAAGGAAGTAAATATATGTATCATTTTTTTATAAAGCCAGAGCAGGCAGCTGCACACGAGGTAGCAATCATTGGAAGTGATGTAAATCACATCAAAAATGTGCTTAGAATGAAGGTTGGTGAACAGATTTGCGTTAACGATGGCAGTCATGAATATCTTTGCAGCATTGCACAGCTTGATGCAGAAGAAGTGACAGCAAAAATCGAGCAGGTCAGTGAAACTACAAGTGAGCTGCCTTCAAGAATAGTATTGTTTCAGGGATTGCCAAAGGCCGATAAGATGGAGACAATTATTCAAAAGTGTGTGGAGCTTGGCGTGCATGAGATTGTTCCGGTACAGATGAAGCGCTGTGTAGTCAAGCTTGATTGCAAAAAGGAAGAAGCAAAGAGAAAACGCTGGCAGGCGATTTCAGAGAGTGCAGCAAAGCAGGCTGGACGCGGACTTATTCCTGATATCCATCCTCTTATGACATATAAAGAGGCGCTTTTGTATGCTTCTGATAAGGAACATATTTTTGTACCATTTGAGCATGCAGAAAATATGCAGGCAACGCGCGATGCGCTTAGTTCAGTAAAACCGGGAGAGCAGGTAGCAATCTTTATAGGACCAGAGGGTGGCTTTGAGGACGAGGAGATTGCACAGGCAGAAAATTGCGGTGCACAGGCAATTACGCTTGGAAGAAGAATTTTGAGGACGGAAACAGCTGGAATGGCAGTGCTTGCCATGCTTGGATACGTATTGGAGGAATAAAAAATGGAAGCATATCTGGATAATTCAGCAACGACCCGTGTGGATGCACAGGTGCAGGAGCTGATGAAAAAATTGATGGATGTTGATTTTGGAAATCCATCATCACGTCATCAAAAGGGTGTTGTGGCAGAGGGCTATATCAAGGAAGCAAGACAGAAAATTGCTGCTACTTTAAAGGTTGATCCAAAGGAGCTTATCATTACCTCTGGCGGTACGGAGTCCAACAATATGGCACTTATTGGAACGGCACTTGCTGCAAAGAGAAAGGGAAACCATATCATTACAACAGCAGTCGAGCATCCAAGTGTCAAGGCAACGGCTTCTTTTTTGGAGGAGCAGGGCTTTCGCATCACATTTCTTTCAGTTGACAGCAGAGGACAGATCTCTTTAGAAGATTTAAAGGAAGCGCTTACACCTGATACCATTCTTGTATCAATCATGTATGTAAATAATGAGATTGGAACAATTCAGCCTGTAGAGGAAGCTGCAAAGCTGGTTCATGCGACTGTTCCAGGTGCTGTATTTCATGTGGATGCTATTCAGGCATATGGCAAGGTGATGATTCGTCCAAAGCAGCAGGGAATTGATCTTTTGTCTGTCAGCTCACATAAATTCCATGGTCCAAAGGGAGCAGGCTTTTTATATTGCAGCAGCAAGGTTAATCTTCATCCAATCATCTTTGGAGGCGGTCAGCAGTCTGGTATGCGTTCAGGAACTGAAAATGTACCTGGTGCAGCAGGTATGGGACTGGCAGCGCAGCTTGCCTACCAGAACTTTGAGCAGAAGAAAGCACATTTAAATGAGCTTCGTCGCTATTTTTTGGAGGGCATTCATAAGCTGGATGACGTTTCAATAAACGGTTGGGATGAGACGGCAGATGGTGAGGAATGTATAGATAAGAGAGCACCGCATATTGTAAGCGTAAGCTTCACAGGTGTAAGAAGCGAGGTGCTTTTAAATGCACTCAGCGACCGCGGCATTTATGTGTCATCTGGAAGTGCATGCTCATCTAACCATCCGGCACTTTCAAGTACTCTGCAGGCAATTGGGCTAGATAAAAAGCTTATTGAGGGAACGCTTCGTTTTTCCTTCTGTGAGAATACGACAAAGGAAGAGCTTGATCAGGCACTGAAGGCATTGCAGGAACTTCTTCCGATGCTTCGCCGCTACACAAGACGATAGAATGATACCAGGGTCAAAAGCTCCAAAAGCCGTTCGTGCTTG